>SXGT01103606.1_pt1 | contig 25970 bp, 17 predicted proteins | sample 3176221 | NCBI WGS metagenome assembly SXGT01 (sample SAMN11356862, study PRJNA531348) | freshwater metagenome | isolation source: freshwater sample F1-120 | place: China: Fuxian Lake, Yuxi | collected 2017-12-25
CGGATCGGCAACAGCCCCGCCTCGCCCGTCAACTGCGCCTGCGAAACCTCGACTTCGATCGGCCGCTCCACCGAAAAATCGAGGACAAACGGCAACACACCCTGTAAACTCATGCCCGGCCTCCCTGCGGCGTTGAAGTGTTGATGTCACAACACCTTCTACGCCCTCGCGGGCCGCTTCATTGGATACGCATGAATAATGTGGGTTAGCGGCTCCGCCGCATCGGAATTGTTTTTGGCAAGGAGGCCAAAATCATGCGCATTGCTTCATGGATGAAGAGCTGGTCCACCGCGGTCGATCGCCGGAAACACGGGGCTCCGTCGCGAGCCATCGCGTCGGCTGCGGAGCACTTGGAAGTGCGCTCGCTCCCCTCCTCCAACGTGCTGATCGTCGGCGGCACCGAGTTAAACATCTCGCTGAACGTGAGAGACAACGTCAGCGTCAGTTCGCTCAGCGGCAATGTGATCGTGCAGATCGGCCCCGACGGCGGCCAACTGCAACCGGTGTCGATTGGCTCGGTCGCGGCCAGTTCGCTGCGATCCATCGTCATCACAGGTGGCGACGGAGAAAATAGCATCGACCTGAGCGGCGTGACCTCGGCCGACTTCACCAACTTGACGAGCATCATCGTCAACGGCGGCAACGGTGACGACTCGATCCTGGGGAGCAATGATTTCGGCGACAGCCTGGTCGGCGGCGATGGGGCCGACACGCTCGATGGACAAGGTGGTGCCAACACCCTCGATGGTGGCGACGGCGCGGATGTCATTCGCGGTGGAGCTGACATCGACAACATTAGTGGCGGCGACGGAGCAGACGACATCGACGCCGGTGCGGGCAATGACATCGTCAACGCTGGCAGCGGCTCGGACCTCGTCATTCTGGGTAACGGCGACGACTTCGTGAATGGCCAGAACGGCGAAGACACGATCAACGGCGGACTCGGTAACGACACACTCAACGGCGATGGTGGGGCCGACCTGGTCAACGGCGATGATGGCAATGACTCGGTTCTAGGTGGCGAGAAGAACGATACACTCAACGGCGGAATCGGCAACGACAGCATCGACGGCCAGTCCGGGGACGACGGCATCGATGGCGGGGTTGGCAACGATCTGCTTTCCGGCTCCAGCGGCCAGGATTTGCTGACGGGTGCCGATGGCAATGACACGCTCAATGGCGGTGGTGGCAATGACTCGTTGTTGGGAGACATTGGCAATGACTCGCTGATTGGCGGCAGCGGCAACGATTCGCTCCGTGGCGGCGCGGGAATGGACACGCTCAACGGACAAGCTGGCGACGACACTCTACAAGGGGAATTCGACGCGGACGTGATGAACGGCGGCGCGGGGAATGACTTGGTCGACAGTTCGTTCGGCGTGGCTCCCCCAGCGCCACCGCCGCAGTTGACCGTGTCCAACTCGACCGTCGCGGAAGGGAACGCCGGCACCACGGTTGCCAACTTCACAGTCTCGCTCTCACAAGCGGTGGCAACCACCGTGACCGTGGACTTTACCACCACGGATGGTTCCGCCACTGCGGGGACCGACTATGTCTTGCAGACTGGTACACTCACATTTGCGCCGGGCAGCACGATTGAAACCGTGACCGTCTTGGTCAACGGCGACGTGGTCCCGGAAGACAATGAATTCTTCTTCCTGGATTTGTCCAATCCCACCAACGCCGCGCTGCTCAACCCGGAAGGCATCGGCCAGATCACCAACGATGAATCCACGTCCGGTGCGCAACAACTGATCGCCACGAATTTCCAAAGCACCATTTTCGGGTTGGACCCGCTCACGGCGAATTCGACTTTTATTGGTGCAGTGGGAACCTCTGCCCTTCACGGAATCGCGTCCGATCCCAACACCGGGATCGTGTATGGCCTCAATCAAAGTGCTCAGATCTTTACCATCAATCCGATAACTGGCACGGGCACGTTCCAGTCGAACGTCACTCCGGCGGCCGTTCCGCTTGGTGAGTTCGAGGGCGACATTGCCTTTGATGCATCGACCAACCAGCTCTATTGGTTTGCTTCGACGGGGGGTGCTCCAAACTTGGTGCGGATCAACCCGACGACCGGGGCCGCGGTGAATCTTGGCGGGCTGCGGGTGGGCGGCCAGGCTTTGGCAACCAGTGGCCCAGTGAATGCCGATGCCTGCGCTTTCCTGGGCAACACGCTTTATGCCGTGATGACGGATGGACTGGCGGGCGGAGCCAACGCGAATCTCGAAGATGCTTTGGTCACGATCGACCTCACCACGCTGAACGTGACTCTCATTGGGCCAACGGGCGTGAACTTTCAGATTGGCGGAGCTGGCATGACCTATGACGCGAACGCGGGCGTCTTCTATTTCGTCAGCAGCACTTTCACGAGCGACGACCTTTATCAAATCAATCCGACCACGGGTCAGGCGACGCTCGTCGGCCCGACAGGTATCCCCGGTTTCACCACAGGGCTGGCCCTTGCGGGAACGGCAGCACCGGCCGTGGCCACCATTGATGATCCCGTCGTGACTGAAGGCGACGCCGGAAATTCCAACGTCGTCTTCACCGTCACCTTGTCGCGGCCAGCCACCATGCCCGTGACCATTCTATACGCCACACAACCCAGCACCGCGCAACTCTTAACCGACTTCCTCGACACGGCTGCCACGATCACCTTCGCTCCCGGCCAGATCACGCAGACCATCACCGTTCCGATCATCGGCGACCTGCTGATCGAAGGCACGGAAGTCTTTTTCGTGAGCTTGTCTAATCCCATGGGAGGTGTGCTGGGGGATGCACTGGGAGTGGCGACGATCCTCGATAACGACGCGGATCGCTCCGCGGATACGCTGTCGGGAGGCGATGGCAGCGACACACTGATTGGCGGAGCCGGCAGTGAAATCATCAACGCGGGGGGTGGTGACGACTTGATCCTGGCGGGAGACGGCAACGATAGCGTGACCGGCGGCTCCGGAGCGGACACACTGTTCGGGCAGGCCGGCGACGACACGCTCAACGGGCAAGGGGGCCCGGACGTGATTGATGGCGGCGACGGCAGCGACACCGTCGTCTGGGAAGGGGCCAGCGGCGGCAACGATACGCTCACCGATCTCACCGGCGACAACACGCTGATCATTAACGGCGACGGCACCGCCAACATCTTCTCGGTCGGCAAAACCGCGGAAGACCTGTTGATCATTACCGAATCCGGAAAGTCCGTGACCGTCGGGCCGAACTTCAATCGCGTCGCCATCAATGGCAACAACGGCGACGACACGATCACGATCGGCAACTTAGAGGACATCGCGGCCGTTGTAATCGAAGTCTTCGGCGGCAATGGCAACGACACGCTCAACGCAACCGGAGCCTTGATCGGCAACGTGCGTCTGTCGCTCAACGGCGATGCCGGCAACGACACGCTCATCGGCAGCGAAGACGCCGACACCGTCCGTGGCGGCGACGGCGACGACAAGCTGTACGGTGGCGGCGGCGACGACACTGTGATCGGCGGTAATGGCAAAGACGATCTCTTCGGCAACGCCGGTAACGACAGCCTGCTGGGTAACGCGGGGGATGACAGTCTCCGGGGCAACGATGGCAACGACACGCTCGAAGCGGGTGACGGTTTCGACCTGTTGCTCGGGCAGAACGGTAACGATTCGCTCAATGGCGGCGCGGGCGATGACAGCTTGGACGGCAGCCTCGGAGCCGACACGCTGCTGGGCAACCTTGGCATTGACACGCTCACCGGCGGCGATGGCAACGACTCGCTCGACGGCGGACGACATGATGACTTGATTAACGGCGGGACCGGTAATGACTTCATTCGTGGCGATCATGGCCACGATCTCATCGACGCTGGTGACGGCGACGACACCGTCATCGCCGGCGACGGCAACGATACGGTCATCGGTGGCATCGGCAACGACCAGATCAACGGCTCGGACGGCGACGACAACATCAACAGCGGCAGCGGCAACGACACCGTTCTGGGCGGCGACGGTAACGACACGCTGGCCGGAGGCGGCGGAAACGACGTAATCCTAGGCCTCGACGGCGACGATTTCATCAACGGTCAAGGAGGCACCGACACAGTGGCCGGCAATCAAGGCATCGACACGATCGCCGACCCCGCCAACGAGATCAACGAAGCCTTCACGCTGAGCGACTCACTGCTGACAGCGCTGGAAGCGATTTGATTTCCCCGCTCACTCTAGCCCCGGTTACTCTCGCTCGAACCGGGGCAAGCGTCCTGCGGCTGATGTGCCGAACTCCAATTCTTTACTCTGACAGCGCAATAGAACAACGGCGTGCCTGTCCGCGACCTCGATTGGCGAGATTAGCACGACTCATGAACCGGCCAGTTCCAGGCCGCTGAGTGTGCCCGTGCTGGTGCCAAATTTATCCGTCTCGATGCCGAGCCGCTGCAACATGCTGACGTACAGATTGCACAATGGCGGCGGGTTGTCGGCGTCGAAGGCCAAATGTTGGCCGTGTCGGAAACCACCGCCGGCCAGGAGGACCGGAAGGTTCTTTGTCGAGTGGCTGCTGCCGCCGCCAAGGTTGCTTCCCAAGAAGACCATCGTGCGGTCGAGCAAATTCGAGTCGTCCTCTTTGGACTGCTTGAGCTTGGCCAGCAGGTCGCGCACGGTCTTCATGGTTTCCAGTTCGACGATCTTGAGCTGTTCGAGCTTGCCCGGATCTTTGCCGTGATGCGACAGATCGTGATGCCCCTGGTTCACTCCTGGAATCGGCGGAGCATACGTCGAGCCTTGCAACATGATCGTGATGAGCCGCGTGGAATCGGTCTGCAACGCCAGATGCGTGAGGTCGAACAGCAACCGGGTGCGGCCAACGAGGTCCGCCGCGTTGGGAATGTCCTTGGGCGGTTCGGCATCGATCCTAGGCTTGGGCGTCTTCACCCACGATTCATCCTTGAGCAACCGCTGCTCCAGCTCGCGTACGCTGGTGAGATATTCGTCGAGCTTGTCCTGATCGTCGGTGCCGAGATCCGACCGCAGCGTCTTCGCCTGATCGCGCACGTCGTCGAGAATGCTGCGTCCATCTTCAAGCCGTTTGACCTGCGCCTGCACTTCGTCGGATCGCCCTTCGAGAAACAACCGAGCAAATACGCGCGACGGCGAAGTGGCCGCCGGAACTTGTGCCCCGGTTCGCGTCCACGACAGCCCCAGTCCTTCACCCGACAACGTCAGCGTCGGGAATCGCGTCTGTCCGCCGATGTGATCGGCCGCGAATTGATCAATGGAAATCGCATTCCGAAACCCCGGCCGCCCCGCCCCCGGCACACCCGTCAGAAAACTGGCGGTCGCCTGATGAGCAAACCCTGAACTCGTCCCCGCGTGCATCAACCCAGACATCACCGTGAAGTCATCACGGTAGTCTTTGAGCAAGTCCAGATAGGGCGTCAGCTCATACTCCTTGCCGGCTTTCTCCGGAAAGAAGTGTGGAGGATAAAACCCCAGCGGCGTGCAGATGCAAACCATTCGTCGCCGAGGTTCAGCAGCAGCCGTCGACGCGCGAGCCTTTGAAAAAGCGTCGAGACAAGGCAAGGCCAACGTGACGCCAGCCGCGCGGAGAAAGGTTCGACGGTTGATAGTCATTGTTAAGTCCTTGGTTTGCAGCTTGGCAGAACAATGGGGGCAGAATGATGAGCAAACAAATCCAAAACGATTGTCTTCATTATTCTGCCCACATCGTTCTGCCAAGTCACTTCTTTTGAAACAACTTGCTCTGCACGGCTTCATGCAGGAGCGTTCGGAAGCCGTAATTCTTGTCGCGCAAGTTGCTGACGATCGCTTCGATTTCCGGTTGATCAGCCGCCGTCGGTGCCGCACCGGTGGCGTAGGCCAATAACTTTTCAGCGAGGGCGTGGGCCAGTTGGTCTTTGTCGGTCAGCAACAGTTGCTTGAACTCGTCGATGTTCTGAAAGCGGCGGCCGTCGGGGAGTACGTCGGCGGAATCGACGGGGGGGCCGTTGCGATATCTCACTCGGCGGCCGTTAAGGATCACCGGTTGGCCGTCGCCGATGCTGCGGTAGTGGTCTCGCCAGCCGCCAATGACGTCGAAATTCTCCAGCGCGAAACCGGGCGGATCGATTTTAATGTGGCAGCTTGCGCATGCGGCGTTGTTTCGATGCTTCTCCAATTGGTTGCGGATCGTCGTGGCTCCGCGAATGTCGGGGTCGATGGCTTCGACATCCATCGTCGGTTTTGGCGGAGGCGTGCCGAGAATGCGGTCGAGCACCCACGCGCCGCGCAGGATCGGTGAGGTCGTCGTGCCATTAGCCGTAACCTTCAGCACCGACGCCATCGTGAGGACTCCGCCGCGATGACTCTCTGGCGGAAGCGATACCTTGCGGAACTCCAGGCCGTCGTCCACGCCGGAGATGCCGTAATGCGTCGCCAGCGGGCCGTTGAGCATCGTGAAGTCGGAGGCGACAAAATTCGTCAGGCTGAGATCGTTCTTCAAGACTTCGTCGAAGAAGAGCAGCGTTTCTTTGACGCTCGACACTTTGAGCACGTCGTCGAATTCCGGGTAGAGCATTCGATCGGGCATCGTCGCGTCGATGCTCCGCAGGCTGAGCCACTGGCTGGCGAAGTTGTCGGTGAAGGCTTTCGCTTTTTGATCGCGGAGCATTCGCTCGACCTGCTGCCGCAGCACTTCGGGGTCGGACAAACTAACTCGACGAGTTAGCGAGGGAGTGCCGCGATTAGTGTCGGAAGCCTCGCTCCCTCGCTGACGCTTCGGGTTTCTTTCGGTGAGCTTCATCAACTCTTCATCGGGCATTGAACTCCAGAGGAAGTACGACAGGCGGCTGGCCAGCGCGAAGTCGTCGAGCGTTCGGTTCTCCGCGCCGGTCTTCTCACGCAGAAATAGGAAATGCGGTGAGACGAGCACGGCTCGCAGGCCGACGCGCATCGCTTGCTCGAACGACGCACCGGAATCGAGCTTCGTGCGGACTCGCGCGAGGAACGGTTTGATGTCTTCGTCCGTCACGGTTCGGCGGAAGGCGCGGCGAGCGAAGTCGCGGAGGATCCGTTCGGCATCGACGAGCGGTTGGTCGGAGACGACTTCGCGGCGGTTGGGGTTGTCCGCATCCGGTGCGGGAACTTGTTTAAGGTTGCCGAAGATTTGGCGATGGCTTGGCGGCGGCCACGAATCGAGGAGCGGCCCCTCGATCTCGACCCACTGCACGACCAAGCCCGGTCCCTTGTAGTTCTCGGCTCCGACCTTTTCGATATCGGGCGGGATCACACCGAGACGGTCCACGATGATCCGAATGGTCTGAGCGGTCTCCAATGGTTCGGTGAACTCGACGACGGTCGGCTTGTCGGCGGGAACGTCGAAGTAGTCGATCAAGTATTGCTGAGCCGCCGCGTTCATCGGGCCAGCCATCACATGAAACGTGACTGGCTTCTCGGTTTGATAGCCGTAGCCGGAGATTCGAAAGCGATAGCGGCCTCGACCGCGAGTCTGAAAGTTCCACATCGTGACTTGAATGTTGGCCGAGACCCACGAACTAAAGATCGCCACGCCATCATCGACGTGTCGATAGACGCTCCCTTTCGGTTTGACCGTTCGCTCGTCCTTGATGTCGTACCGCTTTTTGTTGGTTGGCGGCCGAGGCCCGTTGGCGATCGCCGCATCCAGCACGCGATCGGCCGCTTCCAGATAGTTCTCCATCAAGAAGGCCGACATGTGCAGCGCTTCCGCGCTGTTGTCGAACCCGTTGCTCACCTCGTCGATGGGGAGCACGTCTTGCAGATCGACTTCCACGCCGAGCAGGTCGCGCACGGTGTTCGCGTACTCGGCCCAATTAAGGCGTCGCAAGACGACTCGCCCCTGCGCGGCACTGCGGGCCGCTTCCGCCGCGGTCACTCGCCCGGTGATCCAGTTGGTCAGAGCGTCAACCTCTTTCATCGCCGGCCGCGGCTTTTCTTTCGGCGGCATCGCGCCGGACTTCAGTTGTTCAGCCACGGCCAGCCAGCGTTCGCGGTTCGTCTTGTCGTTGAAGTCTTGCGAAAGATTCTTGAGGTCAAACTTTCTTTTAGGCATGTCTCCCGTATGACACGCGAAGCAATGCTGCGCGAAAAACTTCTGTGAAGGATCGTCTGTCGGCTTGGCGTTGTCGGCGGCGGCTTGCGACGGCGCGATTCGCGGCGGAGTGACCTCCTCCAACGTCGTGGCCTCGACGACATGGTCGATCAGGATCGTCTCCGCGACGTCGATCGTGGCCCGCATCAAACCGATTTGAAAGAAGGCCGGGTTCTCGTCGAGCAGCGTGGCGGTCTTCTTGCGCGGCACGACTTGCTCGCCGTCGAGCCAGACTTCGACAAAGCCCTTGTCAGGATCGCGCGACCAGAGCACATGCACGGCGAAGTCGTGCCAGCGACCTGCGGTCATCTTCCCTTTGCCGTTCCAACGACGGGCATACGGCACTCGCGTCGTGTAAAGGATGTCCTCGCCATGAACCTCGAACGACATCAACTGACGCCACGAGTTCCGGGATTCGAAGTAACCAAGCGTGTGCGAGTCGTCGGTGAGTCTCTTGGGAAGGAAGACGCTCCAGCCGAAGTAGCGTTCCGTTCCCTCGGCCGTGCCGGGAGGTGCCGGTTGATGCTGAAGTTCAATGCGGTCGCGGTCCCCTTTGCGAGCGGCATTGGTCCCGTCGATTCGCAGCGCGTACTTCCCTTCGCGGACCGGGTCGGCCACGACGTTGACGCTGTCGGACCTCGGAGTACCGCGCCATTGCTCGGTCGTGCCGGTCTCGAAGTCACCGCGCCAAATGATCTCGGCGGTTGCGTGATTCGAAGCCAGCGAGAGCAACAACAGACACAGAAGAAGTCGTCTGACTCCGGAGGACCGCTCCGTGGATCGCAAGCCGCGAGTACTCATGGCCGAACCTTTCACGTCGGCGAACGGTCACTTCTTCAATGCCGCGTTGACGAAGTCGGACAACTCCTTCGTGGTGGGATCGTCCGGGAGGCCGAGGTCGGCGTTGAGTTTGTTGTGCGTGGTCTCGCGAACGCCGAACGCCTTGGCCGGAATCTCTGAAGCATTGAGCACGCTGGCGAGACGCTGTGCCTGCGCGGACGTGTCGGGATGTCCGGAGACGTACAGAATTAAAAACGGCGGAATGTGTTTTCCCTTGGCGACGTGCGTGACGGCGGAGAAGTCGAGGTGCTTTTTGGGATCGTTGCCAAACTTCTGTCGATGGCCGAACGTCGGCAGCGGTTGCCCATAGAGCATCGCACGCATCTCGGCGGTCGCGATGATCGGTGGCAAATCGTAGGTGTCGCCATCGACGGGGACGCACCCCTTGAGTGCGGAGAACGGAACCCCCTCGGCCTTCAAGTAACGGTCGTCGGTGCAAATTAGCGCGGCGAGCTGTGCTCCGGCGGAATGTCCTCCCACGAAGATTCGCTGCGGATCGCCGCCATGCTTGGCGACGTTCTTGTAGACCCAACCCAGGGACTTGGCGACGTCCCGAGTCAGCACGTCCATCTCGACCGTCGGCAGCAGTCGGTAGTTCGTGGAGACGAAGACAAAGCCTTTCTCCATGAAGAACTGAGGCTTGGTCTGCACGCTCGATTTGTCCCCCGCTTGCCAGCCGCCGCCGTGAATCCAGAAGACGACCGGCAGGTTCTTCGCGCCGCTCGGCGAATACACATCCAAAACGTGTCGTTCGTGCGCCGGCTCCCCATAGGGAATATCCCGTTTGACCTCTTGAGCCTGTATTTGAGAGAGCAGCGCAAAGGCAACAACCAACGGGGCGGCCAGTTTCATGAGACGACTCCCAAGGTAGGGTGGGACAAACTCGCATCGAGCGCCGGCCCACCAGAAACAAGTTTGGAAACTTTTTTGGGCTCTCCGCCATCGGTGTTGAAAACGAATTCGTGAGCCGCAATGCGCTGGCCGCGGGTCGATGAAAAGAACCCGCGGCTAGCGTCTTGCGGCTCACTGGCCCTGAAATCACCACGGATGGCGGAGAGCCCTCTTTTGTGGGTCGGCGCGGCGGAGCATCGGTGGTCCCACCCTACGGTCTGAGGCAAGCTCAGTCGGGACCGCCTGGTTGAGGATTAGTAGGCGATCGGCTCCTCGATGATCTCGTACGTGGTGACCGGAACTTGCTCGATGACTTGCTGCGGGACCATTTTCGTCACGGGGGCTTGGACTTGCCTAGTGACGACATACGGCACCTGCACATTGACGCTCTCGATCCTTTGTCGGGGCACCGAGCGCATCTCCTGGACTTGGTGCGTGCGGAGTTCGACTTTCTGAACTTGCACGGTTTCCGGAACGGTGCGAGTGTGGAGTTCGGTGCGGTAGGCGGTTTGTTTGACCATCCGCGAACACATCTTCGGCCGATTGACTTGCACGTCGTAGGCGATCGTTTGCTCGACTAACTGTGGGCGCGTCACCGTGACCAGCTCTTCCGTTTTGCAACTGCCTTGCAATTCGAAATGAGCCCGCACGCCACCCAGATCGGATTTTCTCGAACGCTTCACGACCTCGGCGTCGGCGATGGTGGTTCGCAATTCCGTGCTGGGGACGTCGCGGCTGACCAATTGTTTGCGAGTGCGCGTCTCCGTCTGGATATTGTCGACGGCGTAGGTTTGCCGGACCAATCGCTCATAGGGAACTTGGACGCTGTAAGTTTCGGTGCGCTGACGTATCGCGGGAACCAAGACGTTGTGCTCGGTCGTGACCTGCCGCGTTTCGGGGACTTGTTCGTAAACGGTGGCGGATCGCTCGCGGACTTCGTTGCGGTACTCGATCGATTCAACCTGCCGCGTCTCCATCACGGTGGTCGGGACCATGCTGGTTTTGGTCACGGTTTGATACGTTGTGCACGGCACGACTCGCCGCACGGTCTATGGCACGGGACACGGGATGACCGGCGTCTCGCACTGCACCGGCACCGTCGGGCAGTTGTCGGTCGTGAACGAATTCAGAATGACAATTCCCTGCGGATACTCGTTGTCGGCCTGAACCGACGGACCAAACACCAAACCGGGAATCACAGCGAGAATAAAGAAGCGTTTCATGGCAATCTCCAGACGGACATCAATGGGGCAACATCGAGAGAGGAGGGCAGACTGACCATGCTTTTGAAAAAAGCCCAGTATCCATCCGAGAAACTTCGCGACTTCGTCTGCCGTCTGTTCGTTGCGGCGGGTGTCTCCGAGCCAGAAGCGGCCCAGGTCGCCGCGAGTTTGATCGAGTCCAATCTGCGCGGTCACGAGTCGCATGGAGTTCTTCGCGTGGCCGATTATCTCGCCGCATTGAAAACCGGTGAGCTGTGCGGCGGAGTCGAGTGGCAAGTCCTCACCGAGACCCCGGCCGTGCTGGTGGCCGACGGCCGCCGTGGCTTCGGACAGGTCTTGGCTCGGCGTCTGGTCGATGCGTTGGCCACCAAGTGCCGGCCGCTCGGAATTGCGTGCGGCACTCTGAAGAATTGCGGTCACGTCGGACGCTTGGCCGAGTGGGTCGAAATAGCGGCACGCAACGGCTTCGCGGCCATGATGTCGGTCAACGACAACGGAGTGCTGCGTTGTGTCGCGCCGCCGGGAGGACTCGACGCCCGCATCAGCACGAACCCAATGGGTCTCGCCGTGCCGACCGGTGACGAACCGCTAGTGCTCGATCTTTCGACGAGCATCGTGGCCAACGGCAAAGTCAAAGCGAGGTTACTCGCCGGTGAATCCTGCCCGCCGGGATGGCTACAAGACGCGGAGGGAAATCCGACGACCGATCCTGCCTCGCGATTCAGCGATCATCCCGGCACGCTGCTGCCGCTGGGGGGCGAGTCGCACGGTTACAAAGGGTTCGGTTTGGGGTTGCTGCTGGATGTGTTGATCGGCGGCTTGTCGGGAGGTTCATGCCCTCCCGCTGGACCGTCCGAGACTGGCACGAACAACGTCGTGATGGTGCTCTGGGATCCCGCGCGATTCGCCGGGACGTCGCACTTTCTCGGCGAGGCGGACAAGCTGATTGACTACGTTCGTTCGACGCCGCGCAAGCCGGGAGTCGATTCCATCACACTGCCGGGTGATCGCAGCGCGGCGATTCGCCGCGAGCGGTTGGCCAACGGGATTCCGCTCGACGTAGGGACGTGGTCAATGTTGTGCGACGCGGCGAAGGAGTTAAACGTGAGTGCCATTGACGCGATCTGAAATAACGTAGGATGGGTCGAGTCATCGAGACCCACCAAATCGGCTACGAATCTACGCGCAACGTGCCACGTTGATTTCGTGGGAGATCGTTCATGCCCTATCACGCCACGATCCGCAGCGAGTCATTCACATTCGCAGACCTGCGCGAGTTGCTGGGGAAGGCGAATGAAGAGAAGTCCGGCGACCAATTCGCCGGCTTGGCGGCGAGCAGCGTTCGCGAGCGAGTCGCGGCGAAGTGGGCGCTGGCAGACGTGACGCTCGGAGAAATTGTCGCGAACCCGGTGATTGATCCCGATCAAGATGATGTCTCGCGGCTTATCCTCGACACACACGATCGCGCCGGTTTCGCCGAACTGCAATCGCTGACCGTCGGCGAGTTCCGCGAGTTCCTGCTCTCAGAACGTGCGAACGAAGCGACGCTGCAACGATTGCGATTCGCAATCACCCCAGAGATGGCTGCGGCGGTCGCCAAGTTGATGAGCAATCAAGACCTCGTCCTGGCAGCGGCGAAGATTCGCAACGTGACACACTGCCGCAACACCATCGGCGAACGGGGCGTGCTTGCGATTCGAGTGCAGCCGAATCATCCCAGCGACGACTTGCGCGGGATCGTCTTGTCGGCGCTCGACGGCCTGCTGTTCGGCTGCGGTGACGCGGTGATCGGCGTGAACCCGGCAGCCGAATCGGTTGAGAGCGTGGCGGCGATCGAGCACACGTTGCAGCGGCTGATCGAATCGCTCGGTGTGCCGACGCAGTCCTGTTGTCTGGCACACATCAGCACGCAGTTGGCGGCATTGGAGCGGGGCGCGCCGATCGACTTATTGTTTCAGTCGATTGCTGGAACTCAGGCGGCGAATCAATCGTTTGGCGTTTCGTTGTCGTTATTGCGTGAGGGACGCGAACGAGTGCTGGAGCATCATGCAGTTCGTGGGATTGGGAAAAGTGTGATAACGGCTGTCGGCTCTCGGCCATCGGCTTTCGGCCGGCACAACGTGATGTACTTCGAGACGGGGCAGGGGAGCGCGTTGTCGGCGGAGGCTCATCACGGGGTCGATCAAGTCACGTTGGAGGCGCGGGCCTACGGAGTGGCCCGTGTGTTCGAGCCGTTTCTGGTCAACAGCGTGGTCGGGTTCATCGGACCGGAGTATCTCGCCAACGAGCGTCAGATCATCCGAGCGGGACTTGAAGATCATTTCTTGGGCAAGCTGCTGGGGCTGCCGATGGGTTGCGATGTCTGCTACACGAATCACGCCGACGCCGATCAGAACTCGGCCGACAACCTGCTGATGCTTTTGACGGCGGCGGGCAGCAACTATTTCATGGGCGTCCCCTGTTCCGACGACGTGATGCTGAACTACCAATCGACCAGCTACCACGACGCGGCCGCCATGCGTCGCCTGTTCGGCCTGCGACCCGCTCCAGAATTTGAAGCGTGGCTGCAAACGACGGGCGTGTTCGACGGCTCGCAATTGGCACTGGCTGGCGATGAACCACGACGACGATTGATTGGCCAACTGGACCGAGTGCTGAGCTAGACGTTGTCCCTGGAGTACCGTCATGCGCATCGCTTTTGACTGCGAACAATGCGGAGCGAACTACAAAGTCGAAGCCGATCGTGCCGGGCAGAAGGCGATTTGCCGAAGTTGCGGAGCGGAATTGCGCGTCCCGGTCCCTCCACCGCCGAACGAATCCCCCGCCACAGTCCTGCGGCACGAGGAACGGACGAAGCCGCTTGAGTTAGTCACTGGCGACGGCGAACAGATTGACGCGATCGTCGACCACATCGAAGCGCATGTCGGGCCGGTGACGATGGTTTTTCACGAGATCGTCTCCGACCTCGTCCACATCGACGTTCATCACGTCCCACCGGAACCGGGTCGTGATTTTCACACGCTGGTCACGACCGGCATGAGCGACAAGCCGATGAGCGTCCCTGACGGTGCGGAGGGTTATCGGTATGCCGAGCTCGTGATCTGTCTGCCGCCTGAGTGGAAGCTGACGAAAGAGGACTTCGCCAGCGAAGAGAATTACTGGCCGATCCGGCTCATCAAATCGCTCGCGCGATTGCCGCACGAGTACGACACGTGGATCGGCCCCGGCCACTCGATTCCCAACGGGGGAGACGATCCGCAGCCCTACGCGGACAACACTCGACTGTGCTGCGCGATCATCGTTCCCACCGTGCGGTTTGGCGAAAAGTTCCTGCGTCTGGAAATGCCAGACGAACGAGTCATCAACTTCTACTCCGTCTGGCCGATCCTTCCCGACGAGACCGAGTTCAAACTCAAGCACGGCTACGACGAATTGATGGACCGGCTGCTCTCTCTCGAAGTGTCCGATGTGATTGACGCACAGCGTCGGAGCGCGGTTGCCCGTCGTAGTTGGTGGCCGTTCGGGAAGTAGCCCGAAGCGTCAGCGTGGGAGAGTCGTAGGGCACCTTTCCTTCGCTAGAGATTCGGTGACGGCGGAATCATGGTCGCCTCTGCCACACGCGCAGGGCGTGAGGCCATGTTCCAACCGTTTTTCCATTTGCCGCTTCGGCACTCGCCCTCTTCGATGGCCTTCAACGCCTCGATAATCTTCTTGTCGTCTTTCACCATCTTTGCGCCAAGTTCTTTAGCGAGTGCTTGACCGTAGTGATTCTGCCGCTTCTTGTCGTCAGTGCCAACGGAGTGGCAGACGTTGCAAGTTGCTTTGTTCTTCTAGCCGATCTCGGCATAACAGGAATCGAACGCCTTCTTGTAGTTCGGCCGCGCATCTCCAGGACGCTCCGAGGCCACGAGAAACACAACCACCAGCGAACAGATCAGCCACAACGGACGCAACACCAAGCGTGTCGGCATGATTGGCTCCTTGGGGATGAGAGTGGGAACCAGGAAGGCGGCGGATAGTTTATCCAAGGCGTTCGACGATCAACAACGGCGGGTCTGTTAGATCGTCACCAATCGTGATCGCTGCTCGCAAACGCGACGCAACTTCATCGAACTTGGCAGGCGGCGCGAAGACTCGGACGAGTGGTTGGTCGGACTGTACTTCGTCGCCGATGCGGACCAGCATTTCGAGTCCGACGCTGTGATCGATGGCGTCGGTGAGCTGTCGTCGTCCACCGCCAAGATCAATGATGATCCAGCCGAGCGATTCCGTGTCGATGGATTCGACGAATCCGGAACGCTCACCGCACAGGTCATGAGCCGGTGCGATCGGACGGGGCGCATCGAGCCGTCCCCCTTGAGCGACCACTATCCGCTCGAGTCGCTCAAGCGCGCGGCCGGAGTCGAGTTCGCGAAGCAACTTCGCTCGCGCGGCCGTGCGTGTGGCGGCGATCTTCGCGCTGACTAACACGTCTTCGGCAAGTTCCAGCACGAGTTCGCGCAGGTCGCTCGGCCCGCCGCCGCGCAGGCAATCGAGAGATTCTTCGACTTCGACCGCATTGCCCGCCATGCGACCGAGCGGTTGATTCATGTCGGTCAGTAAAGCCGTCGTCGCGACTCCCATTCGTTGGCCGACCGCGACCATGCCGGCGGCGAGTTCGCGGGCGATCGTGCGCGATTTCATGAACGCGCCCCGCCCGAACTTCACGTCGAGCACCAGCGCATTCAATCCCTCGGCCAGCTTCTTACTCATGATGCTGGCGGTGATCAACGGCACGGACGGAACCGTCGCGGTCACGTCGCGCAGGGCGTAAAGCTGACGGTCGGCCGGCACCAGTTCGGGCGTCGTACCGGTGATGACGCAGCCAACTTGCTCGGTCAGCCGATGAATTTCGTCGAGCGACAAGTCCGTGCGAAAACCAACGATCGATTCCAGCTTGTCGAGCGTCCCACCCGTCGGGCCGAGACCACGACCGGAAAGCATCGGGACACAGACGTCGCAGCAGGCCAGCAACGGAGCCAGCGGCAACGAGACTTTGTCGCCGATGCCCCCCGTCGAATGCTTATCGACACGCGGCAAGCTGGTCTCCGGCCAGTTCAGCGTCACGCCCGAGCGCAACATGCTATCGGTCAGCGCGGCGGTTTCGGCGTCGTTCAATCCGCGCACAAACATCGCGATCAGCAGCGCGGCCATTTGATAATCGGGAATCCGACCGTGGACATGGCCGTCAATCAGAAACGCGATCTCCTCGGCCGTCAGTTCGCCGGCGTCCCGTTTCTTGGCGATCAGTTGAATGGGGTTCATGGCAGAGGTCAGTGGCCAGAAGTCAGAAGTTTGGTAACGAGTCGACGTAACTGAGGTTCCGCATTCGCGGCAGCGTTGACGACTTCTTCGCTGGTGGTTTGCTGAACATCGTCCGGGCGAAACACGTTTGTGACCATCGAAAACGCGACGACCGGCAAGCCGAGCTCGTGAGCCACCAAGACTTCCGGAACGGTGGACATGCCGACGACATCTCCGTGCGTACGCAGCCAGCGGTACTCGGCGCGGGTCTCGTAATTCGGACCGAGCATCGCGACGTATGTGCCGCGACGAACTCGAATGCGTTCATCGGCGGCGTAACGTTCGGCGAGTGCGAGGAGTCGCGGATCGTAGAACGTAGGACGGGCACTCTTGCCCGTCTCCTCCGAAGAGACGGGCAGGAGTGCCCGTCCTACATTGCCCATCAGATTCACATGGTCGTCGATTAGCAGGATGTCGCCGGAACGCAGCAACGGGTTCATCCCTCCGCTCGCATTGGACACGATTAAGAACTCGGCACCGAGCGCGGCCAGAACACGCACGGGAAACGTGATCTGTTGGGCGGCGTAACCTTCATAGGCGTGAAACCGACCATCCATCGCAATGAGCGGCACGCCGGCCAAGCGACCGGCCAGCAGCCGGCCGCGATGACCGTCGGCGGTCGAACGGACAAAGTGCGGCAGGTCGCGATAACTCCACTCGGCTTCGATCGTGATGTGCTGAGCCAGTGAACCCAAGCCCGTCCCCAGAATGATCGCGGCGCGCGGGCATTCGGCCCAACCGGCGCGGACCACCGCGACGGATTCAGCAACAGCGGCTGAGATTTGGTTGGCCGACAAATTCATCGCATGCGTTCCTGTCCGCCTTGGCCGTTGTGCCGATGCCAGTCTTGTTCCATTTGCCGAAGCTGTGTTTCGAGTTGTCGTAGTTCGTCGGGCGGGAGCGATTCGCCACCGAAGCGGACTCGGTAGAACCACGCCACGATGTCAGCCGGCGCGCTCGCCATGTCCCGATCGGAAAGTCGCTGCGACCAGGTTGGTTGCGAGGCCAAGACGAACTCACGTGCCGTTTGAGTTGGCAGCGGTTCAAGCCCTGCGGATCGCAGCAACCGCAGGAAGCGTTCATAGAACTCGACCCGCACACGCTGCTCGATCGAATCGCCACGCAGCCGCCGCAGGAGTGCCGTCCACCAGCGCGACCAGCGAGCACGCCAATCATCGCCGTTGTTTGTCGCTGCCTCGCTGGGCAACAGCCATCTCAAAAACTTCAACCACGGCGTGAACCACCGACCGCGCGTGCCGGCCGCAGGCTGCGATCTCGCCGCAAACAGCTTCCAGGCCAAACTGCCGAGCACCACCATGAATATCAACGATCCCAGCGCAGACCGTCTCAACCCAGACGCATCTCCCTCTTTGGCTTCCCCGTTGATCGTGTCGTGAACATCGTCCCACACCCGTTGGGCCAACTCTTTGAGCGGCGCATAGAGGCTGTTGTTCTGTTCGGAGAAAGTCAGACCCACCACGCTGTGCGACCAGGTGTCGGCGAACAGATTCGCCAAACTGTGGAAGAGGCCAAATTTCGGAGCCAACGATTTCACGCTGTCGGAACGGCTGGCAGGGGTCGCGTCGACAACGCGCCAGTTGCCATCGAGGTACGCTTCGACCCACACATGCGCATGCCGGCCCTGCACTACGAAGTAGCCGGTGCTGCGCTTCACGTCGCCTCCTTTGAAACCACTGACCAACCGCGCGGGAATCTCGACCGCCCGCAGCATCAGCGCCAGTGCCGAGGCAAAGTATTCGCAATGCCCTTGCTTGCGGTTGAAGAGAAAATCTTCGACCGCGTCGATCTTGGAGTCTTGGATCGACATATCGAGCGTGTAACCGAACTCGCCCGAATCACGCAGGTAATAGACGAGCCTCCTCGCCATCTCGGTGGGGGACGCCGTCGTCGTGTTCGGCGGTTGAGCGACCTGTCGCGCCAGGCTTTGCAGACGCTCGAGCCCACTCTGCGGAAGCAATCCGTAGTATTTGACCTCGTTGCGCAGCGTCTGATTCGAATGTGTGCCGCGCGGGAACTGCGAGTTGTCTCCATGTTGCGGCTTGTCGGAATAAATCGTGTATTTCAGAGTTTCGCGGCCGGTGATGTTTTCGTTGCGGTGCAGCGTCGCGGTTAATCGTCGCTCGATGAGCTGCGACATCCGATGATCCAAACGCCCCGCCACGTGCTGCGGCATTGCGAACAGGATACCGGAGTCCATCGGCTCTACCCGAAACTCCTGCCGGATGACGTCGCTGGTGGCGGGCAAAGAGGGCACGGGCCTCAAATGGCCGTTCCGCCCTGTGGTGCCGACACGCCATTTCCCCTTCTCGTATTCTCCCATCACCGAACCGCGGAACAGGGGTTCGTCAAAGCCGAGCCGCGACGCATGCTCGGCGATGTCCAACGGCTGATCGGTCGCCTGATCGAACATCCGGACTTCCATCACCGTCTGCGTTCCTTCCAGAATCTGGCCGATGTCTCCGAGCTTCACTTCCTCGGCAAACCCGCTCTGCAAGATGCGCAGCGGTTGATCCGGCCCCTCGCCAAAGGCGGAGAAACTGCCGACCCAAATTCGCGGCGTCAACATGAAAAACAACAATCCCACGAACGCCGACAGTACCACGTTCGCGACAACACCGGACGCAAATGGTCCGCTGATCCAACGCAAACGCGGATCGATCTGCACGGTACTGACAGGCTGACTGCTTTGATTCCAGAGGCACGTGCCGATCGAAACACGTTCCGGCTGGGCCGGAGCCGAGACCTCTCGGTGCGTTCCGAACAACATCTCATCTTCAGCGGCGTAACGCTCTCGAGCGCGGCACAACGTGAACAGTGTCAGAGTCCAAACCGCGAGAACCAAAAACATTCCGCACAGCACTCCGAACGATCCTGTCGAAGTCAGCACCGCTCCCACCGCGACATGCAGCACGGCCAGCAGGCACATGGTCCAATACATCCGGGCCGTCTTGGGCAGGAACAGCACGATCCAGGTTAGATACACCAGCAAGTGCGCGAGCGACAGCAGTCGCGCTTCAATCTGGCCGCTGCTCATTTCCCAACCTGCCAAAACAAACGCCCCGATGCCCAACACGTTGGCCCAACTGACTCGCAGCCAGAACAGCTTCCAACGCTCGGTCACAAACAACGCCAGGATCGCCAGAGGGATCGTGAATGCATCCGGGAAGCTCGCCCCTTCGGCAAACGCCAACATGCCGCTGGCCAGAATCATCAAGCCATACAGACTGACCTGCAGCACCGTCGTCATGCCAAGCCCTCCAGCGCGAAGTACGGTGACAAATCGCGTGCCTCGGCCGACAGGCACAACAGTTCGACAGGCTCCATCACATCGCGCGTGCGCGCCAGCAAATCCCCGCGCGACCGCGACGAAACGACCACCACGCGTGAACTGGTTGAAATCCGCTGCATGTTCTCTTCTAACGGTTGCCGAAGGTCGGCCGTCGGGGCGGCTGCCGCCGTTGCCAACAAGTCGAGTGCCAGTTCCATGCTGGATTGATGGTCCCAAGCGACGGTGTTCGTACCGATGATGATGATCCGCAGTCGCGCCTCGCGCGACTGTCGCAGATTCTCATACAACACGGACGCGGCGAAGCTGACTGCCAACTCGACACGATCCAAGTCTGACGCCGTCGGCTGCGCGGGCTGCCACAACTCAACCAGCAAGATCAAGTCGCGATCGCGCGTTTGCTGAAACTCGCGCACCATCAGTTCGCCACGCCGCGCTGTGGTCCGCCAATGAATCGCCTTCGGATTATCGCCGGAGCGATATTCTCGAATGCTCTGGAATTCATCGTCGAACAATCCTGCTCGCGTCTGCCGCTGTTCGGCCAACTCGGTCGCGTTCCATAGCTCGCTCCGCCAGCGCGAAGTCATCCGCCCCACGCGCGGATGCACGATCAGCTTGCTCATGTCCTGGCACACCAGGCCACGCTCAATCAGCCCCAGCGGGAAGTGCGTCGTCAGTTCAATCGGCCCGAAGGAATACTCGCCGCGCTGGCTGAATCGGACGAAGTAATGTCCACGCCGGCTCTGCCGCGCCGGAATGCGCACAAACAATGCCGCTACCTGGAATCGGTCGCGAGCGTGGACCACTCGATCACGAGCGGCCAGCAGCCATGAGCTCAACAGCCACTTGTGATTCTCAACTTCGATTTCGACCGAGACCATTTCTCCCGCCATCGCGCGGTGCGGCAACGTCCGTTTCGCATTTGTCCGCCGCAACATGGAAAACGCGATCCAGCCATTGAGCACCCACGGGCCGATCATCATCGCGAAGACGAACATCAGCATGTTCGTCCGCCCCAAGATCGAGCCGATGAACATGACGCTCATGATGCCGATGTAGGCCATCCCTTCGCGCGTAACCGACATCCGGTGCCGATTCCAACTGGTAATTCGAGTCCAGCGCCAATCCGGCCTGGCCGACGCGATCAACTGGCTCAGTCCCCACAGCATCAAGAACGCCGAAGCAGCGAACAGCACCCAATAACTCAGTTCGCCCCAGTCCTCCGCGAATGATGGTGATCGCTTGAGGACAATCAGTAATCCCGCTCCGCTGAAGACCGAAGTCGCGCCCAACAGCGGAAACGGGCGCGAGCTGTCGTCTTTGGAAGCGAGTTCGGCCATGAGTTAAGCCAAGAGAAGTGAATCGATGTGAGAGAAGTGAAACGCGCGGAGAGATGCCGTTCACTGCGTCGAAGTCTAGGCAGCACCGCGTCGGATGCCAGTGACGATTTGGTCGCTCGGTTGCCGCGTTCAAACTGACGGACCTGCCGACAATCCCGATTGCACGGAAAAAATCGGCCAACTAGACTGCGTAAAGTGAGCAATCTCGGAGGCTCAGCAAAGACGCGTATGCGATGCCGCAACTTCTTTCGCGGAGCAATGTTTCGAGTGATGTGCTGTTTTTAGGCGAGTCGGTTCCCTGACTGTGGAGCGTTCTGCGGACATCACAAGTCGGCACCGGTCTTCCGAAGCGAGCGTCGATACAGAGGGAGAACCGATCGCGGCCCTTCGCCAATATGCGATCGAACTATTCTTGAGGGAGTGAATCCTGTGAGTGAACGACATCTGATCCAAGCGTCTTTCCAATCCAATCGCCGTTGGATGGCTCTGTGTGGCACCTCTGTATTGGCATTGGGAACCACCCTGGTTTCCGGAGCGCTCGAGGACACCAAGCCGGCTCAGCCGGCCGGTTTACGAGGCGTTCTCCCCGTAGATGTCCCCGCCGCAGTGAACGATGAAGCCTTCGGCGTGCTGGACGGAAATTGGAAGGAATGGGCAGAAACGACAGCAGCCGAAGTCGCCAAGCTCTATACGGCCGAAGGGCTCGATGTCGCGGCACAGCGCCAGCATTTGGATGTTCTCAAGCGGAAGTTGCTCACGATGGAGCAATCGTTGAGGGACGCACGATATCGCAGCATCCACGAATCGCTCGGTAGCCTGTACTCCGCACTCAATCGCCGTGTCACAGTCGCCGAAGCCGTACTCGACACCTTGTTGATCGACCCCCAACAAGCCGCCAGCGAGCGACTCGAAGGTCCGCGTCAGGAAGTGGCGAAGTCGCTCAAAGATTTGGAAATGGAACTCAGCGCGGTCAAGAACGGCCAGGCTTGGTTGAGCTATGTTCGTTCCGCGGAGATCACCAAGCTGGTCAGCGATAAGAAGGGTACCGAAGCGGTCCCCGTCTTGACCGCCGTGCATCAGAAGCTGTCCCCGTCAGAGACCGCGTCGCCAGAACTTCGTACGTTCTTGGCGGGTCCGAAATTCGTCGCGCTCCGGCAATCGCTGGACAACTTCGTGAAGCTCGCGGCCACCGTCGATCAACCGATCAACCCGGAAAAGTTGCGGGCCGAATTGGTGACCTTGGTCAGCTCCGTCGAGAAGTTTGAGGAAACGCAATCGACGACCGACGCGGCTGCCGTTCGCAAAGCCTTCGAGACGATCCGCAAATCCTCGCCGGATCAGGGCAACCGCATCGCCGCGGCGATGGCCACGCACTACTTCAATTTCAACCTCCGAGTCGTCGCCAGCGAGAAGTTCCTGTCGAAGCTCATCGGCGAATCTACGACCAAGCAAGGTCAGGTGCGTGACAATGTTCTCGGCGCGAATATCAGCGGCAATCAAACGACAACCGCGACGGTGGGGATCGATCTGAAACCCAACAATAATGGCATTCGATTGAATCTCGTGCTCGATGGTGTCGCCCGCTCGAACACCGTCGGCGTCACCAGTGAAGCCAACGTTTACACGTCCGGTCATCACGTCTTCAAAGCCTCTAAGCCCGTCAGCTTCGACGGCAACCAGTTTGCGACTGGTCCCGCGGAAGTTTCCGTGTGGCCCAGCAATACGACCACCGGAGTCTCGACGAAGTACAGTGGCATGTTCCTCTTCGGTGGCATCGCGGATTCCATCGCAAGGGACGAAGTGGCCAAACGACGTGGGCAATCCGAAGCGATCGCCGCCGAAAAAGTCCGTGCCAAAGTCCTGCCGGAGTTCAATCAAGAGGTCGACAGCAAGATCGGCACCCTCAACAAAGACTTGGAAGAGAAGGTCAACTCCAAGCTGCGTGAGAAGGACTTGATGCCATCAGCGACAAACTACCGCACGACCGAAGACGACCTGCGAGCGAATTTGCGTCTAATGGCCGATCGCGAATTGGCCGGCGGTGATGGGCCGTTCGTCACTGTCCCCAGCACCGGATTCGTGGTGGCATTGCACGAGTCGTTGCTCAACAACAGTCTGGACCGGCTGAAAATCGCCGGCCGGACTATGACGGATAAGGAACTTGCCACCGAGATCGAAAAGTCGTTTTCCGATCTGCTCGGCCGCCAGTTCAACGCCACGCAAAAGATCGAAGCCGCTGGCGAAGGAGCGAAGGAACCGGCGACCTTCATCTTCCCTGACAAAGATCCGATTCGCATTCGGCTCAACAATGGCCAATTGACGCTTACCATTCGGGCCGGCCTGAAGCAGAAGGCCGGTGAAGAGGACATCCCGACTCAGGAGATCACTGTGCCGTTGATGTTTCGCGTCGAAGGCACCGAACTCGTCATCGAAAGTGGCGATATCGGAGTCGCACCAATGGAACCGCCCGCCAACGCGGCGATCCAGATCACTCGTGCATCCGTCGTGCGGACGAAAATCAAGAACGCACTGCCGACTCGCAAGTTTGATCGTTTCGTCAGCATCGACAAGAACCGTCAGACACCAATTCATCTGGGCGTCGCACAGATCAAAGCCACGGGTGGTTGGCTGAGCCTTGCCTTCGAGTAACTCGACAGCGTCCCCCAGACTTGTTGACATCTTGCAGGACCGGAACCGCCCATGGCGATTTCGGTCCTGCTGTTTTTTGACGAGGTCTTTCCCGCGAGAGCGAAACGAAATGTCGAACGTCGAATCGGATTTGATTGTCACGAATTTGTGCAAGGAGTACGTCACGGCGGCCGGCCCTCTGATCGTGCTCAAGAGTGTGAACCTAACGCTGCGAGGTGGAGATGCCCTGGCGGTCACCGGACCATCCGGTTCTGGCAAGAGTTCGCTGCTATTCGTACTCGGTGGCTTAGAACGTCCCACGCAAGGTTCCGTGCTGTTGCGAGGCCAAGATGTCTTCGCCGCCAACGAAACGGAACTCGCTGAGTGGCGGCAGCAATCGGTAGGCTTCGTTTTTCAAGAACATCACTTGCTTCCGCAATGTACGGTCTTGGAAAACGTGCTGATCCCGCGACTCGCCGGCTCCGGCACGACGGCGGAAGACGTCACCCGTGCGACGAAGTTGCTCGAACGAGTCGGCTTGCAGCAGCGAATCGAACATCGCCCTGCTCAGCTTTCCGGTGGCGAGCGACAACGCGTCGCCGTCTGCCGTGCACTCATCAATCAGCCCGCGCTCTTGCTGGCCGACGAGCCAACTGGCAACCTGGATCGCGAGAACGCCGACTCGATCGGCAGCCTGCTGTTGGAACTCAGTCGCGACGTCGGCAGCGTGTTGATCTGCGTCACTCACAGCGCCGACCTGGCCACCCGTTTCCCGCGCCAAGCGGAATTACGCGACGGCGTGCTCACCCCGATCACCTAAAACGCCACCGAGCTTTCCCCGGTGGTTCCCGCGCTTCTCCACTACATCCGAAAGAATGTCATGACCGAGATCTCTGTCGGCCGCCGCCACTTTGCCAGCGACAATTATTCCGGAGTCTGCCCCGAAGCCTGGGACGCGATGGCTCGTGCGAATCAAGGACACGTCCCCGCCTACGGTGATGACGAATGGACCGCCAAAGCTGCCGACTTGTTGCGGGAACTCTTTGAGGTCAACTGCGAGGTCTTCTTCGCATTCAACGGCACGGCCGCCAACGCACTAGCGCTCTCAGCCATGTGCCAGTCGTACCACAGCATCCTCTGCCACGAGTTGGCTCACGCTGAAACCGATGAATGCGGCGCACCGGAGTTCTTCTCGAACGGCTCAAAGATTCTGGTGGTCTCCGGCGAGGATGGCCGCATCCGTCCCGACTCGGTCTCGCACATGGTGCAGCGACGTTGCGACATCCACTATCCGAAGCCGCGGGTCCTCAGCCTGACGCAAGCGACCGAACTCGGCACGGTGTACTCGGTCAACGACCTGCAAGCTCTATTCGAGACCGCTCGGCGACACGACCTGCGAGTCCACATGGACGGCGCACGCTTTGCCAACGCGGTCGACACGCTCGGCGTCGCCCCGAAAGAAATTACTTGGAAGGTTGGCGTCGATGTCCTTTGCTTCGGCGGCACAAAAAACGGCATGGCCGTCGGCGAAGCGATCATCTTTTTCAAGAAGGAACTCGCCCACGAGTTCGCCTATCGCTGCAAGCAAGCCGGACAGCTCGCGTCGAAGATGCGCTTCCTCGCCGCGCCGTGGGTCGGCATGCTCGAATCCGGAGCGTGGCTGCGCAACGCCCAACAAGCCAACCGCATGGCCGAGCAACTCGAAGCGGGCCTCCAGCAAATCCCCGGCGTCGAATTCATTTCCCGCCGCCAAGCGAACTCCGTCTTCGTCCGTCTTCGTCCTGATGTCGCGACCGCACTGCGAACACGCGGTTGGCGCTTCTACACATTCATCGGAGCCGGCGGCGCACGCTTTATGTGTTCCTGGGACACCGCTGAGTCCGACATCGCCGCCCTCATCGCCGACGTGCGCGAACTGACAACAGCGAAGTCAGCAACGTAGCCGCCCCGTTCGCCGAATCGTTACCCAGTTGGAAACGGCACTGGCGACGATATAACGCTGATGCCCAATGGCCGACGTGACTTTCCGTGCGGATCGAAACCATGCAGTTTCAATGCCCTCATTGCCAGGTTGCCATTCAGCTCCTTGAAGCCCCGCCGGAAAGCGATGTCACTTGTCCGTCTTGCGGCAGCCAGATCAGCAGTGCCGAGCGAAACAAGAGCACGCCCCTCATCTCGCCCCCTGCAAGCGATGGACGGGAAACAACCTTGCTTCCCGCCTCACCGAGCGGGCTACCATTATTGCCGTCTTCCGTATCACAAACAGACTCTGCATCAGCAGCCACGCAACCCACC
>SXGT01016036.1_pt1 | contig 25967 bp, 20 predicted proteins | sample 3176221 | NCBI WGS metagenome assembly SXGT01 (sample SAMN11356862, study PRJNA531348) | freshwater metagenome | isolation source: freshwater sample F1-120 | place: China: Fuxian Lake, Yuxi | collected 2017-12-25
CCTCGGCGCGCTGCTCCTGGCGGACCACGCCCGGGAGCGCCACGGCGACCAGCTCGCCAGGGCTCGCTTCGGGCTCATGCGCATGAGGGGCGGCGCCAGCGGAGGGACCATCGCCAGCATGCTCAACATCCTGGAGGAGGCCGAGTCCAACCGCAGCCTGCGGCGGCTCATGGCCGATCCCTATGCGCTCAGCCCGGATCGCGCGCATGACCTCGACCTCGACGGAGCGGACCAGGCGACCGTGGCCTGGGACGAGGAGGCCCACGTCTGGACCGGACCCTTCGTCATGGCGGCCATCAACACCCGGGTGGTGCGCCGCTCCAACGCGCTCCTGGGTCACCTCTACGGGGCACGCTTCCGTTATGGAGAGTCCATGGCGTTCGGACCCGGCCCGGCTGGGTTCGCCAAGGCGGCCACCTTCACCGCGGGGCTGGGCGCCTTCCTCGTGGCGGCCTCCAGGAAGGGCCCCCGCGCCGTCCTCGCCAGATGGCTGCCCAAGCCAGGGGAAGGTCCGTCGAGAGAGCAGAGAGAGGCCGGGTACTTCAAGATCCGGTTCTTCGCCGAGACCGAGGGGGCTCGCCGGCTGCGAGCCCGCGTCGAGGGCACGAGCGATCCGGGCTACGGAGAGACCGCGAAGATGCTCGCGGAGTCGGCGCTCTGCCTGGCCGAGGGCAGCTTCGCCTGGAAGGAGGGGGGCGTGCTCACCCCGGCGGTCGCCATGGGGCAGCACCTGGTGGCCCGCCTGCGCTCGGCGGGCATGACCCTGGAAGTGGAGGGCTGAAGCTTCGTGGCGCGGCTGGACGAGCCGGGCATGTCGATGTAGACCACGGCCCCACCCCAGGGAGTCCCTTCTGACATGATACGCCGCCTCCTCCTCGCGCTACCTCTCCTCGGGCTCCTGGGGTGCGGCAGCGCCGATCCCGAACCGGGCGCTCCCGCCGCCGACGCGGGCGCCCCGGACGCGCGGGTGGCCACCACGCTGGCCGAGCACGCGTCCATCACCGAGGTCTCGGCCTTCCAGACGGTGAAGATCCCGCTTCTGTCGGAGGTCGAGGGAGCGCTGGACCCTGCGGTCCCCGTCGTCAACAACAAGGCCTTCCTGCTGCGCGTCTACGTGAAGCGGGACACAGCCGTGTCCGCGCTCTCCCTGGTCGCCCGCCTTCGCCTGGTCCTGCCCGACGGGCAGGAGCGGAGCTTCACCCAGCAGAAGGTGCTCAAGGGCCGCTCGAGCGACGGGCAGCCCTCGTCGACCTTTGGCTTCGAGCTGCCCGCGGAGCTCGCCCGTCCAGGCATCACGTGGGACGTCGAGATCAGCCCCTCGGGCCCCCTCTCCGAAGCCTTTCCAGGGACGCTGCGCACCGAGAGCGCACCGCTCCCGGTCGCCCCCTCGATCCCCACTCTCAGGGTGAAGCTGGTCCCTGTCCGCTACGAGGCGGGGGGCACGACCAGCGAGCCGGACACCACGGAGGAGCAGCTCACCCTCTACCGCGATACGCTCTTCAGGCTGTACCCCACGTCCCGCATCGAGGTCAGCTGGGGCGAGCCCCTCCTCTGGACCGAGAAGATCGCCGCCAACGGCGATGGCTGGGACAGCCTCCTGGGGACGGTGGCCGACCTTCGCTACAAGGGCCTCAGGGTGACCGACGACACCTTCGTGGTGGGCGTGGTGGCGCCGGGCAGGAGCATCGACGATTACTGCCGCCGCGGCTGCGTCCTGGGCCTGGCCCCGGTCGCCAGGGAGCGGGACGTGGGCCTGCGGGCCGCCACGATCGTCGGCTTCTCCGGGGAGCAGGCCACAGACACCCTGGCCCACGAGCTCGGCCACGCGCTTGGGCGCCTCCACGCCAACTGCGGGGGCGCGTCGGGCATCGACAAGCAATTTCCTTACTCCGAGGGAGGCATTCACTCCTGGGGATACGACGTCGTCACGCGCAAGCTCATCGACCCCGCCGCTCACTCGGACTTCATGGGATATTGCTCGCCCGTCTGGGTCTCGGACTACACCTACAAAGCGCTCTTCGAGCGCCTCACCTTCGTCGCCCGGACCACGAAGAGCTCGCCCAATACCCCTATTTCACTCACGCCCGACGCCCAGGTGCTCCGCGTCCGCTCGGACGGGAGCGTCGAGCCCGCGCCCTCCTTCCGGTGGGCCAGCTCCATCACGGGGGATCCTGTGTCCGTCCCTGTCCTCGGCGGGGCCGCGGCCGAGGGTCGCTTCGTGAAATTCGATCATGCGGGCAGGGGACGCGCCTCGGGGAAAGGCTGGCTGGTGGTCCCCCCGGGTCTTCCCGTGGCCAGGATCGACGCTCCTGCCCTGGGCAGGATGCTGGCGCAGAGGCCCTGAGCCTGGCCGACCAGAGCCCGCGGACGTGGCCTCGCCCGTCTCTGGCGCCTCAATGTCGCTCGTGCGTGAGCTGAGGCTCGCCCACCGGCTCGGCGCTCGGGGTAGGCAGCGCTCGGACGCTCGGGGCAGGCAGCGCTCGGGCGCTCGATGCAGGTGGCGCGACGGAGGCGCTGCTCGCGACCCCGCTCGGCCTCGGGCCGGGCCGGATCGGCAGCGGCGCGCTGGTGGCCCTGTCAGGTGCCCGGAGCGGCTGGGAGGCGAGGGCTGGCGAGGCCTCGGGCGCCCCGCCCTCCAGCGCCGGCTCGGCCACGACGGAGGTGACATCAGGTGCAATCTGCACCTTTTCCGGCAGGGGCGGGTCGGCCACGCGCGCGCTCAGGCCTATCGCCCCCACGGCTCCTGCAGCGACCAGGAGCCCCCCGATGCCCAGAGCGCGAGGCGTCCACGAGGGCTGGAGCGGGCGAGGAGGCGCCGAGACGCTGGGCAGGGTGTCGAGCGGCGTGTTCGCGCCCCCGCCGGCCTCGGTCGGCGCGAGGGCGACCCCGCGCATCCCCTCGAAAACCCGCAGGATCTCGGCAGGGTCCGGCCGGGCCGAGCGAGCCCTGGAGAGCATGCGCGCGCAGAGGGCGTCGAGCTCGGGCGGGCAGAGGGCGAGCTCCTGGGCGAGGCGTGGCATCGGCACCGTGGTGATGCGCTTGAGCACCTGCCCGGCCCCCTGGCCCTCGGTCGGCCGCTGGCCGACCAGGCACTCGAAGAGGAGGACCCCCAGCGCCCAGACGTCGGCGCGACCGTCGATGTCGCCGTCGGCGAAGACCTGCTCGGGAGCCATGTAGTAGAGCGTGCCTATCATCGCCCCGGTCCTGGTGAGCGATCGCGCGTCGTGTCCCGGAGCGAGCACCTTGGCGATCCCGAAGTCCAGGACCTTGACCCCCCCGTCCTCGGTCAAGAACACGTTCTCGGGCTTGAGGTCGCGGTGCACGATGCCCGCGCCGTGGATCGCCTGGACCCCCTGGACGACGGCCGACAGGATACGGGGCGCCTCGTCCAGCGAGAGCCTCCCCCGGCGATCCAGGCGCTGCCTGAGGGTCTCCCCGTGGAGCCGCTCCATCACCAGGAAAGGGCTCCCCGCCGGCAGCTCGGAGACCTCCAGCACCCGGGCGACGTTGGGGTGGGAGACGGCGATGGCCGCGCGCGCCTCCCTCTGGAAGCGCGCCTCCGCCTCGGCGTCGCTCCTCGAGGGATGAAGGAACTTCAGCGCCCGCAGCTCCCCCGTCGCCTCGTCCCTCGCCTCCCAGACGACGCCCATGCCGCCCTCGCCCAGGACACGGACGAGGCGGTAGCGGTACGTGACGAACTCACCTTCCTGGAGCGCGACTTCGTTGACCTCGAGCATGGGCTACACGGCGTGAAGCAGGGCCGAGCCCAGGCTTCAAGCCCTCTTGCGGCGGCGCCCCAGGAAGGCGAGGGCGCCCAGCCCGAACACCAGGCCTCCGGCGCCCAGAGCCTGCCGCTCGGGCGGCGCCGTCGAGCACGCGCTGATGCTGGCCTTGCCCTGGGCGGTGCAACCCTCCCCGGTGCACTCGGCGCTGCCGCTGGCAGACACCTTGATGTTCAGGATCGCGTTGAGGGCGTCCAGACAGTTCTTGAGGTTGTTGCCTACGTCGACGTAGTTGCCGTCGCAGAAGAGGGCGCCCTCCGGCTTCTCGCACTGCACCTTGCAGCCGCCCGAGAGCTCGGACTTGCACGAGGCGAAACCCCTGGCCTGGCAGTTGATGTTGCAGTCGGCGTTCACCTGGGCCTTGCACGAGCCCTGGCAGCAGCCCCCGCATTTCGCCTCGCAATTGGCAGAGGGAGGGACCACCCTGCACTCGGCGTCGCAGCGGCCGCTGCACGAGGCCCTGCACGATGCGTCGCACTCGGACCTGTTCGCGTTGGCCGAGCACTTGCCGTTGCAGGTCGCGCTGCAGTCGGCCTGGCAGGCCGCCTTGCAGTCGAACTTGGGGGGATCCGCGCTGCACTGGGCGTTGCACGCGCCGCCGCAGGTGCCCGTGCAGGCCACGGAGGCCGAGACGTTGCACTGACCCTGACAGCCCACCTCCAGCTTGGCGGCACAGGCGACCTCGAACTTGATGGGCTCGCACTGGGCAGTGCACCCACCCTTCACCATGACCTGGCATTTCGCGTCGGCCCGGACATCGATATTTCCACAGGCCTCGATGCCTGCGCGAGCTTCGCTCGGGCTCATGACCAGAGCGAAAGAGCCGAGAGCTACGGCCGTGGATAGGCAAGAACGAAGGGACATGGAATTCCTCCTGACGGAAAGCGAAAGGGTGAGGCGCCTCGACCATTGTGACACGGAACGACGGCGGGATCAGTCGTCGTCTCGGCCAAGCTCACCGACCGGCGTCCACTCCATGCGCGCCAGCGGGACGCTGCCTTCGTAGAGGGCCATGGGCGCGACCGCCTGGAGGGCGTCCCGGAGCTGGAGGGGCAAGCCGTCGACCAGGAGCGGTCCTCGCCCCAGCCCGGCGAGCTCGAGGGCGGTGTCGAGGAGGGTCTTCTCGATCGGGGGCTCGTCCTGGATGGGCGCGTCCTCCGGCAGGCCTCCGGCCCTGCGCGCGGCCTCCAGGGCCTGGCGAAGGCCTCCCATCTCGTCGACGAGCTTCCTGTCCAGCGCCTGTTGCCCCGCCCATACCCGGCCCTGACCCACCGCGTCGACCTGGTCGCGCGTCATCTTGCGGCCCTGGACCACCCGGTCGACGAAGACCTCGTAGAACTGCCCCACCTTGCGCCGTAGCTCGGCGCGCTCGTCCTCGGTGAAGCCCCTGTAGAACGACTCGGCGTCGGCGCGAGGGGTGGTCTTCCTGACCTCGACGTTCACGCCGAGCTTCCCCAGGAGCTCGCTCACGTCCGCCTTGCCGTAGAAGATCCCTATGCTCCCGGTGATGGTCAGCGGCAGCGCGTAGATCCTGGTCCCGGCGGCCGCCACGTAGTACCCGCCGCTGGCCGCGATGGAGCCCATCGAGACGATGAGTGGCTTCTTCTGGGCGAGGAGGCGGAGCTCCCTCCACATCACGTCGGCGGCCAGCGACGACCCCCCCGGGGTCTCGACCCGGAGCACTACGGCCTTGACGCTCGAGTCCTCGCGGAGCCTCTTGGCGCTCTCGGCGATGGTGTAGCTGCCGCACAGCTTCATCCCGATGAGGGGGACGGTGCTGGAGCGCCCGTCGACCATGTCGCCGTCGATGTAGAGGAGGCCGATCTTGTTGCGAGCTCCGAAGCGCCTGGGCGCGAAGGTCTCCTCCTCGAACTTCGTGACCGAGACCCTCCTGCCCACGACCTCCCGGGTGACGCGCTCGAGCTCGTCGTCGAAGGCCAGGGTGTCGACGAAGCGGGCCTCCTTGGCCTCGAGCGCCACGAAGGGGCCCTTGCGGGTGCTCGCCCGGATCTCGGCCTCGGGCATGTGCCGGTAGAGCGAGAGGTTGCGCACGAACACGGCCTCGTAGTTGCGGAGCAGCTCCTCCTGATCGGCCCTGGCCACCTCGCTCGCGCCCTTGTTGGTGAACTGCTCTGGCGCGCTCTTGTGGGCGCCGATGCGGATGAACTCCGCCTTGACACCGATCTTCTCGAGCAGCCCCGCCAGGTAGATGTGGGTGGTCTTGAGGCCCGAGTAGCGCAGCCCCCCGGCGGGGTTCATGACGATGCGGTCCGCGCTCGCGCAGGCGAAGAGCCCCTTGGGCCCCCCGTCCTCGAAGCTGCAAATGACCTTCTTCCCCCGGGCGCGCAGCACCCGGAAGGCGTCCGCGAGCTCCTCGGCGTGGGCGAGCGAGCTGGCCGGCTCGTCCCTCAGGATCATGGTGACCGCCGCGATGTCCCTGCGCTCGGAGAGGCGCCAGAGCTTCTGCAGAAGGCGGACGTGCTTGCGGGCGCCCGGCGTGCTCTCGATCCTGAGTGTGACAGCGTGCTCGCCGCGGGGGATGCTCGAGGGGCTCTCGTAGTCGGCGATGGACGCGGTGAGGTACTGCCCCGTCGCCGTGTTCTTGCCCAGGGCATCGCCGAGGAGCGCACCCCCGCCCAGAGAGAAGCCCCGGAGCTGGAGCTCCAGCCCCACCGTGGCGAGCACCGAGGTCTGGGACCTCGAGATGTTGCCCACCTCGAGGTCGGCGCGGGCCCGACCCAGCGAGGGGATATCGATCCCGAGGGTCGCCCGGGGGCGCGCCTGATCGGTCCCGTCGAAGTACCGGACCTCCGCGCCCACCTCGAGCGCCCTGGTCCCGGTTGGCCGGAACGCCATCGCGGCGAGGTAGGTCCTGTCGAGCACCGGGTAAGAGAGCGCCCTCCCGTCGTCCCCCAGGAAGCCGGTGAGGGCCGGCTGCATCGCCGGGCCGTTGAAGTCGTGGGCGACCAGCGAGAACGAGAAGCGAGGGCTGGGGCGCAAGGTGGCGCCCGCGGAGAGGGCGACGATCCCGCTGGTGGCGGGGTTGGGAGAGTAGGTCCACTGGACGGACGCCCCCATGGACAGGCTCCTGGATACGCTGTAGCCCAGCCCCCAGGTGAGCCAGACGTAGTCGGTACCGTTGAAGGGGCTGCCCGCGGTGCTGGGCGGCATCACGTAGTCGACCCGGAAGCCCGTGCCCAGGCCGAAGGGCAGGGGCGTCGACAGATCGATCGCGTGGCCGCAGGCGACTCGCCTCGTCTCCGGGCAGCGAACGCCCGTCCAGCGCGCCTCCCTGCCCGTGAGCCATCCCAGGTTCGCCGGGTTGAGCACGAGCGCCTCCCCGGAGTCCTCGCTCGACGCGCTGCGACCCGGCGACAGAATACGCTCGCCCCTGCTCGGGAACGGCTCGCCCGCCCGGGCCTCGGCAACGACCCCGGGAACGAGCCCCAGGACAAGACCGGCGACAAGACGGGCGACGAGAACTCGCGCGAAACGGGGTTTCACTCGGGGCTTCATTCGGTCCTCCTCGGCGGGCGGCTCAGGTCAGGGTCGCGAGCTCGCGCAGGATCTCCGCCTCCGCGTCGAAGGTCTTCTTGATGACCTCGGAGAACACGAGCTTCTCGGCCACGCGGCCCACATAGTTGACGTTGACGTCGATGCTCCCTCGCACCAGGCGCCTGGTACGCCCGCTGTCCAGCGCGAGCAGCACGTACGAGCCGTGAGAGGAGAAGTATTTCTGCCACTCCAACTTTACATTCGGGCGGATCTTCCACTCGGAGGTATGGCTCTGGATGTCGTAGACGCTGGTCTCCTCCCAGGCGCACATCTCGGGCGTCACGTACTTCTGAGCGAACCCTGGGATCTTGATGTTGGCCCGGCAGCTCCAGACCCTCGTGAGCCGCCCCATGTCGAGGGAGTGCGAGGTCTGTTCGAGCTTCTCGATATGGGTGAGCCGCTCGGCCAGCTTGGGGGCCAGGGTCGGCGACAGGACGGCGAGCTCCAGGGCGTCGCGCGGGATGTCGAACTCGTGGACGATCTCGAATTGCACGCAAAACCCAGGGGCCGACCTTACACCATGCCACGGGCTCGCGCGACATCGACGATGTCCGCGCGCCGCTTCGTGAGCTCGTCATGATCCTTGACCGGCAAAAAACGTGAGCGCGAGCCCTCGCGCGAGACGATCACGTACCCCGCGTCCCGCGCGGAGGTGAGCTCCTGGAGCAGCCGCTCGAACTGGATCGCCGCGCGCCCCTGGACCTTCTTCTCGACGGCGAAGTAGGTCCAGGGGATGTCCCCCCCGGCGAGGACCTCGGCGGACACCAGGAAGGTGTTGGTGTTGAACACCGGCACGCTCGAGCCATCGAAGCCCTCGGGCAGCCGGAACTCCTCGACGATCTGGAGCTTGCCGCCGGCGCGCACCGGGATGCCTCCGCGATCGCCCGGGGCCTTCTGGCAGACCTCGACCATCACCTCTTTCCCGGAGTCGAGGTACTTGCCGAGGACCAGCGGATCGATCGACGCGCCCAGGTTGTCCAGGTTGGCGATCCACACGGTCTTCCCTCCACGGGCCAGGAACTCGCCCAGCAGCGGAGTCCGGCGGAGCGCGTCCACGAGGTCCCCGTGCCCCGTCGCGTACACGCTGGGCTGGCCGTCGTCCTCCCGGAACAGGGCCCCCTCGGGGGTGAGCCTGAGCCCGAGATCCTGCATGAAGACCCTGACGTGATCGGGGGCGCCCCTGGCCGCGAGCGCGTCACGGATGGCCTCGTGGGTGGCCTCGCTGGTCATGAGCCAGAGGGGGACGGGCGCCCTGGCCCTGGCGCTCGCCGATCGGTTCTCGGCGAGCCGCAGATCCAGGAAGGTCTTGCCGTCGAAGGCCTCGACCAGCGCCTTGACCACGCCGCCCATCCGGGTCGCCATCCCTCCCGCGAGGACGCAGAAGGCGAGCTCTCCCCGATCGATCGCGGCCTGCCCCAGCGCCGTGAGCCTCTCGGCCTCCCCGGAGCCAGGCTCCGGGAGCGAAGCGATCTCGCCAGGCCCTGGAGGCAACACGGGGCCGGTCAGGCGGTTCTTGGCAAAGAGCTCCGCCCTGTTGGCCAGATCCCGGGAGAGCGCGAGGAGCCGCTCGTCGCGGAAGCCGCTGGCCTCGAGGCGAGCGCGCAGCGCAGGGTCGAGGGCTGCGAGATCCTGGGCAAGGGCCGGCGCCATGGCGTTCATGGGGGCATTTTCGCAGGATCCCCCACAAAAGGTGAGAAGACTTTGCCGCGGGCAGGGCGATGGGCAGGAAGGTGCTACGTTTCCCGATCGTACGTGGGAGCGTACCGAGCCGAGACGACCATGCAAGCAAGGCCATTCTCTCTATTCCTCCGCGGCGCGCTGGGCGTAGGACCCCTGATGCTCCTGGTCGGCTGCGTGGCGACCGCGGAGATCACGTCCTCCAGGGGCGTGATCGTGAGCGGCCCGCCTCCCGCGCCGATGGCGGAGACTCGCCCCGCCCCTCCACCCAGGGGAGGAACCTACTGGGTCCCTGGCTACTGGCACTGGACAGGGATGCAGTACGCATGGATCCCGGGGCACTGGGACGCCCCGCCTCCGGGGGCCGTATGGAATGCGCCGCGCTACGTGCAGCAGGGCGGGCGCTACTGGTACGAGGCGGGCGGCTGGAACCGCGGCGACCGCGGCAACGCGATCCGCTGAGAGCGTGAGCGGCGCCGAAACCGGGCGTCCTACCGGGGGAGTCGAGCTATCGTGGATCGACCATGAGACCTTGGCGGCACATCGGACCCTCGGCCCTCGTGCTGGGGCTGTCCATGGCGACCCAGGCCGGGGCCACGGCGCCCATTCTCCACGAGCCTATCCCGGTCGATCCTCGGGAGGACGTGGCCCTGGCGCTCAGCCTGGACGGAGAGCTCCCCGCGGCCATCGACACCCGCAGCGGCCTCGTCACCGCGCCGGATCCCACCCGTCCGGCCGACGGGAGGCAAGCGCCCTACGCGCCGGGCCCTCAGGGCAAGAACGTCCCTGACGCGACCTTCCACCCGGACCGCGACACGAGGCGCCCCGACGCGCTCCCCTACGACGAGCCCTTCAACCCCTCGACCGCGCCCTTCAAGCGCCTCTCCGCCTACGACTCGGTCGACTCCAGCTTCACCCTCTACGTCAAGAACCCCCGCCTCACGCCGATGACGACCCGCAGCGGGGCGGCGATCCCAGCCACCGAGGAGGCCTTCTACGCCGACTTCGTGGTGGACCTCGTCCCCGGACAGAAGGCGCGCATCCCCTCGGTGGCCCCGGGCACCCGGATCATCAAGGCCCGCGCCGGCGTCGGGACGACGGACATCCCCTTCCGGCTCTACAAGGACGGCGCCGAGAACTGGTTCGTCGAGGGCGAGACCATGACCCGGGCCAGGCTGGTCATGCACCTCGCCGCGCCGAGGGCGGCCTTCGGGGGGGCGTTCGGGGATCCTCCCTGGTCCGCGCTGCCGCTCCTCGCCCCGCTGCCCCCCAACGTGGCCAAGGCCGCCGAGGAGGTCGCGGGCCGGATCGGCGTGGGGCGGCACCTGCCCCCCCGCGAGAACGTCACCCGCCTCGTGGCCTACTTCCGCAGCTTCGTGGACTCGGAGGAGCCCCCACCCCAGGTACGTGATATCTACACGGATCTGGCGCTGGGCAAGAAGGGCGTGTGCCGTCACCGCGCCTTCGCCTTCCTGGTGACCGCCCTCTGGCTGGGGCTGCCCGCGCGGATGGTGGCCAACGAGGCGCACGCCTGGGTCGAGGTCCACGACGGCGCCCTCTTCCGGAGGATCGATCTGGGCGGTGCGGGCAACATGCTCCACGATCCGCTCTCGGCCAACGTGCCCTTCGAATCCCCGCCCGACGCCTTCTCCTGGCCGCTCGGCTCGACGAGGGGCGAGGATCTCGGCAACCGCGCTCGCGAGGCGCAGGGCGGCGCTTCCCCTGGCGGGGGGACCGGAGGGCCTGGTCAGAGCGGCTCCGCCGTGGGTCCGGGGCTCGAGCCCACGGGCGGCGCTGACCCCAGCGCCTCGGGCTCGGGAAGCTCTCCCGCGTCCCGCGCCCCCTCCGGCGGAGCCTCTGGCGGCGCTGACGCCATCCCGCTGGACGACGGGCGCCCGGGCGCCACGCTGGCCCTGGCGGTGAGCGCTCCCGTGGCGGCGCGAGGCGGGAAGCTCTCGGCCTCGGGCGTGGTGAAGGCCGACGGGGAGGCCTGCCCTCATGTCTCCGTGGAGCTGGTGCTGCACGAGAAGAGCGGCAAGGAGTTCCCGGTGGGCGCCCTGGCGACCGACGCGGCGGGGCGCTACGAAGGCACTGTGGTGCTCCCCCGGGCCCTGCCGCTCGGCAGCTACGAGCTCATCGCCAGGACGGCGGGCGACACCCGCTGCGGGAAGGGCCAATCCAGATGAGCTCGGCCTTTGTCCCTTTCCTCTACGAGCTCAGGGCGCGCAAGGTGAAGGTCGGCCCCCAGGAGGCGGTGGCCCTGGCCAGCGCCCTGGTGAGGGGCCTCCACGACAGCTCGCTGGACGGCTTCTACCACGTGGCCCGCGCCATCTGCGTGCACCGGGAGGCCGATCTCGACGCCTTCGACGAGGCCTTCCTCTCCCATTTTCGCGGCATCGAGGTCGAGAGCGTCAAGCTCATCGACGAGCTCGAGGAGTGGCTCAAAGATCCCAGGAACAAGCGAGAGCTCTCGGCCGAGGAGCTGGCCGCGCTCGAGTCCATCGACATGGAGGAGCTGAGGAGGCGCCTCCAGGAGCGCCTCCGGGAACAGAAGGGCCGCCACGACGGGGGCAACCGCTGGATAGGCACCGGAGGCACGAGCCCCTTCGGCGCGGGCGGGCAGAACCCCTCCGGGCTGCGCGTGGGTCCCAGGGGCGGAGGCCGCAGCGCGATGGGCGTGGCCGACGCCAGGCGCTACCGCCCTTACCGCTCGGATCTTGTCCTCGACGTCCGTCAGATCGAGGTGGCGCTCCGCAAGCTCAGGGTCTTCCTCCGGGAGGGCCAGGACGACGAGCTCGACATCGACGAGACCATCACCGCCACGGCCAAGAACTTCGGCGAGCTCGAGATCGTCCTCCGTCCTCCGCGCAAGTCCAACACGCGGGTCCTGCTCCTCATGGACGTGGGCGGCTCCATGGATCCCCACGCCGAGGTGGTATCCAGGTTATTTTCCGCCGCCAAGCGGGCCTCCAACATCCGCTCCCTCAAGACCTATTATTTCCACAATTGCATCTATGGCCGCCTCTACGAGACCGAGCGCTTCACCGATCCGGTCCAGGTGAAGGACGTGATCGAGGCCTGCAGCCCCGAGTGGAAGCTGGTGCTGGTGGGCGACGCCTCCATGCACCCCACCGAGCTCCTGGGCGCGGGGGACTGGGAGTATTACTCCCGGGGAGGGGGCCAGATGATGCCGGGCCTCCGCTGGCTGATGCGCCTCTCGGACCATTTCCGTCGCGCCGTCTGGCTCAACCCGGATCCGCCGTCTTACTGGCGCGGGGGGACCGCGGAGCAGATAGGCCAGGTCTTTTCGATGTTCCAGCTCACCCTGGACGGGCTTGGCGAGGCGGTGCACCACCTGTCCAGGGGCGACTCACGAAAGAAGTGACCCTCGGCCGAGAGCGGCCAGGTCGTGGGACCTGCGCCCGCTCCTCCGTGGTACGAATGCCGTCAACCTGAGCGCCCGGAGGTGCTGTCTTGCCCACGTTTCTCGTCCGCGATCTCTCGAACCCTCGGGGTTACGCCGAGGTGAGCCCCCCCGGCGGATCGCTGCCACGCAGCCGGGAGGAGAGCTACGTCCCGTGGGCGCTCCTCGACCAGAAGCGCGTCGTCTACGCCCGCACCGGCCAGCACACGAGCTGGCGCGGCGGGCCCGGGCTCACCCCGTACGACACGCAGACGAGCCAGCGCCGGAGGCGCCTGTGCGAGTCGGCGCTCGGCATGGCGGCGCTGCGCAACCCCTCGTTCACCGACGCCGCGACGCGCGCCGTCTCGTCGAGCGTGAAGCGCTATTTGCTGCGCCACTTCTTCACCAGCGCGGACAGCACCCGGAAGGTCGTCTTCAAGGAGATAGGCCATTACTTCTTCACCGACGGCGGCATGGGCTTCGGCCGGATCTCCGAGGCCAAGAAGGACACGGTCGGCGTGGTGTCGGTCTGGACCGGGATCCTGGACGCCCTCGGCGGCGATCGCCTCGATCAGATCATGGCGATCCACGACGCGGTCGGGCGCAAGGTGCTGCCGGTGCTCGGCGGGCCCGAGAAGGGCACCTACGACAGCCTCGGACCCACGGTGCGCAGGGACTGGTTCGACGACGTCGCCCGCCGCGGCCGCGCGAACGCCGGGCGGCCCGTGGCGACCACCTCGGGCGGCACCGCGCAGGGCTCGGACGGCGGCGCGCTGCCTGGGACCGTGCAGGCGCGAAACCGGGGCGTCGACATGTTCCGGCGCGATCCGACCCGCATGCGCGACGGCGAGGGCGACGCGTACTACGACGACCTCGACGCGCGGAACCTGCTGTTCGGCGCAGGGATCTCCGGCACCACGGGCTCGCTCTTGCAGGCGGGCTTCGCCTTCGGCAAGCTGGGCGGCGGCGAGCTCTTGAAGCAGTACACGCTCGCGATCGTGGGTTACCTGGTCGGGGGTGGGATGCATAGCTTCCACGAGTCGCTGGCCGTCGCGCAGAGGGTGGGCGTCCCGTACGAGCCCGGCCTCTTCCTCCCCTCGCTCCCGAGCACGCTCACCCGCTCGGCGTGGTGCGCGAGCTGGCGCGACGAGTACCACGACGTCGTGGTGCTCGGCGCCCTGCACTGGCGCAACAACGCTGGCGCCCTCCCCTCGCACCTCAACAGCAACCTCCGCTCCCCTTTGTAGCCAGAGCCCCCGGATACGCAGGATCGCGAGAAGGAGGTCACCCAGCGGGCCAAGAACGAGGCCATGGCCAGGAACGACTCGACCTTCACGAGCGGCGCCAGCTTCGTGGCCGCGAGCTGCCTGGTGAATGGCGTTCTTGGCGGTCCGGATCGGGTGTTTCCGCGTGAGACGCGCTCGTGGCGGACTGGGTGACGCGATGCTCCAAGGAGAAGGTCAATCTCGACGGTCGTGAGGGATTGTTCTCCAGCGAGCAGCTCGATTCATACCAAGTTTATGTCAAGTTGGCCGCCTTGATATGGAGTTCGGCACGCATCGCCAAACCTGCCCCTTCGGCCCCGGGTTGAAACCCGGGGCCACATCCGAACATTGGAAAAGGCGCTAGAAGCCCGCCGAGCGGGCTAGCACTCCTGCGAGAGGTTGCTCTGGCGTCGCCTCGCGCAGACCTCACCCTCTCGCACCTACCGCGTTTTGCCGCGTGCCCCTCTCCCGCGCGACCTCTGTGCAGGGCGTGGCGCTGGAGAGGGGCTCCTCCCAAGGAGTCTTTCAACCGGCTGTCTCCTGCGCTCCCCCTCTACAGCGCAACGATTTTTACAAAGACAGTACCCCTTCGGGTATCGCGAAGCGCGTCGCGGGAGAGGGGGTCGGGGGGGGTGAGGTCTGCGCGGGGCCTCGGAGAAAACCCCGATGATGATGAGGCGACCCTGGGAGAAGGAATGCTGAACAGGGCGTGGGAATCATCGCCCGCGGAGCTCCGTCCCTTCGCCTGCCGTGATGAAGAGGGCCGTCGCCTCGCCGCTCACGTCGGCCGTGTGCCAGACGCCTCGTGGGTTCACGATGGCCTCGTACGGCTTCAACGTCACGGTCCTCACGCGCCCGTCGATCTCCTGGTGCAGCGTCAGCTCCCCCGCGAGACACACGACCAGCTCTTCACCCTTGGGGTGCATCTCCCAGCTGTCCCACGGCTTCGAAAAGCTGTGCACGCTGACCAGCCGGCCCTCGGCGCCGTCGCTCCCGTTGCGCGCTCCGTAGGCCGCGTACCAGGCCGGATCGCCCGTGAACTCGGGCTGGATCGAGACGCCAGCGCCCAGGCCGAGGTGGGCAGGAAACCTTCCGAGATCGAAGACGGGGTTGTCCGTGCCCGAGACCATGGCACGCGCCGCGGGCGGCGGGATCGCGAGGGATCTCGTCTTCCTCGCCGCGCGAGTCTTCTCCTGGAGAGCCCGCTGCCTCGCCTCGAACGCGCGCTTCTGCGCCCCGGTCATGGCCGAGGCCGCTCGTTGCTTCGCGGCGTACAGGTTCGCCTGGGCGGCTCGCGCATTGTGTTTGGTGGTCATCCGGGCCTCCTCATAGCAGCCCTGCGCGCCGCCACCAGACCTGACCCGGGAAGGTCTCCCTTGACGGCGCGGCGCAGGCCGGGAACGGTAAGGAGTCATGAAGCTCCTCCTCGCTGTTCCCCTGCTCCTCGGCGGCTCCATCCTCGGCTGCGGGGCCTCGTCGGTGCCCGCCGATCCGGGGGACGCCGGGGGCGACACCTCCCAGGGGACCGATGGAGCGACCTCGTCGAGCGATCCGTTCGGCGCTCCGGGGGCGGACGCCACGATCTCGGCCTTCGTGGAGACGCCGGTCCACTTCACCAGCAGCGACAACCGCCGCACCGTGGAGACGACGGCGACCTTCCCGTCGCGCGGCGCGTTCGAGGCGATCGCCCTCACGCTCACCCTGGGCTGCCCCAGCGGCAAGTGCGACGCGTGGGATCGAGCGGGCACGCTGGGCCTGGTGCTCGACGAGCGCGGCCCAGGCCCGGAGGACGATCTGGTGGTGGAGCTTGCGCGCTTCATGACCCCCTACGGCGTGGGGGGGACCTGGACGATCGATCTCACCGATCTTCGCCCGCTCCTCGTGGGGGAGCGCAAGCTGCGCGCCTTCATCGACACCTGGGTGGGCCCCGGCCACGCCCAGGGCAACGGCTGGCTCCTCACCACCTCGTTCGCCCTGCGCGGCGGCAAGCCGGCGCGAGAGCCCATCTTTGCCGTCCCGCTCTGGCAGCGCGGGGTCGATGGGGTGGTGGTGGGCGATCCCAAGAAGCCTTTCGATGTGGCCATGAAGGAGATGGAGATCACCCTGCCGGGCCCCGTCACCAGCGTGGCGGTGCGCACGCTGGTGACGGGTCACGGCCAGGGGAACGCCAAGAACTGCGCCGAGTTCTGCAAGCTCACCCACACCATCTCTCTGGGGGCCGAGCGCCCCTCGGCCGAGATCTGGCGAGCCGACTGCCGCGCCACGGCGGTCGCTGGCCAGAAGGGCAACTGGACGCCATCGAGGGCCGGGTGGTGCCCAGGGGCCGACGTGCTCCCCTGGATCGTCCCCTTCGCCTCCGTGGATCCGCAGGCCCTCGCGGGCCGAGCCCCGATCCGGATCGGCTATGGGGTGAGCGCCTACGACAACACCTGCCGGCCCGACTCGTGCACCACGTCGACCTGCGCCTTCGGCCAGACGACCTGCACCTACGACGGCGGCAGCCACACCGAGCCATCGCTTCGTATCTCCAGCGTGCTCGTGGCCTACCGCTGAAGAGAGACCTCAGCAGGGCCCCGGATAGGTCCCCAGCATGAAGCTGGAGTTGAACATGGTGGTGGTCGAGGCCGCGCCCGCGGCGGTAAAGCACTTGGTCCTCGCCGTGTAGCCCGTTCCGCTCTGGCTCCAGCTCTCCACCTTGCAGAAGTTGGAATCGTCGCCATAGGCCGTGCTCAGGGTCATGCTGGGATACGAGGAGCCCACGAAGGTGTTGGGGTAGGTCACGGCCGAGAACCCGCTCACCGTGGCGGGGCCCGCCGAGAAGCAGGCGACGCCGTGCTGGACGGCCTGGTAGCCCGAGGGCGCGGAGGTCGCGCCGTTGATCCACGCGTGCCCGCCCACCATCCCGGTCCTCGGGGTCGTCGATGTGTAATTCAAGGTGAACGGGGTGTTGACCAGATTACCCGCCGTGTCGTTGCAGCGCACCCTGACGATCATGTCCGAGCCGGAGGCGCTCCACGAGCGGACCTTGCACGCCTGCGATCCGCTCCCGTAGGCCGTCACGTGGAGCGACGCGTTGGCGAAGGCGAGGCCCCTGAGCGTCGCGCTGTAATAGCCCGTGCCGGTGTTGGTCACCGAGTTGGAGAGGCCGGAGCTGTTCCAGGACCAGGTCGAGGGGACGCTGGTTCCGCTGTAGTAAAGGTGAGCTCCGACCTGCCCCGAGCCGCCCTTGTTGAAGAAGACGACGAAGGGCGAGGCGGTGAGGGCCCCCGCGGTGTTGTGGCAGCGCACCTGGATGACCTGGTGGTTGCCCGAGGGGCCCCAGCTCGCGACCTTGCAGCGCGTGGCCGTGCTCCCGTAAGAGACGACCTGCACGTTGCCGCCAGGCTGCCCCAGCTCGTTCATGGTGACCGTGTACGAGCCGTTGCTGCCCGAGTAGGTGATGGGCGCGTTGCCGCTGTTGAACGAGTACTGAGGAGAGACGGCGAAGCCCGGGTTGACCCAGGCAAAGCCCCACGCCCAGTTCGCCGGGGCGAGCGCGCTCTCGGTCTGACCGACGCTCGCGCCGGGCTCTTCGCCCGCCTCGAGCGGGGCCTCGGAGCCCGCCTGGACGGCGCACCCCATGGCAGGCAGAGCGCAGGCGAGGGCCAGGACAAGGCCGAGGGCGCGGCGAGCGAAGGACGGGGTGGACGACGAGAGAGCGCGGGACGAAGAAGAGAATGACATCGGGTGCCTCCTTGGATGTCCGCCTCTTTCGCACCTTCCGTGCCGCGCCCCGCCCTCGCGAAGCTCGGTCTTTTTCAGGTATTTTTCGTTGTTCCCTCGAGCGTCTTGCGCGACCTGCTCCGCCCGGTTGCGCAACCGGGGCAGAGGCCGGCTCCGCGGCTACGACCTCCGACGCTGCCAGTAAGGCGAGTCGGGCCAGCGGACGTGGTTTCGATAGTTGTGCTTCGCGTTGTCGACCAGGACCTCGAACTCACCGACGACCTCGTCCCTGTAGGCCTGGAGCTCCCTTCCACCGTCGCCCGCCAGGTAGAGATCCACGGCCTCGCCTGCGCGGCGCCCGGTCTCCAGCGCGTTGAGCACCCCCTGGGACGACATGGGGTCGCAGGTCATCGCGGCGTCGCCGACCGCGACCCAGCCGTCGCCGAAGACCGCGTCGACGCAGGACGTATTGGCGGCGACCACGCGAGGCGGAGCCTCCAGACGGCAGCCTTCGAGGCGGGCGCGCGTGTGGCGAGTGCCGGCGAGCTGCGCCAGCCAGAAATCCTCCAGGGCGCCCCTGGAGTGAGGGATGAGATCGGCGTCCGTCATGTACGTGACCACGAAGCGCCCCCTCGGTATTCGCGACGAGTGGAACCAGCCGTCGGGCATCGCTTCGACGAAATTGTGCGCCTCCGCGGCCCGAGGCGCCCCGAGCATGAAGCCGACCACCCCCACCTGTGCGTCGAGGCGACGCTGGGTCACGCCGAGCTGGCGGCACACCGCGCGCGCTCGCCCGGACGCATCGATCGCGAACCGGGCGCCGAGCGCGAGCGCGCCCGATACTCCCTCCGCGTCGACGTGCCACGCTCCGTCGCTCCGCTCGATGGCCCTGAGCTGCGTGCGTGAATGGAACACCACGCCGGCCTCGCGCGCCGCGTCCGAGAGCATGGTGTCGAACTCGTTGCGGTCGACGTGCCACCACGGACCGTGCTCGTCGTCCGACGTGTCGCGGCTCCGCACCTCCTCGTCGAACCACACGTGCCTGAGCACCGTCGAGCTCGAGTGGCCCTGGCGCGCGAAGCGCTCGGCGAGCCCGAGATCCACGAGGATCGAGTGGGCGAGGGGCTGGAGCCCCTCGCCCACCCTCGTCGTGTCATAGGCGGTGCGCTCGAGCAGCGCCACGGAGCGACCCCGCCGGGCCAGGACCATGGCCGCCGCGGTCCCCGCCGGGCCTCCGCCTACGACGATGACGTCCATGGGCCGTGCTCACCCGCCGATCGGGCGCCGCGGAGCGATCTTGAAATCGTCCGGGAGATCGATCCAGCACACGCCGGCCCTCACCCCCGCCTTGACCCGTAGCCCCTTGTGTTTGGGCGCCTCGCCCTGGAGAGGCGAAGGAGCCTCCAGCGCGACCGGGGGCGCGTCCTCGGGGGAAGCACCGTCGGGGGTGGTCTGCGTCTCATTCGTGTTTGCCATGAATTCCCTCCTGTATCCTGTTCGTGATTTCGACCGTTCAGAGGCCCAGCTCCTCACGCGTTCGTCAGAGTGTGGCCGGCCGTCGTTCGTGCGTATTCGTTCCTAATAGATGCTATGAAGCGCGCCTTGTTTCATGTCGGCCAGAGCCATTTGGAACCATTTGGAAAAGGGGTGGTCACCCTGGCTCCTCCGGCGCGACGAAGCGAGGGCGGACGCGCAGCGTGTAGCCGCGGTCGTCGCGGACGAGCGCGTCCCTGAGCCCGAGCTTGCGGAGCGACGAGATGGCCACGTAGACGCGGTCGGGCCCCGACGAGCCCACGAGCACCTCGCCAGGCCACGCCGAGCGGGCGATCTCGTCGACCGACATGGCGGCCCCGTTCGCTTCGACGAGCGCCCGCAGCACCCGGCGCACCGGCTCGCGACGGAGCAGCTCCAGCCTCGGTCCGCCCTCGACCGAGAACCAGGAGTGATCGCGCGCCACGTCGATCCGCAGGGAGGCCCTCGCCAGCGCGTCGAGCGCGCGACGCCCGAAGCCCTCCTCGTCGGGGACGACGCCCATGGCCGCCCAGAAGCGCTCGAGGGCGCGGAGCGCGCCATGCCCGTCGAGCTGGCTCGACTGCATGAGGGCGTCGACCAGCCCCCGGCCGAACGCGCGCTCGAGGGGCCCTGGCTCGCCTCGCAGGAGGCGCGCCAACCCGGGAGGAACCTCGTTGATCCACTGGATGTGCGCGCGAACGAAGAGCAGCCCGGTGTGCACGTCCGAGGCCCTGGAGGGAGGGTGCCCCATCGCGACCGAAGGCGACCTGTAGGCCGCCGCGTCCCACTCGGCCTCGCCAAAGCCGAGCCCCACGATCCCGAGCTTGCCCGCGCGATCGACGACGACCTGCGACGGTGAGAGCGCCCCCAGCAAGAAGGGCCCCCCGGGCGCCGCGTGCGCCGCAGCGAGGACCCGGGCGAGGGTCCTCGTCACGACCAGGGCCTCGGCGTAGGGGATGCTTCGCTTCGGGACGAGCTCGCGCAGATCGTCGAGTGTTCCGACGGGCTCGCAGTCGAGCGCGAGCCACGACTCGCCAGGGCCGAAGCTCCACGCGATCGGGGCAGGGAGCTCGGCGAGGGGGATCGCGAGGTGAGCCTCGCACACCCTCTCCAGCGCGGATCTCGATCGGGCAGAGAGGAGCAGGCACGGCGCTCCGACCTCGGTCTTGGCGGCGGACCAGGACAGGCCTTCACGCCGGGCCAGGAGCCTCATCACCTCGGGTTTCGAGCCACCCCTATCCACGCGGCACCGATATCACATCAACCGAGGGTGCGCCCAGGAGAGACGCCCAGGGTCGCCAGCAGGGCGCGCCCTAAACCCAGGTCCGGATTCCGATGATACCCCAGAAAGACAGGTAAATAGCGACCGAGCAGAGCGACGCAGAGGCCAGCCACGTATGAAGGTAGATCCATGGGCTCATCTCCCGGCGAGGGACGCGCCCTATCGCCAGCAGCGACGCGGCGGAGAGGAAGGCGAAGAGCAGCGTGCTGGTGGTCAGCGCCGCCGACGCGAGGGTGAGCCTGCCCAGCTGGGCGCTGTCCGAGAGAGCGTAGAGCGCGGCAGCCAGGGCGAAGGCGAGCACCGCCCCCAAGGGCCAGACCCGCGCCCCGAGATGCTTCACGTCCCTCATCCGGCCGAGGAGCTTCCGAGGGATCCAGACCAGGGCGAGGAGGGGCACCGAGCCCATCGAGCCGAGCGCCAGCGCGGTCGTCGCCATCTGCGCCCAGGCGACCCAGGACGGGACGGCCCTCAGGGTGATCCCGCTCACCTCGATCATCTGCCCGTCGGGGCCGGGAGGCAATAGCGCCAGGGTGGGCGCCTGCTCCCCCGGCCTGCGGAAGAGGGTCGGGCTCACCGCCGCATAGTCGCCCCGGGCCTTGCCGAGGAGGGCCGTGACGAGCAGGCCAGGCCCCCCGCTCCGGACGCGGGTCAACCCGAAGATACGCAGGAAGAAGCGCTCTCTCTCCCTGCGAGGATTCACGTTCTCGTACCAGCCCGAGTAGCCCTCGGCGTGAGGCCCCGCCTCTGCGGCGGGCGGGAGCTCTGGCCTCTTCAGGTCCCGGGTCAGGTGGGCCCGGAGCAACTTGCCAATGGCCTCGGAGGCCACCTCATCGTCGCCGTTCATCGAATAGAAGTACCCGACACCCTCGCCCGGGAGATAGAAGAGCTCGGAGCTGGCTCCGTCGATGCCTCCCGTGTGGCCATGCCAGATGAAGCCACCGTCCTGGAGCACGAAGTTATGGAGGCCGTAGCCCGTCCGGAGCCCTGCTCTCGCGCCCGGGGGGGTCTCGGCGCTCTCCATGCGCTCCAGGGCGGCGGCCGGCAGGAGCCTGACCTGGCCCACGCTCCCCCGGTTCAGGAGCAGCAGGAGGAGCTTGCCCATCTCCCTGGCCGAGGCGTTGAGGGCCGCCGCGGGCCTGAGCGGGACATGCCAGTAGGGATATTCGGTCCGGCCATCGCCGCGGTAGAGCCGGGTGAGGCGCCGCTCGGTCTCGGGGGTCAGGAAGAAGCTCGCGCTCTCCATGCCGAGGGGCTCGAAGAAGGTCTCGGCCACGTGATCCTCGTAGCGCTTGCCCGTGACCTTCTCGATGATCCAGGCGGCCACGGCCGGGCCGTGGTTGCAATAGGAGTAGCGCGTCCCTGGCCGCCAGCGCGAGGTCCGGGACCTGGCTCCAAGGGCGAGCCCCTCCGAAAGCGTCGCGGGCCTGGGATCGTCGTGGGCGAGCTCCCGAAAGCCGATGTCGTCCCAGCCCGTGGTGTTCTCCAGGAGGTGGACGACGCGGACGGGGTCCTCGGCCTCCCAGGGGTTTTCGAACTCCAGCCCCGGGGCGAGCGCGCGGACCGTCGCGTCCAGGGAGAGCCGTCCCTCGCTCTCCAGCTTGAGCACGGACAGCGCCACCCATATCTTTGATATCGAGGCGACCCTGAAGAGGGTATCATGGGTCGCGTCGACGCCCGTACGGACATCGGACTTGCCTATCCCCGAAGCCCAGCGGACTCCTCCTCGGTCCGCGAGGACCACCCCCATCCCGGCGACCCTGCGCGAGGAGAGGAGCCCCTGGAGGCGCGGCTCGAGCTCCACCTCGTCCCCGGGCGGTGGGCCCGGAACGGCGAGGAGCGGCCTCGCGAAGAGCAGGAAGGAGGCAAGGGCCAGGGCGACGAGGACGCGCGCCATCGGCCCTCAGCCCCCGAAGAGCACCAGCTCGTCGCGGTGGACGAGGACCACGGCCTCCTCGCCAGGACCACGGACCTGCCCCGCCTGGCGCACGGCCTCCTCGACGGGGAGGCGCGCCAGGCCTCGCCCGAGCTCCGTCCCGTCGGCGCTGACGAGGCGCACCGAGTCGCCCGCGCGAAAATCGCCGCGGACCCCCCGGACTCCGACGGCGAGCACGCTCTTGCCCCGGCCGAGCACGGCCTTCTCGGCGCCGGGATCGAGCACCAGATCGCCGCGAGGCCGGAGGGTGAAGGCGATCCAGTGACGCTTGGCCGAGAGGCGTTTGTCGCCCGCCAGGAAGAGGGTGCCCACGTCCTCGCCCGCGAGCACGAGATCGACGATGGCGGGCTCGCGGGCGTCGGCGATCACGGCGTCGGCGCCGGCCAGCGTCGCCCGGCGAGCGGCCTCGAGCTTGCTCACCATCCCGCCAGTCCCCTCCTTGCTGCGGGTCTGCCGGACGAGCGCCACGGCCTCCCTGGCGACGTCGGAGATCACGGGGACCCGCTTGCCCTCGGCGTCCAGCAGACCAGGGACGTCGGAGAGCAGGACCAGCAGATCGGCATCGACCAGCGGGACCACCATGGCCGAGAGCTCGTCGTTGTCGCCGAACTTGATCTCCTCGACCGAGACCGAGTCGTTCTCGTTCAGGATGGGCACCGCGCCAGCCTCGAGCAGGGCTCCCAGCGCGGCGCGGGCGTTGTTTCCCCGGGTGCGATCGGCCAGATCCGCGTGGGTGAGCAGCACCTGCGCCACGGCCAGACCACAGGCCAGGAAGGCCTCCTCGTAGGCGCGCATGAGCACGCTCTGGCCGGCGGCGGCGGCGGCCTGGAGGCGGGCCATCTCCTTGGGACGGGCGCGGTAGCCGAGCTTCTTCGTCCCGAGCGCGATCGCCCCGCTCGACACGATCACGACCGAGCGACCTGCGGCGCGGGCGCGGGCCACCGAGCTCGCCAGGCGCCCGAACACCTCGCGCTCGTTGGCGAGGGTGCGAGAGCCTATCTTGAGCACGACGCGGCGGGCCCGGGCGACGCGCGCTCGAGGGGACGAGGCCACGTCAGCGAGGGGGCGCGAGCACGAGTTCGTCAAAGGAGCTCTCCACGCGCCGCAGGAGCCACGAGGGTACGTTGGCGAGGCCGATGAGGAGGCCGTCGAGGATCTGGGTCGTGGCGTCGCGGAGATCTTCGGGGGGGCGGGGGGCCGCGTCGTCCGGGCCGGGCGCCTCGACGGTGAAGGCGTAGAGCATGGCCTGATCGAGGGCGCGTCGGACGCGGCGCGCCTCCTCGGCGTCGACGCGGATCGAGCGGTCGGTGCGGGCGCTCTCCAGGTAGCGCTGGAGGAGGTGGCCCAGGAGGAACGTGCTCACGCCGAAGCGCAGCGGGGCCACGAATGCGACGGGGCCGAAGCGGCGGAGGACCTTGGACGAGGCGAACACGAAGGCCTCCTGGAACAGGCCGCGAGGGCCCTCCACCCCGCTCGTGCTGCTGAGTATCCTGCGCGCCTCGGGGGTGAGCGACAGCCCGTGGCGCGAGGCCACCTCGTGGGCGAGGGTGCCCCGGATGCGCCTGACGACCGCGTCGGGCAGCCACGGCAAGGGGACGATCCCGGTCAGGGTGCCGAGAGTGGTGTACACGCCGATCCGGCTCGCGCCCAGGCTCCGCGCGGCGAGCGTGCCGGGGGCCTCGCGGGGTTGCAGGATGTCGTCGTCGCGGGTCATGAGTCCTCCGAGAGGACGCCACTCTAGTCTCGAATCGCTCCGGGATCAGGCGAAGACGCTGGTCAGGGGCGAAAGCTCGACGATGACCGCCCCCGACGAGAGGGCGAGCGCGAAGAGGTCCTGGGTGCCCTGCTCCTCCCCGAGATCGACCGTGAGGCGCGAGGCCTCGCCCGTCGCCGCGATGCCTCGCCCTTCGAGGGCGGTCCGCAACGCCCCCACGGCCCCGTGGACCACGAGCGCGAACGAGCGCGAACGGGCGGCCAGCGCAGCAGGCCGCCCCTGGGCCGACACCGAGTCTCCGCCGAGCACGAGCGCCTCGTCGGCCCGCGTGGCCAGGGGGCCATCGAGCGGCGTCCTCGGCGCGAAGAGGGCCCAGCGCCGGCCCTCGAGGGCCGCCACCAGCACGCCCGCGAACGAGCGGGTCCCGTCGTCCGGGAGGCCTCGGGTGGGATCCTCGAGGAGCAACGCCGGGGCGCCCGGGGCCAGGGCCCCGGCCACGACCGTGGCGCGCCTGGCGGTGAGCGTGGCGCGAGCGAGCGGAGCGTCGGCCACGGCCGTGAGCAGGAGGGCGGAAAGGGCGAGGTCGACGCGGGCCTTCGCGCCGATCGGATCGTGTCCCGAGAGGCGGGCGCGCCAGGTCGCGTAGCTCCTCGGCGTGAAATCCGGGGGGAGCGGCGGATCCAGCCTGGCCGCGGCCAGGGCCCCGGCGCGGAGCGCCTCGGCCGCCAGGCGCCCGTCCACGAGCAGCTTGCCCCTTTGCCTGGGGAGCTGCCCGGCGGCGCACTCGAAGAGCGCCCGGGAAGCCCCGAAGACGAGCACCTTGTCACCGGTCGTCGCCAGCGAGAGGCCGTCGATCACCGGCGCGCCGGCCGCGTCCACTCGAAGATCCTCGGCCAAGAGTAGCGGGGGGGTCACATCGTCCACGCTACCAGCATCCGGGCCGAGGTTTCGCACTTCGATGGCGCGTCGGCGCGAGGAGCGGTTGACCGGTCGGGCGCCCTATGTCCACATTCCGGACACATGGAGAACGAGAGGAGCGGGCCCCCGCCACCGCGCGGGGCCCGGGGTGCCAAGCGCGCAGACAGGGCGAGCGCCTCGCAGCTCGCTTCACAGTCCCAGGCGGCGTTCGACGGGGGCGACTTCCGCGCGGCGCGCGTCCTGGCCGAGCGGGCCGTGGCGGAGGCCGATCGCAGCCCCAGCGGCGACGTGCGCGCCACCTCGAGGCGCAGGCTGGCCATGGCCCTCCTCTACGACGACCTCTCCGCCGAGGCCACGCGGGTCGCCGAGGAGGCCGTCCGTATCGCGCGAGCCGCTCGCTCCTTCCAGGAGGAGGCCCTGTCCGAGCTGGTGCTCGCGGAGGTGCGCCGGGCCGCTGGCGAGTACATCGCGGGGATACGCCACGCCGGCCGGGCGAGGACCATCGCCGCCCGCGCGGGCGACGAGCTCACCGAGCGCATCGTCATGGCCGACTACGCCCTCCTGCTCTCACGCCTGGGCGATCACGAGCGAGCCAGGGAAGCCTTCGACGTGCTGCTCGCCAGGCCCCTGGACGATCTCCCTCCCGCCAAGGCGTTCCGCGCGCTCTACAACCTCGCGCTGGTCCACCGGGCGGCCGGGCGCACCACCCACGCGCTCGAGGCGCTCGACCGCGCGGAGGCCCTGGCGCGCGGGGCCAATCTGCGGGCCGTGATCTGGCCCCTCGCCCACGCCCGCGCCCAGACGCTCATCGACCTTGGCGCGTTCGAGGAGGCCTCCGCCCTCCTGGGCAGCACGCTCCTCCCCGGGACGACGCCCGGCTGGCAGCGCGCACAGCACATGGCGCTGCGCGCCCTCGTGATCCTCGCCTCGGGGGGGGGGGCCGAGCGGGGTCTGGAGCTGGCCGACGAGGGGCTGGCGATGACCGGGCTCCTCCGCCCCGTCCGCTTCGCGCTCGAGCGGGCGCGGGGCCTCGCCCTCCTCCAGCTCGGGCGCGCCGACGAGGCCGAGCGCGCCGGGATCGCGCTCATGGCGCTCGAGGCCAACGCCGGGACGCGGGCGCTGGCCGCGGAGGCCCTGGCCCTGGCGGCGCGAGCGGGTCCCCCCGAGGCGTGGCTCCTTCGCTGGCTGGGCGCCCTGGCGATCGCGAGCGGAGGCGCGGCGGGC
>SXGT01874418.1_pt1 | contig 25967 bp, 24 predicted proteins | sample 3176221 | NCBI WGS metagenome assembly SXGT01 (sample SAMN11356862, study PRJNA531348) | freshwater metagenome | isolation source: freshwater sample F1-120 | place: China: Fuxian Lake, Yuxi | collected 2017-12-25
CAACCTTGGGCCTTGCGCGCGTGACCCAGACGGTGCGGCCTTCGGCGTCGCGCGGTGGAATTTTTGCCACGGGAACAAGGGGCAATTTGGCTGTCTCCCATTCCACGAAACCGCCTTCGAGGGAAACGGCGTCGGTTCCGAACTGGCGCAGCCACGCGGCGGTGCCTTCGCTGAGCTTTGCGCCGTGATGGCAAATAACAACGGCTGACCTTCCGGCCAGGGCCTTGCCCCATTCGGAAACGGACTGGTGGCTTCTTTTCAATGCTCCGGGGATGAGGCGGGGGTCGGCCTCGAAGTCTTCCTGGGTTCGAACGTCGACAATGACCGGTACCGACGGAATGCCGATAAGACGGGCAAGTTTGTCACATTTGATTGCGTTTGGTGCAGACATGGCGTGCGCCCTCTTGAGTGTTGCTGGGACGCGATTCTTGGGCATGTCGCCTGGAGGGGAGAGCGCTTTCCCCTGGCGCCATGCATAACGAAATTTGCGCCGGTGTCAATTCTGCCGGACGATGTGCCCGATGACATTGGCGGCAATTCGGGCCGCGGTATAGGCCGAGGTTCCGCCACGGTCATTCTTGGGAACAAACTCAACCATGGTGAAGCCGGCGATGCGGGCCTTGGCGGCCACGCCGGCGATGAGATCGGTAACCTGCATATAACTCAGGCCGCCCGGCGAAGGATGGGAGACGGCCGGCATTTCGGCGGTATCCAACGCGCCGCAATCGAAGCTGATGAGGCAATCGGAGTCGGCGGGAATCGTGTCGAGGACGGCCTTCAGGCCGTTGTGGTGAATGTGCCTTGAGGTGAAGATATGGGCGCCCCACTGCTTGGCGTCGCGCACTTCGGCTTCCCTGGCGCTGCCAAGGCCGCGGGCCCCGGCCTGGACAATGCGCCAGACATGGGGCTGTTCGGAGGCCCGGCGCATGGTGCTGGAAAAGCCCAGTCGCTCGCCGTAGCGTTCTTCGCGCCAGTCGATATGGGCGTCAATTTGCAGGATGGTCACCGGCGGATTTCCGGAGAATCCCGCGATGAAGGGAATGGGCGTAGAATCGTCGCCACCAAACATCAGGGGGACAGCACCGGCCGCCAGGATTTTCCGGGTCTGGGCCTCGATGAGCTTGCGGTTGCCCTTGCCGTCCTTGGACTTGGTCGGCAGGTTTCCGAGGTCGGCGATCTTGTTGGCGCCATCTGCCAGCAGGGGGCCGCCGAGATCGAAATCCCAATGGCCCAGCCAGTCGCTGTCCTCCCGGAGGGCGGCACGAAATGCATTAGGCGCCGTTGCGTGAATCCGGTTGTCAATTCCGCGATAGGGGGTGCCGTGGGGGGCGCCAAACAGGGCGGCCTTGAAACCTGCTGGCGCCCGCGAACGGGTGGTTCCCATGAATGCCGGACTGCTTGCGACCTTTGCCATGGCGGCAGATTGGCGCGAATTTCGCTAGGCCGCAACCCCCGGGGCTGGCCGGGATGGCCTGGCGGGCCAGGTAACCCGCGACGAAGGCAGCTCGAACCGCGCGGTCGTGCCAACACCGAGCTGGCTTTCGAGGGTCACATCGCCGCCATGGAGGCGGGCAATCTTCCGGGCGATGGAGAGGCCAAGGCCGATGCCTGAGAAGCGCCGCGACATGCTATCCTCGACCTGCACGAAAGGTTCGAAGATGCGGCTTATGTCGTCGGATCTTATCCCGATGCCGCTGTCGCGGATAATGATGGCAAGCCGGTCATCCGGCATGCGGACCAGTTCGGCGGCCACCGTGCCGCCGCTCATCGAGAATTTGATGGCATTGGTGAGAAGATTGAGAATGATCTGCTTGGTGCGGGTGATGTCGGCGCGGATTTCGATGCCATCGGTCAACTTCGCGACCAGCGTCACGTCGGCCTTCTCGGCCTGGTCCCGGCACATTTTCACGGCGATTTCGACGAGTTCGGCCGCGTCCATGTCCTGTTCAACGAGAGCGATGGTGCCGTTTTCGATGCGTGTCGCATCAAGAATGTCGTTGATCAGGGTCTGCAGGTGCCGGCTGCTGTTCAGAACGGTCTTGGCATAGTCCAGCCTGGTTTCGGTTGCGAGCTTGTCTTCATTGCGCGACGACAGAATCTCGGAAAACCCGACGATGGAATTGAGGGGTGTACGCAATTCATGGCTCATCACGGCCAGGAAATGCGACTTCGCCGCGCTTGCGGCCTCGGCCGCTTCCGTGGCCTCAATCAGCTTGCGGTCGGTTTCCCATTCCGCCGTGATATCACGCCCGACGCCGCGATAGCCTTTAAATATGCCGTCTTGCGTAATGAGGGGCCTGGCACTGACTTTCCAATGGGCGGCCCGTCCTGCCTGGTCAACCTCAAGATGGCAGAAGGCAATCGGTTTTCTACTTGCCATGGTTTCCGCAAGTTCGGCCCAGCCCGCGTGCGTGGGGTCGGCTCCCGCTGCTTCAAGCAGGGTCAGCATTTTGAGATCCTGGGGCGACTTGCCAACAATCTCGCCAAAGCGCGGGGAGGCATAGGTGAGCGCCCCATTTGCATCGCATTCCCAAAGCCAGTCGCTCGTACCCGATTCGAAGTCGTTGAGGAGGAGCGCGATGATATCCTTTTGGTGCTGCATTTCCTGCGCATCCGCCGCCTTTTGCAACTGGTCACGGTGGTGATTGAGGACCATGCCGGTGAGGATGAAACCGTAGATGACGGTGGAGAGCGTGAAGGTGAGGCCAATCTGTCCCCCGAGTTGGGTTACAGCAAGCGAGAGAGACCCGGTGACCAAAGCGCTGAAGAGAATGGCCGCAGCCGGCACGCGTGCAAAGGCAAAAGTCCCCACGGCGGAGGCAGCAAGCGTTACGCCTACGATAAGAACACGCAAACTGGCATCGGCAGGAGCAAAAAAGGATGCAGGGAACAGAGCCCAGGAAATACCAAAAAGGATTCCCAGTATTTCGATCCACCGAATGTCGGAAACGGCGGCGATGGAAGATTTTCTTCGCGTGTGCTGGTTCCATAGGATGAACAGCAACAGGACAGGCACAATCGAGAGGACTATCCACCAAGTGGTCATGGCCGTTTGCAGCCGGCTCGAAATCACCGCCGCAAAGGTTGGCACAATGATAACATGGGACAAGACGAACAGTGGCAGGGTGCCATAGAGGGCGTTGATCTGCGAGGCGCGGAATGGCCCGGGCTCAATGTTCGAGCCCGCCGTGGTCGAATCAAGATCGGCAAGGACCAGATCAGCTGCCCGCAAGCCTTCTTTCTGGAGATGGGAGAAGAATGGACTTCGCCCGGAATCCAAACTATTCATTGTGGTATGCGCCTTGCACAATTTGCCGCCTGATCACGATATTCATTCAGAGTTTGCATTATGTTAATATTGTCTTGCCCGGCCATGCCGGGTCACTTTCCCCACGGAAGCCGAAGCGCATGAGTAGCGACCCACTGCAGGGGGTTCTGCCACTTGGGCACCCAAAGGTTAAGAAAGGTAAATTGGGCGTTCTGTTGATGAATTTGGGAACGCCCGAAGCCACGTCCTATTGGCCGATGCGGCGCTATCTCAAGGAGTTTCTTTCAGACCGCAGGGTGATCGAGGTCAATCGGGCTCTTTGGTGGGTTGTTCTGAACGGGATTATTCTGACATTTCGCCCGCGGAGGAGCGGCAAGGCCTACGAGAAGATATGGAACCACGCCCTCAATGAATCACCACTGAAAACCATAACCCGCGGGCAAAGCGAAAAACTCCAGATGGCGCTCAAGGACAGGCCGGAGGTCATTGTAGACTGGGGCATGCGGTATGGCCTGCCATCGGTGAAGGAATGCATTGACGCCCTCCAGATGCAAGGCTGCGACCGGATTTTGTTTGTACCGCTTTATCCGCAATACAGCGCGGCGACTACGGCCACAGCCCTGGACAAGTGTTTTGAAGCCCTGGAGGGCATGCGCTGGCAGCCTTCGACGCGCACTGTCCCCCCCTATTATGATCACCCCGCCTACATTGACGCGCTGGCAAAAAGCCTGAAGCAGCATTTCAAGAGTCTGCCGTGGAAGCCTGACGTGATCCTCGCTTCCTTTCATGGTTTGCCGCGGGAATATTTGACCAAAGGCGATCCCTACTATTGCCACTGCATGAAGACGACGCGGCTGCTGCGCGAAAAAATGAAACTCCCGGCCGAACAGCTGCAGGTGGTTTTCCAATCGCGTTTCGGCCGGGCGGAATGGCTGCAACCCTATGCTCAGGGTACCGTCGAAGGCCTCCCTGCAAAGGGTGTCAAGAACCTGGTGATGATCATGCCGGGATTTTCGGCTGACTGCGTCGAGACCCTGGAAGAAGTGGCCATTGGCCTTGATGAAACTTTCAAGCATGCGGGTGGGGTCAATTTTTCCGCCGTACCCTGCCTGAACGACAGCCCGCTATCGGTTGACCTGCTGGAGAAGCTGGTAAGGCAGGAGCTGCAGGGCTGGTCAGGCTAAGGGACGGATGGCGCAGTCATACGTCTGCGCGGGGTGGGCCCCCGAACCCTTGATCTCGCGGGCCCAGCCTGTGATGTAGCGCTCTGCTTTCTCATCGAGGTCGGGCTTGTGGAACGGCAACGGGTCAAGCGAGTTGAAGAGCTGATCCACCGTCCTGAGATGGACCTCTATCACGTCGGGGGACTCGGGGGCCATTTCAGTCAGTCTCCTTTCTCAAAGTTCGTCCATTGAACGACAATGATAGAGTTGCACTATCATCATGTTGTCATATAGCAGGTATCACAAGAACACTGATTTCAGAGGAATGCCACATGCTGCAGCTCCTGCTTCTGCGCCACGCCAAATCACGTTGGGCCGAGGCCTGCCTTGATGACATAGACCGTCCCTTGACCGAACGCGGCAAAGAGGCGGCAAGGGCCATGGGCGGCAAGATGGCAGCGCTCGGTTTACTTCCCGATCTGGTGATCTGTTCACCAGCCAAACGCACCCGTGATACCTGGAAAATCGTCGCGGAGCAGCTGAAAACCTCGCCGCGCACTTTGATCGACGAGGCCGTCTATGATTTTGGCAATGGCGGGCGGCTTCTTGCCACAGTGTGTGCCCAGGGAGACGCCCCCAAGTCGCTTATGGTGGTTGGCCATAATCCCTCGATGGAGCGGCTGGCCCTGCGACTGGCAACGACAGGAGACTCCAGGCTTCTCGGTCGCATGCAACAGAAATTCCCTACGGCCGCCCTTGCCGTTATCCGGTTTGACCTGGCCAGTTGGGCAGAGGTCGCTGAGGGCGGCGGCGAACTCGTCCGCTTCCTGCGCCCCAAAGACATCATGGCAGAGGATTAGCAGGTCGCGGAAGTGACTTTGGCCGATTTGATTTCACCCAGCTCTCACCCCGCCAGCTTCTCTGCCAGATAAGCGACAGCACGATCGAGGCTGGTCAGGCGGGGATAGTCCTTTTCAGGGAGTTCCAGTCCTGTCGCCCGGTGCAGGCCGCTGACAAAATTCTGGAAATCCATGGAGTCGAACTCAAACTGGTCGTTCCAGCGCAATTTGGGATCCATGGCCTCGCCCCTGAGGTCAGGCGCGACCTCGTAAAGTGTCTTCTTGACCAGTTCCGTCAGCTCTTCCGTGGTCATAGTTCCTCCGGTCTTTGCAAGAGTTGCCCAACCCGCCTGAGAAACCGCGCCGCCGAGCGGCCGTCGTTTACCCGGTGGTCGCCGGCCACCGAGAACGTCGCAAGTTTCCGCAATGCGATTGTGCCGTCTACTGCCCAGGGCCGTTCGCTGACCTGGCCCAGGCCAATGATCGCCACCTGCGGCGGATAGATAACGGGCAGAACCATGTCAGTCGAGTCATCCCCGAGGTTCGACAAGGTAATCGTGGCGGAGGTCAGTTCCGAACTGCGAAGCCGGCCGCCCCGAACGCGTGCAACGAGGTCGCCTAGCTTCTGCATGATTTCACTCAAGCTAAGGGTATCCGCCAGCGGCAGGGCAGGAGCGATGAGACCGCCGCCGCGCAGCGCAACGCCGATCCCCATATTGATCTCGGTCATCCGGTCAAAGCGATTGTCAGTGAAATGGCCATTCAATTCCGGCACCTGGCGTAATGCCATTGCGCAAGCCTTGATGACCGGTGCGGCCGCCAAGATCCGGTCTGGTACGGGTCTGTTCAAATTCTCCGCTGCCAGCCATGTCAGAGCGACCGTCATGTCAATCTCTGAGCTTACGTAGTAGTGCGGAATCTCGCGTTTGCTGCGTGCCATGGCGGCTGCGATGGCCTTGCGCATCTCATCAAGGTTAATGCCAGCGCCAACGGTTTTTGGCGGCTTGGCGGCAATCTGGATTTCAACTTCGCGCAGGCCGATGACCGCGTCCGGTCCTGCCGCCAGCGAAGACAAGTCAAGTCCAAGCTGTTTCGCTCTCAGGCGGGCGGCTGGCGTTATCTTGAACCCCTGCGGCTCACGGCTCATTGCCGTGATCAGAGGTGGGATTGCGGCCGGCTGTACTGGCGGAGGGGGCGCCGCAACAGGCTGCGACGCTGCCGCCGCAACCGCAGGCTCATGCTCGGTGCGGATAGTGGCCAGCAACTCGCCAACCGGAACCTTTGCACCCGGTTTCACGTGAACCTGATCGAGCACGCCGTCGTGGAATACTTCGATTTCAATGGCGCCCTTCTGGGTTTCGACCACGGCGACGATGTCGCCGCGCACCAGCTTGTCGCCGGGTTTTTTCAGCCATTCGACAAGCTTTCCCTCGTCCATGTCGGCGCCGAGAGACGGCATGCGGAAATCCATCATCGGCGTAGCACCCCGTGCACCGCCGCAACGATTCCCGGAACCTGCGGAAGGGCGGCAGTCTCCAGGTGGCGGGCGTAGGGAATGGGGACCTCGGCGCTGCAGACGCGCGCCACCGGCGCATCAAGCGCGTAGAAGGCGCCTTCCATGATACGGGCACTGATTTCGCCGGCGAGACTTCCGGTCAGCCAGCCTTCATCCACGATGACCGCACGGTGGGTTTTTCCAACGGACGCCAGGATGGTCTTGTCATCAAGTGGCCGCAACGACCGCAGATCGATGACCTCGCAATTGATGCCTTCGTGGGCGAGTTCCTCGGCAGCAGCCATGGCCTTCTTGAGATTGCCGCCGTACGTGATGATGCTGGCATCAGTACCGGGCCGGCGGATCGCCGCACCCTCGATCGGCACCGCCAAGTCGCCTTCGCCCGGAATTTCGCCTTCGTCGTTGTAAAGGGTTGCATGCTCGAAGATGATCACCGGGTCAGGATCCTGCAGCGCGCTCCACAACATGCCGCGTGCATCCGCCACCGTTGCGGGTGCCACGACCTTGATGCCTGGGATATGGGCGTACCAGTTTTCGAGGCTGTGGGAATGCTGGGCCGCCAGCTGCCGCCCGGCGCCGGTTGCCATGCGGATAACCAGGGGCACCGAAAACTGCCCACCCGACATGTGACGGATCGTGGCGGCTGTATTGACAATCTGGTCGAGGGCCAGGAGGCTGAAATTGACCGTCATGATTTCGACAATCGGACGCATGCCGCCAAGCGCCGCGCCGATGCCCGCGCCCGTGAAGCCAGCCTCGGCCAGGGGCGTGTCCCTGATGCGTTCTTCGCCGAACTCCGCCAGCAATCCCTTGGAGCAGCCGTAGGCGCCACCATAACGGCCAACGTCCTCGCCCATGAGGAAAACCCGGCTGTCGCGGCGCATGGCATCCTGGATGGCCTCCTTCACGGCATCGCGGTAGGTCAGGGTGCGGGATGTCGTCATGGCGCGGCTCCTGCTACGGCCGGTGTCAGTACATCCCGAGCGAGGTCGGCCTCGGGCTCCCAAGGGGCCGCCTCGGCAAAGCGGACTGCAGCTTCAACTTCGCCCGATACCTCCGCCTCAATTGCGGCGATGTCCCCGGGGTGAAGCGTGCCAGCGGCGATCAGCCAGTCCTCGAAGCGCTTGATCGGGCAGCGTTCACGCCATTTCTCCACTTCCGCCTTGTCGCGGTAGAGATCGGGATCGAACATCGAGTGGGCGCGGAAGCGATAGGTCCGCATTTCAAGGAACTGGGGGCCCTTGCTGTCGCGGATTTCGGACGCCGCGCGCCTGGCGGCAACTTCGACGGCCACGACATCCATGCCGTCGACGCTTTCAGCGGGGATACGGTAGCTGGCCGCGTGCCGGCACATGTCGGTTTCGGATTCGGAACGCCCGAGTGCGGTCCCCATGGCGTAACCATTGTTCTCGCAGACAAAAAGTACGGGCAGTTTCCAGAGTGCTGCAAGGTTCATGCTTTCGTGGAACTCACCCTCTGCCGCAGCCCCCTCGCCGAAGAAGCAGCAGGTCACACGGTTCAGGCCTTGCATCTTGTCGGCGAGCGCCAGACCCACCGACATTGGCAGCCCGCCGCCCACGATGGCGTTGCCGCCGAAGAAGCGCCTCCTGGCATCGAAGATGTGCATCGATCCACCGCGTCCCCTGCTTGATCCAGCGGCTTTTCCGTACATTTCGGCCATTACCTCATTTGCCGGCAGGCCACGCGCCAGGGCATGGCCATGCTCGCGATAGGTAGCCACAATCGCATCTTCGGGCGTGAGCGACTGGATCACGCCCACCGCATTGGCCTCCTCACCAATATAGAGGTGCAGAAAACCACGGATCTTTTGCTCACCATAGAGTTCGGCGCAGCGTTCCTCGAAGCGCCGGATCAGCTTCATGGCGCGAAGCATGCTGGTGCAGTGCTCCTTGGTGAGGTGGATCTTTTCACTCATTGAGACCCCTCCAGAGTGGACGTGTCGCCTTCGGGCAATCCAAGTTCGCGCGCCTTCAGCAGACGCCGCATGATCTTGCCCGAGCGGGTGCGCGGCAGGTTTTCGCTGAAGGCGATCTGCCGGGGCGCCACGGCGGGGCCGAGTTTTTTCCGGGCGTGGGCCATGATCTCCTCCAGCAGGCCGTCACTCGCTGTGTTGCCCGGCTTGAGACTGACGAAGGCCTTCACCACTTCACCCGCCACGGGATCGGGAACGCCGATGGCGGCAGCTTCAGCCACAGCGGGGTGAGAGAGAAGGGCACTTTCCACTTCGAACGGCCCGATGAGATGCCCGGAGGATTTGATCACATCGTCCGCCCGGCCGACAAACCAGAAATAGCCTTCGGCATCCCGGGTGGCCATGTCGCCCGTGAGGTACCAGCCCCCCGCGAAACATTTCCGGTAGCGTTCGTCTTCATTCAGATAGCCGCGGAACATTGACGGCCAGCCTGGCCGTAGTGCAAGTTCGCCTTCGACGCCGAAATCGGTCACAACCTCCACGGCCTCATCCTTGCGCCGCACGATGGCGGCTTCTATCCCGGGGAGCGGTAGGCCCATTGAGCCGGGCTTGATCTTCATGGCAGCCGTATTGGCGATCATGATGCCGCCGGTCTCGCTTTGCCACCAGTTGTCATGAATAGACTGGCCGAGGACATTCTTTCCCCAGATGACGGCTTCCGGATGAAGCGGCTCGCCCACGCTGGCGATAAAGCGAAGCCGCGAGAGATCGAATCGCTTCGGCAATTCGTCACCGGCGCGGATGAGCATCCGGATGGCTGTCGGTGCGGTGTACCAGATATTGACCCGGTGCTTTTCCAGTGTGGCATACCAGCGTTCGGCATCAAATTCCGCTTCATCGAGGATGACGGTTGCCCCGACGGCAAGCGGCGCAACAATGCCGTAGGAGGTGCCCGTTACCCATCCCGGGTCGGCGGTGCACCAATAGATGTCGCCAGGCTTGAGATCAAGGGCGTAACGGGCCGTCATCCTATGGGCGGTCACGGCAGCGTGCACATGCATTGCGCCCTTCGGCCGCCCCGTTGTTCCGCTGGTGAAGTGCAAGATCGCAAGGTCTTCGGGCCCGGTTGGCCCGATCTCGAAGGGCTCCGCCGCTCCAGAGAGGATGGCTTCGAAATCAAACCCGCCAGGACCGCCGCCAACAATAATGACATGCTTCAGAAAGGGCAGATCGCCCAAGATGGGTTGAATCTTGCGGGTGAAAAGGCGAGACGTGGTCACCAAGGCCACGGGCTTGGCAATCAGCATCCTCGCCTTCACCGGTTCAGGGCCAAAGGCGGAAAAGAGGGGGCAGAAGACAGCCCGGAGTTTCCACGTTCCAAGGGCGGCGATGTGCAGTTCCGGGATGCGCCCCAGAAGGCTGAACACCCGGTCCCCGGCCCCGATCCCCAGCGCCTTGAGAGCATTGGCAAAGCGGTTGGAATCGCGGCTCAGTTCCCGATAGCTGATATCACGCTGGCTCCCTCCGGCGCCGATCCAGCGAATGGCTATCCGCTCACCATTGCCGTCGGCCACGTGCCGGTCAACGGCCTCATGAGCGATGTTCAAGCCAATTCCGCCGGGCAACCCTGCAAGGTCGCGTCGTGCCTCATCCCAGAATTGAGTTATGCCCGTCATGTCCTCAAACTCCTCGGCCACAGGTGACGATCACCTGCAATACCGAAGCGCAGGCTGTCCCAAATCTCGCAGTAGTGCTTTGATCCACCTCAAAGCGGCACGAAACGCCTCCAGCGGACAAGCGATCTGGGAATGGGGTTGTTACTGGTTGCGTTTTGATCAGTATCAATGCGGGCGCTTGCCTGCATGTCAGACTGAAAAAGCATACTTTTGGGTCTGCTCAGTTGCAGCTGTCTATCAAGTTTGACGTATCTGAGAGCCTGATCCACACTTCGACGCAGGCTGTTGGCTTGCAATGAAACGAGTTAAACGCCATGACCACTCTTGACCCCCTGACAGAACCACTTGTCCGCCTGTTCTTGCGCATCGATGCGGCAAGTCCGACTGATCCGCTGCTCCGCGCACTTTCTGAATTCTGGCAGTTGAAACGGGGCAGCAAGATCGTTCCGAGCGAGGCCGATATGACTGGCTTTTCCGGCGAAGTCTCCCCCTATGTTTTTTTCGCCCGGTTGACTCCCAAGGAGACCGGACACTGGAGCGTTTCCGGTGCGGGTTTTGTGGCGGCGGCTGTACTTCAGCTCAAAGGCGGTCAGGAACTCGAAATCGGCGACAAGAGAATCGCCGTCAGGTTGCGCAGACTGTTCGACATTGTCGCGGAAAAGGTGGAGCCCTATTCGGCAATGTTCGAGATTGACGGGCAGAACGGACAGCGCCAGCTTGTCGAAGTTTTTGCAGCGCCCTTGGGCAACGGCGAGAAGGGCATCCACATGGTCTTCGCCGCGGTCAACAAGAGGACCGAGGCAAAGCAGTGAAAATTGGCGCAATGGGCTTGCCTGCGGATGTCTCCGTGCCTGAACAGGCAAGCGGGGTGATCATCTTCGCGCACGGGAGCGGATCGAGCCGGCTCAGTCCGCGCAACAGGCTGGTGGCAAGGCAGTTGAATGGTGCGGGGTTTGCCACAATTCTTTTCGATCTGCTGACTGAGCCGGAGGCCGAAGACCGCCGCAATGTGTTCAATATTCCCCTGCTGGCAAGCCGCATGTTGGAGGCAGTCACGTTTGCGCGGAACGAGAAGAATCTGTCACACCTGCCCATCGGACTGTTCGGTGCGAGCACGGGCGCGGCAGCTGCGTTGATGGCTGCCAGCGAACAGGGAAGCGAAATTGGTGCCGTCGTTTCCCGCGGTGGACGACCCGACCTGGCTCTGTCTGTCTTGCACAAAGTCACAGCCCCGACGCTCCTGATTGTTGGTGGCTATGACGAACCGGTCATCGAGATGAACCGAACAGCCCTTGCGGCTTTGTCTTGTGAGAAACGTCTGGATATCATTCCGGGCGCGACCCACCTATTCGAGGAGCCTGGGACACTTGACCGGGTGGTCGAACTCACAACGGACTGGTTCAGCCGTCATCTTGGCACAAGGCAGCAACAATGACCTTCACAGCATTCACCTCGAGAACGCAGGCTGGACAACTCCTGGCAGAGCAGGTTGCGAAATTCCAGTTCGAGCAGCCGGTCGTGCTCGCTTTGCCGCGTGGCGGCGTTCCCGTGGCCCTTGAAGTTGCGCGGGTTTTGAAGGCTCCGATGGATTTGCTTTTGGTACGGAAGATCGGAGTTCCCTGGCAGCCGGAACTTGCAGCCGGCGCGGTCGTCGACGGAGAACACCGCGATCTCGCCTTCAATGACGAAGTCATGTCGATGCTGGGCCTTAAGCGGGATGACATTGAACGGGCAGCGGCAAAGGAAATTGCTGAAATCGACCGGCGCCGCAAGCTTTACCTCAAGGGGCGGGAGCCCATCTCTGTTGCGGGTCGCACCGCCATTGTCGTCGATGATGGCATTGCCACGGGCACTACCGTCAAAGCCGCTTTGCAGGCGTTGAAGAAGAGAAGTCCAAAGAGGCTTGTATTGGCTGTTCCGGTTGCCCCAAGTGACACAATCGATGAACTTGGAGCCTATGTCGATGACATCATCTGCCTTCAACAGCCTTATCCATTTATGGCTATCGGCGTTTTCTACCGCGACTTTCATCAAGTCGGTGACGACGAGGTGATCGAAATGCTGGCCGCCGCGGATGGGTCAGGCCAGGCGGGCGCTTGAGCCATGCCCTACGCGTCGAATGCCGATCTGCCCGCCTCCGTCAGATCCCACCTGCCGGAACATGCCCAGGACATCTTCCGTGCGGCCTTTAACAACGCTTTCGACAGCCATCGCGGCGATCCGCGCCTGGAAGAGATCGCGCATCGCATCGCCTGGGCTGCGGTAAAGCGGCGGTACGAGAAAGTCGGCGATGTCTGGGTAGGGCGGGAGAGACAGGAAGGTTAGCCGCCCAACCTGTCAAATGCCGGCCTCCAACTGCCGCCCCTGGTTTTTCTCGGGTTCCTCAATCTCGGTCATCGTTGCCTCGGTAAGCAAGAGTACGCTTGCCACGGAAACCGCATTTTCAAGCGCGATACGCACCACCTTGGTTGGATCTATGATGCCGGCTTCGATCAGGTCCGTGTACTCCTTGCGCGCCGCATCGAAGCCAAAGCTGCCTTTGCCCTCAAGCATGCGTGCGATGACAACGCCGCCGTCAACCGCTGAATTCTCGGCAATCTGCCTTGCCGGTGCGGTGAGAGCCCGCTTCAGAACCTGAACACCAGTACGTTCGTCTCCTTCCGTGGTCTGTTCAAGCCGGCCTACTGCATCCATGCAGCGAAGCAGCGCCAATCCGCCGCCGGGCACGACCCCTTCGCTCACCGCCGCCTTGGTGGCACTGATGGCATCGTCAAGGGCGTCCTTGCGGGCCTTCATTTCGGATTCCACTGGAGCGCCAGCACGGATAACGGCGACGCCGCCCGACAGTTTTGCCAAGCGCTCCTGCAATTTTTCCTTGTCGTAATCGCTCGTGGTCTTGGCGATCTCTGCCCTGATCTGCTGGATGCGGCCATCAATGGCGCTGCGCTCGCCGGCGCCACCGACGATTGTCGTAGTGTCCTTGTTGCAGACGATGCGCTTGGCTTTGCCAAGCTGATCAATGGTGGTGGTTTCAAGTTTCAGGCCAAGTTCTTCCGCGATGACATGCCCACCTGTCAGTATTGCAATATCCTGTCCCATTGCTTTGCGCCGGTCGCCGAAAGCCGGCGACTTCACCGCGCAGCTTTTGAGGTTTCCGCGCAACTGGTTGACAATCAAGGTTGCGAGGGCCTCGCCTTCCACCTCTTCGGCGATCACCAGCATGGGCCTGCCGGATTTGGCGACCTGTTCCAGCAATGGAACGAGATCATTGAGAATGGCGATCTTCTTGTCGCAAACCAGGACCAACGCATCATCGAGGATCGCCTCCATCTTCTCAGCATTAGTGATGAAATAGGGCGAGATGAACCCCCGGTCGAACTGCATGCCTTCGACAACTTCGAGGACAGTGTCGGTGGTCTTCGATTCTTCTACGGTGATGACGCCTTCATTGCCTACGCGTTCCATGGCATCGGCGACGAGGTCGCCGATCACCTGGTCGTTGTGCGCCGAGATCGTCGCCACCTGGGCTTTTTCCTTGCGCGTTCCAACGGGCCTCGAAAGGGCCTTGAGCGCGGTGACCGCTGCTTCGGCGGCCCGTTCCAGTCCGCGTTTTACGTCGATGGCGCTGGCACCGGCAACGACATTTCGAAGGCCATCGGCATACATCGCGTGGGCCAGAATGGCGGCGGTACTGGTTCCATCACCAACAGCTTCGCCAGTCTTTTCGGCGGCTTGACGCAGCATTTGGGCGCCGAGGTTTTCTTCTGCATCCTTCAGGTCGAACTCCTTAGCAATGGTCACCCCGTCATTGCATACAAGCGGGGTTCCCCACTTCCGCTGGATGAGAACGGATTTTGATTTTGGGCCGAGCGTTATGCGAATGGCATCGGCCAACTGACTTGCGCCGCGCAGCACCTTCTCGCGTGCTTCGGAGCGGAACATTACCTGCTTGTGAGCCATGCGGCGCCTCCCTTGGATTCACTGCTGGACTTTTACCCGATAGCTGGGTCACATCGCTGATCCAGATCAATTTGCCAGGGCAATCTTGATATGGATCAGTGACTACCTGAATCAGGGCAGTATTGACTGCGGTCATCCTCGGAGGGGTCAGCCATGTCTCTATCAACCGACCAAACAGCCGAATTGACTCGTCTGTCGCTCACGCCGCAAGAGTTCAGGTTGAGCTGCGATCCAGCATTGCTGAAATTCACCTCCACCGCGGAGCTTGAGCCGATTGGCGAACTCATTGGCCAGCATCGGGCTTTGGCCGCGATCGAGTTCGGGGCCCAGATCGATCATCACGGATTCAATGTATTTGCCCTCGGCCCCACGCGTTCCGGCCGCCATGGCGCCATCCGCAAGTTCCTGGAGAGCAAGGCGGCAGCGGAGCCGGTTCCCGACGACTGGGTCTATGTCAACAATTTCGCGGCTCCCGACCGCCCGAAGGCGATCCGGCTTCCTTCCGGTATCGGTCCGAAACTCAAGGCAGGCATGACGGAGCTCATTGATGATCTGAGTTCTGCCATCCCGGATATGTTCGAGTCGGAAGATTATCGCAACAGGCGCAAGTCCATCGACGACGAATTCGAGATGGCCCAGGAGAAGGCTTTCGAGGAGCTCCGCAAGAGAGGCAAGGAACAGGACGTCACAATATTGCGGACACCGATGGGCTTTGCCCTTGCCCCGGTCAGCGGAGGCCAAGTGGTGAAGCCCGAGGTGTTCAACGCCTTGCCCCAAGCCGAGCGTGAAGCCATCGAGCAAAAAATCATGGCCCTGCAGGGAGATTTGGAGCGAATTCTCAAGAATGTCCCTGTGCTGGAGAAAGAACGGCGCAAGAGAATCCGAAAGCTCAATGCAGATCTGGCCGAACTGGTGGTCGGTCTATCGATCAACGAGATTGCCGCACGTTTTGTGAGCAATGAGGACATCAAAGCATATTTGTCGGAAGTCCGGGCCGACCTGATCAACAACGCGGAACTCTTCCTGAGACCACAACAGGAAGAAGATGAGCATCCGTTCGATGCATCCTCGCATACCGGCTCGAGGCATCCTCTTTTCAACCGCTATACTGTGAACGTGCTGGTGACTCATTGTCCCGACGGAGCCGATGTTGCCCCGGCGTGTGGTGCGCCAGTCGTCAGCGAGGAACACCCGACGTTGGGCAAAATATTCGGCCGCATAGACCACCGCTCGATGATGGGTGCGCTGGTAACCGATTTTTCCATGGTCAAGGCTGGAGCGTTGCACCGGGCCAATGGCGGGTATTTGATCCTCGATGCGCTGCGGGTCCTCATGGAGCCATTCGTGTGGGAGGCGCTGAAGCGTTGCCTGCGCAACCAGAAAGTGGAAATCACCTCTGCCGCGGAGGAGCTGAGTTTTATCACCACAACCTCCCTCGTGCCCGATTCCATTCCCTTGTCCATGAAGGTCGTGCTGGTTGGCGAACGGGTTCTCTACTATCTGCTTGCCAGCCTCGACCCGGAGTTCGAAGACCTTTTCAAAGTGCAGGCGGATTTCGAGGACGTGACGGAACGAACGCCGGAATCCGTCGCGTTGTTTGCCCGACTCATGGGATCTGTCGCGAGGCAGGAAGGGCTCTTGCCGCTTTCACCGCAGGCCGTGGCACGGCTTGTCGAACAGGCTGCGCGGGAGGCAGAGGATGCCGAGCGTCTGTCATTGCGTGTCGGCGTTCTAGCCGACATCCTTCGCGAGGCTCATTTCCGGGCCCAGAAGGAAAAGCGTGAACTCATCGGTCTTGAAGATATTGATCGCGCCATCGATGAACGGCGCTACCGTAGCGAGCGAATCCGCGACCGTTCCCTGGAGGCGATCACCCGCAAGATCATGCTGATCGATACCGACGGCGAGGCGGTGGGCCAGATCAACGGCCTTTCGGTATTGAGCCTCGGCAACCTGAGTTTCGGCAAGCCTACCCGCATTACGGCTCGTGTACGCATGGGGACGGGCAAGGTTGTGGATATCGAACGGGAGGTTGAGCTTGGCGGGCCGCTGCATTCGAAGGGGGTTCTGATCCTCTCCAGTTTTCTCGCCTCGCACTATGCGCTGTCATCGCCGATGTCATTATGGGCTTCATTGGTTTTCGAACAATCATACGGCGGTGTCGAAGGCGACAGTGCTTCCTCGGCTGAACTCTACGCACTCCTTTCGGCTCTTGCCGAGGTGCCAATCCGGCAGTCCCTCGCAGTAACAGGCTCGGTCAATCAACTGGGGCAGATCCAAGCCATCGGCGGCGTGAACGAAAAGATCGAAGGCTTCTTTGATATCTGCAGGATGCGCGGACTGACCGGAAAGCAAGGCGTGCTCATACCGGAGTCCAATCGGAAGCATCTGATGTTGCGGCCTGACATCGTCGATGCGGCCCGCGAGAAAAAGTTCCAGATCTATGCGGTATCAACCATCGATGAAGGGATCACCCTTCTGACGGGCCTTGAGGCAGGGGTCCGCGCCGCCGATGGCAGGTTTCCCGATGGCACAATTAATGGGCGTGTCGAAGCCAAGTTGGGCCAGTTTTCCGAGATGCGAAAATCCTTTGCCCGGACAGCATTGGAAAGCGCCGGCGAAGAGAAGGAGCGCTGACAATGGCCGGGGTGACCAGAGAACCGCGTCGGGTCCTGTTGGGATTGGGCTCTGGCGACGATCTTCACCATGCGGTAGAGGCTGCCGCCATTCTTGCCTCCGCCGCGAAATCCGCGCTTCTCTGCGTTCTGGTGCAGCAGGAGGATCTGGTAAATCTTGCCGGATTGCCTTTTGCCAGGGTCTATGGCCGCGGAGGTCTTTCCTCAACATTCACCCTGCAAAGCATCGAGTCCCATTTTAGCCAACTGGCCCGGACTGCTGAGAGGGCACTTGCTGAAATCTGCGCGCGAACCAAGGTGACATGGCAAATGCGGCTGCCGCAAGGGGAGATCTTTCGGGAGCTATCGACTGTGCTTGAAGAGGGAGACATTGTTGTTGTCAACCGATACGATGTTGAGATTTCCGGCCTCGGTCTGTTCGGCGCGGCGAGACTATTTCTCGATCGCGCCGCTGCCGTTGTCGTGCCTTCATCCAGCGTAAGGTTGAATACCCGGATCATTGCGATCAGTGACGGTGCGGGAACGGCGCAAGCCGTCTCCATCGCGCGAGACATTGGGGTGGCCACGGGCACAAGGGTTGACATCATGGGGGTGTCAGATTTTCTTCATTTCCATGGTCATGCGTCGGTCGTGGTCGCCCCCATGGATATTGTCGCTCCTATCGGGGAGATCGAATACCTGCGCAAGATCGCGGCGGCGGGGGCCACGGCTGTACTGGTTTCCGAATAGATCACAGTACGATAACAGCGGCGCCGGTGATACTGCCAGCGCGCAGCCGGTCGAGCGCGTCATTGGCCGCTTCCAGAGGAAAGACCGTCGTTTGGGCAACTACCGGAATGGTGCGGGCGAGTTCGAGGAATTCCGTGGCATCCTGGCGCGTGAGGTTTGCGACCGAACGCAAGACCCGTTCACCCCAAATGAGTTCATATTCAAAGGCCGGAATTGTGCTCATGTGGATGCCGCCGCAAACCACGGTTCCGCCCTTGCGCACCGCCTTGAGCGCCACCGGAACCAGGCTTCCAACGGGAGCAAAGATAATTGCCGCATCAAGCTCGTCGGGAGGCATGTCGTCCGATCCCGAGGTCCATTCGCAGCCAAGTTCGCGTGCCATGATCTGCGTCATCACATCACCGGTGCGGGTGAAAGCATAGACAATCCGCTCCTCGAACAGGGCAACCTGGGTAATCAGATGGGCTGCCGCACCGAAGCCATAGATGCCAATCCGCTCGGCGTCGCCGGCCAGGCGCAAGGCGCGATAGCCGATGAGCCCGGCACAAAGCAGAGGCGCCAGACTGGCGGCCGTGGCATTTTCGTCAAGTGGGAAGCAATATCTGGAATCTGCGGTACAGAATTCCGCATAGCCGCCGTCCCTATCGTAACCGGTGAAGCGCGCGTCATCACAGAGATTCTCACGTTGATCTTCACAATAGTCACATTGCCCGCAGGTAGATCCTAGCCAGGGAACGCCCACTCGCATGCCGGGCGAAAAACCGGTTACGCCAAAGCCAACGCGGACTACCCTGCCTACGATTTCATGTCCCAGAATGAGCGGCAGTTTTCCCTTGTTTAGATCACCATCGGCGATGTGAAGGTCGGTCCGGCAAACACCGCAGGCTTCGACCCGGATGAGAAGTTCATTTGGAGCCGGCTCTGGATCAGGCACGATTTCCAGCTTCAGTTTTTCTCCGGGGCGATGAAGAACCATGGCACGCATCTCACTGCTCCAATGAAAGCGGGGGTACCCACATTGACTGGGCTTTCCCTAGTCTTCGTCGCCCAGCAACTGCGATATGGCGGAACCGCCATGCAGGCACCTGGTGCAATCGGCGAAGAGTGGTGCGGCGCTGACAGTTTTTATGGCCGTGGCGGCAAATTTTGCGTCCAGCCTGAACGGCGAAACCGTGTCAGTGACGACAATGTGCTGAAGCGATGCGGCTGCCAAGGTGGCCTTGACCTCACCGGTGAAAAGGCCATGTGCAGCACAGGCAATTACTTGGCTGGCACCGTGTTCCAATGCTGCACGCGCCGCGCGGGCCATCGTGCCTCCAGAGGCAATCAAGTCGTCAACAACAATGACGGTCGCTTGCCTGACATCGCCGACCAACATGTCACCGCTTATGACGCCTGCGCTTCGTCGCTTTTCCACGAAGGCCTGACCCACCGGCCGAAGCAAAACTTTTTGCAGCATCTCGCGAAAGAGCTGCGAGCGCTTCACACCACCCGGGTCCGGCGAGATAACTGCAATTGGTCCGGTCGACAGCAGATTGCTCAGTTCAGCGGCAAACAGGCGGCGCGTATCGAGGTGAATAGTCCGGCAGCGGAACGCATTCTGGAACGCGACGATGTTGTGAACATCGAGGGTCACGACGCAATCGGCCCCGGCGGCTTCAAACAGGCGGGCCACATATTGGCTGGTTACGGGATCGCGGGTCTTGGTCTGGCGATCCTTTCGCGAATAGGCGAGATAGGGTACCAGGGCTGTAACGCGAGCAGCGCCATTGTCGCGCAAGGCACTGATGAGAAACAGTAATTTGCAGAGTTTGTCATTCGGGCTCTCCACTGGGCCGCCATGGAGACTGTGGAGAACATAAACGTCCTTGCCGCGTACGCTGATAAGAGGCCTTATCTTATGCTCGCCGTCGTCAAAGCCACGCTCCTCAAGCGGGCTCAGCTCTACACCCAGGTGCCGAGCCATCAGTTCGCCAAATGGCTGTGACTCGTTAATGGCAAACAACAACATGGGGGGATCTAGCAGGCGAATTTCGAGCCAGGCATTGACCTGGGTCAAGAGAGCGAGTGCTCAATGTTTCGATTCATTAATCTGGATCAAAGGTTTGGCGGTTTTGCATGAACTATATGGAAAAGTCCCAGGAAGCGCTATTGATACGCGCAAACCATTGATCGATAGGCCCGCTTTGTTGCGCAGTACCAGCATAAATGAGGATGCAGTTAGTATTGGACAGAAGGTTGCCGTTCTGAGCGATGGCGCGATCTATTCCCATTGTCCGCGCTCGGTAGACGTCATCGAGACGCACATGGCATGGGTATTTCTCGCCGGTGGCTTAGCTTTCAAGATGAAGAAGCCGGTTCGTTATGAATTTCTTGATTTCACGACGCTTTCGGCCCGGGAATTTACTTGCCGTGAGGAAGTGCGGCTAAATCGCAGATTGGCACCTGACGTATATCTTGATGTTGTCCCGCTGAGGCTGGATAGCACACGGGTCCTGACCTTCGGCGGAGATGGACCTGTGGTCGAGTGGCTCGTCAAGATGAAAAGACTGCCAGCCGATCGGATGCTGGACTATGCAATCGAACACGGCAGCGTTACCGTTCCGGACGTTATTGAGGTGGCTGAAAAATTGGCCAAGTTCTACCGCGCCGCACCACCAATTCCGCAATCGCTTGAACAGGTTTGTCGGCGATTTTCCGCCGAGCACGAGCGGAATGTTGCGTTGCTTTCAGATGCCCGGTTCAAGTTAGATCATGCCAAGACGAGAGTGGTCTTGCGGAGGTTCTCGGAAGCGCTGACAGCCGCGCGGTCTTTGCTCGAAATGCGCGTCGAAGCCGGTGCATTCCTTGAAGGTCATGGCGACCTGCGGCCCGAACATGTCTGCCTCATCTCGCCTCCCGTTGTGATCGACTGTCTTGAATTCAACCGTGATATGCGCCTTGTCGATCCGTTTGACGAAATTACATTTCTTGATCTCGAATGCGAGCGGCTTGGCGGGTCCTGGGTTGGCGAGAAAGTTCTCGACATCTGTCGCGGGGAGCTATCCCCAGCCCCCCCACCGGGGCTGCTCGATTTCTACCGCGGTGCGCGGGCCCTGCTGCGGGCCCGACTTGCTTTGGCCCATCTGACCGAACCCGACCCGCGGCTGCCCGAAAAGTGGGAACCTCGGGCGCGCACCTACATTGCGCTGGCCGATGAGGCGCTTGAACGTTTTGATTCCGCTGTCGCTGGGGGCAGGGTGTAGCGATCTTGAAATAGCTGCTTATGATCTTGGGAAGTATGCATGCCCTTTGTTTTCTACGATACAGAAACTACCGGCAGCGCGCCGTTCTACGATCAGATTCTGCAGTTCGGAGCTATCCGGACGGACGACGACTTGAAGGAAATCGACCGCTTCGAAATCCGCTGCCGGCTGCAGCCGCACATTGTTCCATCGCCGGGTGCTCTAGCCGTGACAGGCATGACGATTGGCCAGCTAACCGATCCGTCTCTGCCATCCCATTACGACATGGTCAGAGCCATCAGGGACAAGTTGTTGGCCTGGTCGCCTGCGGTGATTGCAGGCTACAACAATCTCGACTTTGATGAGATGCTACTCCGCCAGGCTCTCTACCAAACGTTGCATTCGCCGTATCTGACGAACACCGGGGGCAACAGCCGTGCCGATATCCTTTTGCTGGCGCTTGCTCTCAATCAGTTCGTCCCCGATGTGCTCAACTTCCGGATGCGCCTTGACGGCAAGCCAAGCTTCAAGCTGGAATTGCTGGCGTCGGCAAATGGCTTTGACCATCAGCACGCCCATGATGCCCTGGGCGATGTCGAAGCAACCATCCACATTGCCGGGCTGATCCGGTCAAGGGCGAGGGAATTCTGGGAACACATAATCATGTTGGGTGGCAAAGCTTCCGCTGTTGACTATGCGCTGGCAGAACCACTGCGGCTCTACACGGAATTTCACTACAATCGGCCCCATCACTGGATTGTTTCACCAATCGCCGTTGATCCGCGTCATTCCGGCCATGTTGTGTCTTTCGACCTTGCGGTCAACCCTGACGAAGTCCAATGCCTTGACGACGAATCCCTTGCGAAACGGATCGCTGTTTCGCCCAAGCCACTGCGGGCTATCAAGGCGAGCTCCTGCCCCGTTATTCTTCCGTGGATGCGGGGCGAAGGCCTTCTTGACAGCTTTCGTCTTGGCGAGGTCGAGCTCCGGCGGCGGGCTGCCGTCGTTCATGGTGATGACGCGTTCCAAAAACGCCTGCTCAAGGCTCATAGCCTCGCAAAACTGCAATACCAGCCGTCACCCTACATTGAAGACCAGATCTATGACGGTTTTCCATCCGCCGCTGACCAGAGCCGGATGGCGGAGTTCCAGAATTTGACCTGGCCGGCACGAGTCAGCCTGGCCAAATCCTTTGAGGATCCGCGATTGAGACAGCTTGCAGACCGGCTGATCTATGTCGAAAACGCCGGGGCTCTCGATGCGGCGACCAAGGTTCAATTCGACCGGGCCATCGCCCGCCGGCTTCTGATGCCTGAGAAAGTGCCGTGGCTGACGCTTCCCGGGGCTATCGAGGAAGCAAATCTTCTGCTTGAAACGGTGGGTGGTGGAGATGCAGACAGAATCCGTGAACTTGCGGAGTATTTGAAGGCGAGAATGAGTGATGCCGTGGCAATTGCAGGGCATTCTCAATGACCGATCATGATCTGACCCGCTTCGTAGAGGCTCAGTCGCCGGTTTGGCGGCAAGTCGTGGACGAATTGACTCGCGGCCAAAAGCGTACCCATTGGATGTGGTTCATTTTTCCCCAATTGGCCGGCTTGGGCCATAGTGCCATGGCGCAACGTTATGCCATCCAGGACTTGGATCAGGCAAGGCGTTATCTGGATGACCCCCTACTGGGGGAACGATTGCGCCATGATGTGCGGCTCATGCTCAGTCACAAAGTCAAGTCGGCTCTGGATATTCTAGGCTCGCCTGACGACCTCAAATTCCATTCCTGTCTTACCCTGTTTCATGCCGTTTCCTCGGAACATCCCGACCGCTCCCTCTTTGCGAGGGCCCTGGACCAGTTCTGGGACGGCAAGCCGGATGTCCGCACGTTGGAGCTCCTAAAATTGCCGCCGAGCGGCAGGGCGGGCGCAAACAATGCTGCGAAAAACCCCCACAAGTGAAAACGCCCGGAAGTCCGGATGCAGGGCAGGTTTCGGCCCTGATGTCCATCACTTGAGTGATGGGTTGAATCAAAAAGGCTGCAATAATTGATCGGCATCAAGAACGACCATCCGGCTTTCTGATAGGCGTTCCTAATCTTGAGAATAGGCGACTTTAAACAGCTGGAGGATACCATGAGTATGTTCAATCGCAGTGTTGCATTTGTTTTTGGGGCGACGCTTCTGCTGGGAACCACGGCGGCACAGGCCGGAGGGACGGTCGAGGTGCTGCATTGGTGGACTTCTGGCGGCGAAGCCAAGGCCGTCGGCGAGTTGAAGAAGACATTTGAGGCTCAGGGTGGCAAGTGGATTGATTCACCAATCGCGGGTGGTGGTGGCGATGCGGCAATGACCGCGTTGCGGGCGCGCGTTGTGGCCGGCGATCCGCCCACCGCGGTGCAGTTGAAAGGGCCTGGCATCCAGGAGTGGGCCAAGGAGGGGTCTCTAAACGACGTAGATGATGTCGCAAAGAAGGAAAATTGGGACGCGGTGCTGCCTCCTGTGCTTGCCGGCATCATGAAGTATGAGGGCAAGTATGTCGCGGCACCCGTCAACATTCATCGCGTTGACTGGTTCTGGGCCAATCCGCAAGTTCTTGCCAAGGTTGGTGCCACCATGCCAACCACGTGGGATGAGTTCAATGCCACGGCCGAGAAACTGAAGGCGGCGGGGATTACCCCGCTGGCCCACGGTGGGCAGCCTTGGCAGGACGCAACCGTTTTTGAAGTTGTCGTTCTCGGCGTGGGCGGCCCGGAGTTCTATCAAAAGGCGTTGGTTCAGCTCGACGAGAAAGCTCTCACAAGCGACACGATGATCAAAGCCTTCGACCAGCTCCGCAAGCTGCGCGGCGATGTTGATCCGTCTTTTTCCGGGAGAGATTGGAACTTAGCCACTGCCATGGTCATGAATGGCGAAGCGGCTTTTCAAATCATGGGCGATTGGGCCAAGGGTGAATTCCTGGCGGCGGGCAAGAAGCCCGGCACAGACTTTCTGTGTGCCCCGGCACCCGGCAATGGCTACATCCTGAACTCGGACAGCTTCACCTTCTTCAAAGTGGCGGGCGCCGATCGCCTGGAAGGGCAAAAAGTTCTCGCCAGCGAAATCATGTCTCCCGCCTTCCAGGAGACATTCAACTTGGCGAAGGGATCGATCCCGGCGCGGGTCGACGTTCCGATGGACAAGTTCGATGCCTGCGCCGTGAAATCGCACGATGACCTTGGAGCCGCGATCAAGGCCAATTCCCTGGTGCCCAGCATGGCGCATGAAATGGCCATTCCCCGCACGATCCGCGGCGAATTTCTCGATGTCGTCACCAATTTCTTCAACAGCGATATGAGTTCTGCCGACGCGGTCAAGGCGTTGGCAGAAGGAGTCAAGCGCGCTCAGCGCTGAAGAACATAGCAACATTTGGACCAAGGCAGGCGCTTCGTGCTCCCGCCTTGGTTCACCTGCAAACGCCTCATGTGGTCACGATGACAACCAGACAAACGCCGGCGCAATGGCTTGATCGTCATCTTCCCAAGCTGGTCGTGTCACCGCTGTTCGCAGCAAGCCTCTTCTTCGTCTACGGCTTCATAGTTTGGACCATTTATATCTCCCTGACGAGATCGGCTGTCCTTCCCAACTATGAATTCGCAGGTCTCATCCAGTATGAACGCCTGTGGGACACGCCACGCTGGTATGTAGCGCTAACCAACCTCTTCATCTTCTCCAGCCTTTTCATGATGGGATGTACGGCGATCGGGATTCTGCTCGCCATTCTTCTTGATCAGCGAATCCGGATCGAAGGCACCATTCGGGCGATCTACCTTTACCCCATGGCGCTTTCCTTCATCGTGACCGGGACGGCGTGGAAGTGGATATTGAATCCAGGCCTCGGGCTTGAGCATGTCATTCGGGGGTGGGGTTTTGACAATTTCCGCTTCGACTGGCTGGTCAATCCAGACATGGCCATCTATACCGTGGTGATTGCCGGCGTGTGGCAATCATCAGGCTATGTGATGGCCTTGTTCCTGGCCGGATTGAGGTCCGTCGATGATGAGATTATCAAGGCGGCGGCTATCGACGGAGCGGGGCCGTTCCGGACCTATTCCAGCATCGTGTTGCCGATGGTTCGACCAGTTTTCCTTTCGTCGTTCATCATACTTGCCCATCTTGCCATAAAGAGCTTCGATCTGGTCATGGCGCTCACTGGCGGCGGGCCCGGTTATGCCACCGATATGCCTGCTACCTTCATGTATTCCTTCGCCTTCCAGCGCAGCGAACTGGGGGAAGCCGCGGCGAGCGCCGTCATGATGCTGGTCACCGTCATCGCAATCATCGTGCCGTATCTCTATTCCGAATTGCGGAGAACCGGCAGGTGACCAGAAAGGCAATCGATGGCATCGTCAGGCCAACCGGCATGCGCAACCGGCTGCTGCGCGTTCTTCTGTTTTCTATACTTGGACTATTTGTCCTCTACTATCTCTTCCCGCTTTTTGTGATGGTGGCGACTTCGCTGAAGTCATTGGACGAAATTCGCGGCGGGTCCCTGCTCAGCCTCCCGCGGGACATCCGATTTGATGCTTGGGTGAAAGCCTGGGACTCCGCCTGCGTCGGTGTTCGGTGCAATGGCGTGAAGCCTTATATGTGGAATTCGGTGGTCATGGTGGTGCCCGCAGTGCTGATCTCGACCGCGCTCGGCGCGCTGAATGGCTATGCCCTGACCAAGTGGAGGTTTCGCGGCGCTGATACAGTATTTGCGCTTATGCTGTTCGGGGCATTTATACCGTTCCAGGTCGTTCTTCTGCCGATGGCGCGTACCCTTGGGCTTCTGGGTCTCGCGGGTTCTGTCGCAGGCTTGGTCCTGGTCCACACCATCTATGGCCTGGCCTTCACAACACTTTACTTTCGGAATTTCTTCATCGGCGTTTCTGACGGAATCGTTCAGGCGGCAAAGATCGACGGTGCGGGTTTCTTCCGAATCTTCTTCCACGTGATGCTGCCGATGGCGCCGCCAGCGATAGTCGTCACCGTCATCTGGCAGTTCACCC
>SXGT01058717.1_pt1 | contig 25960 bp, 21 predicted proteins | sample 3176221 | NCBI WGS metagenome assembly SXGT01 (sample SAMN11356862, study PRJNA531348) | freshwater metagenome | isolation source: freshwater sample F1-120 | place: China: Fuxian Lake, Yuxi | collected 2017-12-25
AGGGCGAGGTCGTCGCTGTGGGCCCCGGCCGCATCGACGACAACGGCAACCGCGTGCCGATCGATGTCGCCGTCGGCGACCGCGTGCTGTACTCGAAGTACGGCGGCACCGAGGTCAAGTACGGCGGCGACGAGTTCCTCGTGCTGTCGGCTCGCGACGTTCTCGCGGTCGTCGTCCGCTAGTCGACCCGCAGCTCGTCGAACCCCCGGCTCGCCTCTGGCGAGACCGGGGGTTCGTGCATTGCCGCCGGTGAAGAGCGCCCTCCGCGCGCGGCTACAGTGAGCCTGTGTCTGAGAACCGTCTATCGTCGTCGGGGCTCGCGCTCGCCGTCTCGGCCTACGGGCTCTGGGGCTTCCTGCCGATCTACTTCTTGCTGCTGAGCCCGAGCGGTGCGCTCGAGATCGTGGCGTGGCGCGTGGTGCTCTCGCTCGTGTTCTGCCTCGTGCTGCTGCTGTTCACGCGCGCGTTTCCGGCCTTCGCCGCGCTGCTGCGCGACCGGCGCATCATGTTGCTGAGCCTCGTGGCCGGCATCCTCATCGCCATCAACTGGCTCGTCTACGTCTACGCCTCGACCAACGGCTTCGTCGTCGAGGCGGCGCTCGGGTACTTCATCAATCCGATCGTGTCGATCGCGCTGGGTGTGCTCTTCTTGCGCGAGCGGCTGCGCATCGGTCAGTGGGTGGCCGTCGGCATCAGTGTCGTGGCGGTGCTCGTGCTCGCGATCGGCTACGGCCAGCCGCCCTACATCTCGCTCGCCCTCGCGTTCTCGTTCGGGCTCTACGGCTTTCTCAAGAACCGCATGGGCGGCCGGGTGTCGGCGGTCGGGGGTCTCACGCTCGAGACCGCGTGGCTCGTGCCCGCCGCGATCGGTGCCCTGGTGTGGGTGCAGCTGGCCGGGGGAGGCATCACCGCGGGTCAGGAAGGGCTGGCGCACGGTGTGCTGCTGAGCCTGGCGGGAGTCGTCACAGCCGTGCCGCTGCTGCTGTTCGCGGCCGCGGCGCGACGACTGCCGCTCAGCGTCATGGGGTTCATCCAGTACTTCGCACCGCTGCTGCAGTTCATCTTCGGTGTCGCCGTGCTGCAGGAGCCCATGCCGCTCGAGCGCTGGATCGGGTTCGCCCTCGTCTGGCTCGCCCTCATCGTGCTGAGCACCGAGGCCGTCGTGCAGCGCCGCCGGGCGATTCGCGAGCGTCGGGCGGTGCCGGTCGACACGGTGCCGGTGCAGACGGTCTAGCCGCGCTCAGCCGAGCTCGCGCAGGGTGGCGTCGAGCTCGGTCGTGAACCGATCGACGTCGGCGCGCGAGAAGGGCAGCGGCGGTCGCAGTTTGAGCGCCGCGTTGTCGCGACCCGAGGCGCTGATGAGGATGCGCCTCGCGCGCAACGCGCTCACGATCGCCACGGCGGCTTCCGCATCGGGGGCACCCGACTCGGGGTCGACGACATCGACCGCCAGGTACAGCCCCTGACCCCGCGCGGCCCGCAGGCGATCGTGCACCGGCACGAGCTCGTTCAGGCGCGCGAGCAGCTCGTCGCCCACGTCGGCCGCGTGCTCGGGCAGGTTCTCGTCGTGCAGCACCTGCCACGTGGCGCGGGCAGCGGCGACCGAGACGGGCGTGCCCGCGAAGGTGTTGAAGTAGCGCACCCGCTCGCCGAAGGCGCTCATGAGATCGCGCCGAGCGACGAGACCGGCGACGGGCAGGCCGTTGGCCATGGGCTTGCCGATCGTGACGAGATCGGGCGCCAGGTCGTGGTGCCGATAGCCCCACAGCCCCGGTTCGCCGCTGCGCTGGCCGAGGCGTCCGAAGCCGGGTTGCACCTCATCGGCGATGACCACTCCGCCCGCGGCGTGCACGAGCCTCTGCACCTCGGCCAGCGCCGTGCGCGCACCGGGCGAGGGGGCGAGGAAGCCGTCGCTCGCGAATGCCGTGTCGACGATGAACGCGGCGACACCGTGCCCGGCGGTCTGCAGCTCGGCGATCGCGGTGCGGGCATCCGTCACCATCGCCGCACCGTCGCCGACCGGGGGCCGCACGGTGCGCACCCACGGCGCGAGCGAGTCATGCCCGCCGAGCGAGGGCGAGATCGCCGCGATCTCGGTCGTGACGCCGTGGTACGCGTTCTCGGTGACGATGATGCCGCGGTGCCCGGTGGCCTGCTTCGCCACACGCAGCGCCAGGTCATTCGCCTCAGAGCCGGTGCAGACGAGCGTGAGGGTGTCGAGCCCGTGCGTGAACGAGTCGAGCAGCAGCTCGGCATAGTCGATGAGACCCTCGTGCAGGTAGCGCGTGTGGGTGTTGAGCTGGGCAGACTGCTCGGCGATCGCGGCCGTCACGCGCGGGTGAGCGTGGCCCACCGAGGGCACGTTGTTGTACACGTCGAGAAACTCGTCGCCGTCGCGCGTGTAGAGCTTGGTGCCGCTGCCGCGCACGAACTCGATCGGGTGGTCGTAGAACAGCCGGTAGCCGGGGGAGAGCACCGCCTCACGCCGGTCGATGAGCTCGCGCGTGCGGGGGTCAAGGGCCGCCCGGTGCTCGGGTCTGAAGTAGGTGGCGGGGCCGATCATGGGCTGGTTCTCCCTCACTCGGGGCCTCCGATGGTGCTCGGGATGCTCGCACCGAGCTCGCGCAGATCCCGAGCGATGGCGCTCAGGTTGCGGCTCGCGTAGCCCGAGGCTTGGGGGTTCGCGGCGGCAATGGCCGAGTTCAGGATTCCGCGCTGGGCGAGACGCAGCAGCACCAGCTCGGGCAGCAACGAGCGCTCGTCGTCGGTGAGCGGCTGCACGGCCCCATAGCCGACGAGGTAGGTCTCCGCGGCGGCCCACGGCTCGACCGTCGACGGCGCTCGACCTCGCGCGTACGAGGCGGCGACGGCGAGATCGGCGACGCGCGGAGTGCGCGTCATGTCGCCGAAGTCGAGCACGCCGGTCACGGCGAAGGGGTCTGCCGACACCAACACGTTGTCGCCATGGAGGTCGTTGTGGGCGAGCACGGCGGGCAGGGCCTCGAGACGCGCCAGCACCCGGCTCTGGGCGCGGTCGAGCACACGCCGGACGTCGTCGCGGAGCGGTGGGTCGGCCAGGTCGTCGGCGTGCGGAGCGTAGAGTTCGAACCGCAGGAGATTCCACGCCGTCTCTGATCCCCTCAGGGCGGGGTCGGTGTCGCCGATGGCGGCGATCGCGGCGGCGAAGCGGGCGTGGAAGCGGCCGAGCGCGTGCAGATCGTCGAGAGAGCGCGTGCGGGCGCCGAGCAACTCGCCCTCGAGATAGCTGAGCACGCGCACGGAACGCGCCTGTCCGGCATCGTCGGTCACTCTATGCACGAGCGCTCCGTCGAGGCCGGGCAGAACGCGCTGCACCGGCAGCTCAGCGTGGTTGCGCCGCAGGGCCTCGAGCACCGCGACCTGGTCGTGCAGCGAACGGGGGTCGTCGAGGGGGTGGGCGAACTTCGCGACGAGCGTGCCGTGCTCGGTGTCGAGGCGGAAGCTGTCGTCGCGCTCGGTCGCCAAGCGCTCGATGCGCACCGCTTCGACGCCGTGGCTCGTCGCCAGCAGTGCCGCCGCGCTCGCCTCGCTCAGGCGCGAGAACGCGGCGGTCAGTTGACGGGGCGACGGCGCGGTCACCTCTTCAGCCTAGAGCGAGAGAGATAGGGTGCCCCCGTGTCGTCGGTCAGCAGCAAGGAGCAGCCTCATGATGCGTTTGCCGGTTGTCGCCGCCGCCTGCGTCGTCGTGCCGCTTCTGCTTGCCGGGTGCGCCGAGCCGCGCCCGCTGCCGACTCCCACTCCCACGACGACCGAGAGTTTCGAGCCCACGGGAGACGGCGTGCTGCGCGTCGGGGCCCTGCTGTCGATGAACGGCGACATCTCGAGCATCAGCGCAGGCATGATCGCCGCCATCGAGGTCGCCGTGCGCGATGTCAACGCCGCGGGCGGGGTGCTCGGCGTGCCGGTCGAGACCTTCTATCGTGACGCGGGCGCAGCGGCCGACGAGAAGCTCGAGTCGGGCTTCGCCGAGCTCGTCGCACGGGGCGTCGATGTTGTCATCGGCCCCGCCTCGCCCGTGCTGCTCGAGCGGCTGCTGCCGCTGGCCGACGAGGCCGGGGTCGCCGTGATCGCGACGGCCGCGGCGAGCCCGACGGCGCGCTCGGCCGAGCCCGCAGACTCTCTGCTGCGCACCGTTCCCGCCGTCGATCGCGAAGTGGTCGGCGTCCTGCAGGCCGTCGTCGAGGGCGGTGCTGAGACGGTTGCGCTCGTCGCGGGGTCGGATGCTCAGGGGCAGGCGGCCGTTGACGCGGCCCGCGCGGCGCTCGCCGGGTCGTCGACCGTGCTCACCGCAGTGGAGCGCGCCGATGCCGCCACGAGCACCGCGCGGCTGTCGTTCAGCGTGGCAGCGGGCGAGCCCGATGCGGTCATCGTGGCCACGACGGGCCTCCCCAGTGCACAGGTCGCCGAGCTCGTCGACGCGATCGTGCAGCGCGGAGTGCCGGGCGACCGGTTCTGGTTCACCTCCGCGACGACCGCCGACTACTCGGCGTCACTCGGCGCGGGCCTGCTCGAGGGCGCGGCCGGCGTGCGCACAGGGGCCGACGTCGATGAGCAGTTCACGGCTCGGCTGCTGCAGTCTGACCCCCGTCTGCGCGTGCTGCGGTTCGCCCCGGAGACCTACGACGCCATCGTGCTGGCTGCTCTCGCGGCGACGGTCGCCGGCGATGACGGAGGCTCGTCGATCGGCCGTGCCGTCGCCGAGGTGACGGCCGGCGAGGTCGTGTGCACGAGCGCAGGCCAGTGCTTCGACGCCCTGCTCAACGGCCGCACGATCGACTACGACGGGCTCTCGGGTGTGCTCGGCCTCGATGACGCGGGCGACGTCGTCGCCGCCACCCTGAGCCTTCTGCGCTACGACGCCGACAACAGACCGCAGCCGGAGGGCACGGTCGCGCTCGGCGAGTAGACCCCTGCTCGAGAGCGACGGAATTCGTCGTGCATTCCGGGGCCTGAGCACGGAAATCGTCGCGGGAGAGTCGTGCGTCGCGCATTTCCGGGTGTTACAGGGATGTAACCCGAATGAGTTGTGAATGAAGTCTGGGCACCGTACGGTGGCAAGACGGCCGTGCTTCAGCGCGGCCTCTTCCTGAACACCTTTCCAACGCAAGGAGCAACATGAGCGTATTCACTTCCGGCTCAGGCCGCCGCTCTCGTTCTCTCTCGTCGATCCTCGGTGGCATTGCCATCGTAGGAGCCAGCGCACTCGTTCTGAGTGCCTGCGCGACGGCAGAGCCCGAAGAGCCGGCAGGTCCCGCCGAGCAGCTGACCCTCAAGATCGGCACCATCCTCCCGCAGAGTGGCGCGCTGGCGTTCCTCGGCCCGCCGGAGGAGGCAGGCGTTGCTCTTGCTGTGCAAGAGATCAACGAGGCCGACCTCGGCATCACGGTCGAGGCCATCTACCGCGACTCGGGTGACACCACGACCGACACCGCCACCGTCTCGGTGACCGACCTCCTCTCGCAGGACGTCACGGCCATCGTCGGCGCGGCCTCGTCGGGCGTCTCGTTCACCGTGATCGACCAGATCACCGGTGCGGGTGTCGTGCACTTCTCGCCGGCGAACACCTCGCCCGACTTCACGAACTACGACGACAACGGCCTCTACTGGCGCACCGCCCCCAGCGACCTGCTGCAGGGCGAGGTGCTCGGCAACCTGATCGCTGAAGATGGCGCTGCCACGCTCGGCCTTCTTGTTCTCAACGACGCCTACGGCACCGGCCTCGCGGCCGCGCTCGGCGCGACGTTCGAGGCTGCCGGTGGCGAGGTCGTCGCTGAGGAGCTGTTCAACGAGGGTGACACGAGCTTCGACGCTCAGGTCTCCGCGCTGACCGCAGCCGCTCCTGACGCGATCGCCGTCATCACCTTCGACCAGGCCAAGGTCGTCGTGCCCGCACTCGTGGGCGCCGGCTACCCCGGAAGCCAGCTGTACTTCGTCGATGGAAACCTCGCGAACTACACCGAGGACTTCGAGCCCGGCCTCATCGAGGGCGCCAAGGGCACGCTGCCCGGCCCGGCACTGCAAGACGGCTTCCGTGACCGCCTGCTCGAGGTCGACCCCGACCTGACCGAGTTCGCGTACTCGGCCGAGTCGTACGACACGGTCATCCTGCTCGCGCTCGCGGCTCTCGCCGCCGGCTCGACTGAGGGCGTCGACATCGCGTCGAAGCTCCAGGAGGTCTCGGGTGGTTCCGGCGATGGTGAGAAGGCGACCGACTTCGCGTCGGCCGCGCAGATCATCCTCGACGGCGGCGTCGTCGACTACGACGGTCCTTCGGGCCCGATCACGTTCGACGAGAACGGCGACCCCACTGAGGCGACCATCGGCATCTACCAGTACGCTGCCGACAACACCTTCAGCCGCATCAACTAGTCACGACTAGCTGCAGCTGAGAGGGGCCCCGACTTCGGTCGGGGCCCCTTCTTCGTGGCATCCGCTCGCTGCGCGGGGCGCGGTCTGCGCTGCGATCGACCGCGAGCGAGCATCCCGCGGCATTGACCTCGGCACCAACGACGAAGGCCCCGCCGAGCCGAGCGGCTCTGCGGGGCCTTGTGCGCCGTTCTGAGGGCTCTACTCCTGCCCGAGGGTTCCGAGGTAGAGGCCGATCACCTTGGGGTCGTTGAGCAGCTCACGGCCCGTGCCGGTGTAGGCATCGGTGCCCTGGTCGAGCACGTAGCCGCGGTCGCAGATCTGCAGGCAGCGGCGGGCATTCTGCTCGACCATGATGGTCGTCACGCCCGCCTTGTTGATCTCCTTCACGCGCAAGAAGGCCTCGTCCTGCCGCACGGGCGAGAGGCCCGCGCTCGGCTCGTCGAGCAGGATCACCTCGGGGCTCATCATGAGCGCGCGGCTCATGGCCACCATCTGGCGCTCACCGCCCGACAGCGAACCCGCGCGCTGGCCCAGGCGCTTGCCGAGCTCGGGGAAGATGTTCACGACGAACGCGAGGCGATCCGTGAGCTCTTTCGGCTTCTGGAAGAGCCCCATCTCGAGGTTCTCCTGAATGGTCAGGGTCGGGAAGACGTTGTTCGTCTGCGGCACGAAGCCGACGCCCTTGGCCACGAGCTTGTTGGCCTTCATGTTGGTGATGTCATCGCCGTAGAGCGAGATGGTGCCCTCGCGCACCTTCACGAGGCCGAAGATCGACTTCAGCAGCGTCGACTTTCCGGCGCCGTTCGGGCCGATGATGCCGATGAGCTCGCCGTCGTAGGCGGTGAGCGAGCAGTCTTCGAGAATGTTGATGCCCGGCAGGTAGCCCGCGGTGACCTTGTCGACGTGCACAACGACGTCGCGCGTCTCCGTCGTCACGGCGGCCTCAGTGCTTGTGTTCGTCGGCGTCGTCATCGGCCAGCTCCTTGATCGCGGTCATGACTCCGGTGTCGAGATCACCGAGGTCGCTGTCGTGGTGCGAGCCCAGGTAGGCGTCGATCACCGCGGGGTTCGCCATGACCTCGTGCGGGTCGCCCTCGGCGACCACCTTGCCCTCGGCCATCACGACGACCCAGTCGGCGATGTGGCGCACCATGTGCATGTCGTGCTCGACGAAGAGCACGGTCATGCCCTCGGTCTTGAGATTGAGAATGTGGTCGAGCAGCGACTGCGTCAGCGCCGGGTTCACGCCGGCCATCGGCTCGTCGAGCATGACGAGGGTGGGCTGGCTCATGAGGGCGCGGGCCATCTCGAGCAGCTTGCGCTGCCCGCCCGAGAGCCCGGCCGCGTAGTCGTCCTTCTTCTCGTCGAGCTTGAAGCGGGCGAGCAGGTCGAGCGCGCGGGCCTCGATCTCGGCTTCCTGCTTGCGCCAGAACCACGGGAAGAGTGCGCGGGCGAGGCTCTCGCCGCTCTGGCCCTTCGCACCGAGCTTCATGTTGTCGAGCACGGTCAGCAGGCCGAGCGCCTTGGTGAGCTGGAAGGTGCGCACCTGGCCCTTGCGCGCCACCTTGAAGGCGGGGATGCCCGAGATGCCTTCGCCGTCGAACGTCCATTCACCGGTGTCGGGCTTGTCGAAGCCCGTCAGCAGGTTGAAGAGCGTCGTCTTGCCGTCGCCGTTCGGGCCGATGAGGGCCGTGATCGCGCCGCGCGGAATCTCGAGGTGCTCGACATCGACCGCCGTCAGGCCGCCGAAGCTGCGCTTGATGTGGTCGGCGACGATGATGGGGTCGACCTTCTTGACGCCGGGAGCTGCCTCACCGACGTGCAGGTCGACTGACTTGATCGGGGCGCCGTTGGCGCCAGCGCTACTTGACAAAGGCCAGCTCCTTCTTGTTCCCGAAGATTCCTTGTGGTCTGTAGATGACTATCAGCATGATCGCGACGCCCACCAGGATGAAGCGAAGCTGACCAGCCTGAACGTTCGACAGGAACGGCAGCCAGCCGACCTCGACCGCACGGGCGATGAAGCCCGAGAAGAACGACAGCAGCACCCAGAAGATGACCGAGCCGATGATCGGCCCGAAGACCGTCGCGGCGCCGCCCAGCAGGAGGATGGCGTAGATGAAGAACGTCAGCGAGGTCTGGTAGTTCGAGGGCACGACCGCGCGAGGCAGGATGAAGATCATGCCTGCCAGGGCGCCGAACACGCCGCCGATGACCAGCGACTGCATCTTGTAGAAGTAGACGTTCTTGCCGAGCGCGCGCACAGCATCCTCGTCTTCACGAATGCCCTTGATCACCCGGCCCCAGGGGCTCTTGAACAGACGCCACGTGATGAAGGCGGCGAGGGCGACGAGGCCCCAGCCGAAGATGCGAACCCACCAGTCGTACTCGTTGTAGACCCACGGGCCGAATCCGTAGGTGCCCGGCGGGATCGGGTTCAGAGCGGCGAACCCGCCCTTGTAGCCCTGCAGGCCGTTGGCCGAGCCCGTCACATCGACGAAGGTGTTGGTCGTGAACAGCAGCCGCACGATCTCGGCCGCCGCGATGGTCACGATGGCCAGATAGTCGGCCCGCAATCGCAGCGTCGGTATTCCCAGGATCAACGCGAAGACGATGGAAGCCACGACGCCGGTGAGGATCGCGGCCCAGACCGGCCATCCGAAGGTCAGCGTCGCGATGGCGTAGCCGTACGCGCCCAGCGCCATGAAGCCCGCCTGGCCGAAGTTCAGCAGGCCCGTGAAGCCGAAGTGGATCGCCAGGCCGAGAGCGGCGAGGGCGTAGGCCGCCGTCGTGGGAGAGATGATCTCCTGCGCGGCGTTGGAGATGAGAAGGATCCAGTCGATCATGGTCTGCCCCTAGCCGATTCGTTCTTTGCGTCCGAGGATGCCCTGAGGCCGCACGAGCAGCACCAGGATGAGGATCACCAGCGCCCCGACGTACTTCATGTCGGAGGGGATGATGAGGGTCGACAGCTCGACGAACATGCCGACGATGAGCGCACCGACGAGAGCGCCGAAGGCGGTACCGAGGCCGCCGAGTGTCACGGCCGCGAAGGTCAGGAGCAGGATCTGGAAGCCCATGTCCCAGCTGACACCGGGTCGGAAGTACGCCCACAGGATGCCCGAGAGGCCCGCGAGGGCGCCCGCCATGACCCAGACGATGCGGATGACCCGGTCGACGTCGATGCCGCTCGCGGCTGCCAGCGAGGGATTGTCGCTCACCGCGCGAGTCGCTTTGCCGATGCGGGTGCGCAGCAGGAAGTAGCCGACGGCGAGCAGCACGATGACGCTCAGCGCCATGCTGCCGACGTCGATCCAGGAGAGGCCGAAGGCGCCGATCGAGAAGGTCGTGTCGGTCGCGCCCGGCAGCTGCTGCGTGTCACCGCCGACGAAGAGCTGGTAGGTGTAGCGGCCCGCGAGCGACAGACCGATCGACACGATCATCATGGGGATCAAGCCCACGCCCTTGCGTCTCAACGGTTTCCAGAGCGCGGCATCGTTGACCCACCCGAAGGCTGCGCTCAAGGCGACCGCAATCGGGATGGCGAGCCAGATGGGAACGCCGAAGCCGATCGAGAACAGCAGGGCCATGAGCCCGCCGAAGGTCACGAGCTCGGCGTGCGCGAAGTTGCTGAGGCCCGTCGTGCCGAACACGAGCGAGAGGCCGATCGCGGCGAGAGCGAGCAGCAGACCGAAATTCAGGCCGTTGAAGATGCGCTCGACCACCTGGTCGAAGAGGCTCGTCGTGTTGCGCTCACCCTGACCGATGAAGAAGTTGGCGATCGCGACACCCGACTGGCCGACGTTGATCGTGCGCACGTTGGGCTGCTCGAGATCTTCGTCGATCACGGCGATGCCCTCGGGCAGCGTCTCTTCGTTGAGCGTGACGGTGTACTCGCCGCGCTCGGGGACCCCGACCGCCCAGCGGCCGTCGTCGCCCGAGACGACCTCGACGCGGAAGCCCTGGCCGTCGACGACCAGTTGCACGTCGGCGAGCGGCTCGTCGGCGAGCTCGACAAGACCGCTGATGCGGTTGTCGTACTCGTCGAGGCCGATCTCCTCGGCGGCAGCCGGTGAGACGGCCGAGAAGGTGAGCGCAGCCACGATCGTCGCGAAGAGCACCGCGGCGAACCGTCGGGGTGCGTGTCGGGTATTGGGTCTGCTAGCAGCGTGTGCCACGAAACCTCCAGGTTGTTTCGGGTCAGGACCTGACGGCCCCGCGGGCCAGCAGGCCCGATTCGTCCACGGTGACGATACGGCGCGATTGTTGCCGAGGTGTTTCCGGCGACGACCGATACCGCTCAGCCATTATGGCCACGGAATACGTTTCGACCTAACTCGCTTAGAATCGAGTACCGGTCTTCAGTGTGGCATTCCGGTTCATCTGCACCACCTTTCGCGCGTGCTCTCGCAGCACCCCGGACGCAAAGGACGTCATGGACCAGCCCGACCCCTTCGGCTTCATCGGTCTCACCTACGACGACGTGATGCTGCTGCCGGCGCACACCGACGTCATCCCCAGCGAGGCCGACACGACCTCGCAGCTGACCCGCCGCATCCGGGTTCACGCGCCGCTCATCTCGGCCGCGATGGATACGGTCACCGAGGCCCGCATGGCCATCGCCATGGCGCGGCAGGGCGGCCTGGGCATTCTGCACCGCAACCTCTCGATCGACGAGCAGGCGCAGCAGGTCGACAAGGTCAAGCGTTCCGAGTCGGGCATGATCACGAATCCGGTCACCACCACGCCCGACGCGACCGTCGCCGAAGTGGATGCTCTCTGCGGGCAGTTCCGCGTATCCGGTCTTCCCGTCGTCGAGGGCGACGGCCTCCTCGTGGGCATCATCACCAACCGCGACATGCGGTTCGTCTCGCGGTTCGAGGCCGACACCACCCTCGTGCGCGACGTCATGACCAAGGCGCCGCTCATCACCGGGCCTGTCGGCATCAGCCAAGACGACGTGCTCGCGATCTTCGCCCAGCACAAGATCGAGAAGCTGCCCCTCGTCGACGACGCCGGTCGCCTGCACGGTCTCATCACCGTCAAGGACTTCGACAAGAGCGAGCAGTACCCGAACGCCACGAAAGACTCAGAAGGCCGCCTGCGCGTCGGCGCGGCGATCGGCTTCTTCGGCGACGCCTGGGATCGAGCCGGAGCGCTGCGTGACGCCGGCATCGACGTGCTCGTGGTCGACACGGCCAACGGCGACAGCCGTGGTGTGCTCGAGATCATCGCGCGGCTGAAGGCCGACCCGGACTTCGCCCACATCGACGTCATCGGCGGCAACGTCGCGACCCGCACCGGAGCCCAAGCGCTCATCGATGCGGGTGCTGACGCGGTCCAGGTCGGAGTAGGCCCCGGCGCGATCTGCACCACCCGCGTCGTGGCGGGCGTCGGTGTTCCCCAGATCACCGCGGTGAACGAAGCCTCGCTCGCGGCAGGCCCGGCCGGTGTGCCCGTCATCGCCGACGGCGGTCTGCAGTACTCGGGCGACATCGGCAAGGCGCTGGTCGCCGGAGCGGACACCGTGATGCTCGGTTCGTTGCTGGCCGGAACCGAGGAAGCCCCCGGGGAACTGATTTTCGTGAACGGCAAGCAGTTCAAGTCTTACCGGGGGATGGGCTCGCTGGGCGCGATGCAGACTCGCGGCAAGAACACTTCCTACTCCAAGGACCGGTACTTCCAAGCCGATGTTTCTGGTGATGACAAGCTCATCCCCGAGGGCATCGAAGGACGCGTCGCCTACCGGGGGCCGCTCTCGTCGGTGGCCTACCAGCTCAGCGGTGGGCTGCGCCAGACCATGTTCTACACCGGGGCCCGGACGATCCCGGAGCTCAAGGCCAAGGGCAAGTTCGTCCGGATCACTGCGGCGGGTTTTAAAGAGTCGCACCCGCACGACATCCAAATGACCGTGGAAGCGCCGAACTACGGCGGACACTGAGGACTACGCCGTCGATTTTGTCCGACGCCGGTGAAATTTCAGCGACGTCAGGCAATTTCGGAGGCGTTGCCGTGTTGGGTGCGGTGCTGCGGGACACGGTAGGCTGGTGCGGTGACTTACGAGATTGAGATCGGCCGCGGAAAACGGGGACGCAGGGCTTATTCCCTCGACGAAATCGCGATCGTGCCATCGCGGCGCACCCGGGATCCGCAGGACGTGTCGATTGGCTGGCAGATCGACGCCTACCAGTTCGAGACCCCGGTGATCGCGGCCCCGATGGACTCGGTGATGTCGCCGGCCACCGCAATCGCACTCGGTGGATTGGGCGGCCTCGGGGTGCTCGATTTGGAGGGGCTCTGGACCCGGTACGAGGATCCGGAAAGCGTGCTCCTCGAGATTTCGGAGTTGGCATCCAGCACCGAGAGCGCAGCCGCGACCCGTCGTCTGCAGGACATCTACCAGGCGCCCGTGCAAGCGGAATTGATCACTTCCCGGTTGGCGGAAATCCGGGCCGCCGGAGTCACCGTGGCCGGTGCGCTCACCCCGCAGCGCACGCAGGAGTTCTACAAGACCGTGCTAGCTGCCGGAGTGGACATCTTCGTGATCCGGGGCACCACGGTCTCCGCAGAACACGTTTCCAAAGGCCAGGAGCCGCTCAACCTCAAGCAATTCATCTATGAGCTCGATGTCCCGGTGATCGTCGGCGGCGCGGCCGGATACACTCCGGCGCTGCACTTGATGCGAACCGGCGCTGCCGGCGTCCTGGTCGGCTTCGGCGGCGGTGCCAGCAGCACCACGCGCCGGGCGCTGGGCATCCATTCGCCGATGGCGAGCGCCATTTCCGATGTCGCTGCGGCCCGTCGCGATTACATGGACGAGTCCGGCGGCCGATATGTGCACGTGATCGCCGACGGCGGCATGGGCACCTCGGGCGACATCGTGAAGGCGATTGCGATGGGCGCCGACGCGGTGATGCTCGGTACCGCGTTGGCCCGGGCGGAAGAAGCCCCCGGCCGCGGTTGGCACTGGGGTGCCGAATCGCATCATCCGGAGCTGCCGCGTGGCGACCGGGTGAAGCTGGAGACCGTCGGCCCGTTGCAGGAAGTGCTCTTCGGACCGGCGCACCACTCGAACGGCAGCTCGAACCTGATGGGCGCATTGCGCCGCTCGATGGCCACCACCGGATATTCGGATTTGAAGGAGTTCCAACGCGTCGAAGTAGTGGTCTCGCCCTACTGAGGCTGCAGGCTCCGGCAGATCAGTCCTTGGGGGAAGGAAAAACATGAAATCGCCGATTCTGAGCTATCTCGAATACCTGCACGCTGAGGGGAAACAGAACACCGCCGGCGCGCCGGCGGCTTACATTCCGGAACTGGGCAGAGTCTCGCCGGAGCTGTTCGGGATCAGCTTGGCGACTGCGGACGGCTACACCTACGAAGTGGGCGATGCCCGGCACCCGTTCACCATCCAATCGATTTCCAAGCCGTTCAGCTACGGGATCGCCTTGATGGATCAGGGTTTCGACGCCGTGGACCGCAAGGTCGACGTGGAACCGTCCGGTGAAGCGTTCAACGAGATCTCGCTCACGCCTGGTTCCGGGCGGCCGCGGAACCCGATGATCAATGCCGGCGCGATCGTTTCCACTTCCTTGGTGCTGCCCGAAGCGGCCGGCCGTTATGAACGGATCCGGGCCGCCTACTCCGGCTTCGCCGGGCGGGACCTCTCGCTCAGCCAGGAAGTCTTCGAGTCCGAGCAGAGCTCGGGGTACCGCAACCTGGCGCTCGGCTATTTGTTACGGTCTTTCGGCATCATCGAAGAAGACCCGAGCCCGATCGTCGAAGATTACTTCAAACAGTGTTCCCTCGAAGTCACCTGCCACGATCTGAGCATCATGGCAGCAACCTTGGCGAACAACGGGGTCAACCCGATCAGCGGGGAGCGCCTGCTCACCGACGATGTGGTGGAACGGGTGCTCAGCGTCATGGGCACCAGCGGCATGTACGACGGCGCCGGAAACTGGATCACGCACGTCGGAATGCCGGCCAAAAGCGGCGTGGGCGGCGGGATCATCGCGGTGCTGCCGGGGCAGATCGGCGTGGCGGTTTTCTCGCCGCCTTTGGACGAACACGGGAACAGCGTGCGCGGTGTCGAGGTCTGCCGGCGGCTGTCGCAGGATTTGCAGATGCACTTCGTCCGGGCCGGCCGGACCGGGCGCTCCGCGGTGCGTTGCTCATACTCGGTGGCGGACTCGCCCTCGGGGTCCAGGCGCAGCGAGGAATCCCGGGCGGTGCTCAACCAGCACGGTGGAATTGCCCGGGTCTACGAACTTGCCGGTGACCTGCTCTTCTCCGGGGCGGAAAGCGTGGTCCGTGCGGTCTCCGACCTCGAAGCCGACGTCCGCTACGTGGTCTTGGACCTGCTCCGGGTGGACGAGGTCTCCGAGGTCGCCAAGAAGATGATTGCCGAACTGCACAGCAGATTGGCGTTGGAAGACCGGGAGTTGCTGCTGGTCGATCCGGAAGGCAAATTGGGCGATGTGGATCTGCCGCCGGAGCTGCCCGGCGCCAGGGTTTTAGGTTCCCGGCAAGACGCGATCGAATGGTGCGAAGCGAAAATCCTGACCGCTTTCGGCACCTCTTTCGAGTCGCCGGAGCATGCCCGGATCTTCGAAAGTTCGCTTTTCGAAGGGCTGGACCATGCCGATGCGCTGGACTTGCGCTCGATGATGCTGGAACGCGTGTTCGACGACGGTGAACGGGTCCTCGGTCCGGATGAGAGTTTCCCGGGTGTGTTCTTCGTGGTGCAAGGGCAAGTGATCTCCAGCGGAACCGCCTCCAATGGCCGTCGATTGCGGTTGACCAGCGTCAATCCCGGTGCGACCTTCGGCGAATCGGCGCTGATCGGGGCCCGGGCGGGCGGCGTCGAATTGACCGCGGTGGGTCGGCTGGAGACTTTGTTCCTGCCCGCTACGGCGATTGCCGCCTTGGAGGAAATGAACAAGGACCTGGCGATCAAGCTCTGGCGTGCCCTGACCCGGGGCGGCTATGAGTCGTTGGACCGGAGATTGCAGGAAGTGGCGGTCCGGCTCGGAAACTGACCGGAGCCAACCGGCCGCTGCCGTTAATGGGCTGAGGGAACTATTGTGGAATTGTCCGCCACTGTTGAGGAGATCCCTGTGCCAACGCCACGTTCCCGCAGCACCGCCAGCCCAGCCAAACCGGCGACTTCAGCCAAACCGGCGACTTCAGCCAGGCCGGCCAGCTCAGCCGAGCCGACGTCCGGCTCGGCGCGCAATGTCCGGATTCCTGGAGACCAGAATCCCGGCGGGCAGCTGAGCCCGGAGTTCCGTGCTGCTGCTCTGGCTGAGCTCGTAGCCACGAACCAACCGGGGCAGGAGCTCGATGTGCTCATTGTCGGCGGCGGCGTGGTCGGCGCCGGGGCGGCTTTGGACGCGGTGACCCGTGGGCTGAAAGTCGGCATCGTGGAGATGAACGATTGGGCTTCCGGGACGTCGAGCCGTTCGTCGAAGCTCATCCACGGTGGTCTGCGCTACCTGGAAATGCTCGATTTCGCCTTGGTCAAGGAGGCGCTCCAGGAACGCGGCTTGCTGATCCAGCGGATTGCGCCGCACCTGGTGCGCCCGGTGCCGTTCCTCTATCCGTTGACCAAGCGTTTCGTCGAACGCCCATATGTTGGTGCCGGCATCCTGCTCTACGACACGCTGGGCTTGACCAGCGGAAACTCACGTGGTGTGCCGTTCCACAAGCACCTGAGCAAACGGGGCACGTTGCGCGCCGCGCCGAGCCTCAAAGACGATGCCATGGTCGGTTCGATCCGCTACTACGACGCCCAAGTCGACGATGCCCGACTGGTCAACGACCTGGTCCGCACCGCAGCCTCCTACGGGGCCCAAGCGGTGAACGGGGTCAAAGTGGTCGATTTCCTGCGCGAAGGCGAACGCGTGGTCGGGGCGAAAGTCCGGAACCTGGTGGAGGGCGGCGAGTTCGAGATCCGCGCGAAGCAAGTGGTCAATGCGACCGGCGTGTGGACCGACGAAACCCAGGCCATGGTCACCGACCGCGGGCAGCTCAAGGTCAGGGCGTCCAAGGGCATCCACCTCGTGGTGCCGCGGGACCGGTTCCAGTCCACGGTGGGCCTGATCCTGCGCACCGAGAAATCGGTGCTGTTCGTGATCCCGTGGGGCCGGCACTGGATCATCGGCACCACGGACACCGATTGGAAGCTGGACAAAGCGCATCCGGCGGCTTCGGCTGCGGACATCGATTACGTGTTGGGCCATGTGAACAAGGTGCTCAAGCGTCCGTTGACCCGCGAGGATGTGGAGGGCGTCTACGCCGGCTTGCGGCCATTGCTGGCCGGCGAGAACGATTCCACTGCGAAACTCTCCCGGGAGCACGTGGTGGCGCACCCGGTGCCGGGGCTGGTCGTGGTGGCCGGTGGCAAATACACCACTTACCGGGTGATGGCCAAAGACGCCGTCGACGAGGCAGTGCGGACGCTCGACGAGCGGGTTCCGGAAAGCTGCACGGAGACCATTCCGCTGCTCGGCGCGGTCGGCTACCAGGCGGCTTGGAACCGGCGGAACCGGACGGCAGAGGAGACCGGTGTGCACGTGGCGCGGCTGGAGCATCTGCTGGGCCGTTACGGTTCGATGACCTCCGAGGTTCTGGCGATCATCGCGGCCGATCCGAGCCTGGCCGAGCCGTTGCCGGGGGCGGAGGACTACTTGCGTGCCGAGGTGGTCTATGCGGCCACGCATGAAGGCGCGCTGCACGTCAGTGATGTGCTCACCCGGCGTACCCGGATTTCGATCGAGTCCTGGGACCGTGGCGTCGCTGCGGCCCCGGTGGTCGCCGATCTGCTGGCGCCGATCCTGGGCTGGAGCAAAGCGGTCAAGGATGCCGAGACCAAGAAGTATCTGGCCCGGGTCGAGGCCGAGCTGCTCAGCCAGGAACAGCCCGACGACGCTTCGGCGGACGCGGTGCGCCTGGCCGTGGAAGACGTGGTCGGCGAATGAGCCAGATCCGAGGATGAACGTGCCTTTCGAACGTTACGATGGCCTGCTGACCACACCGGATCTGGTGATCCTGGAGTTGGTCGCGGAAACTCGTGAGGACGCCGCCGCCCAACTCGCGGAGAAGATGTTCGCGGTCGGCCGGGTTTCCGATTTGGCCGGGTTCCTGGCCCAGGTCAACGCCCGGGAGCACCAACTGGCCACCGGCCTGCCCGGCGGCATCGGGATGCCCCATGCGCGCAGCGAGTTCGTCACCGAGACCACGATCGCGGTGGGCATCACCAAGTTCGGCCATGCCCTGGACTTCGGCGCCGTGGACGGGCCGGCCAACATCATCTTGTTGATCGGGACCCCGGCGAGCTCCTTCTCGCAGCATCTGGAGGTGCTGGCCACTTTGGCCCGGTCGCTGTTCAAAGAGAATTTCCGGGAGTCGCTGCGCCGGGCGCACGACGCCGAAGTGATCGCGGAGCTGATCAATTCATCACTGGTGTTCTTCGATCACTGACCGGGCGGAGCAAAGTCATGCCGGAGTCAAAAAGGCAACCGGCCCTGCTCCGTGTGTTCGGGGTCGAAGACTAGAAGGCCTTGGATTCGTCCGGCGTCGCCGAAGGCAATGCGGCCGGCGAAATTCCCTGCTTCGAACTGCAAGACCGCTTCGACCACCTGCATGGCTCCGGCGCGTCTGGCCTTGACTTCATCGATTTTCTCGAATTGGCCGGAGCTTGTCACCGCGATCAGCCAAACCTCTTCGAGCTGGCGTTCGCTGATCGTCTCGAGCATCGTTTCGCTGAACTCGTCCCGGACGGCTGCCCAATCTCCCTCGGCGTAGCGGGTGAAGACCTCGATCGTCTTTTTGACCGCGTCAGCATTGCTCAATCTGGGGATCTTCTTTCCGGAGACCGGGTGAACGGGCGAGCCGAACCGCTGGAATGCGGCTTGTCGCGTAATGCCCAACACCGTGCCGATGTCCTGCCAGGTGCTGCCGGATTCGCGTGCGCTGTTGACCACGTACGCCAAGGTCGCCTCGGCCTCTGCCTGAAGCCGTTCTGCCGTGTGCAGGGCTTCCCGGGCGACCAGGGAAAATGGCGATACGTCCAGCAGCCTCTGCAGCTCGGCGGCGGCGGCCTGCACCTTGGGAACCGGCGGCGGTGGATCGATGTCGTTCACGCGTCCATCCTAGGGCCCTGCCAGGCAAGCACGTTCACCAGGAAGCAACGACGGCGAGCAATGCGCAGACGATGAGCGTGAGGCTGAACCTGAGTGCGGCGGCCGGCAGAATGCCGCGCCGTCTTGGCGTTTCGGGTGCTGCGGCCAACCGCGGCCAACGCACGACCATGCAGCCGAAGGCGACGGTCAGGATCGTTGCGGAGATCCACCAGGACCAGAACGGAACCGCGGAAAAATCGCTCACCAGAAGGCTGAAGATGACGACGGCGAATGCTTCGAGGGCTCGGCTGAGCACCTTCAGCGAAGGTTCTGCCGTGTCGGACCGGGAAAAATGCCACCAGGCGGAACCGCTTGCGACCAGGCCGATCGCCAGTGGCAGCCAGAGGAGCACGGTGCGGAAGTCCATGGTTATTTCCGCAACTCTGCAGCGGCATCGGCGACCAGTGCGAACCCGGCTTCGTCCAGGCTTATCGCTGCGTTCCCGATCAGCACGGCGGCGTAACCGGCTTCCCGGTCCAGGACCATGATCGAGGCGAATCCGCCGGTCATGCCATTGTGGTGGCTCAGCGAGCGGCCGTTGCGCTCCGTGGTCAGCCAGGACAATCCGATGCTGTCGCCGCCGGGAATAGCCGATATCGGTTCCAAGGCGTTCATCCCCGGCGCCGTTCCGCTGAGGATCGCTTTCGCATATTTGGCCAAATCCTGCACCGTCGACGTGATTGCGCCTGCCGGGCTGAACGCGCGCATGATCCATGGCTCGGCAGCCCGGAATGAGGTCGAGTACCCGGGCACGGTTCCGGTCGATGAGGAGGCGGCCACCGAGGTGTTCGTCATGCCCAACGGAGTGGTGATGCGATCACGGACCAGACTGGAGTAGTCGGTTCCGGCCCGCGCGGCAAGGGCTTCGCCCAGCAAGGCGAAGCCGAAGTTGGAATAGCCGAAGCTTCCCCGGTCACTCAGTGCCGCTTCGCGGGCATAGCCCAGAAGCGACGGACGATCTTGGGTGTACGGATTTCCGGCGGTCAGATTCGCCCAGAACGCCCCGGTGTAGAAACCTGGCGAGTTGGGCAGCCTGGGCAACCCGGAGGTATGCGTCGCCAGCTCCTGCAGAGTTATTGTCGACGCGGGGCTCTGGCCCACATCGAGAAGCTCGCCCAACCGGGTATCGAGCGCTACTTCGCCCCGGTTTACCGCGTCCGCGAGCAACATGGCGGTGAACGTTTTGGTCAAAGAGCCGATTTCGAACCGACTATCGGGTTGCGCACCGAAACAGGCGAGTTCCTGCCGATCCTGATTGAGGACTGCGGCACAAACTTTGCCCACACCGCCGGGAAGTTGGGGCTTCACGGTGGCCGCGAAACTTTTGTTTCCGGCAGAAAAAACTTCCAATTGCTGGGGCAGCGGGGCTGCTGCGAGAAGGATTCCGATCAGCGAGACCGACCCGAGCAAGGGGATCCATCGTCGACGCAACCATGGCAATCCGACATTGTTCATGCGTAAAGAATAAATTTACATATTCAGTATGTCAAGAAAAGGTTTACGTTTGTCATCAGGGTTGCGACGTCCTACTCGGTCCGCCAGGAGTCCCACAACGAGGCATAGGAGCCGCCGAGCGCGAGCAGCTCCTCGTGCGAGCCGAGCTCCGTGATCCGGCCGCCTTCGACCACCGCGACCCGATCGGCGTCGTGCGCGGTGTGCAAGCGGTGCGCGATCGCGACGACCGTGCGTCCGGCCAGTACGGCATTGAGCGACTGTTCCAAGTCCCGCGCAGCCTGCGGATCGATCAGCGAAGTGGCTTCGTCGAGCACCAGGGTGTGCGGATCGGCCAGGACCAGCCGGGCCAAGGCGATTTCCTGGGCCTGCGCCGGAGTCAGCGCATAGGCGCCGGAGCCGACCTCGGTCTCCAGCCCTTCCGGGAGATTGGCGGCCCAGTCCAGCGCGCCGACGTCGGCCAATGCCTTTTCGACTTCGGCCACGGTTGCTTCGTCGCGGCCGAGCCGGACGTTGTCCACGACCGAACCCACGAAAACGTGGTGCTCCTGGGTGACCAGGGCCACTTCGCGGCGCAGCTCGTCCAAGGGGCGGTCCACCAGCGGAACCCCGCCGACCATAACACTGCCGGCACTGGGCGGATGGATTCCGGCGATCAGCCGGCCCAAGGTGGACTTTCCGGCACCGGAAGGGCCAACCACGGCGAGCCGTTCACCACGGCGCAGCACCAGGTCGATGCCGTGCAGCACATCGTGTCCGGGCCGGTAGGCATAACGGGCGTTGCGGATCACGATGTCCTGGTCCGCAGGTTCGGCATCGGTTGCGGTCCGGTCTGCCGGCACCTCTTTGATGCCGGTGATCCGGGCCAGCGAGGCCGCGCCCACCTGGAGCTCGTCGAGCCACATGATCAAGGTGTTCACCGGATCGACCAACTGCACGGCGTAGAGCGCCACCGCTGCGACCACTCCGGCGGTGACGATGCCCTGCGAAGCCAGCCAGCCGCCCCACACCAAAACCACCGCGACCGGCAGCCAGAAGGCGAACTCGGTGATCGGGAAGAGCCAGCTGCGCAGCCAGAGCGTGTACCGCTCCGCGCGGAAACCGCCGGCCAGACCGGCGTCGATCTTCTGCCGGCGCTGTGTTCCGAGGCTGAGCGCGTCCACCGTCCGGGCGCCTTCGATGCTTTCCGAAATCGCCCCGTTCATCACGGCGTAGGCTTCGCGTTCGGCCGCGTATCCGGCCGTGGAACGGTTCAAATACCAACGGGTCGCCGGCACCAGCAAAGGAACCCCGGCGAGCAGGGCCACGGCCACGATCGGCGAGATCAGCAGCGCTGCCCCCAAGGTCAGCAGCAAGGTCACTGCGCTGACCAGGATCTGCGGAACCGCGAAGCGAACCGCAAAGGACACCGCTTCGACGTCATTGGTGGTGCGCGAGACCAGATCTCCGGTCCCGGCCTTCTCCACCGTGGAGAGCGGCAGCGAAGTGACCTCTTCCATGAACTCTTCGCGCAGTTGGGCGAAGACTTTTTCGCCCTGGATCATGCTCGAAGCCACTGCGAACCGTTGCAGTACGGCCTGCAGCAAGACGAATCCGATCAGCAGGAAGCCGAAAAGCATCACGTGTTCCAGCGTGGTCCCGGCGCTGATGTCGTCGATCAGGACGCGCAGCAGCGCAGGTCCGGCGAGCCCGGCAACGGCGGCGAGCACGAACAGCCCGACTACTTTGAGCAGCGCGGCGCGGTGCTGTTTGATCAGTCTGACGGCTTCGCGTTTGACCTGGGCTTGGTCGGAGACCGGCAGCTTCCCGTCGCCCAGACTCGCCGGGTCTTGGCGCGGTGCAGTTTCCGCGGCCAACTCGTCCGCAGCGTTTTCACTCACCTCTGATCACCACCGTCCGGTATTCCGGGACGCTCAGCAGCTCCCGGTGCGTGCCTCTGGCCGCGAGCCGGCCGTCGACCAGGAAGAGCACTTCGTCCATGACGCCGAGCAGCAACGGACTCGCCGTGGTCACCAGCGTGGTCCGGCCGCTCCGGGCGGCGCGGAGCCGGGCAGCGATCCGGGCTTCGGTGTGCGCGTCCACCGCGCTGGTGGGTTCGGCGAGCAGCAGGGTTTCCGCATTGCTGAGCAGGGCGCGGCACAAGGCCAAGCGTTGCCGTTGCCCGCCGGAGAATCCGCGGCCGCGCTCGGTGACTTGATGGTCCAGGCCCCCGTCCAGGCCGTCCAATACGTCCAGCGCGCCGGCGTCTTCGAGCGCGGCCAGAACCGATTCGTCCGAAGCCCGGCCGCGCGGGTCCAGAAGTTCGCGCAACGATCCGGAGAACAGTTGCGGATCGGCTTCGCTGAAGACAATGCGTTCCCGGATGTCGGCCACCGGGATCCGGCGCAGATCGGTTTCCGCCCAGTACACCGGGTGCTCGGCGAGTTCGGCGTCGTCGAACCGGCCCAACCGTTCGGCCAGCTTCGTGGATGCGGCCGGATCGGAGCTGACCACGGCAGTGAGCCTTCCGGGCTGGATCACGGCTCCAGACGCGGTGTCCCGCAACGGTGCGGCCCCGCTTGGCGGGGGTGTGCTGCCTTGGTCGGCATAGGCCGGGTCGGTGCTCAGGACGGCGACCACCTTCCGCGCACCGACGAAAGCGCGGATCACGGCGGACACCATTTCGGCAAGGATCCGGACCGGGGTGACCAGGAACACCGAGAAGCCGTAGAGCGAAACCAGTTCGCCCACCGAAATTTCGCCGCTGACTGCCAGATTGGCGCCGAGCCAAGTGAAGAGCACCGCGAAAGCCCCGGTGACCACAAGCTGCGTTCCGTCCAGGGTCGCCACGGAACGGGCCACTTTGTTGCCACTGAAGCGGGTTTCCTGGGAGCGGTCCCGGTAACGCGCGACGAAGATGTGCTCCCCGCCGATGCCGCGGAGCACCCGGAGCCCGGCCACGGTATCGGCGCCGACCGCGGTCATCTTTCCGGCCATTTCCCGTTGTTCGCGTTGCCGTGCCTGGAGCGGCCGGATGATGAAAAGCAACAAGGCGCAGCAGACCGGGACGCCGATCAGGACGATCAGCCCGAGCTGCCAGGATATGTTCCAAATCAGCACTGAGACCAGGAGGTAGGAGAGCACTGCACCGGAAAGCCGGGCAGTGAGATCGTAGATCTGGCCGATCCGGACGGCGTCCGAAGCCGCGGTGTTGATCAGTTCCCCGGTAGAGATCGCAGACGGCAAAGCGTCGCCGGTACGGGTGATCTTGTGCCCGATGACCTGTACGGAACGGTAGGCCGCCTGCAGCCAGTTGGAGACCGCGATCCGGTGCCGCAGCACCGCGAAAATCGCCTGGACCAAGCCCAACACCAGCATCACCGCGGCGCCGGCCAGCAAGGCACCCCAATCTTTGCCGAGGATTCCGCGGTCGATGGTCTGGCCGAGTACCAAGGGCATCGTCGCCTGGGCCAGCAACCAGATCGAACCGCAGACGATTCCGCCGATCAGCGAGGGGAGCTGGAGGCTGCCCAACCACAACAAATACCTCGCCGGCGAACGGGTGTCCGGTGAGGTTTTGATCGGGTAGGGGTAGGTTCGCACAAGAATTCAGCCTAGTCCCAGGCCGCCCGAGATGACACTAGTTTTTTCCGGAATCTGTGCCCAAGCTGTGTCGCTGCCGCCAGAACCGGGCTCAGTTCGGTTTTCTACAGCCGGACGAAGTACCTTTAACCTGTGCTCAAAACCGCCCTGAAACCCCGTTGGATCGCCGCGTTGCTGTTGGCTTTGGTGATCTCGTCGGTTTTCGTGCTGTTGAGCCAGTGGCAGTTTTCCCGCTCCACGCAGACAGCCGAACAGCCGACAGTAACCACCGAAGAGGTCAAACCGCTGACCTCGATCTTCAAACCGGGGGAGACGATGTTCGCCAGTTCGGCGGACCATGTGGTCAGCATGACCGGCAGATTCGAGCCGGGCAAGCAGGCGATCATCAGGGACCGGCTGCAGAACGGCGAAAAGGGTTACTGGGTGGTCGACGCCTTCGTGGTCGACGGTGCACCGGTGCTGCAAGGCGCCGGAGCCACTCCGTACACGGTGATTCCAGTGGCCAGGGGGTGGATCGCCGATCCCGCCCAAGCCCGCCCGGCGCCGTCGGGCCCGTTGACCTTGACCGGGCGCTTGATCCCGGCCGAAGCCCCGGTGGTTGCCAAGAATCTGCCGGAAGGTCAGCTGGCGGTGCTCTCCACCGCGGAGCTGATCAATATCTGGCAGGTCAGCAGCTACCAGGGATTCGTGGTTTCGTTCAGCGAAGTCGGCCCGGCCGGAGACATCGGAGCGCACGCTGTGCCGGGCGACCTCAAGGGGATCTCGGTGGATGCGCAGCCGCCGAACCAGAACTTCAATTGGCTCAATCTCTTCTACGCGGTGGAATGGATCGTGTTCGCCGGGTTCTCGGTGTTCCTCTGGTGGCGTCTGGTCGCCGACGACTTCCGGCGCGAAAACGAGCCGGAGTTCGAGGACGATTTCGACGACGATCCGCAGCCAGCCGGTGAAGCGGCCGCCGCTGCCGGGCCAAACATTTCGACGAAGGAAGTGCAACAGTGAGTTCTCCGCAACGGCCGGCCAAACGGCGATTCGGCGGCACGGTGGCGCAGATCCGATCCGCGCTGGGGTTCTACAAAGTGCTCGCGTACCTGACCGGTGCGATGCTTTTGCTGCTCACCGCGGAAGTGATCCTGCGTTATGTCTTCAACCTGGTTCTGCTGGTCGGCGGCACGAACACCGTGACCGGGCAGCCGCACGGCTTCGGCTTCGTGGAAGTGGGGCCGGAAGGTTCCTTCGCGGTGACCGGATCGTTCAACCTTTCGACCGCGGTGCTGATCGCGCACGGTTGGATGTACGTGGTGTACCTGATCGCCGATTTCCGGTTGTGGTCCTTGATGCGCTGGAAGTTCAGCAAGTTCATCCTGATCGCCTTGGGCGGCGTGGTGCCGTTGCTGTCCTTCTTCGTGGAACGCCGGATCCATGCGCAGACGCTCGAAGAGATCGCGGCGAACCCGCAGGCCTCGAAACGCTATTGAACCGGTTTCCCGCCGCCGGTCCACGTGCCCGCCGGGCGGACTCGATCGGGTTCCACAGCCGCGGGGCGTGATTCCAGCTTCCGAGTCCGGCTCGAATGCCCGGCGGCGGCCCGGTAAAAAGCAGGCGGACGGTTCGCTAGAATTGTCGGGTGACTATTCCCGCTGCCGATGCGCAGACTTCCCACCGCCCGGTCCTGGTCGTCGATTACGGCGCCCAGTATGCGCAATTGATCGCCCGGCGGGTCCGCGAGGCGAATGTGTACTCGGAGATCGTCCCGCATACCTTCAGTACGGAGCAGTTGCTGGCCAAGAACCCGGCCGCGATCATCCTTTCCGGCGGGCCCTCAAGCGTTTACGCCGAGGCAGCCCCTTCGGTCGGTGCCGACTTGTTCGAGGCCGGCGTGCCGGTCTTCGGCATTTGCTACGGATTCCAAGCCATGGCCCTGGCTCTGGGCGGAACCGTGGCCAAGACCGGCTTGCGCGAATACGGAGCCACCGACGTCACGTCAACCGGTGCTGCGCGCTCCATCCTGGCAGGCACCCCGGACCAGCAGAACGTCTGGATGAGCCGTGGCGACTCGGTGCAAGAAGCACCCGCCGGGTTCGAGGTCCTCGCCAGCACGTCCGGAGCGCCGGTGGCAGCCTTCGCCAACACGGAGAAATGCCTTTTCGGCGTGCAGTGGCACCCGGAAGTCAAGCATTCCAATTTCGGCCAGAAGGTGTTGGAGAACTTCCTCTTCAACGAAGCCAAAATCGAGCCGAACTGGACTACTGGCAATGTCCTCGAAGAGCAGGTCGAACGGATCCGCGCCCAGGTGGGCACCGGGAACGGGATTTGCGGATTGTCCGGCGGCGTCGACT
>SXGT01714874.1_pt1 | contig 25956 bp, 18 predicted proteins | sample 3176221 | NCBI WGS metagenome assembly SXGT01 (sample SAMN11356862, study PRJNA531348) | freshwater metagenome | isolation source: freshwater sample F1-120 | place: China: Fuxian Lake, Yuxi | collected 2017-12-25
CGGGGCGGCGTCAGCCTCCCGGTGCATCGGCGAATAGACCGGGTGGCTGACGCCGCCCCGCTCGCCTGTGTTGTTCGCGAACTTGCACGCTATAAACTTTCGACGTGCGTGTTGAACTCGATTCGGTTCGCGACGTTCTTTCAACAGGACTCTCCGATGACTCGAAATTGGAAACTGTGCTGTTTCGGTTCGGCCACAATCTTGGCGATATCGCTGGGTTTGACGGCGGAAGACAAGCTCCCCGCGCCGGTGACTCGCAAGATCGACTTTGTCAAAGACGTGCAGCCGATCTTTCGTGCCAAGTGCGATTCATGCCACGGTGCGAAGAAGCAAGAGTCCGCTTACCGACTCGATCACAAACCGTCGGCGTTGCGCGGCGGCGACATCGGGCCAGCAATTGTGCCGGGCAAAAGCGGTGAGAGTCCGCTGATTCGATACGTCGCGGGACTCGATCCCGATCTCAAGATGCCGCCGGAAGGGGAGCGGCTCACTGCCGAACAAATCGCAATCCTCCGAGCTTGGATCGATCAAGGAGCCAACTGGCCAGAGTCAGCGTCGATCGAATTGAAATCGAAAGGAGCCGATCACTGGGCATTCAAGTCGCCGGTACGGCCGTCTGTGCGTCTTGTCCGGCCGATGGCTGATGGCCGTAAGCCGATGGCCGTTATTCCAAATCCTGTATCTCAAATTTCAAGTCTCAAATCTCAAATCCGAACCCCGATCGACCACTTCATCCTCGACCGCCTGCAACGCGAGGGCCTGACACTCTCCCCAGAAACCGATCGTGTCACCTGGCTGCGACGGGTCAGCCTAGACCTGATTGGCCTCCCGCCCACGATTGAAGAAGTCGATGCGTTCGTCGCCGACAAATTCCCCGATGCGTTCGACAAACAAGTCGAGCGACTGCTCGCTTCACCGCATTACGGTGAGCGGTGGGCGCGACATTGGCTCGACGCCGCTCGGTACGCGGATTCAGACGGCTTTGAAAAGGATAAGTCGCGACAGACATGGTTCTACCGCGACTGGGTGGTCAACGCGCTGAATCGCGATCTCGGCTACAACCAGTTTCTCACCGAGCAACTCGCGGGCGATCTGCTGTCGAACGCGACACAGGATCAAATCGTCGCGACCGGGTTCTTGCGGAACTCGATGCTCAACGAGGAAGGGGGAGTCGATCCCGAACAGTTCCGCATGGACGCGATGTTCGACCGCATGGAGGCCGTCGGCAAAGCGATGCTCGGCCTGACGATTCAGTGTGCTCAGTGCCACGACCACAAATTCGATCCGCTGACGCAGCGCGATTACTACCGGCTATTCGCGTTCCTCAACAACGATCACGAGGCGCAATCAGTCGTGTACTCGGAAGCCGAGCGTATCCAGATCACCGACCTCCGCCACGAGATCAACGACATCGAAGAGGAACTCCGCAAGGCGATACCCGATTGGCAGCAGCGACTCATGGATTGGGAAAAGCCGTACCGCGACCGTCAGGGAGCGGCCGTATCCGAACACTCCACCGGGCCGCTCCCTGACGGTCGCGGTACGGATTGGACGACACTCCAACTCACCCACATCGGTGACAACGGCCAGCGGTACTTTGATCAAGGGGACGGCTCGATCCTCGCGGCCGGCTACGCGCCCACAAAATTCGGAGCCGTGTTTCAGTCGCAAGCGCTCGATCTAAAGAACATCACGGCCATCCGCATCGAATTGCTCAACGATCCGAACCTGCCGTGCAACGGACCCGGCCGCAGCTTTATGGGGACTTGTGCTCTGACCGAGATCAGCGTCGAGGCGGACAACGCGGGACCGCCCCTCGCTCCGAAGCAGCCGGTCAAACTCGTCGCGGCAACAGCCGACTACGGAAATCCCGAACGAGTGCTCGAAGCGAATTTCTTCGACAAGACCGACAAGCGCCGCGTGACTGGGCCGGTCGCGTTTGCCATCGATGGCAAGGATGAGACCGCCTGGGGCATCGATGCTGGGCCAGGCCGCCGCAATCAACCGCGCAATGCCGTCTTCGTCTTCGACAAGCCCGTCGGATACGAAGGTGGAACCGTGCTGAAGGTGACTCTCAAGCAGATGCACGGCGGTTGGAACAGCGACGACCACATGAACAACAACCTCGGCCGCTTTCGATTGTCGGTGACGACGGCCGAGAAACCCATTGCCGATCCGGTGCCGGTTGCCGTTCGCATCACGTTGTCAGTCGCTCGCGAGCAACGCTCACCCGCTCAGCAAGCGGCGATCTTTTCCTATTGGCGAACGACTGTCGCCGAGTTCGCGTCCTTCAACGATCGCATCGAAGCGGCTCTGCAACGCTGGCCGAGCGGTTCGACTCAGTTGGTGCTCATGCCTCGTGAGAAGCCGCGCGATACGCGAATGCTGGCTCGCGGTGATTTCTTGAAGCCGACTCGGCCAGTGGAGTCAGGTGTCCCAGAGTTTTTGAATGACTCGGCGAGCCGGGCGGCGTCAGCCCTCGGACGATCTGAGCCGTCGAACGATGTCCGGGGGCTAACGCCCTCCGGCTCACCCAATGATGGCTCTCGACTCACTTTCGCTCGCTGGCTGACCCATCGAAGTCATCCGACGACCGCGCGAGTCATCGTCAATCGCGTCTGGCAGGCGTACTTCGGCACCGGCCTCGTCAGCACCAGCGAAGACTTCGGCACACAAGCCGAACCGCCAAGTCATCCCGAACTGCTCGACTGGCTGGCCGTCGAATTTATGGACCACGGTTGGAGCTTCAAGTATCTGCATCGGCTCATCACGTCGAGCGCGACGTATCGCCAATCGAGCCGCGTCACTCCCGAACTTTACGAGCGTGACCAATTCAACCGTCTGCTGGCGCGCTTCCCGCGACAGCGCGTCGAAGGGGAGATCGTCCGTGACATCGCACTCGCCGCGAGCGGCTTGCTCAACGAGAAGCTCAGCGGCCCGGCGATCTTCTCACCGTCCCCGGCGTTTTTGTATCAGCCTCCCGCCAGCTACGGCCCCTTCACCTGGACCGAAGAAACGGGGGCCGAGCGTTATCGTCGCGGCCTCTACACGTTCCGAAGACGCTCAACGCCGTACCCGATGCTGACCAACTTCGACACGCCCAACGCCGATGCCGCCTGCGTTAAACGAACTCGCAGCAACACGCCGCTACAAGCACTGACAACGCTCAACGAAGTCGTCTTTCTCGAATGCGCCCGCGCGTTGTCGCTGCTGACGCTGACCGAAGGAGGTTCTGATGACTCCGCTCGTCTGACCTTCGCCTTCCGCCGCTGCGTCTCACGCGATCCGATCGCCGCCGAACAGAAGATGCTGTTGAGCTTGCTCCATCAACAACGGATTAAGTTCTCGCAGGCTGATTCGAAACCGTGGGAGCTCGCCACCAACGATCCGGCAAAACCTCCGGTGCTGCCCAACGGGGTCACTCCCGCCGATGCCGCCGCCTGGACCGTCGTGGCTCGCGTGCTTCTGAACCTTGATGAAACGGTGACGCGGGAGTGATGAAGCCAAAGAACACTAATCCGCACTGATTCTTCGCTAATCCGATCAGTGCAGATTAGCGTCGATCAGTGTTCCAAATTTCTTTGCAGAGAGTTCGGTCATGCTCAACCTTCAACTTCACCTCGATTCCGTCCGACAAGCGATCACTCGCCGTTGGTTTTTCAGAGATTGCGGCGTCGGTTTAGCTTCGGCCGCATTGGCATCACTGCTGACGAATGACCGAGCCGAAGCGGTCGCCACGAATCCGTTGGCCGCGCGGCAGCCGCATTTCGCTCCGAAGGCCAAGCGGGTGATTTACCTCTTCATGGCTGGAGCTCCCTCGCATTTGGAACTGTTCGACAATAAGCCGGAGCTGGCCAAGTGGGACGGCAAGCTGCCGCCGCCGGAGTTGATCAAGAACTACCGCGCGGCGTTCATCAATCCGAACTCGACGCTTTTGGGACCGAAGTTCAAGTTCGCTCGACACGGAAACTGCGGGTCCGAGTTGTCCGAGTTGCTGCCGCACTTGGCTGGCGTCGTCGATGACATCGCAATCGTGAAGTCGATGGTTACAGATGCGTTCAATCATGCTCCGGGCCAGATCATGATGAATACCGGAGCCCAGCAATTCGGCCGGCCGAGCCTCGGCGCATGGACGATGTATGGACTCGGCAGCGAGGCTCAAGACCTGCCGGGGTTCATTGTCTTCTCGTCCGGCAAGAAGGGGCCGAGCGGCGGGCAATCGAACTGGGGCAACGGCTTTCTGCCAACGGTCAACAACGGCGTGCTGTTCCGGTCGTCGGGCGAGCCAGTGCTGTTTCTCGACAACCCGCGCGGCATCGACTCGCAGACGAACCGCGAATCGCTCGACACGCTGCGTCAGTTGAATGAACTTCGGCTCGGCGCGGTGGGCGATCCTGAGATCGCCACGCGGATCAGCGCCTTCGAGATGGCCGCTCGGATGCAGACCAGCGCGCCGGAGTTGATGGACATCACCAACGAACCCAAGCACGTCCTGGAGATGTACGGCGCGGAGCCGGGCAAGGCTAGTTTCGCCAACAACTGCCTGCTGGCTCGGCGCTTGGTCGAGCGTGGCGTCCGCTGCGTCCAACTATTCCACGAAGCCTGGGACCATCACGGGGGTTTAACCGGCGGACTCAAAGAGCAATGCGGTGCGACCGACAAGCCTGCCGCCGCGCTGCTGCGCGACCTCAAGCAACGGGGCCTGCTCGACGACACGCTGGTCATCTGGGGGGGCGAGTTCGGCCGCACTCCGATGGTCCAAGGAGGCAATGACGGCCGCGACCATCACCCGAATTGTTTCAGCATGTGGCTGGCCGGCGGCGGCGTGAAGCCGGGCACCACGCTCGGCAAGTCCGACGAGTTCGGCTTCAACGCGACCACCGACAAGGTCCACGTCCACGATTTGCACGCCACGATCCTGCACCTGCTCGGCTTCGACCACACCAAACTGACCTACCGCTTCCAAGGCCGCGATTTCCGCCTGACCGACGTGCATGGAAATGTCGTGACGAAGCTGCTGGCGTGAAGACCGTGATCGCGGAAGTCCAAGACCATGAATGAGCAGCACGCGATTCAATTGCCACCGGAGTGGGTTTTCCCAACCCCCGAACAAACGGAATACCTTCTTCGAGAATTAGGAACCGAGGCTCCGGTCGAACACGTTCTGTATCAACAACCTGTCGAAGTCTTCGCCGTCCGGACAACCTGTGACGATGTCGCATATCGGCTGATCGAATCTCCTGAGCGAATCGTTGTGGTTCATCTCACTTGGGTCGGCCACACTGAGTGCGAAGGGCATCCCACCGTCGAATTCGACGGTTCGATCCCGGAGTTCTGTGGCTTTTGTGAGCGTCAGTACGCAGAGTTCGTAGAGCACCAAAAACTGGTTGCCGAGATCATGGAACGCCGCCGCGAAGGACAGCAACGGCTGTAATTCTCGCCATTCTGGATCGGCTCAGCACTCGCAACGCCGGCACCCTTGTCGGAGTGCGATGATTCGATCGGGAATCTTTGGCCGGCAGTGTCGCTGCGCTGGATCTCAGTGTTGCTTGGCTGGGTCACGAATCAGTTTGTGACACTCGATGCACGAGCGACTGAGTTTGACCCAGGCTTCCAACGCTCCGTCGATGTTTTCGTCATCGGAGTGACGGATGAGCTCCTTGGTGGCGAACTCAAACGCATTGAGTTGTCCCTGATAAGCGGATTTCTTTGAGAATTCACTTTTCTTCTTCAGCCAATCTTCCATGACATTCATCACCGCCATTAACTGAGCCCGCTTTTTGACAGTTTCCAATTCTCCCTGCGTCAGGGCGGCGAAGATCTGTTGTGCGGAATGCAATTTGGCCTGCATCCAGCGATCCCCTTCGTCCGCCTTTTGAACGGCGACGGACTCCTTTGGGGTCTCCTTGGGTTTTTGCTTTTCTTTGTCGGCGGCGACGACGGCCACCGCGACGGCGGTCACAACTAGCAACGTGGCGATCAGTGTGAAACGTTTCATGAGAATCTCCTTTGTAGAAGAGGGCTCTCCGCCATTCGTGTTGATTTCGGTGCCATGTGAGCCGCAAGGCGCTAGCCGCGGGTTCTTTTCCTCGACCCGCGGCTAGCGCCTTGCGGCTCACGAATTCGTGTTCAACACGAATGGCGGAGAGCCTAGAAAAGTCATCCGAAGCGTCAGCGAGGGTGAGCCTTTCAGAACGGGAAACCTTCGTAATCTGGTGAAGCGTCCGCCCTCGAAGACGTTTCGAGGTTGTGAGTTTTTGGAGCCGCGCCCGCCTCCGCGCGTAATCGCACAGATTCGGCGTATCCTTTCCGCTCACCAATGAAATGAGGATCGCAGGGCCAACTCATGAAATGCGTCCGATTGAGGACTTTCAGCAAGGAACCGCACATCTCTCCTGGCAAAAGGCAAAGCCCATGCCGGTCTCACGGACAGAATCCGGTACTCGTCGCACGACGTCACGTCCGCGTCCGGAAGTAGAGGTGTTTGATGAGTTCCATCGTGAGGCCATAGAGAATCGCAATCCCCGCGATGATGCCGAGAAGTGAAACTGACGGCGGAACGAATTCGAGAGCCGCCGCGAATGGAGAGAACGGCAGCAGGACGGCAACCACCGCGACGCTGCCGGCGGCGATCAGCAACCAGCGATCGGGTTGGCTGCGGAAAAATGGACGTTGAGTTCTCACGGCCAACATGATGATTAGGCCGGTCAGCACCGAGACGATCCACCAGACGGTGCGGAACTCGGCAATCGTCGCTTGATAGCCGAGCAGCAGGCAGCCGAACATCAGCATGAATCGGGTCAAAGCCCGCACGTCCCAGCGTCGCGGGCGGTCGATGACTTCGGGATCGACGCTGTCGGTGGCCAGCGCCATCGCCGGGAAGTCCGCCAGCAGATTGACCATCAAAATCTGCACCGGCAGCAGCGGCAGGAACGGCAACAGCAACGAAGCGACCGCGATGCTGAACATGTAGCCGAAGTTTGCGCTCACGCTGAAGAAGACATACTTCAGGGTGTTGGTGAGGGTCTTGCGGCCCTCACGCACCCCCTGCACCAGCACGCCCAAGTCTTTGTTGAGCAACACGACCTGAGCCGCCTCGCGCGCGACATCGACCGCGCTGGCCACTGAGATCCCGACATCGGCGGCGTGTAGTGCGGAGGCGTCGTTGATGCCGTCTCCCAGGTAGCCGACGATGTGTCCTGACTTCTTCAGCGCGAGGATGATCCGTTCTTTCTGATTCGGCTCAACTTCAGCGAACAGCTCCACATCGCGGGCCTGCGTGCGGAGTGCATCGTCGCTGAGCTTGCGCAATTCCGAGCCGGTCAGAATTCGCGGCTCGCGAATGCCGACCGACCGTCCTCGCGACGGCGCGATTGTCGCCCGTGATGATCTTCAGGCCGATCCCCAATTGCTCCAACTGACTTAGCGTTTCGCCGATGCCCGCTTTCGGTGGATCGAAGAAGACTAGGAAGCCGAGAAACGTCATCTCGCGTTCGTCGGAGTTGCTGATCCGTGTGACGCTCAGCTTTCGACTGGCCAGTCCCAGCACGCGGTAGCCTTGCTCGCTCAGTTCCGTGAAACGCCGCGTGATCAATTCGTGCTGCGAGGCGATCGGTACGATGTCGCCGGCAGGCAACTCGACGAAGTTGCACACCTCGACAACGTTGGCCAACGCACCCTTCGTGATGATCAGCGTGCTTCCGTGATCGTCCACCAGCAGGCTGAGTCGCTTGCGGACGAAGTCATACGGATTCTCATCCAGCTTGCGGACGCCGCTCAGATCGAACTCGCGATACGAGCGGACGGCCTCATCAATCGGGTTCGCGAAACCGGTTTCGAACACCGCGTTGAGATACGCCAGTCGCAAGACCTTCTCGCTGGACACGCCCGCCAGGTTTTCGGCCGAGTGCAATTGCACGACCCCTTCGGTCAGCGTGCCGGTCTTGTCCGAGCAGAGCACATCCATGCTGCCGAAGTTCTCGATCGCCAGCAGTTGCTTCACGATAACCTGTGCGTCCGCCATCGCCTTCGCTCCGGGCGCCAGCACGACGCTCGTGATCGCCGGTAACAACTGCGGAGTCATTCCGACCGCCAGCGCCAGCGCGAACAGCAACGACTCGACCACCGGACGCTTGAAATAGACGTTGACCGCAAACACGACGATCACCAGCACCAGCGTGACCTTGATCAATAGGTTGCCGAAGTTTCGCAGGCCGCGCTCAAAGCCGGTTTCCGGAGGCCGTTGCTCCAATCGCGTTGAGACCTGTCCGAATTCCGTGCTCCGTCCCGTTCGCACCACGACGGCGTTCGCAGTCCCGCTGATGACGTGCGTGCCGAGAAACAGGACGTTCGTCCGCCGATTCAAAGGCGTGTCCGACGGCAACACGCCGATCGTTTTCTCGACCGGAAAACTTTCACCGGTCAATGCGGCCTCATCGACGAAGAGGCTGTTCGATTCCAGCAACCGGCAATCTCCGGGAATCAGCGTCCCCGCTCGCAACAGTACGACGTCGCCGCCCACGACGTCTTGCAACGGAATCTCCACCGGCACGCCGTCGCGCAGCACCGTGGTTTTCGTCTCGATCATCGCCAGCAGCCGAGCGACCGCATTCGCCGCACTCCGTTCCTGCCAAAAGCCGAGCAGGCCACTCGCCAACAGAATCGCCAAGATGATCCAAGCATTCGTGGCATCATCGAGCAGATACGACAGCACCGCCGACACCGCCAACAACAGGATGATCGGGTTGTTGAACTGCGACAGCAGGATCGCCACATCCGAACGCCGTTTCCGCCGCAGCCGCGTCGCTCCATTCCGAGCGAACCGCTCGGCCGCCGCGGCATTGCTCAACCCGCCGGACGAGGTTTCCAGTCGCGACAACAACTCGGAAGCATCCTGACTCCAATACCCTGAGTCCGAGATGCGTGTCGTTTCCCTCGACAATGCGGTAGCGCCTTTCATCGATTCGGACACGGTCACGGCGTGACTTCCTCTCAGTAAACGCCTTAGTGATACAGGAACAGCGGTGCGTGAGACTTGTGCAGCAATGTCGTTGTCACCGATCCCACGAAGACCTCGCGGAGCCAGCTCTTGCCGAACGCACCCAACACGACCAAGGCTGGACGGGTTTCCTCAATGAGTCGCAAGAGTGCGTCGCTGGGTGCCTCATCAGAGGTGAAACAGGTCACGTCGATCTTGAAGCCGTGAGCTTCCAAGAACTCGCTGGCGAGCGTCGTGTCGTACGCCAAATCCCCTAGTGATTTCTCAATCGTGACGAGCCGGATCGGCAGATCGGCAAACAGTCCGAGTCCGACGAAGGCGGCCAACGTCCGGGCCGCTTGCGGACTGCCGTCGTAAGCCACCAGCACGGAACTCGCCGAGTACGTCAGCCCGCTGACGCAGACAATCGGACGCACGGCTTGCTTGATGCTTTTCGCGAGCGTGACGGTTGTCGGCGCGATCGAATTGGTGGACTCCAGCCGCTGATGTCCCACGACCAACAGATCCGCTCGCTGAGCATGTTGCGTCAGCCGATCGGCGGCATTGCCACGAGTCATGAACGATCTGTGCTGCACGCCCGCGATTTGACAGGCCCGGTCAAATTCCGCGAGGACTCCTTCCAGGCGCTGCTCGGCCTTCGCGAGCACGATCTGACCTCGTTCGGCTTTGAATTGACCGCCTCCCAGCGGAACAGATTCCGCAGGGGCGAGCTGTTCGTCGTCGAGTACTCCGACCCCGATGACTTTGGCATCGTGTGCCTGCCCCCACTGCATCGCGCGCCTTGCCGCCGCTTGACTGCTCGCCGAACCCGACACACCCACCACGAGTGATTTCAACATCGCAGATCCTTCTCGGTCTTGATAGCCCACGCGATTTCAATCGCGTTGAATGAATCGCAGGAAAGCAAACACCGCGCCGTCAGCACCAATGCCGTGTCGGAGTAGCAACGGTCGCCAGACCGCGGGAACGGAGCCGCAATTCGTGACTCATCCACGCTCTGGCGAGCGTGTTGAAAGAGTGTGGCACGACGCTCCGCGTCGTGAGTCTCACGCGAATTGTTCAGAACAAATGAGTTTTCATCTGCGACGCGAAGCGTCGCACCACCGATTTTCTCCCACGCTCTGGCGAGCTTGGCTACGGGGCGATGCGCGCGGCGATGGGCGAACCCGACTCACCGGCGATGTGCGTCATAGCGCGCCCGGTGTGCAGTGACGATAGCGCGACACTCGCTGAGTTGCTGTGTGTTCTGAGCGCCATCGCCAGCGTTCCGCTGCGGCAAGACATCGCTGTTACCGGCTCGGACAATCAACGCGGCCAGGTCCAAGCGATCGGTGCGGCCAACGAGAGGGTCGAGGGTTTCTTCGACATTTGCCGCCTACTTGGACTGCCGAGCCAGCAAGGTGTCTGTTTACCTTACGCCAACCTGAGACATCTTGTCCTGCGAGACGACGTCAATGCGGCGATTGCCGCCGGTCAGTTCCACATCGGGCCGGTGGCTTCGGTGGACGATGCGATTGAACTCTTCACTGGTCTGCCAGCCGGTGCCATCGCACAAGCAGACACGTTTCACAGCCGCGTCGCTCGACGTCTCCAGGAAATGTCAGCCGCCCTCAAAAAGCGTTACCACGCCGAGCACGTCACCACGGTCACCGATCAGACACCCAGCGACCCACGCCCGCCTCTACCTGGCAGACCGTAAACCGACTCTCAGAGCCGCGTTGCCAATCGGTGAGAACTTCAGTCGCCAGTTCTCGGATCGTCGCTGGATGCGGCCTGAATCAAGTCGATTTCCGCACGCTCGTGTGCCTGCATTTCTTTGTAGAACTCATCGAAGTGGTTCTTGGCGGACACCCAGGCGGCGAAGTGTTCGCTGGTCACCGGAACGGAGGCGATCAGGCTATCGAGCCGTTCGCGCAATCCAACGTGCTGTTTCAGCAGAGCACTCTCTCGATCTTCGAATCTCCAATTGCACCAAGACTGGTCAGGCAGCAGTCCCTGATCTTCCTCGACTGCGAACGAATATCGCGAGAGCCAACGTGAATCCGAAACGAAGTTGCGGATCGTTCATGAAGCTAAAAATCTCCGCCTCCGCCAAAGTCGCCTCCGTCTCCGCCGCCGAAATCGCCACCACCAAAGTCGCTGCCGCCGCTGTCGGAAGAGCCGGAATCGGACCAGCCGCCATTGTTCGATGAGTCGCCCATAGGCGAATGCCTGTCGTTTGCCGAGGCGTGATGATCGGAGAATTGGTTGTAGAGCCAGTTGCCCGCCATCGCACCGAAGAGGCCGCCGGTCAGTCCGCTCCAGAATCCTCCGCCTCCGCCACCGTACCCGCCCATGCCTCCAGGGACATTGCTCTGTCCGCCGCCGAACAGTCTCGCCATGAACGAAAACAACAGAATGCCCCCGATGATCAAGACGACGATGAACAGGAAATTGCCGCCATTCGCCTGAGGTGCGTGAGGCGCGGGCGCTGGCTTAGGGGTTGTATTCGCGACCGGCTTGTGGCCCGGCGCAGCAGCCTTGTGCTTGTTGCTGCTTAACCCATCGAATGTTGTCGCGAGTTGCTCCACCACGTCCGTCAGAGTCTTGTCGTACTCCTTCGCCTTAAAGCCAGACAGCAACTTCTCGCGGACAGTCTGGGCCTGAGCCGCACCGAAGCCCGCATGTTGGATCGCGGTACCAGCCCACAGACGCAGGTGCGAGGGATTCTTGCAGATCAACACGAACACGCCGCGAGATTTCGTGGCCTCGGCTCGGTCGTGCTGCCACTGCTTGAAGAACGTCTCGCGTTGCGATTTATCCATCTTCGCGACCGCTTCGACTTTGTCGGCCGGCACGGTGGCAAAAGTCTCGATACGAATCTCGTGTCCCGATTTCTGTTCAATCGCTCGAATCTTCTGATTCGCTTGGGCGAGCACGTCGGCATTGAAGAAGCTGCCGCCATCCAAGACATCGGCCGCACGGAGAATGGCCGGCGAGAGCAGCATCGTTGCCACCAACAGCCCGATCGTTAGACGCGAGTGCATTCGGATTCGCAACATGGCTGGAGACTCCCGCAAGGTCTGGTGATGGTTTCGCAATCGTCCGGCAATGACCTCGACAATCGCGGAGCCATCCTAACAACTGGATTGATCTCGTGACGAGTTGCGATGTGCTCCACCCTGCTGGTGGGCTTCCGCGAAGAACTCGTTGCTCGCGCTTTCGATTCGATTTCGTTCGGCCTAGACTCGGTTGAGTGAGCTTTCAACGCACGATTCATGGAGCTTTATCCGCCGTCGCCCGCCGAGTGGTCGTTCCGGCGTATGCCGGGCGTTACCGGCGTTTTGAGAGGTTGCTGCACGAGGCGCGCCGCGTTCAACGAGACATGTTGTTTGGCTGGCTGCGTCGTTGTCGTGACACTCGATTCGGACGCGACCACGGATTTGCCGAGATCAACTCGGTGGAGGACTATCGCCGCCGAGTTCCCATTGCGCGGTATGACTATTTCGCGCCGTATATCAACGCGGTTGCGCGTGGTGAGTTCACGGCTCTGTTTCCTCCGGAGGAGCGCATCGAGCGGTTCACGATCACGACCGGGACAACTGGTGCTCCTAAGCTCAATCCTGTGACGCGACCGTGGCTCAAGGAGTACCGCCAGTCGTGGGATTTGTGGGGCGGGAAAATGTTGTTCGATCATCTCCCCAAAGTGGGAACCAAGATCGTTCAACTCATCGGCTCGTGGGACATGGGACGGACTCCCGGAGACATCCCCATCAGCATGGTCAGCGCGTTATTGGCGCGTCAGCAGCGCCGGATCGTTCACTCGTTCTACGCAATCCCGAACGAAGTCACCGACATTCGCGATCCGGTCTCGCGCTACTACACGACGCTGCGATTGAGCGTGGCGGAGCAGATCGGACTGATCGTGCTGATGAATCCCGGAACTCTGCTGCGATTGGCACAACTGGGGGACGAACATAGTGAGTCTCTGATTCGCGACATCCACGACGGCACGCTCTCCACCGCATTCGACATCCCCAGCGAGATTCGTGGGAGACTTCAAGCTCGCGTACGACGCGGCGATCCGGGGCGGGCCAGAGAGTTGCAGCGGATCATTGAAAAAACAGGCCGGCTCTATCCCAAGGATTATTGGCCGCAACCGATCATCGCCTGTTGGCTGGGAGGCACGGCGGGCTACCAGGCACGCTATCTGCCTGAGTACTTCGGTGATGTTCCGATGCGCGATCAAGGGCTGGTCTCGAGTGAAGGCCGGCACACGATCCCCTTTGAAGACCATAAACCTCAAGGGCCGTTGGCCGTCAGCAATGGCTTCTACGAGTTTGTCGCCGTCGAGGAAATCGACTCGACGCAGCCGGTTGCTTTGGAAGGCCACGAGCTGGAGGTCGATCGGGACTACTACATCGTGATGACCACTTACAGCGGATATTTCCGCTTCAATATCGGTGACATCGTGCGCTGCCGCGGCTTCATCGGTGAGGCCCCCGTGCTGGAGTTTCGCCAGAAGGGAGACCGCTGCGGTGATCTCGAAGGAGAAAAGGTGACCGAACATCAGTTTCTCGAAGCCGCCAGCGATGCCGCTCAGAAGCTCGGCATTCGGTTGGGATACGTGACGGCGGTCCCGACACGCCCCGGACGCGAACTTCCGTGTTATGTCATCGTCGTTGAACAGGGCCACATTCCCGGCCTGGAGACGGCCCAGAAGTTTCTTGAAGAGACCGACAGCCGTCTGCGAGCGAGCAACTTTCTGTATTCGGCACGCCGGCGCGAGAAAGTGCTGGGGCCAATGCGGCTCTGGCGAATTCCCGATGGGACTTGGGAACGGTTCATTCAAACCGAGGTCGAACGACGAGGAACCGGTGACGCGCAGTACAAACATCCCGCGCTGGTGCAGGATGCGAAATGGCTGGAACAATTCCAGCCCGTCGATCGCGTGCAACTTCCTGCGGAGAACGCGTGAAAAACGGGACGGGTTTGAGGACGCTCGGCTGATTTCGGCACAGGTTGATGCGTGCGTGAACGACTCGGCGAGCGACGTGGCACGATGGTTCCCTTCACGTTCGACAGCTCTCTGCCAATCCTCGCGTTGATTCAAGTCGTGCCGCTTGGCCAACTCGGCCAGTGTGGTTAGTCTCCGAAGGCGACCGCCAAGCGATGTTGCGCCGTGAGTCAATCGCCTCTGGTAGTTTCCGATTGAATCGACTTCAGCAAGTGGTTTTCTCCATGAACGATGGCTCGTCAGTCTGGGAGCGGACATTTCGTGTCGCGCTGACAGGTTTTGCCAGAGCCGCGGCGATTCCATTTTACCGACGGAAGCTGCGACGGTTTGAGGCCATGCTGGAACGAGCACACGCGGTCCAGCGGGCGTTGTTGTTCGAGAAGCTGCGCCGCTGTGCCGACACCCGCTTCGGTCGCGATCATGGTTTCTCGAAGATCGCCACCATCGAAGATTTTCGGCGCCAGGTTCCAATCTCGACCTACGAGTATGCCGCTCCCTACATCACGGAAGTCAGCGAAGGGAGGCTCGACGCGCTCTTTCCTGTCGGCGAGCAGATTTTGGGATTCGCCTGCACGACCGGCACGACGGGAGTGCCGAAATTAAATCCCGTCGCACTCACTTGGCTGCGCGAATACCTGCGCTCGTGGGAGATCTGGGGGGTCAAAGCCATCGTCGAGCATCCCCACATGATCGGCACGAAGGTGCTGCAAGTGATGGGGCCGGGCGATCTCGATCGTACTCCCAACGGGATGTCGATCGGCATGGTGAGTTCGTTCGCCAACCGATTGCAGAATCGCGTCTATCGCGCCTTCTACGCGGTGCCTCCAGATGTCGCCAATATTCCCGATCCTTTGGCCAAGTATTACACGATTCTGCGACTGGCCATGACATCACCGGTCGGAATGCTCGTGGCCATCACGCCGGCGAACTTGATCCGTCTGGCGAAAACCGGCGACGAACAGCGGCAGAGCCTGATCCGCGATCTCCACGATGGCACACTCAGCAGCCACTTGGAGGTGCCCCATGCGTTTCGGCAAAAGATCGCACGCTTGATTCAAGTGAAGCGGCCGGAACGGGCGCGGATGCTCGAACAAATTGTGGAGAAGACCGGGACGCTGTACCCGAAGGACTACTGGCCGCTGTCGCTCATCGCTTGCTGGTTGGGTGGGACGGTCGGGTATCAGTCGCGAGAATTGCCACGCTATTACGGAAACGTCCCGACACGCGATCTAGGGTTGGTTTCCAACGAAGGTCGGCACACAGTCCCGCTGCGCGATGGAATTCCCGAAGGGGTCTTGGCGGTGGATGGCTCGTACTACGAATTCATCGCGGCCAACGATCGTGGATCGGCTCAGCCACGGGTCTTGGAATGCCACGAACTCGAAGTGGGACGCGAGTACTTCATCATCATGACCACGTCCGCCGGACTCTATCGCTATGACATCGGTGATCGGGTCCGCTGCCAAAGCTACATCGGTCAGGCTCCGGTGCTGGAGTTCCTGCAAAAGGAAGGTCAATGCGCCGACATGGAGGGAGAAAAGGTGAGCGGCTATCAGATCGCGCATGCGGTTTCAGTCGCCGCTCGCGAACTGAATCTGTGCGTCGACTGCTTCATGGCCGTCCCCGTGCGGCGCAACGGACAAATTCCCAACTACACACTGTTGGTCGAGAGATCCGTCATCGAAGATTCGTCGGTCGCACGCCAGTTTCTCCGGATCGTCGACCGTGAACTCATCCAGCAGAACGTGATGTATGCGGGGAAGCGAAGCGACCGTTACATCGACTCGCCCCAACTGGCCCGGCTTGCGCCGGACACCTGGTCGGACTACATGGCCACCGAAACGCAGCGTTCCGGCACAGGCGATTCCCAGTACAAGCACCCGGCGCTGGTCCCCGACACATCATGGTTGGATCGCTTCCAACCCTTGGACACGATCACGGTTGACGGCGCGCGAGAGTGACCGCGGGCGCGGAGCACTCGATTTGAGATGGGCACATTGTCCATCGCTCAACCCCCGTGTCGCATGTGCCCACCGCATTCAGTGCAGTCACCTTCGGCAACTTCTGAAGATACTCAATCTCCACTTCAGTCAGAGAAGGCGAAGTCAGAACAAAGCTCATTATCGGATGGGAAAACTTCGCGAGATGCCCCAATCCTCGATCGCTGCCTTCGTCCAATTCTATTTGTTCTGCAATCGCACGATGCCATCCCAATCGGCAGGGGCCTGGCGATTGTGCTGGGCGATCAGAGCCAGCAAGAAATCCTGCGCGCGGTCAGTCGCGGGCATGTCGTGGAGGCAGCGATAGGCTGCCTCCCAGCAGCCAGCGATGAAGTCGGTGACCCCTTCCTCGTACCGCGCCAGATGCGCGTCCGTCAGTTCGGGCAGATCGGTCACCGGTGGCACCAGTTCCGAAACGAGGACCGGCGTTTCAATACCGACCGGCAGCACTTTGGCCAATCGGCGAACGCGCCCTTCGGACGGGTCGAGCCGGTCGCGGATCAACGCGGCCAGCGATTCGTCGAGCAGGATCGGCACACGAAGTCGGCTGGTCATGGTCTCCAGCCGGCTGGCGAGATTCACAACGGGACCAAAGACGGTGACCTTCACTTGCTCAGCAGTGCCGATCTTGCCCGCGACGGCCGGGCCGTGCGCGAGGCCGATGCCCATTTGAAAATTCGCCAAAGGGTGTCCCGGTTTTTGGAACGTCTCGGCAAAGACTTTGCGAATGCCGAGAGCAGCTCGGCAGGCTTGCAACGCGGACTCATCGGACGAAAATGGCCAGCCCCAGAAGCCGAGAGCAGAGTCTCCCTGAAAGTCACCGGTCACTCCGCGATGCTGCAAGATGTGTGACGTCATTACACCCAGCGCTTGGCTGACTCGATTGAGTAAACCGATTAAGTCACCGGCCGATTCCTCGGCATGATGACTGAAGCCGCGAAGGTCGCAGAACATCACTGTCACGTCGCACTCGCGTGGCGCGAGCACTTCTGTGTTCAATTCGTTGCCCAGCGCGGAGAGGATGGTCGGCGCGAAGAATTGCCGCAGCCCGGCTTGCTGACGTTCGAGCCAATTCAATCGGCGGACCGAACTGATGATCTCCGCGACGAGCTCGGTGAACTTCACATCGGCTTGGAGATGCGCCGTCTCGGTCGCGGGAGCACTCCCGCTTTCGAGCGGTCGCGATTGTTTACCGGCGACATACAAACCCCAAGTGGCTTGAGGTCCGTCGGGGACTGGTGTGCAGAACGCCCAGTCGAGTTCGGCGGCGGCCGTGTATTCGGGGTTCTGCGGCGAAGTCGTCGGCCACAGATGCAGCACGCTGCAGCGCCGCTTGAGCGCCTCGGTGACGAGCCGCGAACTGGGGCGAAACTCACCGGCCGTTTCGCGACGCCGCGTCCAATTTGCCAACTCCACCTTTTCGCCGTTGATGAGCCGAACGACACCAACTGCTTCCGCTTGTGAGACACCGGACAGCAAGAGGCTCGTGAGGCGAAAAAACAAATCGTCGTCGGTTCGCGCGCCGCTGATGACTTCCGGCAGGTGCATCAGCACTTCCATTTGCCGGTCGGCATCACGAAAACGGATTTGCCGAATCGTTTGCGCGTCGAAGGTCATTTCCTGCAACGGCAGCTCGCCTGATGCAGAGGGCTCGGAGCCGGGGCGATTCAAATGAAAAACCGTGCTCCCCAGCACGAATTGATCACCGCCTCGCAAATTGCAGTGCGCAACGATCTCGCCAGCGTGACAAAGGGGATTGGTCGATTCTGCTAACCGCTCGACAAGAACCCGTCCATCATTTGCCGTGACCCGGACATGCCTTCGCGAGATGGCCGTATCCCACGACACCACCAGATCGCACGTCGCCTCACGGCCCATGACATACGGCCGCCCTTCTTCCAGTGCGTGTTTCCAGCGCTGTTGAGGATCAGGGCCTTCGGCGATGAGTTCAAACATGACTCGGAACGCTTTTGAAACGACGATTTGGCAACTCCAAGCCCTGAGTCAGATTCAAAACTTAGCACGACGCGTGAGCGAGTGGTTGTTTTTCCGGCGTTTTGACCACTCGCTCGCGCGTCGTGCTGAGTTTTGCAACCGCTTCTAGCCACAAACGAGCAACCGCGCGGATGCAGATCGCACCCGGCGGTTGTGACGTCTTATCAGATCGAGAGCCAAGCCTCACGTTGCCAAAACTAGGCGCTCGTTCCGACCAACTCCTCAGACTTCGGAGCTTCGTTGGGGAGCAACTCCTCGACAAAGCCTTTGAGGTGCTGGGCTCGGTTGGATTGCTGGAGCTTCTTCAAAGCCTTGGACTCGATCTGGCGGATGCGTTCACGAGTCACTTTGAAGATGCGGCCGGTCTCTTCCAACGTGTAGCTATAGCCGTCGCCGAGACCGTAACGCAGACGAATGATTTCTCGTTCGCGGTAGGTCAGGCTGCGAAGCACGACGTCGATCTTGTCCTTGAGCATCTCGTGCATCGCGGCTTCCGCCGGGCTGCCGTGATGTTGATCTTCCAGGAAATCCCCGAACGCACTGTCCTCGCTCTCGCCCACAGGGGTATCGAGGCTAATGGGGTGCTTCCAAGTCTTCATGATCCGTTCGGTTTCCTCGACCGAGAGGCCGACGGCGTGAGCCAACTCGTCCATACTCGGTTCGCGGCCGGTTTCCTGGCGGATCTGCTCGCTCTTCGCTTTGAGTTGCGAGATGCTCTGAAACATGTGGACCGGGATGCGGATCGTGCGTGCGTGGTCGGCGACGGCGCGTGTAATCGCTTGGCGAATCCACCACGTCGCGTAGGTCGAGAACTTGTAGCCGCGTCGGTACTCGTACTTCTCGACACCGCGCATCAAGCCGGCGTTGCCCTCTTGGATCAGGTCCAAGAAGCTGAGGCCGCGGTTGCGGTACTTCTTGGCGATGCTGACCACGAGACGCAGGTTACCGCCCGACAACTTTTGCTTGGCTTCGGTCCATTGAGCGAACCGGCGCTTGATCGTCTTCGATCGCTGAATGAACTCCTGTGGAGTTTCGCGCGTCATCACGACCAGATCGTCGAGTTCCTTTTGCAGAACCGAGGCATCCTTGGTGACGACCGTGCGGCCATCCATCAGATTCTTGCCGTAGTTGTGGCGGTGATGAGCGCGAGGATTCTTGGCCTCTTCGATCATCTTGAGAAGTTGCTCCATGCGTTCGGCAATCTGGTGCATGCGCTTCATGACCGGCTGCAGACGCTGGGTGCGGATGCTGAGCTCTTCAATCAGCGTACACATCTTGCGGCGGCGGACGATTCGGCGATGCTTCGCGGCCTTCTTGTCGGCGGCGGAGGCTTCCGGATCGATCGTGATGGCATGATCGGCCTTGTGTTGGTCGAATAACACTTTGAGCAACGGCAGATTCTTGGGCATGCGGCCTTCAATCTGCTCCTTGCGAGTGTTCTCCGTCTCAGAGGTTCGCAGCGTGCGTTCAAACGGCAACTCTTTGGAGTTCACCTTCTCCAACGTTTCGATGCCGATCTCCAGCGCGAAGTCGGCTTCCATGATGCCGCGACGAAAGCGCTTACGAGTGATTTCGATTTGCTTGGCCAGATAAATCTCCATGCGCCGCGTCAGCAGCGGGATGTTGCCCATCTGGCTGAGATACATGCGGATGGGATCGCGCGACAGCAGCGCTCGCTCTTCCTGCGCCGTCAGCTTGGGCTGCGGCACGGTTTCAACCGGTCGTTCCTTTTCCGGCACGTAGTCGGGATCGTCGATCGGCGTGTCCACATCGTGGATCAAGTCCACGGTGTTTTCATCGAGCCAAATCAACAGGTCGTCGACCATCTTCGGATCGCCTCCCTCGTCGGGCAGATAGCGATCCACCATTTGGAACGTCATCAAGCCATGATTCTTTTTGGCTTCTTCGAGCAACGTGTTGAACCGGTTACACAATCGATGCACAGCAAAACTCCTTTGGGTTGAAATCGAAACGCACGCATGTCCTTTTGCGGTCCACGATCAACTCAAGATTCAAGATCAAGGTGTCCAATGTGGGAGTACGGCTCCCGTTCGCAAACGTCTGATTCCACAACCAGCACAATCAAATTTGCTACAACAATCAACCGAAGACGAAGGTTCGACGCTGAGGTTTCGGAAAATCGCCAATCCGCGTCGGGAAGGTTTCCGCGATTGCTCGCGGCGGCAAGGTCGAACAAACAACCGTTGCCAAGCGATCTGTGACGTACCCGATCACGCGATTCGGCGTGCTGGCCAAGAGTCTGACTTGGGGCTGGCCATGTTCTTCGCGAGCGGGGATCGCTCACGGTTTCGACCTTTGTAGAGAGAATCGCATCGGGCAGACACGATTCGTTGGCACCAAGACGCGCTCATTCTTCGGGGAGTCCCAGCGTATGCAGGCAGCGGGTTCTCTATGACAGATTCCTTTCTCTCAATTTGAGAACCAATCCAACCAACTCTGTTCGCCGACAAAATCGCCAGCGCGAGTTTTCGACTTCGGTTCTTTCGGCCGATGCGGGCAAAACGAAGTTCGTTGAACCCGCACAGATCGAGTACGACGGCGACATGCTATCAAGACACCCTCCCATATCCACAAAAAAAGTCTCGCTGCAAAAAATTTCCCGGAACTGGCAACACAACCAAAATTCTCAGAGCGGCTGCCATTGTTCGACGAAGAGTGCGCGTCGTCAACCGGGGAGAAGTCTGATCGACGCTTCTCGTGCGCGGCTGAAACTCGCGCGCGAGCATCGTCACGATGGGTGCGACCAATTCGACCATGCGGACAGCATCGCTCAACGCATTCCGAGGACTCGTCACATCGGACGCGAGTTCTCAATTGAGGGAATGTCGCTTCTCACCGTAGCCTGACACTCTAATCCTGCGAAACAACTGACGCGCAGGCGAGCGGGGCGGCGTCAGCCCCCCGGTTCTTAGCGGAGATCGTCGCCATCGGGGGGCTCACGCCGCCCCGCTCGCCAATTCCTTCACAAGCTCTCTGAGTCGGGCGACGCTTATGCAGTGAGATTCCGCCTCTGAGAGTCAGATGACAGACTTCTCGATTAGTTCCATTTCGCAGTTCTTGGACTGAGATTGCGGGACAGATCGAACTCGCGACGGATGCGGTTGAGTCCCTCAGAGCACAACTCAAATTCCTCGCTGAGGTGCCGCAACACGGGAGCCTGCTCGCGAGACTCGTCGTCTTCGGCATAGCTGGCGGCGATCAAGTACGACCGCTTTCCCTGCTGGCAGTAGTCCACCAGATGGTCCTTGCGATCAGGAGCTTGCAGCTTTGGCAGATGCTCCGGGTACACGCCGCTGAAGAAGAGGGTGAAATCGCCGACGTGGCGATAGATTTCGCGTCGCGACCGAGCGACTCGATGCTCGGCCTCGGCGACCATGTCGACCACCTGAGTTAGCCGATGTCCTGCGTCGTCACGAATGCGATAGATCGTCTCCTGCCGCAAGAATCGCAGCAGCAACTCGACGAGATACTCGACAAGCGGCGGATCGGCGACCCCTAGTTCCGCTTCAAACGTCTGTTCGGCAGCACCGGCAAACAGGCGGCGCAAGACATCTTCCCCAGCGAGCAACGGAGCCATTTGAGTCTCCTTACCCAGCGATTTGAGGGCACGCAGTCCAGTCGGGCTTCGCGCTCCGGTCGCTGGATTCAACCATCAACCTAGAGGACGTAATTCACCGTGACTCGGCGACGAATCGCTTCGGTCGGACCTTTGCGAAATCGTCTCCCGCCTTGTTGAAATCGGCCAGGCGTGCCGACAAACGCGATTCCGATTCTACGAGTTCGACAAAATCGCGGTCAAAAGTCATTTCGGCAAAAGTTCACCGAGCACGGTCAGTTGGCCTCCACGACTGAGCACCAGCGATCGTCCAAACGCCGCAAGATGTCCGCCCGTCAGTCCCAGTGAGGCCTTCAATTCCAAGCGTCGTTTGATCCGCCCGGAGCTCGCGGAAACAACGATCAGCTCCTCGCGATTCGGCCACCAGACATCGTGGTCGATCAAAACTCCGCATCCAATCGAAGAGCCTTCCGGGTCTTCATGACCGACGCGGCGATGAGGCCAAGCAGGATCACCGGTCTCCAAAACGACTCCCCATAACGAGCGGCCTTGCACGACCAACGTCCCGTCAGAAATCCCCAAAACAAAGTGAATCGGATCGGGCCACTCGCGCTGCCAGAGCAACAAGCCGCTCTCCGCATGAATCGCCATCAGCAAATCTGTGTCGAGCGGTGCGACATACAACACGCCGTCGTGGTAAACCGGCGGCGTGTGCCCGTGGCGGCGACGGTCGCGCGACGACAAGGTGTCCTCCGACGCGTACGTTCGCAGCCAGCGGATCGCGCCATCCTGTGCATCGACGGCGGCAATCGCTCCGGCGTCGGTCGAGAGGAACACACTGTCTTCGGCCAACGTCAGACGCAAGTGGCTGGCCGAGTTCACGGCTTCGTCGGTGGCGACCACCGTGATGCCAACTTTTCGATTCCACAACAGCCGCGCCGTGTCTGCGTCGAAGCACGCCACGTTGATTTGTTCCTGAGGCAGACTCCGTCGCAACGCCACGAACACGCGCTGCGAATCCGCCACGGGAGATCCTTCAAAACACCACGGGGAGTTAGCGCCAAGCGGGTCTTGCCGACCAATCTCCTCGGCGGCGACTCGCCAAACCAACTTGCCCTCGCCGCCGCCGATATCTAGTCCGACCAGTTCGCTATGTGAATTCGCCTCCTGCTTCGCCTTGCCGGTGATCGGCGTCCCCAGCCGCGCATACAGCCGCTCGTTCTGTATGGTCAGCGAATGCCAAGCGTGGCCATTGATCTGCAGCTTGGGTGGGACAGGGTCGGCCAGTGAGTGAATGACCGCCGCGCGTGCATCACCCGAGTCTTCCGACCACTTAGGCCGACCGGTCTCCGCATCGAACGCGAAGACCGCTTCGCCATTTGTCGCAAACAGCGTGTTGCCGGCGGCTGCGGGCAAGATGTCACCAGAATTCGGTGCCACGAGTGACACTGGCAGAGCAACCTCCCACAGCCGCCGATCAAACTGCGACATCGTGGAGTCCGACCGAGCTTCAGCCGGCCGGTTGTCTCGTAACTCCGACAACAGTTCGATCAGGACGCCATCACGCCCGGCCAAACGGCCGGTCGCGTCACCATGTAAGCGACGGAAGGTGATCAGTTCTTGATGGGCGCGATCCGCGTCCCTCTCGAAGAGACTGCACAACACCAGGTGAGCCCGGACCTGCGCGGCAACTTGCGATGAGTCAGGATGGCGTAGGAGTCCCAGTCCGGCCGCCGTTCGCAGTGAGCCGGACGCTGGAAGCAGCATCTCCCAATAGGTTCGTGAAGCCGCGAAGTCTCCCTGCTCGAAAGACTGCTCGGCCAATCGTGCGAGCGCCTGATCGGCGCATGAACTCGCAAAGGATTGTCGGGCGATCCGCAGCCAGGCCGCTCGCTGTCGAGTTAGATTGGTCAGCGGCAGCCGATCGGCATCATTCAACCATTTGTTCGCGGTGGCATCCGCTTGTCGGCGATAAGCCGCCAACCCCGCCGGCGGAAGCAGCGCCGCCTGGCACTGACAATATCGAGCCACGCTCACATACCAGCCAGGCGCGACCGGGACGAGCTTTTCCGGCTTCTCCGCTTGAGTCTGTCGCAGCAATGAAGCGACCAGATCCCATTGCTTGTCAGCGATGAAGTCTTCGACGCTGGCGAGTCGCTTCACGACCGCGCTGTCGAGGTCCAAAGAGAGTGCCTCTTGGCTGGGCCGCGTCGCCAGCGGTTGAGCCATCGACTGAGCGGTCATTGTCAGAATGACCAACAATCCCACCAATTGTAGGTGCGGCCATCTCATGATTCGCGCAACCTTGTTCCAATCCAGAAGACGGCCAAACCGATCACCGTGCAGATCGGCATAACGAGCAACTGAAACCCAAAGTTGAGCTGATAGACAATCAACAGCGGCAGCCACGTCAGTGCGAGAATCTGCAACAGGATGCCCAGGTGATGCCGCATAGCGCGTCGAACTTCGTTGGGAGGCAAAGGGGGCGGCTTTATACTCCGCCGCCGTTCGGCGCGTCAGGCTCTGGGCCGAACTGATGGTACTGAGCAGAGGAATGGGGCCAGACGAATGGAACTCAGAAGAAAGCGCGTTGAATGACAACAGAAACTGATTCGCTGGCTCGATACAGCCGCCAGATGCGATTTGCTCCGCTGGGCGAGGCAGGGCAGCGGCGGTTGCTGGCGAGCCGTGTGTTGCTCGTCGGCTGTGGAGCGTTGGGGTCCGTGCTTGCTGAAACGCTGACGCGAGCAGGCGTCGGGCATCTGCGGATCGTGGATCGTGATTTCGTCGAGACGACCAATTTGCAGCGACAAGTCTTGTTCGATGAGAACGACGTTGCCGCTCAGATGCCGAAGTCCATTGCGGCGGTCGAAAAACTGCGGCGGATCAATAGCGAGATCGAACTCGAAGCGGTCGTCGCCGACGTCGATTGTCACAACGTGCGCGAGTTAGCTCGCGATGTGAATTTGATTCTCGACGGGACCGACAATTTTGAGACGCGATTCTTGGTCAATGATCTGTCGCTGGAGACCGGTATTCCCTGGGTGTATGGCGGGTGCATCGGCAGTCACGGTCAAGTTCTCGCGGTGCTGCCCGGACAGACGGCCTGCCTGCGATGTGTGATCGAATCGCCGCCGGAGCCGGGGACGACCGAGACATGCGAGACGGCAGGCATTCTCGGCCCGACGGTCAACGTGATTGCCTCCTGGCAGGCGATTCTCGCGATGAAAATCCTGGCTGGCCGGCTGGACGACGTACCGCGTGTGTTGACCGTGATCGACTTGTGGGACCACACGTTTCGGACACTCGACGTCAGCGGCCTGCGCGCGAGCGGCAACTGCCCCGCGTGCCACGGGGGCGAGCGATTGTGGCTGTCAGGGCAGAGCGGTTCACGTTCGACCGTGCTGTGTGGCAGGAACTCGGTCCAGGTCGTTCCCAGTTCTGCGACTTCATTGTCGCTCGATGATCTCGCCGTGAAATGGCAGGGACACGGGGCGATCACTCGCAACCCGTATCTCGCGCGACTGACACTGATCGGAGGCGAGTTCGAGTTGACCGTCTTCCGCGATGGCCGGGCGATCGTGCGCGGCACGCAAGAGATCGCCTCCGCGCGAGCGTTATACGCTCGCTACGTTGGCGGCTGACGCTCGTAGTGACCCGATTCATTGGGTCTGTTCGGTGGGCATCAAACGCGGGTTCCACTTTGACCGCATGAATGCGGTCACTACGAGCGCACTGGATTCTGGCAGCCGCAGCCTTTGTTCTTTCACAAGATGCTCTGCTCGCTCGCGGATAATGTCGTGGAAGTGGGCATGAATTTTGAGCAGCACATCGAGAGGCACACAGTGCTTGTAACTCGGAGCCAGTACGCCAAACAGGAGCTCATGATGCTGTCGCTCGGCCACATCTAGCGGTCGTTCACCGCGGGAATTCTGAAGCGTTCGCCAAGCACCAATTCCTGATTAGTCGCTGCACCACCTCAATCGTGGCGCCGCCATATGCCGCGTGGTGGAGCGGAGCAAACAGCGAAGATCCACCAGGTCGAGTGCAGTTGATCAGATCGCCATGGACGGAAAGAAGTTCGAGCACGCGCGGCCAATTGAAGACCCTGGCGGCGGCGGCAAGATCGTGGCGAATACGTGCCGCTTCCTCTCGCAGTGTCTCGGCTCGCGTGATTTCGTCCCAAACAACGTTCACATTGCCTCCCGAAGCATTGCACCGTTCCATGATCAACTTGCGTCCCAACACAGTTAGGAGCATGACGCTATTTGGCAGAATTGGATTGTCAAGCACCTTGATTAAATGCCCCACCGGTCAACATGCGACGGGTTTCGGGACCATCAACGAATGTGGGCTGATTGGAATCAGGGAGCCGTTCTTCAAAGTGAAA
>SXGT01373388.1_pt1 | contig 25947 bp, 24 predicted proteins | sample 3176221 | NCBI WGS metagenome assembly SXGT01 (sample SAMN11356862, study PRJNA531348) | freshwater metagenome | isolation source: freshwater sample F1-120 | place: China: Fuxian Lake, Yuxi | collected 2017-12-25
GCCCAGCAATGACAGCGGCCTGACGCTGGCAGGACAGGCATGTTGGCGCTGGCATCGTCTCGTTCATACTCCTATCATGCTCGGGAACGCGGTTCGCCGCAACCCCTCGATCAAGTCATCAGAGCGTGGTGAACGCGTACAGGTCGATAAACGCATTCGTGGGTTCAGTGCAATTGCAACAGCAATTGCACTGGTATGTTTCGGTGCACCAGACGCATGGGGCAACTACAGAACGGCATTGCTTGTGTTCGCATTTGTAGCTATTGCGGTCACTTCTATCGCTAATGGGTGGGCTTCTGCTGTGCTTTATAGCGATGAATCGACTAAGCATGGCCGAATTGCTCAGATGTGTGTTGACGTACTTGGTGAGCTTTATTTTCTTCAGAGACAGGTCAATGCGTCAAAGACTAGCGAGGTTTATTCTCATCTCATAGTGACTCACCAGCGGATTATGGATCGAATCATAAGCATTAAATACCTTCAGGGTGCTGCCGACAAGGGTCTCCTTGATGAGTGTTTTAAACGAGTGTTGGACGAGGAGGGCTTGAAGGAAGAAGTCGAAAACGCACCTTCTCAAGCAACCCTCCCCATCGTGAGCCCGAGGGCACAGCAAGAAGAAGTGGCTCACGTATCTGCTCAGCACAAGTCAAGATCCTGAGCCTGATAACCCGACGGAGGCGATGATGCGGTGCTGGATGATCGTGGGGCTTGCAGCGACCCTGCTCATGGCCCCGGCGATGGCCCTGGCTCACTCCGGCGGCACTGACGCCAACGGCTGCCATGGGGGCTCTGTGCCCCGCCACTGTCACAGCCCGGGCGGTGGAAGCGGCGAGGCCAACCCCTTGCTCTTCATCGGGGTTTTCGGCGGCCTCTGCGCATTGAGCGCCCTGCTCCTGTGGATCGGCTTGCGCGACATGACGGCGAGTGCTCCCCCGAGGCCGCTCGGGAAGCCTGACGATCCGCCAAGGCGCGACGAGCGGTCACAGCCTCCACGGCCTGACCCCAGAGACCCGACGATGAGCCTTGACCTCGACAGCGATGGAGACGGGGTGTGGTTATTGATGAAGGGGAAGTGGTGATGCGGGCGGGATCAGGCTGCGTCGCCTATCGCTCTCCCCAAATCCCCTGAGCCTTGATCCTTTCCCGCGTCCATGGCAGATCCAAGGGGTGCGACCAAAAACCCAGAGTGCCTGAGATCGAGAGGCTGGTTGACTGGATTGACGAACGACCCCTCCAGCATGACCCCCGAACAGTCGGCCCTTGTAGTCAGACTGAGGGATCGGGAGCTCAACTCTTTCGGCACGGCTGCGATCTTCGAGAGACGCCTGAGCATCTACAAGAGCCGACTGCGCAACCTGAGCTTCGTTGGGCTCGTCCTGCCCTTGGCGCTCGGCGGGCTCGTCATCGCCGTGGGCGCTCAATGGGAGGGCTTGGATCTCATCATCGCGATCACAGGCATCCTGGCCGCAATCCAAGGTGTCGCGAACCTGTGGGCGCTGGCCGCCAGATGGGAAGACCGCCTGGCGTCGTCTCAGGAGGCGGCCACCGCTTCGGCCAGCCTTGAGTTGAGCTACGGGCGACTCAAGGAGTCGGCCATCGCAGGCCGCCTCGACGCCCAAAGCGCCGAACTGGCCCGGCTGGATCAGGCCTATGACGCCCAGGACGCGCTCGACAGGCGCCAGGAGATCGAAGATCCCGAGAGGCGCCTTGGGATGCGAAAGGCGCTGCGCCAGCTCAAGCGTCCATGCGGCGGGTGTGGGATCACCCCTGTGTCCATTGAGAACACCGACTGCCCGGTCTGCGGGCGCCTACCTTGGGAGTTTACATGGCTACGACGATGAACCACAGGGTCCTAAAGGTCCTCAACGGGTATATCAACCTCACGAGCGACGAGAAGGCGCAAGTGCGCCTGGAGATCGAGGAGATGGAGCGGCAGAGGGCAAAGGGCTTCACCATCCGCGAGGACTCCATCAGGAAGGGGCAGACGATCGCCCTGGGGCCGCTGTCGGGCGGTTGCCCCTGCTGTGGGAGATAGCGAGCGACCGGCGCCTGGCGACCCACAGGATCGCGTTGAAGCCCGAGAGGAACACCCAAAGCTCCGCCATCGGCTGCCCCATCGCGAAGCTCACCGCAGCCACCCAGGCCCACAGGACAGCCGCGAGCCCAAAGGCCATCCCCATATCTACGCCGACGAGTCCCTCGCGGGAGTTGGGCTTGTGGGCCTGGATGTCCATGATCTCCTCCGGGTCCCCTGTCGCTTCTCCATCTTGCAACTCAATTGCAGCATATGGATCGCACCCTCGGGTGTCGAGGACAACCCCTGCTGCGGATGATCATGGCACCAAGGGCCTGATCACGTCCAGAAGCCCTTGGAGGGCCTTGTTGACCTCGATGGTCATCTTGGCGAAGACATCCCCGAACTCGCCGAGCTGCAACATGGTCCTCTCGACGCCGTAGGTGGCCTCCAGGAGCCGCTTGTTGGCGTCGTGGACGGGGTCGTTTGAAGGCCTGTTGAGCCCCACCTCACGCAACGCTCCCAGCTCCAGATCCGCAAGGCGCGCCGAGTAGTCGAAGTTCTCGGCCGATGCGGTGAAGCCTCCTCCTGGGGGGTCGAGGCCGCGCGGCGCTCCTATGGCCTGCTGCGCCCCCTCCATGCTGAAGTGACCGGTGCCGCGCAGGGCCATCGCGGCCAGATCGTCGCCGAGCATCATCCTGAGGCCTGGGGTGACGTCCTCGGTCCGGGCGCCTTCGAGGTGCCGCAGCATCCCCTCCATGCTCGACTCGTGGGAGGCGGCCTGGGCAATCATCGCCATCTGAGCCAGCCCCTTGAAGGGAGAGGAGAGTATGGAGGCGGCGTCCTTCGGGATCTCGTCCTCGGCGATGGCGCCTCTGAGTGCCTCCATGCCCCTGAGCCCGCCTCTGGAGAGTCCCTGCGCTCGGGCAAGGAGGCTCCTGGTGTCCACCGACAGGCCCCGCTCGGCCATGTGCCCCGTGGCGAGGCTGATCCGGGTCAGCAGCTCCTCGACGCGAGCGCCGGTCATCCCCTGGCTCTGGGCGAAGCCGATGGCACGGGACAAGGAGGCGTCGTGACCGCTTCGAGCCCCGCCGCCGGCGCCGCCAAGCGCCAGGTAGCGCGCAAGGGCCGAGGGCGCCACGCCGCTGGCTGCGGCGCCGAAGAGCGTGCGCGTCAGGGCGCCGCTCTCAGCGCCGCGCCGCCCGACCTGGCGGTAGAAGTCGGCGGTCATCTGGGCGCTCTGCTCAGGGGCGAAGCCGTACTGGCCGCCGGTGTGCAACGCCGCCATGAAGCGCGCCCGGCCAGCGCCGGTGGACTCCATCAGGATCGAGCGGGGGAGCTCCAGGCCGGCCATCTGGCGCACGCGCCGCATGCGCACGTCCATGCCGGCTCCGACGGCGCGCATGGCCAGTCCAATCCCTCCGAGCCCGACGGAGGCCAGAGCGCCGAGGCCAAGCAGGCCGGTCGAGCCCGCCGCCTGTCCAGCCTGGAGGAGCCCATCGCCGAGGTGCTGGCCGGCCGCAGAGACGCCCTGCCCTGCCAGCCGCGCGCTGCCGCCGGGCGCGTGCGCCGTCGAGGCGTAGTGCGATCCCGCGACGCCAGCGGCGCCGACCCCGTACATCCCCGCGCGGAAGGCGAGGTTGAGGTAGGGCCTGTAGCCGCCGGGGCCAGCGGCGCCGCCCTCCGATCCGCCCTGATCGTGAGGTCTTCCCGTCGAGCCGGTGTTCCCCGCGCCTTGCGCCGCCTCGCGCGCCGACGGCGCCTTGATCTGGGAGAGGGGGCCGCTTCGGCCCAGGGCGTCGGAGATGGCCCGCGCGATGCGCTTTCCGGCGTCGTCAGCGCTGCGGCCGTCGATCTTGACGCCGCCCTCAGGTCCTCTCAGGGATCGCGTAGCCATGGGTCACCCCTCCTGCCGCTCGATGTAGGCCGCCAGCTCGTCCGGGGTGAGGTTGCGCAGCATCACCTCGCCGAAGGCCTTCTCGGGCAGCCCCAACAGGCCCCACTCCATCACGCCGGCCATCTCCAGCGCCGGGCGCGTGGGGTCACTGGCCCCCGCTTGAAGCGCCGGCAAGGCCCGCTGGAGCCACCCGAACCCTGGGGCGCGCCTCGCCCTGGCTGCCCTCTGGAGGGTCTGCGCGAAAGTAGAGGCGGTCGTGCCGCTCCACCTCCTCGTAGAGGGCAAAGAGCAGCGCGTCGTCCTGGCCGCACCAGACGGCGACCCACTCGGGGGGCTCGATGAGCCGTAGCGACAGGTTGGCCAGCGCCCAGAAGCGCCCCTGGCTTCCGGTCGGCAGCGCCTCCCAGGGGCCCGCGGCGAGCATGGCGGCCCCGCGCGAGATCCGGGCGCGGGCGTCGGCGTCGGCGATCCTCGACGTGAGGCTGGCGCGGTGGGTCTGTCCACCCGGGGCGTCGTACTCGACGCTGAAGGTGTGCTCCCGGCCAGCGAGCGGGGGTGCGGGCTTCGGGACGCTGGTGGATCCCTCGCGGATGATGTCGAACTGGTTGGGCATGGGGTCACCCCTCCGAATCGGTGACGCGGATGGCCTGGAAGGTGGCGTTGAGCGTCATGACGCTGCGGGCCTCGACTCGCCATGTCTGGCGCTCGAAGACGACGCCGTCGAGCTGGTAGATGATGTCACCGGTGACGCGGTCGACGACCTGGGCGGTCATCGGCGGGAAGACGAGGGCTTCGAGCGTGCCGCCGCGCGGCAGAAGCCCCAGCTTGCGGATCGTGGCCTCGTTGAGCACGACCACGTCGGCCTCCATCACGACGGTGCGGCCGACGGGCACGATCTCGCGGCTGTAGATCTCGCCGAGGGTGTCGATGCGCATCAGGCCCTGGTCCTCGGTGACCCGCAGGCCGGTGGCGAAGCCGACCTCCTTGGTGCCGTCGAAGAAGAGCTTGACGCGAGCGCCTGGGATCGCGGCCATGAGGGTTCTCCTGGTGTCAGGCGCTGATGCGCACCACGTTCTCGATGATGTGGATGAAGTTGGTCGGCTCGATGGGGGCGGCCTCGTACTCGATGCGCCAGCCGTCGCCCGTGTCCGTGATCTGGAGCGCGCGCCAGGCCTTGATGAAGCCCTGCTCGACCTGCTTGTCCAGGCGCGTGCGCGACAGGCTCTTGAGGATGCCCAGGTCACCCCGCCGGATGGGGTTGCCGATCTGCGACAGGAGCGCCGCGCGCAGATCCCGCTTGCTCGTCAGCCCGCTCTCCCACGTCGAGACCTCGGACAGCGCCGGGTTGTCGTCGGCCAGCCACGAGGTCACCGAGCGCGCCACCCGAAGGCCCCCGATCGGGTCCGGCTCGATGGCCACGACGCCGCGCCGAATGGCGTCCTCGCTGTCGCGCTTGATGTCCCAGCTCTGGGACGTCTCGAGCACGTCGAGGCGCTTGTGCGTCAGCGGGGTGCCGACGGGCGTGCCCGCCTGGGCGCCCGCGCACATCATGGCCAGCCGCTTCGGCTCGATCCACACGGCCCTCCCTCGGGCGTCGACGACGCGCGCCCGCTGGCCGACCACGGCCAGGTAGGGCGAGTTGAGCAGCGCCGTGTACTGGCTCTGGAGCTCCGCGAGCGTCTTGCCCGCCGGGGCGCCGAACCAGCCCTGGCGCTCGTAGCCGGTCGTCGTGGTCCTCTTGCAGTGCGCGACGAGCTCCTGGGCGTGGGAGAGGCTGTCGCTGTCGAGCGCGACGATCTGGATGTCGTCGGCCTCGATGGCTTCGAGCGCCTCCTGCCAGTCGGTCAGGTCGTCCGCGCCGACGGTGCCGCCGAGCAGCGCCCCGGTGGGGCTGCCGGCGACGACGGGCGGCCGATCGCCGAGGGCCGAGCGCTCGACCGTCACGAATCGGCTGCCGCTGAGGCCCTCGCAGAAGGCCCACAGGTCGGCGCGGATCGTGGCGGCGCTGCCGACGCCGAGCACGTCGGCGAAGCTCGCCCGGTCGGCGCCGCCCGCGCCGTGGCTCGCGTCGGCGTCGAAGGTCGCCGGGATGGTGCCGATCCTCGGGTGGAGAGGCTCGGCGTGGTAGTTCTTGTCGGCGTTCTGGTCGATGGACGCCACGAGCTGTCCCAGAGACTCGAAGTCCTGCGCGTCGATGGCGAAGGCCGCGCCGAAGACTGTCACGACCCCGTTGTAGTCCACGTCTGCCGTCTGGAGCCGGATGGAGTCGATGCGGCTCCACTTGACCGCGCCGTCGTGCCGGGTCTCGGCCCCTGAGCCGAAGTCCTCGGTGCCCGCCGGGGCGGTGAAGACCTCGCTGGCGCCCTGCCCCTCGTCGTCGAGCCCGGTCAGGGTGACGACGACGTCGTTGTCCGAGGGGCCGGCGGCACCGTCCAAGAGCGCCACGCCGGCCACCTGCGCGCCGCCGAGCGCGTCGGTCAGGCCGCTGGTCTGGTCCTGGGCGCCCCCGCCAGCGGCGAAGGCGTTGTCGATCTCCCAGTCCCACCGCCAGGTCTGCGGGCCGACCTCCAGGGAGGTCCGGTCAAGGTCCGCGCCGTCGTAGTAGAGGCGCGCCACGGCGCCGCTGCCGAGTCCGACGAAGTCCTCCGTCTCGCCCTGGAAGCTGACGGCGACGTCGCGCAGCGTGGCGTCCTGGGCGTTGTTGGCCATCGACCAGAAGACCCGGCCTCCGACGGGCCCCCACAGGCGGCTCTTGACGACGACGGCTGCGGCCGGCTGCGCGTCGACGAGGGTGAGCTGGGCCTGGGTGGTGGGCTCGACGCCGACGAGGGTGACGCTGGAGGCCCCGGCGGGGATGCGGGCGTCGGTCGAGGGCGAGAAGAGCAGCCGGGCGAGCGTCTTGAGGTCGAGGTTGTCGAAGAACTCCCGGGCGGCGCGCGGCGACAGGAAGCGATGGGGCGTGGCCGCCTTGAGGAAGGAGAAGCGGCCGACCACGGCGACGTTGCCCAGGCTGACGCCGCGCTCCCCGAGCGCCTCGGCGTTGATCTCGGAGTAGATGCCGGGCTTGTGGCGCCGAGCGCCGCCGATGATGATCGACGAGGGCATGGAGGCCTCCTATTTGAGCGTCACGCCGCCTGGGACACCCTCGGGGTCGAGGGTGCGCCTGGGGGGGCGCGGGTCGGTGGGGTTGATGGGGGCCGGCTGCGCGTCGCCGGGCTCGGCCTTGGTCAGGACGTCGTCGCCGAGGACGAACCACCACTCGGAGGCTTGCTCGATGGCCACCTCGGGGATCTCGATGAGCTGGCGCGCGCTCCAGTGCTGGGTCCTGGTCCACAGGCCCCGGCCGCCCTCGCCCTGGAAGTCCGGCGCAGGCTCCAGCGGCCCTGCGCCGTCGAACTCGATGTCGAGCCGCCCGGTCTTCATCAGGCCTTCCTGGCTGGCCAGGAGGGCGGCCTTGACCGCGATGTCGAGGGCGCGGACGATCTGGGGGTCGTCGGCGAAGACCGCGACGGAGACCTCCTGGATCGTCTCCAGACCCCAGATCCTGCGGCCAGACTTCCTGTTGATCAGATCGGCGAGCGGCGTCTGGCCGGCCCGCTCGTCGCCCAGGCCAACGACGACGAAGGGCACATGGGGCACGCCGCGCGGCGTGCGGGTCAGGATCTCCGGAGGGCTCGCCTGGAGGCGGTCGAACCACGCATCGACCCCCTCGGAGGGCAGCGGCTCGAAGAGGCTGCGGAAGTTGTCCCGATCAGCCCCGTAGGCCTTCCATCCGGCGCGGATGGCCGCGTGCATGTGGAGGTCGCAGATCACAGGTCGCTCGCCAGGTGCTCCAGCCTCGCCCGGACCTGCACCAGCATGGGCGTGGCGGCAGGCTCGGGGCGCTTGGCGCCGTCGAAGGTGTCTCGGACGGCGTGAGGGTCGTCCATGACGACGTATCGGGGGTGGGCGTAGTAGGAGATCGTGTAGCGGTCTCCTTCGGCGGGAGCGGACCCTTGGCCCTGCCCGATCGTCCAGTCGATCCGGCCCTCCTCGGTGATCTCAAAGTCGACCCCGGCGGTCATTTCGCCCTCGACGACGATCTGCCCGTCGGGCGCCGCCTTGTGGCAGTAGAGCACGCCCACGGAGGCGGGTCCGCTGGCGAGCTCCAGCGCCCGGAGCGCGACGGGGTAGCGGGCCTCGTCGAGGGCGCCTGCGCCGCGGGCGACGATCTCCCGGTGGATCATCACCGAGTCCTGGAGGGTGTAGCGATCCCGCCAGGAAGGGAGGTGCTCGGGCTGGAGGCTGAAGAAGACCTGACCGCGGGCCAGCTCCCCCGAGAAGTGCTGCGCGTCCTGCTCCCGCGCCGCCCCCGTGACGATGGCCTTGATGCTCTGGGGGCTGTGGTAGAACGTGCCGGTTCCCCGGCACAGCGGGCAGTCGGTGCGCGACTCGGGGCTCTGGGGCGCGTCGTCAGCGAGCAGGTCCGCGATCGGCGGCCCGATGAGTTCGCTCGGGGACTGCTGGCATGGGCACAGCGCCGCCATCTCCCACAGGACCCGCAGGCCCTTGCTCTCGATCAGCACCCGAAAGTGCTTCATCGCGAAGTCCGCCCTGGGGCGCACCTTCGCGGGCGGCGCGACGGGCAGCAAGGGGGCCATCAGAAGACCCCCAGGTTGATGGGCGAGAAGGTGCTCTTGAGGGCGGGCATCGAGAGCTTGAGTTCGCGCTCGAACTGCCTCACCCGCGCGCCGTAGCCCGCGTTCGTGGCGCTGGACGTGGTCCCGATGGACTGGCTCAGGCCGTCGACCCCGAGCGACATGCTCGCGATCCCAGCGCCCAGGATCAGGTCGCCGGCCACGTCCAGCGGCAACATCGCGGCCATGAGGCCCAGGGCGTGGAGGATGTCCGAGGGCACCGCCGTGGCGTACCAGTCAAGCGTGTGCGCTCCGGCGGGGACGCCGGTGAGCTGCACCTTGAAGCCCTCCGAGGAGCGCTCGGTGAGCTTGATCACGACGCCAGCGGCGGCCTCCTCCGTGGCGTCTTCGATGACCGAGGCGATCAGGCGGTAGCGCCCCGAGGGGAAGGCGCGCCCAAAGGCGACCTCCACGGGGCCATCGGCGACGCCCTCGACCACCCCCTCCTCCTGGGCGAAGCCCGCCGTGTAATCGAAGGAGAAGAAGCCCGGCAGGTAGCCCTCGGGGCGGAAGGTCGAGCCCAGGACGACAGGGACCCCGTTTGTGAAGTAGGAGGAGCCGATGGAGGCGCCGTCGGGGACGAGCTGCACCTTGCCGTGGACGTGATCGTCGAGGTGGATCCACGACAGCGGCATGTTCTCGGTGGGGATGGGCCGCTTGCCGTACTGGAGGCGCCACGCGTCCACGCCCCAGACGGGGCGCTCGTTGAGGTGGCAGTTCCACCACCCGCCTCGGTTGATCTCGTGGCCGTCGTGGCGCTCGCCCTTGAGCGCGATGGGGTCGAAGGTCAGCGCCAGCTCACGCTCAAGAGTGCGCGCGGCGCCTGCGAGGGCCTGCTCGAAGAGCGCGTCGGGCAGGGGGTCGCCGTCGTCGTCGGTCAGGTCCACGCCCGCGAGGAACGTGGACTTGAGCCACGCGGTGGTGATCTCGCGGAAGATGGACGCGGCCATACGCTCTCCGAGGCCCGGCGGGTCTATCAGGTCGGCACCAGGCTGAAGTCGACCGTCGCCCAGCGCACCGCGCCGCTGGTCAGGCTGGTGACGCGCAGGCGGCACGCGGTGTCGGCCGGGGCGGTGTCGACGCAGGCGAGCGTGGCCAGCCCCGCGCTCGTGGTGCGAAAGAGCACCCGTGCGGTGCCGTCGCCGGCCAGCGGCGTGCCGACGGCGACGGAGATGTTGAAGCCGGCGTCGTTGGGGGCCATGTCCTCATCGAAGAGCTCGGCGAGGAACTCCTCGGCGGCCTGGAGCGGCACGCCGCGGGATGTGGCCTGGACGCCCACGTCGATCTGATCGGCGGGCGCCTCGGCGTTGACGGTCAGCGCCGCGAAGGGGCTCTCGATGCTGTCCACGTCGTCGCGAAGGACGCGCAGGCGATCGATGGCCTCAGAAGCGCTCAGGGCATGATCGGCCGCCTGGAGGGCGAGGGAGAAGTCCTCGGTGAGGTTGTCTCGGGTGTCAGCCATCGTCGGTCACTCCTTGGGGGGCGCTTCGGCCTTTGCCTCGGCGGGCTCGGGCAGGGGCAGGGGGCCTTGTTCGGGCGCGGGGTCGGGCTTCGGCGCGCTCCTCGGCGCGCCCTCACCCTTGATCGCGCCCGAAGGCTTCGGCTCGACGTCGGCCAGGAGCGGCTTCTTGGCCGATGGCTCCCCGGTCGCCTCGGGCTTGCCCTGGGGGGGCTTGTTGGCCTTGTCCTTGGCGGACTTGCGCCGCTTGCGGGCCGGCTTGGGCTCGGGTTGGTCCTTCGGGTTGTCCTGAAGGGGCTTGTCGGCGCGCGGGCCGCCCGAGGGTTGGACGAAGCCTCTGGTGAAGGCGAGGGATCTGGCCTGCTCCGGGGTGGGCTGAGGGTCGAGGACCCCGTCAGGACCCACCCGGAAGCGGCCCGCGCGGCAGATGACCGTGCGCGGGCCGGGCTTGCTGTGCTTCCAGGTCATGGTCACACCCCACAGTTGCGGAAGACCCACATCTGGGAGGGGGTCTTGATGACGGGGGAGCCGAAGAGCATCAGGAGGAAGGGCATCGTGGTCACGAGCGAGTGCAGCGGCCTGCGCACGAAGTCCAGCAGCTTGATGAAGGCCATCTTGCTCGGGTCGTGGGAGACGATGGCGCAGTTGCGGCCGTTGTAGACCTTGTTGTTGAGGTCGACGTAGCGGGTGCCGCCGCTGGTGCCGTCGGTGTTGACGGCGATCTCGTCCAGGAGCTTGAAGGTGCCGACGGCGCCGTTCTTGGCGGTGCGGTAGACCCGGTAGTAGCGGATCGGGTTCGAGCCGCCCTGCGCCGCGAGGTCGTCCAGCTCGATGGCCACCCTGTCGCCCGCGCCCAGGGTGATGTCGCCGGGCTGGGCGGGGATGACCAGCGGGTCGGAGTAGCCCTTCTCGCCGACGGCGATCACCGCGTAGATGTAGTCGCCGGCGTCGGCGGCCTCGAACTTCGAGGCCCCGTCGGCGGCCACCTCGGGCGCCCCGGCGTTGAAGGCCGCGTCGAAGACGGGCTTGGCAGGCTGGGGGTCGCCGAAGCCCGACGCGGGCATGTCGTAGGCCGCAAAGAGGAAGGGCGCGCAGACGATCGGCACCTCCCCGTAGGGGCTCATGATGCACAGCCGGTTGTTGCCGAAGGTGATCTTCGAGCCCTCGACGCGGGTCTGGTCGTGGCGGCCGAAGGCGACGGCCTGCTGGATGAGGTCCGAGTGCAGCTGGCTGTCGGCGTAGATCGTGTCCGGGTAGCCGAAGCGGGGCGGCCCGCCGAGGCCGCCGACGGCCTGGTTGAGGTCCTCGATCGTCAGCCGCCCGCCGCCCTTGTCGGTGACGTTGCCGGCGCCCTCGATCTGCTTGAGGATGCCGTCGAAGCCCAGATCCGGCCGCAGCGACTCGTTGCCGTGGAAGAGCTGGTGCTCGACCTTGCGCATCAGGGACAGGGTGCCGTTCTCGGTCTCCTGGGCCAGCGCCGTGGGGTTGGAGCCCAGGATGCCGACCATGTTGGCCACGTCGGTCAGCTCGCGCCGCTCGGCCATGTAGCGGATCTTGACGAAGCGGCGGTCGTGCTTGCCCGTCGTGGTCGTCCCCCCGCCGCCCTCGCCGATGAAGGGGTCAAGGTCCTGGCCGTGCTCCTGGGTCACGACGTACTCGTGCACGGTCTGGATGGCGGCCTGCTTGGAGAGCGCCTTCCAGAGGATGATCTCCTTCATCGTGTGGGTGGCCGTGGCCAGCGCCCCCTCGATGGACTGGGGGACCAGCGGCGAGAGCGAGGCTCCGCCCGTCGGCGAGGCGGGGGTCTGGTAGCCCACCTCGGCGGCCTTGCGCAGGGCGTTGTTGAGCTGGATCAGGTCGCCGATGGCGATCTGCCCGCCGCCGGTCAGGCCGTTGAGCTGGTTGTGCAGGTTCATGTCGTACATCTTCAGGCTCCTTGGCTGGCGCGCTGGACCGCGCGCCAGGGCGGGCAGGGGGTTGTTGGATCAGGCCAGGTTGTGCGCGCGGGCGATCTCCTGGGGGTTGGCGCCGGCTTCGAGCAGGTTGATGGCCTGGCCCAGCTCGTAGGCCCGCGCCGGGTTCTGCTCGGCGCCGAGCAGCCCCACGGCCTTGATAATGAGGTCGCGCCGGGTCAGCCCGGCGCCTCCGGCGGGCTGCTCGCCGGGGGCGGGGATGACGGCGATGTCCTCGACGCTCTTGCGGGGCATGGGGATGGACAGGCCCTTGGAGAGCGCCTCGAAGCGCTCGTCCAGCGCCTTCTCGAAGGTGTCCAGGCGGCGGCTCAGGCGCCCGACGCTCTTGAGCGTGGCGACGTGGGCCTTGACCAGCGTCTCCTGGCGATCGGTGACGTGGGCGATGATGGCGTCGCCGGCCTTGGCCAGCGCCTCGGACTTGTCCCTGGCCGCGCCCAGGTCGGCCTGGAGCGCCTTGACCAGCGCCTCGGCGCCCGTGGCCCTGCCCAGCGCCTCGATGAGCGCCTTGGACATCTCGTCCTCGTCCAGCTCGTCCTCCTCCTCGGGGTCCTCGTCGGGCACGCCGTCGGGGTCGCTGGCCTCGCCCTTGAGCAGGTCGCGCAGGCCCTTGAGGTTCTGCTTGATCTCGTCGGCGCTGGCGTCGGCGTTGACGTCGATGCCCTGGGCCTTGAGGATCTCCTCGGCCTTGTCGCGGGCGAGCCCGCCGGCCACGAGGGCGGTGATGAGGTTCTTCGGGTCCATGCGGCCTCCTTGCGGCCTCCTTGCGGGCCGTCCGGTCAGATCGTGCGGGCGCAAAGCCCCCACAGAGTGCGGGCGATCGCGTCGTCGTGTTGGGGTCCAAAGGTCTCCGAGCACATCCGCTTGAAGCGCTCGAAGGAGATCGTCTCGCTCGACAGAGTCTGGCTCTGGCTCGCGGGGATCAGCGGGGAGAGCGAGGCGCCGCCCGCAGCGGAGGCGGGGGTCTGGTAGCCGGCCTGCGCGGCGAGGCCCTTGAGCAGCTCGACGCGCGCCTCGGGGTTGATTGGGTGGGCGCAGATGGCGGTGTTGAGCACCTGCGCCTTGAGGATCCGCTTGCCCTCGCGCGCCAGCACCCTCCCCTCGACGCTCAGGCCGATGCGGCGGCTTGATCTGGCCTTGTGCAGCGCGCGCATCGTGTCGAAGATGCCCCTGGCCAGGGGCTTGTCGAGGAAGAGGACGCCCACAACGCGCGTGGCGGGCTTGCCTTCGACCTCAACGCGCTCGACACGCTCGGGCTCCCCGATGATGTGCTCGGGGCCGGGCTTGTGCTCCCAGTTGAACCAGCCCGACTTGATGAAGTAGCTCCAGTCGATCCCGTCCTGGGCGATCTCCTCACCCTGGAAGTCCCGCGCCTCGGTGGAGATGATCCCGTGGATGCGCGCTCGCGCCCCGTCGAGGCCGTCGTCGGCCTTGATCAGGTCAAGCGGCGCCCATGTGGCGAAGGGGTCAAACTGTGCGCTGGTTTGTTCCATCAAGAGCCCGGCAGAAGGAGACCTGGGCGGCGTGCGGCGGGGGTTTTGGGGTCGAAGGGCCTGTGGCGGAGCAGGCCAGGCGGGCCATAGCGCGTCGGGAGGGTCAAAGGAGGGATGCTTGGGGGGTGTTCGGCACGTGCCCAGGTTCCTCGTCGGAGGCAGGAGCCTTTGGCGACCCCTGCGCTTGTGAGGCCATCGTGCCGAGGGGCTCGGGGGCTTGCAATTCGCCCCCATCGGCGCTCTGGCGCCACTGAACGTGGCGGTCGAGGACAGAGCGCACGCGCGCCCCGTGGTCAACCTCCTGCGCTCCAAAGAGGCCGCGCTGGTCGGTGTGGGTGTCCTTGGCGATGTCGGCGATCTCGCGAAAGGGCGCGGCGAACTGCGAGGCGCCAGGGCGCGTGATCAGCAGCTCCAGGAGCTTGCGGGCGGTGGGGTCGTGCAAGGCCGGGTGGTCGGCGCCGAGGCCCGCGAGCAGCCCCGCGCCGAGGGCCTCGTGCATCTGGCGCTCGAAGTCCTCGGGGCTGTCCTTGGGGCCGACCATCGGGCGATCGGCGGCTTCGGCGTGGCGCGCCATGGTGGCGTGGGCGTCGAGCGCTGCGGCCAGCGCCGGCCCGAGGTTGTACTCGGGTCCCGAGGCCGCGGCGGCCAGGCCGTGCGGCGCGGCGCGGTAGATGGCCGTCAGGTGGCGATCGCCTGCGCGGGCCAGGGCGTCGGCGTCGCCGACAAGGCGCCCGGCCAGCACCCGCTCGACGAGACCGACGCCCTCCTGGGTGAAGCGCACCCCGACGCCCTCGACGCGCTTGAGGTAGTGGGTGGCGTTGCGGCTGTCGATGACCCCGGCGGTCGAGAGGTGGTCGATGAAGGTCTTCGAGCGCGCCGACTGCAAGAAGTCCCTCAGCGTCTCGTCGGGCTTCATGGCCACGGCCAGCTCCTGAAGGTGCCTGTCGGAGAGCTTGGCGCCGAGCGCGACGGCCTCGGCCTTCGGGTCCATGGCCTGGGTGAAGTTCTCGTTCAGGGCCCGGACGAGCGACCGCATGCCGTCGTGGCTTCGATCTGGAGGCTCGATGAGCCTCACGACGACGGGGTGAGCCAGCGCCTCGATATCCTCGGGAGTGAGGCCGAACTCATGGGCGCGGGCCTTGAGGTGCGCGCGGACCTTGTCGGCCCGCTCGCCGCCTTGCCGGTAGAGTCGCTGGAGGCTCATCGTGCGGCTGTTGCCGCCGAGCACGACGCCCTCCTCGGTGGCAACGGGCGGGCCGTTGGTGGCGTCGGGGTTGGTGTTGAAGACCAGCCCCGACTCAAAGTGCTCGGCGTTGCGCACGACCTTGGCCTGCTCAGCCTCGTCGCGGTGGTAGGCCCGCTCCTGGATGCCGTCTGGGTAGTCGGCCCTCGGGCTGAAGGTCGAGGGGTCATGGCTGGCGATCAGGTGGGCCGCGTCCATCAGGACGTAGCGGCCCTTGAGCGTCTGGGCCAGGCCGTGATCGCCCGCGATGAAGACGTCGGTGTCCGCGCCGTGCTTGACCGCCCCGTCCCTGGGGACTGCCGCGGCCAGCTCGCTGAGCACCTTGCCGATCGCCTCGGGGGCTGGGTCCACAAGGCCGGGGAAGGCCTGCCTTGCGGCGCGCACCACGGGGATGCCTCGGGCCGTCTTGGCCTTCTTGAGCGCCTCGGCGATCAGCGGCGTGCCCCGGTCTCGCCCGCGCGCGCCGTCCAGCAGCTCCCCGATCTCCTTGCCTTCGGCCTCGGCGACGGCGGCGACGGCGGCGTAGCCTGCCGCGAAGCCCTCGGGGTGGCCTCCCATCATTTGCAGGGCGACGGCCATGGCCACGTCCTGCGCGTCGGCCTGGTGCTGGCCTGCGAGGTTGGCGGCGGCCCGGACCGTCTGCTCGACGTGGGTGGAGAGCCACGGGGCGTGCTTGTCGGTCAGGTGGCCGATGAGCTCCAGGCGAGCCGGTGCCGACAGGCGCTCGTCGGCCAGGATGGCGCGCAGGGCTCGCGCCCCATTTCTTCGCCCGACGCCGGCGTCGTCCAGGGCCGGTTGGAGCGCGCGGGTGATCTGCGCCGCGTGATCTGGCACCGGGGAGAGACCAGCGATCAGCCGAGAGACACCCTCGGCGCGATCTGGGCGGGCGGCGAGGGCGTCTGCGGCCACATCCATGAGGTGCGCTTCGAAGGCCGCCAGGAAGTCGCCTCCGCGCCCCCATGCCTCATCTCTGCGACGGGTGGGTCGCTCGACGATCTTCCAGGGGCGACCGGGGACAGCGCCTTGGAGGAAGGCCCACAAGGCCCGCCCCAATCGGCGACGCACGTTCGCGTGATCATCGACCTGCGCGCCCTCCATCCTCTGTCGACGCTGCTCTTGCCGCACGATGTGATCGAGATCGACTCCCTGCCCGCGCGCATCGAGCCACTGTCCGGCCTCCATACGGTAGTGCGCGCCCTCGGCGGTCGTGAGCTGGGCGCCCTGGGGCATGGCATCAAGGAGCCGTCGCAAGGAGGCGGACTCAGCCCCGTCCCTGTCCTCGACCGCACCCTCGCCCTGCGAGCGCGCCGACGTGAGCGGGCTGGAGTTGTCTTCGGCATCCTCTCGCACATAGCGCCAGTGTCCAGGCGTGCCTTCGCGCCGGTAGTGGTGCTGGGCTCCGGGTTTTGGGTTGTAAGCGCCTTCGGGCATGGGAGGCTACGTGAAGGGTTACCGCGAGGCAGGATAGATGTTCCAGGCTCGGCCCTTGGGCGGGTCGTTCGGCGCAGGGTGATCTGGCAGGGGGCACGGAGCAATTCGCCTCGGTGGGCGGCAGGCAAAACAGGATCAGACCAATTCGAAACGGCCGACCATTGGGGCGATGGAACCGATCGGGCCTTATGAAGTTCGGCATCCGAACGCTTGGACCGACAGGGGAGCGGGTGAGGGCGAGGTTCGCGAACTGTATCACCGCGCTTTGCGCCCGCAGCGCCAAGGCCTTCCACCGATTGGACGCCATGTTGTCGCGAATGGTCGCGTTGCGAATGGCAACCCTGTTCTCAGTGAACACGGCGGCACGCGCACATTCTCACCGCGCCATATGCAGGCAGTACCCGCAGAGCCCACTGTTGTCCTGTTCGTCGAGCCCCAGCTGCTCGTCGCAGCGGATACAGCGCTGGTAGGGCCTGGACTCCAGGCACAACATGCATTGGTCCTCGCTGATGAGGTAGGTCTCCTTGCCGCATTCGGGGCAGGCACCCAGGGGATCCACTTCGCCGTCCTTCACCGCCTGATACCACTCGAAGTGGTACTCATCCCTGAGAGCTGCGGACAGGATTTCCGTCGTCGACGGCTCCGCTCCGCAGGCATCGCAGACCAAGTGGACATCGGGGTACGTGGTGCCGCCCTTGACCCTCATGAGCTCGGAGCCGCAATCATCGCATTGCAGGCCATCCCAGATCGCACTCATCGGTTGGGGAACGCCAACTACCGTAGAACGGGACTGTCGGCAGGCCACCACAAGCGCGTGCTGGGTTGTGGCCTCGTGCAGCAAGACCTCCCACGCCTCCTCGCTGAAGACTTGGGCTGGGGTCTCACCCAGGTGGTCACGCAGCAGCTCGGTCACTAATAGGAACGTATCGGCGACGGCTTGGCGGAGCATGGCCTCGGTACCTGCGTGATAGAGGTGCTCGACGTTGTTTCGGACCTTTCGCAAGCTGCTCAGACGACCCCAGTCAAACCCGGCAAGGCCGAGGCTCTTCCAGCGCGACTCCAGATCTTGATAGTCGGCCGTGTTCTTACCCTTGCCCCTCCAGATGACCTGACCACCATCCAACTTGGGCTCGACCTGTGCGGAGATCAAAGTGGGGTCGAGGCGACGCAGACGTTCCTTGAGGAGCAGGAGAACGCCAGCATAGAGGTTGCGGGTCGCGGACAGACCTCTTTTCGCGTCGTTGCCCGCCAACTCGAAGTCGAGAACGCCCAACTCGATGGATGCGACGGCGTTGCTGAAGAGATCGTTCACTCGACTGCCTCCTCGCTGGTGAGCCGGAGACAGGCAGCCTTGTCTGTCGTCAGCCGGTGTTGGAGCAAGGTTGGGGTTTCGGTCGTCACGACAACACCTCCACTAGCTCCGCGATGATGCTCAGTTCACCCTCCTCGAGGTCCTCGATCACGATCGGCTCGAACGCCGGATCGTCAGAGTCGGGCTTGAGCCGAACGACGGCGTGTCGCCAGCCACCATCGTCGGTGGCGACCTTCTCCGACTCATAGACCTTCACCGTGTAGCGCCCGCCGAGTTCAGGATCGTCGATGTCGCAGTACTGGGCGAGGACAACCTTGCCCTGACGGGTGCCGCCGGGGTTGGCTCGCCAGAGACACCACGCACCATTCGGGATGCGCTGGTTCATCGACTCGCCGACGACCTGGGCGACGAAGAGCCCAGGAGCGGGCTTGGTGCGGCCGTCGAGCGCGACCCAATCCCAGTCGCCCTCCAGCCCCTGAGCCTCGCTGAAGGCGCCCGCAGCGGCCTTGAGGGGTACGACGGGTACACAGCTCACATACCGCTCCTCGGGCGTCGACTCGACGAGCCGGAGTGTCGGAGGAAATCGAGGAGCCTCGTCTTCGTCCTCGTCCTGGTCGCGTAGCTTCCGGTACGCCTCGGTCGCCATCCAGTCGGTCACGGCCTTCTGGAAGGCCTTGTCGTTCATGTAGCGGATGAAGATGTCCTCATTCTGCTCCATCCGGTCCATGAACAACGACTCGACCATCTGCTTGAAGACCAGCGCGAACTTGTCGCCTGGATTCACTGCGGCGGCCTGCTTCAACCCGGCGTCGGCCATCGCCGTCTCGACGATCTGATCGAAGAAGAGCTGGTCGGCCTGATTAAACTCGGTGCCGAAGCGCTCGTTCAAGACGTTAATGAGCTGCGAGAGCGGCACCTCCTCGTGCCGAGCCAGCCCGCTCCCTACCTCGGACGGCCCGTCGAGCCGGTGAACCTCGCCCTCCTTGAGCGAGATCGAGCCCTCGGCGATCTTCTGGAGCCGATAGTATTCGAGGCGCACCTCGTCGTCGAAGTGGTAGCCAGGACCGGACCTATGGCGCGGGAGCTTCGACGAGAGGTGGCGGAAGAAGACATAGAGCTTCTCCAGCTCCGAATCCTGATACGGGATCACCTGGCTAAGGAACGCGTATAGGTTGCAGAACGCGTTGAGCTTCCCTCGCCAGATCTCAGATTCCTCCTCGTCGTCGCGCTGGAGCACGGAGAACCGAGATACCGCTGGGTCAAGCGAGGCGTTCATCGTCTGGTGGTCCGATGGGCTCTGGCGCTGCCTCGGCTTGAAGTACACGACGCAGAAGCGCTCAAGCTCCTCGTCGAGGTAGATGCCCGAGGCGTCCATCTCCACCTTGATCTGATACATCCGCGCCGGGTCGGCCTCGTCGCCCATGAGCGCGCCTTCGTAGAAGGTCTTGAACGCCTCGCGGATTTCCTCGCGCTCATTGACGAAGTCGAGGACGAAGGTGTCTTCCTTGAGCGGGTGCGTGCGGTTCAGACGGGAGAGGGTCTGGACGGCCTGGATGCCGGCGAGCCGCTTGTCCACATACATCGTGTGCAAGAGGGGCTGGTCGAAGCCGGTCTGGTACTTCTCCGCGACAAGGAGCACTTGATACTCGGAGGTCGCGAACTTCTCCGGCAGCTCCTTCTCGCCCACGCCGAGGTTCATGCCCTCCTCGGTGTATGTCTTCGACTCGTCGATGTCGTCGGTGACCGTGCCGGAGAAGGCGACCAGCGACTTGATCGCGTAGCCCCGCGAGCGGATGTACTTGTCGAACGATTGCTTGTAGCGCACCGCCTCGAGTCGCGATCCGGTGACCACCATCGCCTTGGCATGGCCTCCGATCTTGTGACGCGTCACCGCATGGAAGTGCTCGACCATCACCTCGGTCTTCTGGGCAATGTTGTGGGGGTGCAGGCGCATGAAGCGGGCGAGCGCCCGCGCCGCCTTCTTGCGCTCCACCTCGGGGTCATCGGCTGATGCCTTCAAGAGCCCATAGTACGTCTTGTAGGTCGTGTAGTTCCGCAGCACGTCGAGGATGAACCCCTCCTCGATGGCCTGCCGCATCGTGTAGCGGTGCGCCGGCTCGCCGCCTCGGCCAAACACGGCGAGGGTCTTATGCTTTGGCGTGGCCGTGAAGGCGAAGAAGCTCAGGTTCGCTTGCCGTCCGCGCTTGGCCATGCTGCGAAAGAGCACGCCCATGTCCTCGACGCCTTCGTCTTCCGCCCGCCGTCGCGCCTCCTCGCGCAGGCCCTCGCCGCCGAGCACCTCCTTGAGGTCGGTGGCGGTCTCGCCGCCTTGGGAGCTGTGCGCCTCGTCGATGACCACCGCGCACCGCCGCGTCACCAGCGCGCCGCCGCCTTCCTCGCCGCGCTCCTCGGCCATCTTGAGCAGCTGCTTCGAGACAAAGGGGAACTTCTGGAGCGTCGTGATGATGATTGGGACGCCGCTCTTGAGCGCCTCGGCGAGCTGCCGAGAGTCTTGATCGATCTTCTGGACGACCCCGCGCTTGTGCTCGAACTGGTAGATGGTGTCCTGCAACTGTTGATCGAGCACTCGGCGGTCCGTCACCACGATCACGCTGTCGAACACGCGCTCGTCGCCCGCGTCGTGCAGCGACGCCAGCCGGTGGGTGAGCCACGCGATAGTGTTGCTCTTGCCGCTGCCGGCCGAGTGCTCCACAAGGGAGTTGTGGCCGACACCCTCCGCCCGCGCCGAGACCACGAGCTCCCGCACCGCCTGAAGCTGGTGGTAGCGCGGGAAGATCATCGCCTCCTTCTTGACCTTGCGGCCCTGGTCGTCGCGCTTCTCGTCGAGCTGGATGTGGATGAAGCGCGCGACGAGGTCGAGGAACGAGTCACGCTGAAGGACCTCCTCCCACAGATAGGCGGTGCGGTACGAGCGCCCCGTCGGGTCGGGCGGGTTGCCCGCGCCACCCTCGAGCCCCCTGTTGAAGGGCAGGAAGTAGGTCGCGGTGCCGGCGAGTCGGGTGGTCATCGACACGAGCTCGGTGTCCACGGCGAAATGGACGAGGGTGCGTCGCTTGAACTCGAAGATCGGCTCGCGCGGGTCGCGGTCCTTCATGTACTGCCGGCGCGCGTGCTCGACGTTCTGGCCGGTCATCGGGTTCTTCAGCTCGAGCGTCACGAGCGGCACTCCATTGAGGCTGAGCACGACGTCGAGCGACTTCTCGGAGCGGGTCGAGTAGCGGAGCTGGCGGGTGATGCCAACCCGGTTCGCAGCGTAGCCCACCTCAAGCTCAGGGTTTAGCCCGTGCGCGGCCTTGAAGAAGGCCAGGTGCAGCTTGCGCCCGTAGCACTTGAAGCCGTGGCGCAGCGTCGCCAGCGAGCCGTGCGCGTCCATCCACTTGCACAGGTCGGTGAGCACCTGCTCGCCCGTCCGCTCACCATGCAACGCTTCGAGGCGACTCCAGATCGTCGGCTGCGTCTCCCGGATGAAGTCGAGCACGACAGAGGGAAAGATGGCCCGCTCACGGTCAAAGCCGGCGCGGTTCACCGCGACGTAGCCGGCGCCGATCAGCTGGCCTTCGATGACCAACTCGAACGCGGCCTCAGAACAGCGGTTGGTCATAGCTGGCCTCCCGGGCGAGCAACCGGACTCTCGGACGCGTCGAAACTGGATGGGTCGGTGCCCACGAAGGCTACCCGGAGTCTCCGACGCATGTCGATATCATCGGCAAATGCGGTCCACCAGATGGAGAACATGCCGCGACCGAGCGCGGTAGCAATGATGAGTTCCCGAACCTCAACGCTGTTGTTGGTCGCAAGATGCGACACACACTTCTGCGCCAACGCCCAGACCTCACGACGACGCTGCCAACGCAGGTCCGCAGATGTCGGGTTCCCTGCAGGGCTACCAGGATAGCGGTTCAGACCCACCAGATGGATCGTCGCCTCGGCCTTCTGTTGTTCTGGCGCGCCGAGAGCACTGGAAGCGTTCACGAGCCCAGCAGTTGTGTACTCGAACGCACGGATCGTGTTCTCGGTATCCGGCCAGAAGCAGTCCGTGAGCGTGACCGCAGTCGAACCCTTGCAAGAGTTGCAGTTTACGCATCCCAGCAGGAAGTTCGTCCAAGTGGTTCTGAGCGCAGGTACGAGCGACTTCGGCTGCACATGTTCCACAGCGAGGTGCGTTTCGATCTGTCGTTCGCAGTAGCTGCAATACTGGCCCAACCGGGCGACCAGATCAGGTGCCGCATCGCGATAGTCGTTGTACGCCGCTGCGGGCGTCGCTCCCTTGTCAACCGGACGCATCGCCGCCTCCGCGATGTGCCGCTCGTTCAAGCTTGAGTAGGGCCTGAAACGCAGGGTCCGAGCTGAACGGCATCGACAGTTCGTTGAGCCTTGCCTCGGCGGCCTGCAGCGCCTCCGGTGCAGCGCCTTCCCGAACGAGACTGTAGTACGCCTCCGCTGCCTCCATCATCTCGAGGTATCGCTGGCTCTTCTGCGGCAAGTAGACGCCCATCACATGCTCCGCGATGTCCTCAATGCTTCGATCCGCGTACTCCCCGAACTCGTCGGGACCGAGGTTGATTAGTTTCCCCGCCTGAAGCGACTGGATTACGAAGGGCGAGTGCGTCGTGCCGATGAACTGACACTTCGGGAATGCCGCCGTGAGGTTGTGAATCACCTCTCTCTGCCAGCCAGGATGAAGGTGCAGGTCGATCTCGTCGATCAGCACCACCGCTTCGGTCTCGGCCGCAGGATCGGGCAGGTGGGGGTTGGCCTGCGCGAGACGGCGCGTGAGATCGAGGACCATGGCGAGCGTGCCTCGCTCGCCGTCGGAGAGCTGTGCGACGGGGAGCGTGGTGGGGAGGCGGTCGACGATCGCATCGGGCGTACCGTGTGAGTCTGGCCGAAGGTTTCGGCAGGTTGGCAGAAACGCCATAAGTCCTTCGGCGACCTTCTCCGCGCGAGCCTGAGCCCGAGCTTCGTCAAGAACCTCTGGGCTTGGGGTGTCGCCAAGCTCCTTTCCAGTCCAATGGAGCGCCATCCAGTTTTCGGCCCAATCAACGCTTTGCCTCAGTCGGGCTCGTTCGCCGTCCGACAACGCGTCGATGGCGACGCTCTCCACCTCCCCGCAGTCGATGAGGAGCGTGTGTGTGTTCTGCCTCCGTGGATCCTTCCGCTTCGCGCGATCGTTACCGTATCTGCCCCAAAATCCAGAACCGCCACCGCCACCGTAACCCGAACCAGCTCCAGAACCGCCACCGCCGCCGTAACCCGAACCAGCTCCAGAACCGCCACCGTAACCGTCGCCAGAACTGTCCCCCCGACCACCTCCCGAGCCGTAACCGTAGCCCGAACCATCCCCCCAATCGTCACCACCGGTGTCCTCGACGACCCGCAAGTTTCGATAGCCAGGCAAGAACCGTTGAGTCGCCGTCTCGAACGCCTTCAGGACGTGTCCTGAATCGGGCCGTTCGGCGCTGAGAACGTACTGTGCTCTCATCCAGTCGGCAAAATCCGACAGCACGAGTTCACGGTCTTCGAGCGCCTCCGCAAACCCGGCAGCAACGCCTCCCACGGCCCGACGCTGCTTGGCCACGCTCCGCGCCGCAGCCGCTCGCCGGGTTGAGAAGAGGACCGCGATGGGCCGCCCCGACGGCTCGTTGCCCTTCGCGCGCCCTGGGTGGTCGGTGGTGAACTCCCTGCGTGGTTCAATGTCATGGACCTGTTCACGGGGCTTGCCAGCCCCGGATTGCGCGACTGCCGCATTGCTCCGCGGCTCATGAACCAGGTACGAAAAAGTCTTCCCGTCGACGACGATACCGCACTCCAGCGTCATCGCTGCAGAGCCGAAACGGATATCTCTGCCAGTCGGCTCACGTGGCGGGAGCCGGAGGTAGTTCATCTCGCGGACAGCGCCCGAGAGACAGTAGGCCAGCGCATCAAGCACTGTCGTCTTACCGACACCGTTGACGCCAACGAGCAGGTTGAACCCCGGCGAGAAGCAGAGTTCCACCGTCTCAATGGCGCGCATGTTGGTGATACGGAGCGTCTCGACATGCATCACGCCACCTCCACATCGAGTTGGCCAGTGACGGCTGCGGCAATGACGGCTTCGCGGCGCTCGCGAAGGAGCCGCAGCGTGCTGCGTGTCGCAGACTCGACCTTTGCGATGGAGTTGAGTTCATCGGAGACGAACTCGACTATTTCAAGTTGTTCGGCGAGAGGTGGAACCGGGATGAGCCAGCTCTTGATGTGCTCCTGCGAGATCTTCACCATCGAACCGCTCGTGCCGCGCGCATCGGCCTCGATCTGGCTTCGTCCCAACGGTAGCCCAAGGAAATGAGCGAGGTACCTCCCGTCCACGAGCTCCGGTCGCAGAGCCAGACGATAGATGAGGTCGCAGAGCATGAGCTTGGGTCGAGTGGCCTCGACAAAGCACACGTCCCCGACCAAGGAGGGGGTGTTCGCTCGCGTCAGCAAGAAGTCACCGGCCTTGACTTCGTAGTCGAGCCGGGGCTCCAGTTCTGGCGGCAAGGCCTTGGCTGCGGACTCATCGAAGCGTCCTCGGCTTACGGCGCTCAGCTTGAGAACGCCCCATTCGTCTTCGCTCGGCTCGTGCGATTCGGCTTGAGGACTCCAACCTTGCTCGATCCGCTTGAACAGGAATCGAAGACGAACCTCATCCCAATGCGCCGGAATCCCCCCCAACCACGGGATGCCCGAGTCCCGCATCGTCACGCTGGGGTCGAGCCCCCGGGTCACCGCCTGCGTGACGAGGGCGCGGCGCTTCTCGGCGAGGATGGCGAGCAGGTTCTCCTTGGCCGCGATGAGCGCGTCGATGCGCGCGGTCTCGGCGTCGAGGAAGTCGGCAATCGCGCGTTGCGACTCGAGCGGTGGGAGAGGGACTAGGAAGCGGCCGATGACCTCGGTCTCCAGCTTCTTCGTTCCGTGCGAGGACTCTCCCGTGTTGGCGAGGAACCAGGGCTTGGCGCCGTGAATCACCGCCTGCAGGAATCGGGCTTCGATTCGCTCGGAGCAGCGGAGTGCCTTCATGTCTTGGTTGATGGTGACGGGCGCGGTCGTCACAGCGACCGGGATGGAGTGGGCCAGGATCATCCCACGAACGACCAGCAGCACCGAACCGGCCAGCACCATCGACAGCGAAGTCTCGGCAAGGGCCGCGTCGGTGACGTGGTCCTCTGAGTCGCCGATGCGATCGACCTTCATGTCCTTCGGAGACACCCATGGGATCTCTCCGTCCCAGAACTCCCTATTCCCCTTGTCGGGTGTTCCCCCGCTCTCGAACCGTGCCATGAAGCGCAGCGGAGCCACGTCCCAACCGGACGGGAGTCTCTCGAACCAGGAATAGCCTGTCGATGGCTCCATCATTCGTCCTCCCTCTTGAGCCGTTTCACCTCCCGCTCGAAGTCGCTCTCGAACTCCCGGTCCTGCCGCACGCGGTACCTGGCGTACTGCTCCTCGGCGTTGTCGAGGTGAATCGAGACGATGCACTCCAACCCCTTGATCTCGCTCTTGATAGTGCAGTTTCTGGCCGTTGAGAAATCGCTCTGGAGCACCTTACCCTCAGGCGACTCGTAGAAGAAGACCTCGCCGCGCGTGTGCTCCGTCATGTGGTCACCTCCTGCAGGAGCCGGAGGATCTCGTCCTCAGCGCGCTTGAGGTCAGCGTCGATTTCGGCCAGCGGGCGCGGCGGCGTGTAGACGTAGAAGCAGCGGTTGAAGTTGATCTCGTAGCCGACGCGGTCCTTGCTCCGGTCCATCCACGCGTCGGCGACGTAGGGCTGCACCTCGGTTTCGAAGTACTGGTCCACGTCGAGCTTGAGCGGGATGTTCTCGGTGTCGCGCAACGACGAGTCCGACTCGAAGCTCTTGTTCTTGCCAGCGCTCACGGGCTCGGCCTCGGGGTCGGTCACGGTGAACACGCCCAAAAAGAGCTTGCACTCGGCGGCCTTCCACTTCGAGCCTCGCCTGCGAAGGAGCTTCTGAATGCGCGCCCACACGTCGTCGTAGTCGAGCAGCGGATCGCGGCCGAGGGCCTGGTCGATGGCCTGGATGTCGTCGAGGAGGTGGGGCACCGCGTCGAGGAAGCGCGCCTTGTCGTCGATGGTCATCTGGTAGCGCAGTCGCAGCGGGCGTTCGACGGTGACGCGGGTGTAGCCGAAGTCCTCGTTGTCGAAGATCTTACTGCGCGGCCCCTCCGCGAAGGCGCCGTAGAGGCGCACGATCTCGGCGATCTGGTCGGGCTCGCCGTCCTTACCCTCGCCGAGCTTGCGCCGCTTGTCGCCGAGGGACCGCCGCATGGGGACCCAGCGGTCTCGCGCGTCCAGCAGCTGGATCTTGCCCTTGCGGCGCGGCTCCTTGCGGTTGGTCACGATCCACACGAAGGTGCCGATGCCGGTGTTGTAGAACATCTGCTCGTGCAGGGCGAC
>SXGT01045975.1_pt1 | contig 25946 bp, 20 predicted proteins | sample 3176221 | NCBI WGS metagenome assembly SXGT01 (sample SAMN11356862, study PRJNA531348) | freshwater metagenome | isolation source: freshwater sample F1-120 | place: China: Fuxian Lake, Yuxi | collected 2017-12-25
AGCTGCACCTCGGAGGTGCCGCCCTCGATCGTATTGCCCCGCGAGCGCAGCCAGTCGCGCGTGGTTTGCAGCTCCTCGGGTTCGAACCCCGGGCCTTCCCAACCGACGCCCTGCTGGGCCGCGACCTGCACCATCAGGGCCCGGCGGCGCTGGTTCAATTCGGTGCCGTAGAGTTTGAAGAACGAGGTCTCGGGCCCTGGGCTGTGCCCGGCCTTCATGCCGTCGCGCGAGCGCTGCATGGTGAGATCGAAAGCCTTGCGGTCGATCTCGAGGCGGGCGATCGCGTCCCGCAGCGCCGCGTCCGGGAGGCGACCCCTGGGGGTCTCGAGGTAGCGACGGGCGCGATCCACCAGCGAATCGCCGCGCGAGCGATCGGTGCCCATGCCGGCGATCATCGTCCGCTCGTGCCCCAGAAGGGCTTTGGCCAGACGCCAGCCGTCGCCGGGCGTCCCCACGAGGTTGTGTCGCGGCACGCGCACGTCCTCGAGGAAGGTCTCGCAGAAAGGAGAGGCGCCCGAGATCAGCTTGATCGGCTGGACGCTCACGCCCGGGGTCTTCATATCAAATAGAAGAAAACTGATCCCGGTGTGTTTCGACGCGTCGGGATCAGTCCGGACCAGGATGAACATCCAGTCGCACTCGTCGGCGTAGGAAGTCCAGACCTTCTGGCCGTTCAGCACGAATTCGTCGCCGTCGAGTACCGCCCGGGTCTGCAGGCTCGCGAGGTCGGATCCCGAACCGGGCTCCGAGTAGCCCTGGCACCAGCGGATCTCGCCGCGCACGATGCGCGGAATGTGCAGCCGCTTCTGGTCCTCGTTGCCTTCCTGCAGCAGCAGCGGGCCGATCATGCTGAGCCCGAAGCCGACCAGCGGCGGCCGGAGCCCGAGGTCGGCCAGCTCGCGTGACAGGATTCTCGATTCTTCCTTGTCGAGGCCACCGCCGCCGTACTCGCGCGGCCAGCCCGGCGCGGTCCAGCCGCGCTCGGCCATGAGCTCGAGCCACTGCTTCTCGCCGGGGTCGGCGAAGGTCCATTGACGGCCGCCCCAGCAGAGCTTGTCGGGGTTGTCGACCGGCGTGTAGGCAAAGGTCGGTGCGTTCGCGACCAGCCAATCGCGGGTTTCGCGGCGGAATTTTTCGAGGTCGGCCATCAGAGCAGTTCTCCCAGGGCGGCGAGAACCTTCTCGGGGTGGATGTCCGCCTGCGGCACCTTTTTCCAGTGCTTGAGAACCTTGCCGTCCTTGCCGATCACGACGCTCGAGCGGATGACGCCGATCTTCTTCTGGCCGTACATCATCTTCTCGCCCCAGGCGCCGTACCGCTCCATCACCTTCTTCGAGACATCCGAGAGCAGCGTGAAGGGGAGCTTGTACTTGCCGATGAACTTGCGGTGCGACTCCCCGCTGTCGGCGCTGACTCCGAGCACGACCGTGTCGAGCCTGGCGAAGTCGCGGCCGAGATCGCGGAAGCCGCAAGCCTCCTTGGTGCAGCCGGGAGTGTCATCCTTCGGGTAGAAATAGAGGACGACGTTCTTCTTGCCCTTGAAGTCGGCCAACGAGACCGTCGTTCCGTCCTGGTCCGGCAGGCTGAACGCCGGCGCGGCTTTGCCCTCCTCGATCGGCATCTGGTCTCCTCGGCTCGGTGGCGAGACCCGGGTGATCCGGGTCCGGTGATCCGCCGCCATCGTAGGGGACGCTTCCCCGGTCGCAAGGTCGTCCGTGGTGGGGGCCCGGCCCGCCTCAGTCTCCCGCTGCGCCGAACGCGCCGTCCTTGTTCACGGTGACGCTCGGCTGCGCGTAGGAGGTCTGCCAGCAGGCGCCGTCGCTCGCCTGCAGTTGCATGCGCAGCGGCACCGCAACCGGCAATGTCGGCAGCCGGAGGTTCGGGCCCGACGCCTTGAGGAGCAGGCTCGAGGTTCCGCCGACGCCGCTCTTGAAAACGATGTCAGTGATGCCGTCGTGCAACGCGCGCGGGTCGGCGAACTTGAAGCCCGCGCCGGTCTTGCCCTGCTTGAACGCGCGCCAGCAGGGTTCGCTATTCTTGCAGGTGCCGCCGCCGGGGACCAGCAACTCCGAGGTCAGGTGCGGGACTTCGCCGCTCTCGTCGTAGAGGCACAAGGCGTAGCTTCCGCCGCTGGTCGGGGATCCGAACTCGGATGCCTGCGCATCCGAGGCCGACGCGATCTTCCACAGCAGCTTGCGGCCACCGTCGCCATTGTTCTTGATGAGCAAGGGCGACTTGCCTGATTTCAGTGAGGCCTTGCAGGTCTCGGCAGGCTCGGCGCTGCACTTGGCGGCCACGACTGCCCCGTATCCGAACGTGGACGACCCACCACCGCCGTCCCCGCTCTTGTCGGGAGTGATCCGCAGCGTGTAGGATTTGCCGACGTAGGCTTCGACGTCGGCCGCGTCCGCAGCGCGGGCAGCCACACCGATCGCCGGCAGCACCGACGGCGCCAGGTAGTAGGTCTCGGGATCGGGCGTGAAGCGAAGCATCGGGTCGAGGTCGGACCCCGCCTTGGCCACCGTGCGACCGTCGTCGTCGATGATCTGCACGCGCAGGGGAACCGACAGCTCGAAGAGCAGGCGACGCTCGATCAAGGGCGAGATCCACGACGCACAGCCGGACGGCGGGCAGCTCGGGATCGCGACCTCGAAGGCTGACCGGGCACCGGGGAACTGGAGGTTCGCCGGGAACATGCTGCCGTTGCCGGCGAAGGCCGCCCCCCAATCGTCGGGGTCGCAACCCCAGCCGATACCGTTGCCGTTGGGGTCGACCTGATCACGGTTGCGGACGTCGGGGCAGTTGTCCGAACTGTTGGCCACGGTATCGCCGTCGCGGTCGTCGTCGCACGCGTCGCCGCTGCCGTCGCGGTCGAGATCGCGCTGATCGGGGTTGGAATCGTCCGCGCAGTTGTCGCAGTCGTCGCCGCAGCCGTAGTCCGGATGCGTCGGTGCCAGCCGATCCGCGCACGTCAGGGAGTCTCCATCGGTGTCGGTCTGACGATAATTGCTGCGCATCGGGCAGTTGTCAGCGCCGAATTTCGACGCCAGGCAACCGAGGGGGGGGGCAGGTCCGATGGGGCCGCCCTCGTTGCAGATGTAGTCACGGTCCGCGTCGGGATCACAGGCATCGCCGACAGCGTCGCGGTCGACATCGGTGACCACCGAGGTCCGCAGGGTGGGGCAGTTGTCGAGCGCGTCGTTTACGCCGTCGCCATCGCTGTCCTGACTCTCCTGGCAGGCGTCGCCGGCCCCATCGCGGTTGGTATCGGCCTGGGTGGGGTTCGCGACGAGGGGGCAGTTGTCGCGCCCCCAGGGCACCGCGTTGCACTGCACGGCCACCCCGGGTCCGCCTGCCGGCAGCGGTCCGCCGACATCGCAGAGCTGGTCGTTGTCGTCGTCGCCGTCGCAGATATCGCCGAAGCCGTCACCGTCGCTGTCGGTCTGGTTCACCGACGGGATCGAGTCGCAGTTGTCGCGAGCGTCGGGGATGCCGTCGTTGTCGCTGTCGGCGTCGCCCAGGTCCGGGGTTCCGTCGCAGTCGGAATCGAGCGCATTGGACCCCAGACCGACCACGGCAAAGGCGTTGACGACGTCGCACAGGGCGGTCTGCGGAGTCAGCATCGCGGCGGGCCGCCGGTCGCCGACGCCGCGGATCGCATTGATGAACTCGTTGCGCACGTCGATCATCCGCGAACTGCTGCCGAGCCGCTGCGTCATGGTCCGGTAGAGATAAAATTCAGTACGCCCTCTTCCGAGAGGCGCGATCGTGACACCGCGGTGAGTGCCGCCCTGTGCCAGCAGATAGAATGCCTTGTTCAGAATGCCGGAGTTGGTGTGCACGCCGCCGGAGTCGCAGGGATCCATGGTGCCGTTCGGGCAGCTCAACTGCGCCATGTTCACATAGTTGGAGTAGTGGTCGGGATCATTGCAGGCGGGCGGGTTCGACATGTCGCGGATGCCGCTCGGGTAGCCGGGGCAGGACGCGGCCCCCGTCGCACCGTTGGCCAGCACCCAGTCGTCATAGCCCGCTGCGGCCACGCCGAAGAAGTCCGCGAGTGCTTCGGCGACGGCTCCAGACTCCCATTGGTAGGTGAGCTCACAACTATCAAAATCGACGCTGTGTGCGTACTCGTGACCGAAGATGTCCGGTGTCACCCATCCGTCGCCGAACATCATGCAGTAGTCGCCGGCCGATGCGTTCCGCCACCCGCTGCCGACGTGGCTGTAGGCTTCGACCTGTTCGTCCGAACCGTCGCTGCCGCGCCGACCGAAGCGATTGAGCCAGTAGTCGTAGGTTGCGCTCGTGAGCCGGTACATCAGGTCGCCGTCGCGATCGGCACCCGGATAGCGGCCCGGGTAGTTGCGGGTAGGGCCGTCTTCGGTGAACCACTGCACGGACGAATCATCGAAGGGCACCGAAAAGCAGGTGCTCGAGGTGTCGTTGTAGGCGTGGCTCAGGTCGTAGTCGCGCGCCCTGCGCTCGCGGTCAGCGATCTCCAGGACCTCGCCGGTGAAGGCGTCGACATAGTAATCAGCGGTCGCGTCGCTCTGGTCGAAGCGCGTGCCGCCGGCGACCACGCGCCAGCACAGGCGGGGTTTGCTCGGCGTCGTGCGCAGGAACCCGGGATCGAAGTAGACCAGCTTGGTCGTGCCCCGCAGGCTGGCGTCGGCGGTGAGGAACTTGCCTTCGGCGAGTGCGGCCGCCTCGGCTTCCTCCGGTTCCAGTTGCGGGGTCTCGGCGGTCGCTGGCAGCAACGTGTTCCAGCGGCCGTGCGTGCCGACGATCTCGTGGTCTTCGCTCAGCAGAACGACCAGCTCGCCGCCGCGGAAGGGCACCGCGCCGACCTTCTGTCCGAACGTCATTGCCGAGATCCCGGCGTCCATCGACACGCGATCGAGAAACAGCGTCGTCCGCGGATCGCCGAGTTTGTACAGCGCGCGATAGGTGTTCAGGAACGCCAGAGCGCCGGCCACCGGGTCGTCACCGGCGGCGCCGATGGGAACCTGCATGCGGATGGAGGTCGGGATGCCGTCCTCGATCCAGGCGTCGACGGGCGTGAGCGACGCGCTCTTCAGCGCGTCGAGAGCCGAAATTTGTTGGTCCTTGCCGAACATGCAACTGGCATCGCAGCCGTCGCCGGTCTGCTGGTTGCCGTCGTCGCACTGCTCGCCGACGACGACGTTCGGGTAACCGTCGCCGCAGGCGACCAGCGTGCAGTCGCCGTCGCAGATCAGGTGGTCGCCGTGCTTGTCGCATTCTTCCAGGACGGTGGGTCCGTCGACGCCGCACTTGGAGCCCTGGGTGACGGCCTCCGTGCAGGCGATGCCATCGCCGCACACATTCCACGTACAATCGTTTTTGCAGGCATCGTCGTCGAAGACGTTGCCGTCGTCGCATTCTTCGGCCGAGGCCACCTGACCGTCGAGAGGATCGCAGGTGGCCCGGGCCGGCGTTGCCGCGGCCAGCGCGACCAGAAGGATCGCCAGGGACAGGCCGCCCGTCCCGATCGCAAAGTGTTCGCGCAGCGTGCGGTAGCGCACAGGCACGACCCCGCTGGATGCGCGGTGACGGTGCCGTGCCGAACCGATCTCCATCATGATCTTCAAGTCCCTCTCCAACGAGCGCGCGCCCCACGCCGCATGGGGGCGGGACATCATGGACGGCCCGGGGTGTTGTGGGCAAGTGATTTACGCGGCGCGCCCAATTCAGACGGGAACGTCGGGTCTGGCCGGAGTTTGCGGCCATCGCTGTGACCGTCCGCCCGTTGCCCCGGTAGCCACCCGGCGCCAGCAGCATGGGGGCAGGAGCACCTCGAGGAACCCGAAGTCCCGCCGCCGAACTTCACTTCCACCCTTCGCCCATCGTGATATAGGGCTCGGCCTCATGTCGTCCGGATTCTCGTAACCCGTCGCCATTTGGCCAAGGAGTCGCTGTGTCAGATCCCGTTCAGCTCGTGCCCAACAATACCCTGTTGACCAATTCGCCCGAGGAGGGTCGGCAGCTGGCGATGAAGATGGCGCGACTGGTCATCAAGGCCACGCAACCGGATACGGCCGTTCGCGAGCGTCTGCGCCCGGTGTATGCCGAAGACCCCGCGCTGCTGATTGCGTTGGGACAGAATGTGGCGCTCGAATTTGCCGTGATCGCCGCTGCCAACAACTACTGGAAATAGTGTCGCATGCCTCACGATGCGCGTGAGGCTGCACGCATGGTCGGGCCTGCGCCGCAGGCGGAGGGTCCCCTGGTGAGTTCCTCGCGTCCCGAGGGCTTCGCCCAACGACGGCTGCACATCACGGGCTGCCAGCGCAGTGGCACCACGCTCTTGATGCAGATGATGTACACCTGCTTCGCGGGCGTGACCCATCCTCCCGATGAACTGCCGCTCTTCCGCCGGATCGCGGGCCGTCCCGAACTCTTCGTCAGCAAGTTTCCGCGGGACATCCTGCGCGCCGGGAGTGTGCTCAAGGGCGATCCGGGTCTGTGGCTCATCTACCTGGTGCGCGATCCGCGCTCGGTTGCTGCGAGCCGCCACCGCACCGCCCCCGAGGTCTACATCGCCGATGTGGATGAGTGGCTCGAAGCCGAGCAGGCTGCGCGCCGACTCGACGGACACGAGCGTTTCGTGCGTGTCCGCTACGAGGATCTCGTCCGCGACTCGGACGCCGTGCAGAGGCAACTCGTCGAGCGGATGCCTTTTCTGGTCCCGACGCGGGCTTTCTCGCGCTTTCACGAGGCTGGGCCAGCCAGCGAGCGTGCCGAGCGCAACATGAACGGGCTGCGCCCGCCCGATCCGGACGGGGCGGATGCGTGGCGGCGGAACCTGCCACGAGTCGCGGCGGAGGTTCGCCTCCATCCGGATCTGCCCGCGCGCCTGATCGAGGCCGGATACGAGCCCGACCGGCGCTGGCTCGATCTTCTCGAGGCTGTCGAACCCGAATTTGCCCGCCGTCCGCCGCTCGTCCGCCGGGCGCTCGCGCGCATTGCTTCGCAGCTCCGCGCGGCACGCAAGGCGCGGCGCTACCTGCGCGATCTGCGGAGCGCCGGTTGAGGGGGAGTGCTGGGGGAGCGGGCGAACCGCGCCGCTGAGCCCGCATGAACGATCCGGTCCACCTGCTGCGCCCGGCGATCGAACATCTCTCGCCGCTGCTCGAGAAGCACGGCGTGAGCGCCCTCTTCGTGCCGATCTTCGTCGAGGGGTTCGGCCTTCCGGCGCCCGGCCAGACGCTGCTCATCGCGGCGGCACTGCTCGCTGACGGCGGTCGGCTCCGACTGGGCGCTGTCTTCGGGTTCGCGGCGGTCGCGACCTTCGCTGGTAATCTTGTCGGCTACCTGGCCGGCCGCGTTCTCGGACGGGGCTTCCTGACCGGCCGTGCCCGGCAGGGAGCCCTGCTGACGCGGGTCGAGATCCTCGTCGAGCGCCATGGGATGGCCTTTCTGATCGCGGCGCGCTTCGTCGAAGGTCTGAAGCAGACCGCGAGCATCGCGGTGGGAGCGCTGGGTCTCCCCGCCGCGCGCTTTCTCCTCGCCAATCTGGTGGCGAGCGTGTGCTGGGCCGGCGTGTTCTCGCTCGCACCCTGGTGGATCGTCGCTCATGCGCACCGGTTGCTCGCGCTGGAGCAGGAGCACCGCGTCGCGGCCCTCGGCGTGGTCATGGCGGGGCTCGTGATCCTGCTTGTCGTATTGGCGCGGGGGCGCCGCCGGCCGATCGGCTGAACGCGAGCGAGGATCCGCTGCGAGTTCGGCGGGGCGCTTGCCAGCCGTTCCGGAGCGCGCCACGGTGGCCCCATGTCAGCGCGGGAGCACATCCTCGGAATCGATGAAGGGACGACCGGCGTCCGGGCCGCGGTCGTCGGGCCCGACGGCGCGATCCGCGCTTCGGTCTATCGCGAAATTGGCCAGGCGTTCCCGCAGCCCGGCTGGGTCGAACACGATGCCCGTGATCTCGCTGCGACCACGGTTGCCGTCTGTCGCGCCGCGATCGCCGACGCTGGTCTGGGGCCCTCCGATCTGGCCGCGGTCGGCATCACCAACCAGCGGGCTTCGGCGGTGGCGTTCGATCGAGACGCGCAGCCGCTGGGGCCGGTCCTCGGCTGGCAGGATCAGCGCACGCTCGAGCGGTGTGGCGAACTCTTCGCGCAGGGCTTCTTTGTCCTGCCCAACGCTGCCGCAAGCAAGTGGGAATGGCTGCTCCAGCGGCTCGACGAGGGAGCCCGCCGCAGCGCAAGGCTCGGGACGATCGATACCTTTCTTGCCGCGGTGCTCTCCGGCGGCGAGGTGCATGCCAGCGATCACTCCAACCTCTCGGTGAGCGGCGTCTACGATCTGCTGAACGGGAGCCTCGACACACGCGTGAGCGAAGGGCTCGGGCTCGACCCAGGCATGTTGCCGCGCGTCGTCGACAGCAGTGCCGTGATCGGTGAGACCGCTGCGCGAATTCTCGGCGCGAGCGTGCCGATTGCTGCGCTGGCCGGCGACCAGCACGCGGCGATGTACGCCCAGGCGTGTCACACACCGGACGCGATAGAGCTCGAACTCGGCACCTCGGGCATGGTCAAGCGCAACGAAGGGGAGCAGCTCCGCGACCTCCCGGCCGGAACCTATCCGCTCGTGCTCTGGGCGCTCGATGGGCGACGCAGCTTCTGCGTCGAGGCGCCCGTGCTCACCGCCGGAGCCACCGCGCAGTGGCTGCGCGACGGGCTCGGCATCGTTGGGGATCTGGGCGAGCTCGAACGACTGGCCGGCTCGGTGCCTTCGTCCGAGGGCGTGTGGGCGGTGCCGGCGTTCCAGGGGCTCGGCGGCCCGTATCTCGACCTTGGTGCCCGGGCCATGATCGGGGGGTTGTCGCGTGCTTCGACGCGCGCCCACGTCGCGCGTGCTCTGCTCGAAGGTGTTGCCTGGCGCTGCGCCGAGGCCTGGCAGGCGCTGGCTGGAGACCTCCCCGCGCGGCCGTTGCGGGTCGGCGGCGGTGCCGCGGCCAACGATTTCCTCCTGCAGACGCTCGCCGATGCGGCCGGGGCGCCGGTCGAGCGGCCGGCGGTTCTCGAGCGTGCGGTGCTGGGCGCTGCCTTCCTCGCAGGCCGGGCGGTCGGTCTCTGGTCGGACGCTGACGTTGCACGACGCTGGACGGCAGCGCGGGTCTTCGAGCCTGTCCTTGGCGCGGATGAGCGGGGCGAGCGCCGCCAGCTCTGGCAGAAACGCATCGCCGCGCTGCGCTCGCTCTCGGCCTGAACGCGGGCCGGGCCGACGGATTCGGGAGCATGTCAGCGCGGCGAGAACCAACTCCGGGGCGGTCAGCGTCGTCGGGGAGAGGAGCCGGTGAGCGCCTGTCCGGGCGGCCGTCGCCTCTTGCTGGGCTGCCACCGGCCCTCGAACTCGTCATGCTCGATTGCGATGGCGTCCTCTTCGAATCGTTCGAGGCCAATGTCGCCTACTACGATGCCATCCTCGAGCGGCTCGGCGAGCCGCCTCTCGATGCCTCGGGCCGCGAGCTGGCGCATCGGCTCTCGACCGGTCAGCTCTTCGAGCATCTCTTTGCCGGCGACCCGGAGCGGCTCGAGCGCTCGCTCGGCGTCGCCAGCCAGATCGACTACGCGCCTTTCTTCGAGCGCATGACGCCCATGCCGGGGCTCTTCGAGGTGCTCGACCACCTGCGGCGGTCGTGGCGCACGGCGATGGTGACCAACCGCAGCGCGACCATCGAGCCGCTGCTCGCCCGCTTCGGGCTGGGGGCACACTTCGATGCCGTGGTGGGCCTGCGCGACGTGGCGCGTCCCAAGCCAGCGCCGGACATGATCGAGCTTTGCCTCGAGCGCCTTGGCGTCAAGGCGTCGCAGGCAGTGTATGTAGGTGACTCACCGACGGACGGTCAGGCCGCCCGCGCCGCCGGGGTGTTCTTCATCGGCATCGGCATGGCGGTGGCCGATGAGGCGTGCTGGATCGCAGGACTCGACGAGCTGGTGGGGCTGCTTGCTGCCCTGAGGCCCGCGGCCGGCGCGTGAGAAGCGGCGTTGGCCAGACACGCAGTGGCCTCTGGCGCAGCGAAGCGATGCATGGGCGTCGCGGAGCTGCGCTCGCGTTGGGGGATGGAGACGTGCGCCGCAGTGCGTCGCTGCCCCCGTCGGGGTGGTTCCGGCGCGGGCTCCGGATGGGACTGGGGCGCTTTCTGCTTGCGGCCAGCCGCGATAGCATCCCCGCCATGATCCTTGCGCGTCGGGGAATTGTGGGATTACTCTCGGCCCTCATGGCGAGCGGACTCGTGGCCTGTGGCGAGAGCGGCTCCGTCGAGCCGACCTGGGCCATCCTGAGTGCGTTCCCGGCCGAAGCGGCGGCTGTGCTGCGTCACGCGACGATTGACGAGACTGTCCTGCGGGACGGCTTCGAGTTCCGGGTGGGACACGTCGGCGAGAAGCGGGTCGTCATCGCCATGACCGGCATCGGGTTGGTCAACGCCGCCGCGGCGACGCGAACCCTGCTGGCTGGCTTCGATGTCGCGGGGGTGATCGTCGCCGGTGTCGCGGGCAGTTTTCATAGAATCGGCGACGTCGCGGTCCCGGCGACCTGGACCCTGACCGGAGAGGGATCGACGTTTGCCGCACACGCCCCCTGGCTCGAGCTGGCCGAGCGGCTCGCCCAGCCGGGAGGCGTCGTGCTCGACCGCTGCACGATCGTGCCGGATACGATCGCGATCGCGGGTGCGCCGGTGGGCGAAACGATCTGTCTCGGGTTCGAGCCTGCGGTTGTCGTCGGTGGTGCGGGCGAGAGCAGCGATCCCTTCGGTGGCCAGGCATTCGTCTGCCAGCCCGGAAGCAACGACGTCTTTGGTTGCGACATCGCGGCCGCAGATGCGTCATACCCCAGCAGCGGCGTGGCGGGCGTGGCTTCCCAGGTGAAGGCCGTTCCCGCGGGGAACATCTCGGCCACCGGGCCCTGGCCTGCTTCTGTCGATCAGGAAACGGCGGCGATCGCGCGCGCGGCCGCCGCCGCGGGCGTGCCCTTCATCGCCTTTCGCGCTGTCTCCGACGGCGAGGAGGATCCGCTCGGTCTGCCGGGCTTCCCGGCCCAGTTCTTCGTCTACTACAGACTTGCGGCCATCAATGCCGCCGCGGCAGCGGTCGCGTTCGTGCAGCAGCTCCCCTGATCGACTTCGACGCCCCGGCACCGTCCTATCGCCGGGTGCGCCCCGCGGGCTCTGGCCCCGGCACCTCTCGCGGGAGTTCAGGTGATTCCAGCGGGATCCGCCGGGTTTCGCTAGGCGCGGAGAGCGTCGGCGAGCCGGCGCCAGCGTTCGGGCGGATCCTGCGGGCGGTAGGGGATGTAGAGGTTGAGCCGCTGGAAGAGGCCGTCGTAGCGCTCGCGCAGCCGCCCCGGCAGCTCGTCCCAGCTCGAGGTGATCGCGAAGACATCGAGCATTTCGTCCGTGACGAGCGCGGCCATGCCCGCCCAGTCGCCGGTGCGACTCAGCGTGGTCAGCCGCGCGGCGACCTCACCCCAGCCGTGCAGCTCGAACACGGGCCGGTAGGCCGGCGTCGAGGCGTAGAACGAGATCTGCGAACGCACGAGTTGGCGCATGCCCTCCTGCTCCTTGGGGGTGTCTCCGGCGATCGTGAAGCAGGACGAGGTCAGCGTGATCTGTGCGGGATCACGGCCGGCGGCGGCGGCACCCGCCGCGACCTGCGGCAGTACGGCCTCTCTCACGTAGCGCACGGAATGTAGCGGATGAACGTGGAAGCCGTCGCAGAGTTCTCCGGCGAGCCGACATATGTAGGGATTGACTCCGGCGATGTAGATCGGGATCGCGGGGTGCTCGATCGGCCCGGGGTTGAAGAAGGGCGTCATGAGCTGGAAGCGGTAGAACTTGCCGGCAAACGTCGGTGGCGTGCCGTTCTGGAAGCAATCCCAGGCCGCGCGGATCATCTGGATCATCTCGCGGAGCTTCGGGCCAGGGGACTCCCAGGGGATGCCGAAGCGTTTCTCGTTATGACCCTTGACCTGGGTGCCCAGACCCAGGATGACACGGCCGCCGGAGAGGGCCTGCAGGTCCCAGGCGATCATCGCGTGCACCAGCGGGCTGCGCGGGAACGCCACGGCGATCGAGGTTCCGAGATCGATGTTTCTCGTGTGTTCGGCCGCGAGCGCCAGCGGCAGGTAGGGATCGTGGCCGGTCTCCGCTGTCCACAGGCCCTTGAATCCAGCTTCTTCGACCGCGCGCGCTGCCGCGGGCACGTCGCTGAGCCTTGCTGCAGCCAGTCCCGTATCGAGTTCGATCATCTCCGACTCCTCCTCGTGGGTGTGCACGGCAGGTGCCTGCCGGACAGGGGCCAGACGGGCACGCCGCCGACGCCCCTGCAAGCCGAACACGACGAGCTCCGCGATCCACACCGACCCCGGGGCAGGGAGCACCGGCGTGCCGTGCTGCGAGGCCGAGGCGAACGCTACGCTCGCCGACCCGCTGTTCGCAGGGCTGTCGATGCGCCATGCTTCTGTCGTGAAGGCGCGAATGCGGCTGGGGGATTTTTTGATTGCCTACCTGCGGCGAGCCGAGGTCGATCGGATCTTCGGCATCCCCGGTGATCTCGTGCTCAGACTCTTCTCGGCGTTGGAGGATCAGCACTTCTGGCGCATGATCACCTTCAGTCACGAGCCGGCGGTGGGTTTCGCAGCCGACGGCTACGCGCGTGCCACCGGGCGGCTCGGCGTCGCCTGCGTGACCTATGGTGCGGGCGGCCACAACATGGTCAACGCGGTCGCCGGCGCGTGGGCCGAACATGTGCCGCTGCTGGTGCTGAGCGGTGGACCGGGCGAGGAGGAGACCCGGCACGGCACGCTGATCCACCACCAGGCCCGCGCGATCGAGTCCCAGCTCCGCATCTACCGCGAGGTCACGGCCGCCGCGGAGGTGGTGGACGACGCGCACACTGCGGCGGCGACGATCGACGGCGTGGTGCGCGCGATGTGGGCGGAACGGCGGCCGGGTTACATCGAGATCCACCGCGACATGGTCGATCGCGTGATCGAGGTGCCGCGCGCCATCCGCGAGGCCGGCCCGCCGCTCGCGGTCTTGCGCATCGACCCGGCGCGGGTGCGCGAGGCGGCGCGCGACGCGGCCGAGCGTCTCAATGCCGCCCGCAAGCCCGTCGTCCTCGTCGGCCTCGAGGCGTATCGCTTCCGCGCCGAGAGCGTGGTGCTCGAACTCTGCGAGCGTCTGGGTGCGCCCGTTCTGACGCCGATGCTCGCCAAGGGTGCGGTGCCGATGGACCACCCGCTCTACATGGGCGTCTTCCTCGGCCCCTTCAGCCCGGCCGCGATTCGCCGCCGGGTACGCGAGGCCGACCTGATCCTCGACCTCGGCTGCATGGTGACGGACATCGGCAGCTTTGCCCGGCCGCCAGCCTGGGAGCGGTCGATCCGGGCGATCGACGGCCGTGTGGACGTGAGCTTCCACACCTATCGGGACGTGCCGCTCAAAGATTTTGCCCGAGCCCTGCTCGAGCAGAAGCTCCGCCACCATCGCGAACGGGTCGCTTATCATGACAACCTGCCCGCGGCCCCGGCATGGCTCACGTCAAAGCCCGACTCAGCGCGTAGCCGCGCCGCTGCTGGCCGGCGGGGCAAAGGCTCTGGTGTACAGGTGGGGCCACTGCGCGTTGCCGAGATGCTGCTCGCGCTCAATCGCTTTCTCGCGGCGCGCCGGGGCTACGTCGTCGTGGCCGAATCGGGAGACATGCTCTTCGCCGGGATCGACGTGCGCGTGCCGGGCCGGGCGGCCTATTTCGCGCAGGGGTTCTACGCCTCGATGGGCTTCGGTGTGCCGGGAGCCATGGGCATCGAGATCGGCGATGGCCGGCGACCGATCGTTCTCTGCGGCGATGGCGCCTTCCAGATGACGGGAGCCGAGATCGCGCACGCGCCGCGGCACGGTCTCAAGCCGATCGTGATCGTCGTGAACAACGGCGGCTGGGCGATCTTTCGTCCCGTGGTGAAGCAGAAGAAAATGCTGGAGATCCCGAACTGGCCTTATGCCGAGATGGCTCGCCTCTGGGGTGGGGCGGGCGCCCGCGTCACGACCGGTCCCGAGTTTGTCACCGCGCTCGAGCAGGCGGAGGCGTCGGAGAGCTTCTTTGTTCTCGAGGCGGTGATTGCACCCGATGACCTCTCGCCACTCTCCCGTCGCTACATCCGGGCCTCGGCACGCCGGGGAGGTCCGGCGGAACGGCGGGCGTGAGTGCTGGGTCCGCCGGGCCTTGTACGCGGCGTCGCTGTGCTAGGCGTCGCCCTGCGAAGATCGAAGGGAAGCCGGTGCAAAACCGGCGCGGCTCCCGCCACTGTAAGCCGGAACGAAAGCGCCCGTTGTGCCACTGCCCCTTTGGGGTGGGAAGGCGGCGCGAGTAGGAAGCCGGCAAGCCAGGAGACCGGATCTTCGCAATCGAAAAGAGTCGAGGTCCTCCGGGATGCGGGGACAAGAAGGCCCGGGGCTTGCCCGCGGCCTGGAGAGCCTCGTCTGTGACGTCGCGGGAGGCGGCGCGCGGAAGGGTCTTCAGGCATGAGCCGAAACAGGGCGGCGCGAGAGTTCAAGCGACGAGTCGGCTCGGCTGTGCGGCGGCGGACCGTCGGTGCGGTTGCGCTCGTGCTCTTCGCAGGCGAGTTCCTCGGGACTGCGACGGACCTCGCTCGCGCGGGAGAGGAGCAGTCGGCCGCGGCGGCCGGCGCCGTCCCGCCGCAGACTGCCGCACCCGCACCCGCCGCAAGCGCCCCGGGGCAATCCTCGACCCCGGAGACAGCGGCCGAGGCGGTCGCTGCCGACGCAGGCGCGGTCGAGTGGATCAAGGTCGCGGGCCAGCGCATCCCCACCGTCGCCGACCCCACTGCGTTCGCGACCGTGGTCGACATCACCGACCAGGACATCGACGAGTTCAAGACCGTGGCCCAGGTGCTGGCCGAGACGGTGGGCGTGCAGGTGCGGAGCTTCGGTGGCCTCGGTGATTTCGCCACGGTGTCGATCCGCGGCAGCACCGCGGCCCAGGTGCAAATCTACCTCGACAGCGTGCCGCTGACGCGCGCCCGCAGCGGTACCGTCAATCTCGCCCATCTGCCGCTCGACCCACTCGAAAGCATCGAGATCTACCGTGGCACGACGCCGATCTCGGTCGGTGCCTCGGCGCTGGGCGGCGTGGTCCAGCTCGTCACGCTCGACCCCGGCGACCGGCCGATGTTCTCGCTGCTCACCGGTGGCGGTTCGTTCGGCACGCGCAAGGTCTCGCTGACCGGCAGCGCGCGTGAGGGCGACACCGGCTGGCTCGTGTCGACCACCTATTTCGGATCGGAGGGCGATTTCCCGTACCCCGACGACAACGGCACGCCGCTCAATCCGCACGACGATGCCGAGAAGCGGCGCGAGAGCAACGCCTTCAACTGGGGTGACGCGATGTTCAAGGTCGTTCAGGATGTCTCGCCGGAGACCCAGCTCGTGGCTTTTGCCGAAGTCTTCACCAACGCAGCACAGGTCCCCGGACTGGGCTCGCTCGACCGCCCGACCGGAGCTTCGCTCTTCGACCTGCGCCTGCTCGACTATCTCCGGCTCGACATGGCCGACGTGGCCGGAACCGGAATCGCCACCGACTCGACACTCTGGTTCGTCTACGAGCAGGAGCGCTTCGACGATCCGCACGGCCGGGTCGGTCTCGGCGTGCAGGACACCAACAATCGCAATTTCGCGCCGGGCTTCTCGCTGCATGGCGCGTTCCAGGAAGCGCTCCATCTCCTCGAGGCCCGGGTCGATCTCTCCGGGGAGATCTTCCTGCCGCGCGACGATGCCCGGCCGAGCCCCGCGGGTCCGACGCAGTCGCGCTTTCTCCTCGATCTCGCGGCCGGCGATACGCTCATGTTCCTCGACGATGATCTGCTGCTCGATGCCCAGCTCCGCTTCGAGCTTGCCGCCGACGAATTTGCGCGCGACACCGCAGCGCTCCGTCCCCTGCCGGTCGAGCCGCAGGGCGGTACCTTCGACCTCTTCACGCCCCGCCTCGGGGCGAGCTACCGGGCCGCCGAGGGAGTGTGGCTCAAGGCAAACGCGGGCCGCTATGGCCGGGTCCCGACCTTCACCGAACTCTTCGGCAACCGCGGCACCGTCATCGGCAACCCGGCACTCGCGCCGGAAGAAGGGATCAACGTCGATGCCGGTGTCGAAGCCCGCTTCCGGGATGTGGGCTTCCTCGAAGCCCTGAGCCTCGAGCCGGTGTTTTTCTGGCGCGACGTGGACGATCTGATCCTGCTGCGCCGCAACTCGCAGAGCGCCGCAACCTTCGTCAACATCGGACGGGCCGAGGTCACGGGGGTCGAGATCGCCGGGAGTGCTGCGGCAGAGTGGGGGACGCGCCTGACCGTCGCGTGGACGTGGCAGGACGCCCGGAACCACACCGGCGCGCGCGATGGTCGCCAGTTGCCCGGACTTGCCCAGAGTTCGGGCTACGTCCGCCTCGACCAGATCGTCGGCCCGGCGCTGCCCTATTACGAACTGACCTTCGATTCGGGAAACTTCCTTGATGAGGACAACTTCCTCGACGTGGCGCCGCGCCAGATCCACACCATCGGGATGGAGTGGTCGCTGCCGAAGCAGGGGCTCACCTTCACCGTCGAGGTCGCCAATCTGACCGACAATCAGGTGGCTGACGTCGCCGGCTTCCCCCTGCCCGGACTCTCGGTGCTGGGCACGCTGGCCTGGCGCTGGGAGGGGCGAGCATGAGGACCCGGCATCTCGGCGCGGGGGCGCGCCGCGCGGCTCTGCCCCTCGCCCTGGCGCTCTGGGGCTGTGTCGGCGGGCCGGGGGCGAACGCTCCGCACCCGCCGGTGGCGGCCTCGGGCATTCTTGCCCTGACGACCAACTTCCAGATCGGTTCGTTTGCCGTCGCACCGCTCACGGATCCGGCGGCGATGAGTACCGATCTCGGCCAGACACACGGCGATGCGGTCGGGCGCGTGCAGGCCGGCGCCGTCTACATCGTCAACCGATATGGCGCCGACAACATCCAGCGACTCGACCCCGCGGCCGGCTTTGCCACACTCTGGCAGTGTTCGGTCGGCAACGGTGCCAACCCGCACGATTTCGCCCAGGTCGCTCCCGACAAGGCCTATGTCACGCGCTACGAGATGCCTTCGCTCGCCATCGTGAACCCCCAGACAAGCGCGGAGTGCAACGGCTTCCTGCGGGGCGAGATCGACCTCTCGCCCTTCGCCGACGGCGATACCGTCCCGGAGATGGATCAGATGGTGATCGTCGGCGAGCACCTCTTCGTGAGCTTGCAGCGGCTCGACCGGCGCACGTTCGAGCCGACCGGGACGAGTCTGGTCGCGGTGATCGACACGCGGACCGACACTATCGTCGACGTCGATCCGGCCGTGCCCGGATCGCAGGCGATCGTGCTGGCCGGCCGCAACCCGTTCGCCGAGACCAAAGGGCTGCCGCTCGACCCGCTCACCGGCAAGATCCTCGTCGCCAGCGCCGGCAGCTTCGGCGATCTGGACGATGGTGGCATCGAGGTCGTGAATCCTGCGACGTTCGAGAGCGAGGGCTTTCTCGTGACGGCGGCAGCACTCGGCGGCAACATCAACGATTTCGTGATCGCTGGCGTGGGGCGCGGATATGCCGTCGTGACCGACTCGCAGTTCGAGAACGCGCTGGTGCGCTTCGACCCCTCGAGTGGGGCCGTTCTTGCGCGCCTGCTCGGGGGGCCGGACTATCTGCCTGACATCGAATGGGTGGCGGAGAAAGGCTGGCTGCTGGTCGCCGATCAGAGCATCAGCCGGCCGGGCATGTGGATCTTCGACAGCGAAGATGTCGCGCTCGGCGGCGGCCCGACTCGGACCGGAACACTGCCGCCGTTCAACCTCGTGCTCTTGCCCGCGAACTGAGGCTCATCCGGGCTGCGTGGTGAGAGCGGCCCGGTCGAGCCGGCTCGCCGCGACAGCACTCACCGTGGCGAGCAGCGCCAGATAGAGGGCCGGCACGAGCGGGGACACGGTGTGGGTCATGAGCCAGGTGCAGACCAGCGGCGCCGAGCCGCCCAGCACGCCCGCCGTCAGGTTGTAGCCAAGGCTCGCGGCGGGCGAACGGACGTGGGCCGGGAAGAGTTCGATCATCGTGACCGGGATCGTTCCCAGCACGAAAGCCATCAACAGAGCCGCGACGAGTTGGGCAGCCAGTGCTGCGAAAGCATCGCCGCTCGAGAGCGCGAGGAAGAGGGGCAGGGCGAGAAGAGCCAACGTGATCGAGGCCGTGACCAGCACACGGCGGCGTCCAAGATGATCCGCCGCGAGTCCACCGAGGGGAATCGTGGCGAGGAGCACGGTCACGGCAACGGTGTTGAGGAGAAGCGACACCTCGACCGGCGGCACGATGAGCTGGCCGAGCCAGGTCGGGAGCCACACGAAGAGCGTGCAGAAACCGCCCGTGAACAGGGGCAGTAGCGCACAGAGATGTCCGATCTGCCGGGGGTATTGTCGCAGGGCTGCCCGTAGCGGCTGTTCGTCCGGGGCGACAACGGCCCGCGTGGCGTCGGGTGCCGGCTGCTCGCGCCATCCTCGTCGCAGCCAAAAACCAGACACGCCGAGCAGGCTCGCAGCGAGGAAGGGGAGACGCCAGGCAAAGCTCTCGATCTGCGCGTGCGTCAGCAGGGTCTGCAGGAGAGTGCCGGCCGCCGATCCGAGCAGGATGCCAGCGGTGGCGCTGAGCGTCGTCCAACTCGTGAACAGACCGCGCCGGCGAGCCGGGGCCATCTCGGCGATCCACACCAGCGAGGCGATCAGCTCGCCGCCGACCGAGAGGCCCTGAACGAGGCGCAGGGCCACGAGCAGGGCGGGCGCCCACCATCCGGCCGTCGCGAACGAGGGCAGAAGACCGACGGCTGCGGTTGCGCTCGCCATGACCACGACCGACGTGAGCAGCGCCGCGGGTCGTCCGAAGCGGTTGCCGAGGGAGTCGAAAAGCATCCCGCCGAGGGGTCGGACGAGAGAGCCGGCAGCGAACACGGCGAAGACCTGCATCAGCGAGGCCATGGGGTCGCCCGAGGGAAAGAACCGTGCCCCAAGCACGGGCGCGAGAAGCCCGAAGAGCGCGAAATCGTATCCCTCGAGGACGTTGCCGATGACGCCCGCGGCGGTGCTGCCGCCTCTCGGCTCGCTGCCGGCGAGCACGGCGCGTCCGGGCCTCATCGGGTGGTCCACCCGATTCCATAGACTCGTTGCGCTTCGGGGTGCCGTCCCGTCGCGGCGACAGAGGTGCATGTCGTGTCGCACGCCCCGTCCATCACGCCTGCGGTCGAGATCGGGCGGGGCTTTGCCGCAATTGCGACGGAGCGCGGAGGCGTCGAGCACACGATGCCTGTGCTTATGCAGGACTCGGAGGCAGCCCGCCAGCCGAGGTCCCTTGCTTGCCGGGGAGCCGAAGCGTGCTCTCGCGACGTGTCCGGGCCGCGGTGACGAACTCGACGGGCGCGAAGCATCGCGCGTCGAGTTGCTTCGTCCCCCACACGGATCTAGGCGAGAAGCGTGAGCCACGCGCCGGAGTCAGCATCGAGCGCCGTGCTCACCCCGCCCGAAATCTTCAACTTCGCGCGCGACGTGGTCGATGCCTTCGGTCGCGACCGCAGTCGGCTCGCCCTCCATTTCGAGGACGAGGCCGGACGCGCTGCACGCTACGGTTTCTGGGACTTCTCGCTCTGGTCGAGCCGCTGGGCCAACCTGCTGCGGGAGAGCGGCCTCGGGCGCGGCGAGCCGGTGCTGGTGATCCTGCCGCGACTGCCGCAGTGGCACGCCGTCGTCCTGGCCGGGCTCAAGCTCGGGGCGCTGGTCATCCCGTGCACGGCCTCGCTGCGCCCCAAGGACATCGCCTATCGGGCGCAACACTCGGGCGCGCGCGCCGTCGTCACCACCTGCGAGGGTGCGGCCGTGGTCGACGAGGTCCGGGCCGAGTGCCCCGAGCTCGAGATCTTCCTCGTGGCCGGTGGCGGTGCAACGCCGCGGGGCTGGATCGATGGCGATTCCGCTGCGGACTCGGCAAGATCAACGTTCGAGGCCGCCGATACGCGCTCGAGCGAACCGGCGCTCTGCTACTACACCTCCGGCACAACCCGCGAGCCGAAGGCCGTCCTGCACAGCCACGGCTACACCTGGTGCCAGGGTCTGACCGGCAGCGAATGGCTCGATGTGCGCGGCGACGGACTCCACTGGACGACCTCCGACACGGGCTGGGCCAAGGCGGCCTACGGAGTTCTGTTCGGCCCCTGGAGCCACGGGGCCCCCACGCTCATGGTCAACGCGCGTTTCGATCCGGTGCGCGAGCTCGAGCTGCTCGAGCGCTACCGCGTGACCACCTTCTGCGCGCCGCCCACCGAGTACCGCCTGCTCGTCAAGGAAGACCTCGGGCGATTCGATCTCTCCGCCCTGCGCCACTGCACCGCCGCGGGCGAGCCGCTCAATCCCGAGGTGATCCGGGTGTGGCACGAACAGACCGGGCGCTGGATTCACGACGGCTATGGCCAGACCGAGTCGATCCCGCTCGTCGCCAACCGTCCCGGCATGGAAATCCGCCCCGGATCGATGGGCCTGCCCTTTCCCGGACACGATGTGATCGTCGCCGACGACGAAGGCCACGAGGTTGCGCCGGGTGAGATCGGCGAGGTTGCGGTGCGCGGCCGGCCCCCTTCGCTTCTGCTCGAGTACTGGAAGAACGAAGCCGAGACGGCAGCGGTCTTCCGGGGCGAGACGTATTTTACCGGCGACCGCGCCCGGCGCGACGCGGATGGCTATTTCTGGTTCGTCGGCCGCGCCGACGACGTCATCCTCTCGGCGGGCTACCGCATCGGACCCTTCGAGGTCGAGAGCGCCCTGCTCGAACATCCGGCGGTGCTCGAATCGGGCGTGGTCGGAGCACCCGACGCCGAGCGCGGCGAGATCGTCACCGCGTTCGTCGTCCTGCGCCCGGGCGTGGCACCGTCGCCGGCGCTGGTCGACGAGTTGCGCAACCACGTCAAGAAGGTGACCGCGCCCTACAAATACCCGCGCCGGATCGAGTTCGTGCCCGAACTGCCGAAGACCGTCAGTGGCAAGATCCGCCGCGCCGAGCTGCGCGCTCGCCTGCGCGCTGAATCAGGGTCTTGAGGCGTGTCGCACCCCTCTTCGAGTCCAGGCGGGAGTGGACACGAGCCTTCGGTTACCCCGGAACCCATGGTCCCGCACTACCGCTCGTACGGCGAGCAGAGCCTGCACTATTTCGATCGCCCCGATGAGGGCCTGCCGCCGGGACCGGTCGCCGGAGCGGCGGCCTGGCGCGGCGATGCGATGCGGGACTCGCGCGAGTGGCGCGTCGCGCTCGAGCCGAGCCAGATCGCGGAACTGGAACGTGCACTCATCCACGCCCGCGGCACAGGGCGGACAATGCAGGAGTTGACGAAGGCCGATTTCCCGCTGCCGGTGCTCGCGCCGTTGCTCGCGGGTTGGCGCACGACGGTCGGGTACGAGCGGGGCTTTCTCCTGGTCTCGGGCTTGCCGGTCGAGCGCTGGGGCGACGACGATGCAGGGTTCGTCTTCTGGGGCCTTGGTCTGCACCTCGGACTGCCCGGCGCGCAGAACCCCCAGGGCGATCTGCTCGGCCATGTCATCGCGACCGGTGATGAGCAACGCGACCCGTTGGTGCGGCTCTACCGCACCTCGGCAGAGATCGCGTTCCACTGCGACGCCGCCGACGCGGTCGGGCTGCTCTGCTTGCGCGCCGCACCCTCGGGGGGACGCTCGCGCATCGCGAGTTCGGTGACCGTCTGGAACGAACTCTATGCGCGGCGGCCGGATCTCGCGGCGCGACTCTTCGCGCCCCTCCCGCTCGATCTCCGCAACGAGGACCGCAGCGGAACCCTGAACTGGATTCCCGTGCCACCCTGCCGCTTCGGTGGGGGACGGCTGCGCACTTTCTATCACAGCGACTACTTCCGCTCGGCCCCGCGTCATGCCGACGTACCTCCCCTCGGCGACGCCGAGCGCGAGCTGCTCGACTTCTACGAGACGATCGCGTCGAGCAGTGAAGTCAGCCTGGAGATGGACCTGGCACCGGGCGACCTCCAACTGCTCTCGAACCACACCGTGATCCACGGCCGCTCGGCCTACGCGGACCGTCCCGGCACGCCACGCCATCTGCTCCGGCTCTGGCTTTCATTCTGAGCCGCGACAGCGGCCGCTTGCCGCAGTGCGATCGCGAATCGCGGCCGGTCTCCGGTTCCACGTCTCCCGCGTCAGGTCGCCCGCTGTGCGACCCGGCTACGCAGGGCCAGCAGATAGGCCCCGGCAGCGAGATTGATGGGAAGCCAGACGATACGCGGAAGATGGACAGGAATGAGCGGGTTGAAGAGGAGCGCGATCAGAGCGAGCGCAACGCGGTGGGGGGAAGACAAGGCCGGACCTGCCACCAGCGCGTAGATCGCCATCGCTGTCACCGCCAGCCGCAACAGCACGTAGAAGCCGTAGGGCCAGAGGGGGAGAATCGCGGCGAAGAGGGCGCCAGCGACCACGACAAGGGCCAGATCGAGAGTTTCGTTCGGGTGCTCGGTGGCCATCGGTTTCCCCATTTCCTCGCGGTCAGTCCTCCACGATCGCGTAGGCCCGCCCCGCGCCCTGGCTGGCTGTGGCTCGGACCTCGTCGAGCGAATCGCGCAGGGCCTGAAGAAACGCGTCGATCTTGCCCGCGTGGACCGCGTTCACCGTGCAATGCAGCGAGGGCGGGGGCTTCTGCTGGTCGCAGACCCAGCCGCGTCGCCAGAGCGCGTCGCCGACGGCGAAAGCGTCGAGGGCGTCGCCAGGACCCTTTCCGTCGCACGCAAACGCGACCAGCGTGGTGTCGGGCTCGGCCAGCAGCCGGATTTCAGGCAGCGCGCGCAGGCCGGCGACGAGTTCCTCGGTGGCGTGTCGCGCGGCCGCGGTCAGGCGCAGGTAGCCGTCGATGCCGAGGTGCTGCATCACGGCCCAGGCCGCGGCGATGGGGCCACCCGAGCGCGTGCCGAGGATCGCCGCACTGCCGTAGCGGCCGCCGAGCCAGTTGTCGGTGACGAAGGTCTGGTGCCGGCGCAGCTCGCGACTGCGGTAGAGAATCACGGAGGTGCCCTTGGCGGTGTAGCCATATTTGTGCAGATCGACCGACATCGACGTCACGCCCTTGACGCGGAAGTCGAAGGCGGGCACGGCATGGCCGAGGCGCTCGAGCATCGCCAGCGTCACGCCACCCATGCAGGCATCGACGTGCATCGGCAAGCCGCGCGCCGCTGCGTCGGAGGCGATTTCGGCGATCGGGTCCACCACACCCTGGGGGTAAGCCGGTGCGGAGGCCACGACCAACGCGGTGCGTTCGTTGAGGGCCTCCCGCATGGCTGCCGGATCGGCGCGAAAGTCAGCTCGTACCGGCACGCGCACCGACCGCACGTCGTAATCGGCCGCGGCTTTCTCAAAGGCCGCGTGCGCCGAGGTCGGCAGGACCATCTCGGGCTGTGTGTTGCCCCGGGCGCGAGCGAGGCCGCGTGCCGCCTTGACCGCGCAGAGGATGCTCTCGGTGCCGCCGCTGGTGACGAAACCACCGCCGTCGTCGGGGAGGTGCAGCAGCTCGCCCGACATCTCGACGATCTCGGCCTGCATCGCGCGCAAGCTCGGAAAGGCCGCGACGTTGAGTGCATTGGTCGACTGGAAGCGCGCCAGAACCTCGTTCGTCAGCGCCAGAACCTCCGGACCGGCCGAGTAGGCGAGGCTGAACGCGCGGCCCGAGTGCCAGTCGACGTCCCCCCGAGCGAGGGTATCCAGCCGATCATGGATCCACGCGGTCGAACGGCCTTCCCTGGGCAGCGGCGGCATGGCCGCTAGGTAGCGCCGCCGGCAGGGAGCCGTAAGTCCGGCGGGTCCGAGGGCAAGCGGGGTCAGAAGTTGAAGATCTCGCGTCGCACAGGGCCGCGCAAGCAATCACCGCGGGCAGCGGGCTCCCGCCCAGACACGGACTTCCCCTGAACCTCCGGACCGGAGGACCGTGGTGCAGTGGTATCGCCCGTGATACCGATGGATCGTGGCCATCCCGTTGGTCGTGCTCGACACGAACGTCCTCGTTGCTGCGATCCGGTCGCGGCGCGGGGCCTCGTTCCGAGTGCTTGAAGAGGTCGGAACGGGAGCATTCGAGATTGCCGTATCGGTCCCGTTGGTGCTCGAGTACGAAGATGCCATGGGTCGCCAGCGCGGGGCGCTCAGCACGAGAGATCTGGACGACATGATCGACTACATCTGCAGCGTCGCGCAGAGACAATCTATCTTTTATCTGTGGCGACCGATGCTCCGTGATCCCAAGGACGATATGGTCGCGGAGGTCGCTGTGGCCGCGGGAGCCGGGGCAGTCGTGACCCACAACGGTCGCGACTTCACGGGACTGGGGAGTTTTGGAATCCGCGTCGTCACTCCCCAGGAGTTTCTGAAGGTGATTGGAGGCATGAAATGAGTGCGTTGAGCCTGCGGCTGCCGGTGTCCCTCCACCGCCGACTGGGCGAAGTGGCCGCGAGGGAAGGCGTATCGATCAATCAGCTGGTCAATGCGGCTGTCGCGGAGAAGATGGCGGCACTCTTGACAGAGGAGTACCTGACCGCGCGAGCCAAGCGCGGAAACCGCAGGGCCTTTGCGACGGCGCTGGCGAAGGTGGCGAACGTGGAACCGGATGCCCGGGATCGGCTCGCAGGACGCCCGAGCCGTGCTCGACCAAGCCGCCGATGAAGTCGAGAGCATGCGCTGGCCTCTCGGCGAGGCCCGCCCGCATCGTCCGAGTGCACGTCATACGGCAAGCCGGCCACGCAGTGAGTCCCTGCTCCCGCCGAAGCAAAACCGACCCACCCACCGCTCGGGAGGCCGCACCAGACCGGTAGGTGGGTTCGTTTCGGAACGGTGGGACCACTGCCAGGAGCAGATCGGCTCTCGCGGTTCGAGAGCCTGCGCCAGACCCCGATCGGCCGGCGAGCGCCTCGGCGCGATTCAGCGCTTCGGGCCGCCGTAGCCGTAGACGGACTGGCGCGCGCCATCGCGCCACGTCAGCAGAGCGGCTGTTGTCGAGTCGATCAGCGGCGACTGCGTCAGGCACAGGTAGGTCGCTGCGGCTCCAAAGAAGATGCCGTAGAGAACGCTCCGCATGATTGTCCGCCTCGTCCAGGGTTGCATCACTCCCACCCCTCGGGGCCGGGCGTTGGCGGATCCCCCGGGTCGCGACCGGCTCCACTTGAAACATCGGCGGCCCGGGACCGGAGCGTGAGGGGCTCCGCCCGTCGCTGGCGGGCGCTTCAACGGAGGGTCAACCACGGTCAGCGGTGCGAAACCCGGCGCGCAGCCTGATCCGACCGGGCGATCGGGTGGGCCCGGCGGCGGAGAGATGCATCCCCTGGGCGATGGCCCTCGGCTCAACGCCGGAACGCTGTGGCGTCGATCCCGAGTTCGGCGAGCTTGGTCTGGAGGTGTTGGCGGTACATGCCCATCTCCTCGGCGGCGCGCGAGATGTTGCCGCCGGAGCGGGCGAGCGCCTGCTCGATGAAGCGGCGTTCGAAATCCTCGATTGCGTGCTGCTTGGCATCACGGAAATTGAGGCCGGTCGGCCCCGGCTCTTGCGCGGCCCGGCGGTCTTGATCCGGCCCCGCGAGGCCGTCTGTGCCGGATCTCGCAAGTCCGCCGCCAGCGCCACCCGTACTGTTCGCCGGCGCTGCCGGTGCGCCGCCCGGGTCTCCGTTTCCCGGCCTTGTCTCGAAGACGGCTTGCTCGCCAGATGGACTCGCGGCCGCGTCATCCACGACGCCCCGTACGGGCCCTGATCCCGTGCCGAGGGCCTCTGGCTCCGGGAGAGCCCCAAGCGCTGCCGGCAGGTCCGCGACGTCGATCGCCGCGCCTGCGCTCAGTACGAA
>SXGT01152403.1_pt1 | contig 25935 bp, 23 predicted proteins | sample 3176221 | NCBI WGS metagenome assembly SXGT01 (sample SAMN11356862, study PRJNA531348) | freshwater metagenome | isolation source: freshwater sample F1-120 | place: China: Fuxian Lake, Yuxi | collected 2017-12-25
AGGGCAAAAAAAGCCCCTCCGAAGAGGGGCTTTCTCGCTACCGTGCTGCCGCGATCAGCGGCAGGACGACGGCAGGTACTTCTGCGGCGAACCCGCGCAGGACCACACCAGCGTGCCGCCCGAGACCGAAGGCGTCAGCGTGATGGTGACGACCGTACCGACCGAGGTGCCGGTGGCGGCACCCGCGATCGTGATGATGCCGTCGTTGGTCACGCTGCCGGTCGAGATCTTGCCGGCGATCGTTACCGTCAGCCCGCTGCCGGCGCTGAGCAGCGTGCCGTCGGTCTGGTACTTTTCCGTCACCGAGGTGCGGAAGCCCGATGCGGCAAGCATCAGTTCCGAGACTTTCGCGCGGATCGTGTAGTCCTGATAGGCGGGCAGTGCGACGGCCGCCAGGATACCGATGATCGCGACCACGCTCATCAGTTCGATCAGGGTAAAGCCCTTTTGCAGTGATCTCACGAATGCTCCTTTTCGGGTGGTATGCGGTGGGGAGGTGTTCGCCCCCAACGCTATGCCGCAATATCCGGGCCATGCCAAGCCGAGTCCCTGGGGATTCGTAAAGTAGTGCAGATTCCGCTAATTCATACTATTAATCAAATATTTGAAGAGCCCATGGAGAGCCGCCAGATGCGACGCGATGCCCTTTTGCGCAGCGACCAGTGACCAATCCTGTCACCCCTCCCTGGATCGGTCATCCCAAGCCTGTAGCAGGAGCGCCTCGAAGGCGCCCACATACCTCGACTCGTCCAGCAGCGTCGAGGCGCGAAGCCGCTCGCGCATGCCGGCGCGCATCGCCGCAAGCGCAGCGGTGTCCCGCGCGAGCTCGCAGGCGCGCGCGACGTAGGCATCGCGGTCCGCACAAGCCAGATCGCCGAGCGTCGCCGCCCTCAGGATGCTGCAGGAGGCGCGCGCGACGAAGTGGTCGCCGATCAGCGCCACCACCGGCAGGCCGAGCCACAGCGACTCGCAGGTCGTCGCGCCGCCATTGCAGGGAAACGGGTCGAGCGCGATGTCGCTGGCCTGCGCCTGCCGCCAGAATTCCACGCTCGGGGCACGCTCGTGCGTGACGATGCGCGCCGGGTCGATGCCGAGTTGCGACAGGTGCCCGATCATGCGGCTGCTCGCCTGGCCCGGTCGGAACAGCATCAGCCGCAGCCTGGCGCCGGGCACCCGCAGGAGGATTTTCGCCCAGGTTTCCAGCACCTCGGCGTTCAGCTTCCCCGGGTTGTTGAGGGAAACGAAAGTAACGCCGCCGTTGCCAGCGGCGGGGAGCGGCGTGATCTCCGGCATCGACGTCCAGGGACGGAAGCACCATAGCGAATCGGGCATTACCAGCAGCCGTTCGCGGTTCCATGTCGCCGCGCGCGGATCGGCGTCCGCCACCGCATCGGTGACGCGGAAGTCCATCGCCCGCATGCCGGTGCTGAACGGGTAGCCGAGCATGGTTACCTGCACCGGCGCGGGCTTGCGCGCAAAAACGCCCAGGCGGTTGCCATTGGTGTGGCCGGCGAGGTCAACGAGGATGTCGATGCCGTCTGCGTGCACCTGTGCCGCGGCGGCCGCGTCGTCGATGCCGTAGATCTCGCGCCAGCTGTCGACGTGCATGCGCAGTGCGGCGGTCACCGTGTCGGGGCGCGGCGTGCTGTTGTAGGCGAACACTTCGAAGCGCGAACGGTCATGGCGCTCGAGAAGCGGTGCGACGAAAGGGGCCAGCGCGTGCTGGCGGAAGTCCGGGGAAACGTAGCCGATGCGCAACCTGCGCGCACCGCGCGGGCGTGCCGGCGGCGCCCTTTCCGGGGTGAGCGGATCGGCGTGCCGCTCCGCCCACGACAGGTGCTGGGCAAGGCGCTCCTCATTGCCGATGCCGGGCACCAGGTTGAGCACCATCAGCAGGTTGGAACGCGCGGTGGCGTTGTCGGGCTTCGATGCGATCGCCTTGCGGTAGCAATCGAGCGCACGGGGAGCGAGGCCCAGGTCGATGTACGCCGCTCCGAGGTTGTTCCAGGCCGATGCGCTGTCCGGATCGAGGGCGACCGCGGACTCGAGCGTCTCGACCGCGCCGTCCAGGTCGTCGATCTGCCGCAGCGCTTCGCCCAGGTGGTTGAGATAGATTGCGTTGGGCGGTGCGAGCTCGCATGCGCGCCGCACCAGTTCGATGGCGCGTGCGTTGTCGCCGCCCTGCAACGCGACGACGCCGCGCAGGTGCAGGGCATCCGCATGATCGGGCCGCGCGCGCAGGACTTCGGCGTAGACCAGGTCGGCCGCCGCGAGATCGCCGGAACGGTGAATGGCGACCGCCCGCGCCATCAGCGCATCGATGTCGGGCGGGCGCGGCACCGTCGCGGCGGGCGGCTTGCGCAGGAGGCTGGCCAGCAGTGATTTCAGCAATGCCGCGAACCTCTGGTCTGCGGACGCACCATGCCACGCGCCGGCGCCAACGCACTGGTGCGTTCCAACGAAACCCACGAGTGCGTTCCAGCTAAGATACGACGATTGTACGCAAACCGGACCGCGGTGAATGGCTTGTTGCAGGCGATGATCTCCGCACTGATGGGCCCGCCGGCGCGCTGGCGCGCCGCGCGCGCTCTGCGCCGCGCAGTGCGGCTGCGTGAATCGGGCGCGCTGGCCGAAGCGGCCGCACTTCTCGAGCGCGAGGTGGCGCAGGACAGCCGCAGCGTGGAGGCGCGGGTGCTGCTCTCGGACATCCGGCGCGAACTCGGGCAGATCCCGGATGCCGTGCGGCTGGCGCGCGAGGCGGTGATGCTGGCTCCCGCGCATGCCGACGCGCACTCGCTGCTCGCCGTCGCGCAAGCGCTTGCGGGAGAACATGCAGAGGCGGCCGGCGCGTATGCCGCAGCGGTTCGCCACGATCCGCTGAACGCACGGCGGCGCATGGACCTCGCCACGACGCTGCTCGCCATGGACCGCGCCGCCGAAGCCGCCGCGCAGCTGGAGGAAGTCATCGCGCGCGATGCGGGGCACGCCGCGGCGCTGGCGTTGCTGGGACTGGCGATGCACCGCCAGGGCCGCCCGGGCAAGTCGCTGCGCTGCCTGGAGCGGTCGCTGCAAATCGATCCGACGGACGTGCAGGCGCTGAACAACTACGCGCTGGTGTTGCGCGACGCGGGCCGGCACGACGAGGCGGAAGAGGCGCTGCGCAAGGTTCTCGCGCGCAGGCCGGACGATCCCGGCGCGGCGAACAACCTCGCCGTCGCGCTGGCCGACCGGGGGCGGCACGCCGAGGCGCGCGCGCTTGTCGAGCCGCTGGTTGCGGCGATGCCGGAGATGCTGGAGCCGCGTTGCACGCTGGCGCGTATCCTCCTCGACCAGGGCGATGCCGTGCAGGCCGTTGCGCACCTCGACCGGGCCGTCGCCGATCACCCGCGAAGCGCCGACGCGAGGCTCGCACGCGCCGTCTGCCGGCTCGCGCTGGGCGATTTTGCCGGCGGCTGGGACGACTACGCATTTCGCACCGGCACGCTGGAGACGCCCGCACGCGGCTTCCCGTTGCCGGAGTGGGATGGCGACGACCCGGCGGCGAAGTCGATCATGGTCTACGCAGAGCAGGGGATCGGCGACGAAATCATGTTCGCCGGCTGCTATGCGGAACTGATCGCCGAAGCGCGCGGCGTGACGCTCGAGTGCGACCCGCGTCTCGCGCCGCTGTGGCGCCGGTCCTTTGCGGGCGCCTCGGTGGTCGCCGACCGCAGCCGCGGGCCGCACGCCTGGATCGCGGACGCCGGCCCGATCGATGTGCAGGTGCCGGCCGGTTCGCTGCCGCGGCGCTACCGCCGCTCGCGCGCGGCGTTTCCGCGGCACGGCGGCTACCTCGCGCCCGACCCGGAAAAGCTTGCGCGCTACCGCGCAAGGCTCGATGCGCTCGGTCCCGGATTCAGGGTCGGCCTGGCGTGGCGTGGCGGCGTCGCCAAGACGCGCCGCGCGCTGCGCTCGATCGAGCCGGCGCAGTTGCGCGTCCTGCTCGAGCGCAGCGACACGCGCTTCATCTGCCTGCAGCACGGCCCCGGGGAGCAGGACCTCGCCGCGCTCGCCGCCATCGCCGGCCCGCGCGTGCATCACTGGCCCGATGCCCTGGCCGATGTCGACGAGACCGCCGCGCTGCTTTGCGCGCTGGACCATACGGTGACCGTGTGCAACTACCTCGTCCATCTGGGTGGCGCGCTGGGGCGCGACGTCCGCGTGGCAGTGCCGGCCAGTCCGGAGTGGCGCTACCTGCGCGCGGGCGCGGACATGCCGTGGTACCCGTCGGTGCGCCTGTTTCGCCAGCAGGACGCCGTGGACTGGGAGCCGGTCCTGCGCCGGATCGCCGCATCGTGGTGAGCGCGGGAGGACGATGTTCGCCCGCCTGATGCGTTCGCTGTTCGGCGGGGACGGGCGTGCCGCCAGTCAGCGGCGCGACGCCGCGCTCGAGCTGGCGCGCCAGAACTTCGAGGCAGGCAAGCTCGCCGAAGCCGAGGCTGCAATCGCCATGCTGATGCCGGCGCACGCGAACGACGCGGAGGTGCTGCATGCGGCGGGGCTGATCGCCTACCGGCGCGGCGATGCCGAGGCGGCCATCGGCCACCTGGCGCGTGCCGCGGGGCTGCACCCGGACGATGCGGGCGTGCTCGCCAGCTATGGCGAAGCGCTGCGCGTCGCGGGCCGCGCCGACGCGGCGGAAGCCGCATTGCGCAAAGCGCTCGAACTCGAGCCCGGAGACGCGAACGGGTGGCTGAACCTTTCGCACCTGATGGTGCAGACGGGTCGGCGCGGGAACGCCATCGAGGCCGCCGAACGCGCGGTCGCCCTGCGGCCGGCGCACGCCGCGACACATCTGCAGCTGGGCTGGTGCCTGCTGTCGAAATCGCAGGCGGCGGAGGCGCTGGAGCACCTGAAGCGGGCGTGCGCGCTCGATCCCGAGTCGCTGGAGGCGCGTTTTCACGCTGCGCGCGCGGCAGCGGTGGCCTGCGACTGGAGCTGGCCGCTGGAGCAGACCATTGCCCTCGTCGAGTACTGGGCGGCGAATCCCGCGGACCCGCGCACCCACGGCCTGCGCCCGTTTCTCGCCTACGAGGTCCCGGTCGGCAACGTTGTCCGGCGCGCCGTCGCGGAACATTATTCGGGGCAGATCGTCGCGCGCGCGACGCGGGGCCGGCCCGCCGCTGCACCCGACCCGGCCCCGGGTGGGCGCCTGCGCGTCGGTTACCTGTCAGCGGATTTCCACAACCATCCCACGATGCACCTCGCCGGCGGCCTGTTCGGCCACCACGATCGTTCCGCGGTGGAGGTATTCGCCTATTCCTTCGGCGAGGACGACGGCAGCGCCCACCGTCGCCGCGCGATGCAGGGCGTCGAGCACTTCAGCGACGTGCGCAACCTTGCGCCGCGGGAAATCGCCGCGCGCATCCGCGAGGATGCGATCCAGGTGCTCGTAGACCTGAAGGGGTTCACCTACCTGGCGCGCCCGGACATCCTCGCGCTGCGACCGGCCCCGGTGCAGGCGAGCTGGCTCGGGTACCCGGGGACCATGGGCAGCGGATTGGTCGACTACCTGATCTCCGACCGCATCGTCACGCCGCCCGGCAGCGAACAGGACTACGGCGAAAGCTTCGCGCTGCTCCCCGGCAGCTACCAGGTCAACGACCGCGACCAGGCGATCGCGCCGCAGCGTCCTTCGCGCGCCGAGTGCGGCCTGCCTGAGGCGGGCCTGGTGCTGTGCTGCTTCAACGTGCTCTACAAGGTGGACCGGTCGATCTTCGAGGCGTGGATGCGGATCCTGCGGGCGCTGCCGGGCGCCGTGCTGTGGCTGCTCGCCAAGCCCGAGATCGCGGAGGCCAACCTGCGCCGCGAGGCGGCCGCGCGCGGCATCGACCCCTCGCGGCTGGTGTTCGCGAGGTTCGCGCCGCGCGAGGCGCATCTCGCGCGCCTGGCCAACGCGGACCTGTTTCTCGATACCCGGCTGGTCAACGCGCATACCGGCGCGAGCGACGCGCTGCGCGCCGGCGTTCCGCTGCTCACCTGCGCGGGCGACAGCTTCCCGTCGCGCGTGGCGGCAAGCCTGGTGTACGCCGCGGGCATCGACGAGCTCGCGGTCGATTCGCTGCAGGCGTACGAAGAACTGGCCATCGCGCTCGGCAACGATCGCGAGCGGCTCGGCGCGCTGCGCCAACGCCTGCACGCCGGCCTCGGCTCATGCCCCCTGTTCGACACGGCGCGCACGGCGAGAAACCTGGAGCGCGCCTACGCGCTGATGTGGGCCATTCACCAGCAGGGGCAGGGGCCCGCGCCATTTTCCGTGCTGGAAGGCTGAACCTCCGGTTCGTGCGTCAGATGCGGTCGAGGTACTCCACGTACCAGCGGGCAAAGGGCGGGCAGCGGCGCGCCAGCGGCAGCCACATCGCGAGTTGCTGCGGGTGCCACGCGAAGCGAGCGCGGCGCGCGAAGGCCCGCTGCACCGCGCCGTTCGCCGCGCAATTGACGGTGACGCGCCGGAACGCGCCCTGCAGGCGCTCGACCAGTCCGTCGAAGGACGCTTCCGGGCCCGCCATCTCGTAGACGAAGCCTTCGCCGGCGCGGCGCCCCGCGAGCGCGTAGGCCCCGTCGTGGAAGAACGCTTCCACGCGGGTGGCAGGCATCGGGATCGCCGTGAAATCCCGTGCGGACCGCAGCACGCCGTCCGGCTGCAACGTCGAGCGCATGCGCCGCAGCCGCTTCGCCGTCGCGACGTCGATCCGTTTGCCGGGCCGCAGGCGGGCCGCCGTCGTGCCGGTGATCCAGTCGCCGCGCAGGGCCCGGTCGCAACTGCGCCAGCCGCTGGCCCGATAGACCTGCGGTTGCGCGGTCCACAACACGGCGAACGACGCGCCCCGCGCCGCCGCGCGCCGGCGTGCGAAGCCGAGCACTGCGGTGGCGACGCCCTGGCCGCGCAATCCGGGCGCGGTGCAGACCGCGCCGAGCATCGCGCCGCGCTCGCGTCGCCCCTTCCAGGACCAGTCGAACAAACGCATGACGAGCGCGCCGGCGATGCGGCCCTCCAGTTCGGCGAACACGAGGTTCGCGTGCATGCCGGCGGCGAAGGCCTGCGGAAAGCGCCGCGCCAGCCGCGGCAATCGCCGGCGCGAGACGACGAATTCGCGGTCGAGAAACCGGCGCACGCGGGCGGCTTCCGCGGCGTTCCTGCAGCAGCGCACCACGAGCGGCATCTACCAGCCGGCGCGGATGCGTTGCGCGATCGCCTCGCGCTCCCCGGCGCCAACCCACCAGCCGCAGGGAATGGCGAGGTTCTCGCGGTCGACCAGTTCCACGCCGGGCAGTTCGCCCGCGCTGCGCGCACCCGCGAACCCGCTGTAGGCGTCGTTGCGCACGTGCAGCCGCTGCGCACCGATGCCATGGGCGTGGAGCATGCGCACGAGGTCGTCGCGCCGCTCGGCCCGCAGGGCATAGGTCCAGTACGCGGACGCCGCATGCGCCGGCCGCGCGAGCAGCGTGACGCCGGCGATGCCCTTGAGCGCATGTTCGTACCAGGCGCCGTTCTCGCGATGGCGCGCCACGACTTCGCCGGCCTGTTCCATCTGCAGCCTGCCGAGGGCGGCCGCTACGCCGTTCATGGCGAAGCTCCAGCCAAGTTCGACGATATCCGAAGCCGGGTTGAGGTCGCCGTTCGGCAGGCGGAAGCTCGCCGATTCGATGCCGAAGCGCCGCAGCCTGCGGGCGCGCTCGAGATCCGGCCCGCGGCGGCAGAGGAGCGCGCCGCCGTCGATCGTCGTCACGTGCTTGACGGCGTGGAACGAGAGCACCGTGAAGTCCATCGCGCCGGCGCCGACCGGCCGGCCGCGCCATTGCGCGCCGAGCGCCTCGGAGGCATCGTCGATCGCCGCGATGCCGTGCCGGTCGGCGTACGCGCGCGCGCCGTCGACGTCCGCGGCATCTCCGGACCAGTGGTGCAACAGCAGTGCGCGTACCCGCTCGCCGGGCCGCGCGGGAAGCCGGGCCGGATCGAGCATGCCGGTGGAAGGATCGACGTCGCACCACACCGGACGCGCGCCGAGGTTGGCGATCGGCGCCGTCGTGGCGAGGCACGACAGCGGCGACACCAGCACTTCGTCCCCCGCGCCGACGCCGGCGCAGGCAAGGGCCAGCGTGAGGGCGGCCGGGCCGTCGGCGGTGGCCAGCGCGAGCGGATTGCCGGTGAAGCCGGCGAGCGACGCTTCGAATGCGTCGACCGCCGGTCCGCCCGAGAGCTGGCCGCTGGCAAGGGCCTCGGCGACCACGCGCGCGGCGCCCTCGGGCATGCGCACCTTGAAGAGCGGGATCGGCGCCATCACCACCCGGCGCGCAGCGCCGCGGCAATGCGCTCGCGGTCCGCGTCGCTCACCCACCAGCCGCAGGGGATGTGCAGCATGCGCGCCGACCACGCGTCGACGCCGGGAAGCTCGCGGCGGCTGGCGGCGAACACGCTGTGCGCGTCGTTCCTGCGGTGCGACATCGAGCAGCCGATGCCGCGCGCCGCGAGCGCCTGCGCAAGCGCGTCACGCCGTTCCGCAAGTACCGTGTAGAACCAGTACGACGGTTCCGCAGCCGGTTCCCAGGCGCACAGCCCGAGGCCCGGAATGCCGCGCAATTCGCGGTCGAACCAGCGTCCGTTCTCGATGTGGCGCGCGATCGCCGCGCCGACGTGCTCGAGCTGCACCAGGCCGATGGTCGCGTTGACGTTGTTCATGTGGTACTTGAATCCCGGCTCGGCAATGTCGACCTCCAGGCGCGGCGCCTGCCGGTCGATGCCGAACCAGCGCAGCAGGCGCGCCCGGCGCCGGTCCGTTTCGCGCCGGCAGGTGAGCATGCCGCCGTCCACGGTGGTCAGGTGCTTGATCGCCTGCAGTGAGAACATGACGTAGTCGGAATGCATGCCGAGCTGCGCGCCGCCGTAGCGTGCGCCCAACGCGTGCGCCGCATCCTCGATCAGCGGCAGCCCGTACTCGCGCGCGATGCGGCCGAGCGCCTCGAGCGGCGCAGGGATGCCGCCGTAGTGCACGGCAAGGATGGCGCGCGTCCTGGTCGTGATGCGCGCGCGCACCGATTCCGGGTCGAGGTTGCCGTTGCGCGGATCGACGTCGGCCCAGACCGGCTGGCCGCCGGCGTGCAGGATGGCCAGGTTGCTCGGTTCCGCGGTCACCGGCGTGCTGATCACCTCGTCGCCCGGGCCGACGCCCGCGAGCAGCATCGCTATGTGCAGGGTCGCGGTGCCGGAATAGAACGAAAGCGAATGGCCGGCGCCGATGAACGCGGCAAAGCGCCGCTCGAACTCGTAGACCGGCTCTCCCTCGGAGACCTGGCCGCCGTAGAGCACGGCCTCGAGGCGAGGCATGAGCGCCTCCCGCGGCGACATGAAGACCTTGTGCAGCGGGATTGGCGGCTTCGTCGTCTGGTCGCCCACAGCCCTAGAAGAGGGCAAACTCACCGCCCGCCATTTCCATCTCCCGGTACTCGCGGTCGGCGCGCTCGATCATCGCCTTGACCTCGGCGGCGTCCGCCAGCGTGTCGCCGGAAGCGTATTCGCGGGCGAGCTGGGCCGGGCGCTCGGCACCCCACCATGCATGGACCTTGAGGTACTGCCCCTGGTCCTCGACGCGCACCAGTTCCTCCTCCGAGACCAGGATCTCGTTCAACTTCTCCCCGGGCAGCGTGCCGATCACCGCGTAGTCGAGCTTGCGCCCGGCCTCCTCGCAGAGCACCGCGGCGATGTCCACGACGCGCGCGGCGGGCGCCTTGCGCACGAAGATCTCGCCCCCGGCCTGCTCGGCGGCGGCGTGCATCACGAGGTCCATCGCGTCGTGCAGCGTGAGCAGGAAGCGCGTCATGCGCTCGTCGGTGATGGTGAGGCGCTGGCCGAGCTTGAGCTGGCGGCGAAAATACGGCACCACCGAACCGCGCGAGCGCAGCACGTTGCCGTAGCGCACGCAGCACAGGCGCGTGCCGCGGTTCAGGCGCGAGCGGTTGCCGGTGAGCACGATGCGCTCCTGCAGCGCCTTGGTCATGCCCATCACGTTCACCGGCTTCACCGCCTTGTCGGTGCTGATCATGACGAAGGATTCGACCGCCGCATGCAGCGCCGCATCGACCACGTTCTGCGCGCCCGCCACGTTGGTGCGCACCGCTTCCTGCGGCGCGTACTCGCAGGTCGGCACCTGCGTGAGCGCCGCGGCGTGGAACACCACGTTGACGCCGTGCATCGCCTCGTGCAGCGAGTCGGCATTGCGCACGTCGCCGATGACGAACGCCAGGTTGCGGCGCTCGCGGTAGAACACGCGCATGTCGTATTGTTTCTTCTCGTCGCGGCTGAAGACGCGCACCTCGCGCGCGCCGAGGTCGAGCAGCCGCCGGACGATGAAGTTGCCGAAGGAGCCGGTGCCGCCGGTGACGAGGACGGTCTTCTGCGAGTAATCCATGCGCTTTCGCCGGGTGCGGGGGTGCGGGAGATTCTAGCGGAACCGCCTCTCGCGTTCGTGCGAATATTGCGGCATGTTGTCCAGGCTGCTGCGGGAATGGTGGTCGCGCTTCCTTCCGGCGCGCGCGGATGCGGCGGCTGCGGCGCGCTACGCTGCCGAGCGCATGACAGGTGCGCGCGACCTGGCGGGCCGCGCCGAGCTGCTGGACTTCGCGCTCGCGCAATGCTCGGTGCAGGGCCTGGTGCTGGAGTTCGGCGTGTTTCGCGGCGATTCGTTGCAGATGATCGCCAAGCGCTGCGCGCAGGAGGTGCACGGCTTCGATTCCTTCGAGGGACTGCCGGAGGACTGGACCGGCGGGCGCGAGAAGGGCCGCTTCTCGCTCGGCGGAGAGCTGCCGGCGATCAAGGCGGCCAACGTCGTCCTGCACAAGGGCTGGTTCGAGCGGACGCTGCCCGGATTCCTGGCGTCGCATCCTGGTCCCGCGCGCTTCCTGCACGTCGACTGCGACATCTACAGCTCGACCCGTACCGCGCTCGAGCAGCTTGCGCCGCGCCTGGTTCCCGGCACCATCATCGTGTTCGACGAGTACATCAACTACCCCGGCTGGCGCGAGCACGAGTTCCGCGCGTTCGCCGAGATCGTCCGGCAGAGTGGCATTGCGTACTCGTATCTCGGCTACGCGTCGGCGCACGAGTCCGTCGCGGTGCGCATCGACGCAGTGCGCAGCGCCGAGGGCGTGCCGTGAACATCGTCTGGCTGGAGTCCGGGCTGGTCACGGAATCCGCGCAGGGGCCGAGTTCACCGCACGCCGGGGTCCGCTATCGCGCGCTGCCAGCCATGCGCGCCATGAGCGAACTGGGACACGCGGCGCGCATCGTGCCGGTGTTCGCCTTCGCCTCGGTCGACGAGCTGTTCGCCGGCGATGTCGACCTGCTGGTGTGCTCGCGAGTGGTGCCGCCGGCGCCGGGCGCGTTCGTGGAGACGGCGAATCGGTACATCGCGTGCGCGCAGCGCGCGCGCTCGTCGGGCATCGGCGTCGTTGTCGACGCCAACGACCGGCACTGGGAGGTCCCGGAATCGCGCGCCATGCTGCAGCAGCTGATGGCGCAGGCCGGCGTCGTGGTCGCCGGCTCGACGTCGCTTGCCGCGCTGCTGGGCGGCATGACGCGCGCCGCCATCCGCGTCATCGGCGATCCTTACGAGCTTGCCGAAGGGGCGCCGCAGTTCGCGCCGCCCGGCTCGAAGCGGGCATTTGCGCTCTCCGGCCTGCTGGGACGCCTGGCAGGCACGCGGTCGCCGGGCAGACCCGTGCAGCTGCTGTGGTTCGGCCATCCGACCAACCTCGGCCCGATCCTTGCGCTGGTGCCGCAACTCTCGCCGCTGATCGGCGACTGGTCCATCGCGCTGCACATCGTTTCCGCCGCGGGTTGCAGCGCCGAGGAGGTCTGCGAGGAGGTGAGCGGCAATTTCAGCCCGCAGCTCTCCGCGCGCTTCACCGAGTGGTCTCCGGCGGCGGTCGCGGCAGCGCTCGAAGCCTGCGACCTGGTGGTGATTCCGAGCGAGGTAGATGCGCCGGCGAACCTCGGCAAGACGGCGAACCGCATGATCGAGTCGATCCGCCGCGGCCGCTTCGCGGTCGCCAACCCGCTGCCCTCGTACGTGGAGTTCGAGCGCTACGCCTGGGTCGGCGACTCGCTCACCGAAGGCATTGCGTGGGCGCTCAGGCATCCGGGCGCGGTGCGGCGCAGGATCGTGCATGGCCAGGAGCATGTCGCCCGGCACCATTCCCCGCAGGCGATCGGCAGGCTGTGGGAGGGCGCCATGCTGGATGCAGCGCGCCTTGCGAGAACGGCCTGATGTATCGTTGCAGATGGATCGTCACCCATGCTGAATGAAATCCTCAAGGAAGCCTGGCGCAAGCTGCGCGGTGCCGCGGTTGGGGAGGCGCCGTCGCCGGAGCGCGCGCAGGCCTTGCTGCGCTCGGGCGACGCGGCCGCCGCCCACGCCATGCTCTTGCGGCTGGTGCAGGAGTCGCCGCTCGAGCCCGGCGGCCACGCGGCGCTCGGCTGGGCATGCCGTGCGCTGGGGGACGACGCCGGCGCCGAACGCCATGCGCGCGACGCGCTGGCACTGAAGGCGGACGTCAATTCCGCGCACCTTCTGCTCGCCACGCTCGAGCTGCGCGGCGTGTACTACGTCGAGATCCTCGCCCGCATCCACCAGGTGCTGCGCCCGCGGACCTATGTCGAGATCGGCGTGTTCAAGGGCAAGTCGATCGTGCTGGCGAGGCCGGAAACCGACGCCATCGGCATCGATCCCGAGCCGCGTCCCGTGGTCGAACTGGGACCGCGCTGCCGCATCGTCGCCATGACGAGCGATGCCTATTTCGCCGGCCACGACCTGACGGCCGAACTCGGCGGCAGGCCTGTCGACCTGGCGCTGATCGACGGCATGCATCGTTGCGAATTCGCGCTGCGCGATTTCGCCAACCTCGAGCGCCACTGCACGCCCGGGTCGACCATCCTGATGCACGACGGGCATCCGCTGGACGAGATCACCAGCGCGCGCGAGCGCACGACCACGTTCTGGACCGGCGACACCTGGCGTGCGGTGCTGGCGCTGCGCAAGTACCGCCCGGACCTCTCGGTGCAGACCCTCGCCTCGCCGCCGTCCGGCCTCACCGTGGTGCGGCGGCTCGATCCGGCTTCGCGCGTGCTGGCCGAGCGCATGGCCGAAATCGAGGCCGACATGCACGCCATGGATTTCGGCATCCTGCGCGGCGCGAAAGCCGAGATGCTCGGCGTGGTGCCGGCGGACCTCGACGCCATCGACGCGCTGTTCGCCGCCCGGCCGGCGTGAGCGGCGGGATCGCGCGTTGCTGAAGGGCCTCGGCCGCGCGGTCCTGCGCTCGCTCGCGGCGGCGAAGGCGCGTCGGCGGCTGCGCGAGGGCGATCGCCTGGCGACCGGGGGCAGGGCTGGCGAGGCGCTCGAGCAATACCGCCAGGCGGTTGCGTGCGCGCCCTGGATGGGTGCGGCGCGCAACGATCTGGGCGTGGCCCTGATGGCGCTCGGCCAGGGCGCGGCCGCGGAACAGGAGTTCCTGGCCGCGAGCCGGTGTGTCTCCCCCCCGGCGCAAGCGCATCTCAATCTCGCGCAACGCTATCTGTATACCGAGCGGCAGGGCGCGGGCCGGGAGCAGTTGCAGCTTGCCGCGCAGCTTGCCGCGGGGAATCCGCGGCTCGCGCTGCTGCAGGGCTATTGCGCGCTCGCGTTCGGCGATGCGGAGGCGGGCGTGCGGCATTACCGCGAGGCATGGCGCAACGCGCCGGCGGATGCCGATGCTGCGAGCGGCTACCTGCTGTCCCTGTCCTACGCGGAATCGGCGACGCCCGCGGCATTGTGCGAAGCGCACCGGCAGTGGGCGGCGGCGCTGCCGGCGCCGGAGGCCGATGCCGGCCTCGGGCGGGAGGCGCGCCAGCCGCCGTGGCGCATCGGCTACCTGTCGCCCGATTTTCGCGATCATGCGGTGCGTTTCTTCTTCGAACCGCTGCTCGAGCACCACGACCGGCGGCGCTTCCAGGTCTGCTGCTACAGCGATGCGCGGCAGCCCGACGCACACACGCAGCGCATGCGCCAACGCGCCGATCGCTGGTGCGAGGCGGCCGGGCTCGCCGACGCCGAACTCGCGCGCACGATCCGGCGCGACGGCATCGACGTGCTCGTCGACCTTGCCGGCCATACCTCCGGCAATCGCCTCGCCATGCTGCGTTCGAGGCTCGCGCCGGTGCAGATCACGGCGTTGGGATACCCGCCGACGACAGGATTGGCGACGATCGACTGGAAGCTTTCCGACCCGGTGGCTGACCCGGCGGGCGCCGAGGCCTACTACGCGGAGCAGTTGCTCAGGCTGCCGCAGACGTTCTGGTGCTTTGCGCCGCCCGCGGACGCGCCGCAGGTCGCTGCATCGCCGGCAGGCGCCAACGGCTTCGTCACCTACGGCTGCATGGGCAATCTCGCCAAAGTGGGGGACGCCGCGCTGCAGGCCTGGGCTGCGATCCTCGGTGCGGATTCGTCCGCGCGCTTGCTGCTCAAGTGCCCGACCCTCGGCGACGAAGCGGTGCGTGCGTTCACGCGCGAGCGCATGGGCCGCGCCGGCATCGACCCTGCCCGCGTGCGATTCGAGGGCCGCAGCGACCTTGCCGGTTTCCTCCAGGCCTACGCCGGCATCGACATCGTGCTCGACACCTTTCCCTACAACGGCGGGACGACCACTTGCCACGCGCTGTGGATGGGCACGCCGGTGGTTACGCTGGCCGGCGAGATCCTGCTCTCGCGCATGGGGGTGTCGATGCTCGCAAGCGTCGATCTCGGCGATCTCGCCGCGCGCACCTGGCCGCAGTACGCCGAGGTCGCGATCGCCCTTGGCCGCGACCGGGAGCGCCTAGCCGTGCTGCGGCGCACGCTGCGCGAGCGCATGTGCCGCTCGCCGCTCACCGATGGCCCGCGTTTCGTCGCCGCGCTGGAGGCGGCGCTCGCCGACCGGCTGGCTAGCTCCCGATGAAGACCGATTGGCCGGTGGGCAGGACCACGAACGGCCGCGCGGGCTCGGAGAAATAAGAGTCCCAGGCGCGCGCCGCGCCGGGAAAACCGAGCGCACCATAGTCGTCGCAGACGACGACGCCGCCGCTGGCAAGCCGCGGCACGAAATACTCCAGCGACTCGAGCGTCGGCTCATAGAGGTCGACGTCGAGGTGCACGAAGGACCAGGTCGTTTCGGGAAGCTGCGCGAAGACCTCGGCGATCCAGCCCTTGGCGATGCGCACGCCGGGGAATTCGCGCATCGCCCTGGTGACGATGCCGATCGGCGCACGCAGGTTCTCCTTGGGTATCAGCGGCGGGCGCTCGCGCGCGGCGCCGTCCTCCCCGGCGGTGCGAATCGCGTCCTCTTCCACCGGTGCGCTCAGGCCTTCGAAGCTGTCGAGCAGGTGCAGTCCCGAGCCGTCGAAGGCGGGGTCCTCGGCGCGCGCGGCAAGGCAGAGGGCCAGCGCGCTGGCGCCGCTGTACACGCCGCATTCGGCCCATGCGCCCGGGATGCGACGGGCGTGCAGGAAATAGCGGATCAGGTTCCAGGTCGCCGCATGGCGGCGGACCAGCTTGATGCCCGGAATGCTCGAGGAGGACTGGGTGAGCGCCTGCTGCATCAGGTCGTTGAAGTCCCGGTCGCCGACGCGCAGGCCATCGAACAGCGTACGCAGGTGCAGGTCGTGCGGCGCGGCTGCATCGGGGTGGCGCTGCCAGAGCATGTGTTCCAGCGTGCCGGGGTGGGGGATCCTCGGCGGCTCGGGCGGCGGCGTCGCTGCAGGCGGACGGGTGCCCGACAGCAGGCGTTTCAGCAGTTCGGCGAGCACGCGCCTCCCGCGCCGGATGCGCCTGCAATGCCGAGGACTTCGCTCCAGCGCCGGCCGATGGCCTGCGGCGAGAAGCGCGCCTCGATGTACTTCTGGCCGGCGGCGACCCGGTCGGCCGCAGCCTGCGGGTTCGCCAGCGCCCAGTCCACGCCGTCGGCCAGCGATTCCCCCACCCAGGCGTAGTCCGCCAGTTCCCGGTAGGCCGGGATTGGCGACGCCACCGCGATGCGCCCGCCGCGAATCGCCTCGAGCAGCCGGTTGTGGGACTTCACGCTGCCCCATGCGCCGCCGGATTCCTGCGGCAGGAGGACGACGTCGCAGTCGTCGATCGCGCGCCAGGTGTTTTCCGGCGACCAGGGAATCGACTCAACCTCGAGTTGCGGATGCTCGCGGCGTGCGTGCGCCGCGATGCCCTCCACCAGGTGCGCGCGGTCCTTGCCTGCGACGATGGCGAGCGTTGCGGGCCTGCCGCGCAGGCGCGCGGCGACCCGCGCGAGGCTGTCGTCGACGAGCGCCTGGTTGGTGTCGCCGAGGTTGCCGAACCAGCACAGGCGCACCGGCCCGGCCTGCGGCGCCTTCGGCTGGTTGAGCCGCGGGCTCTCCCAGGGGTCCTCGATGACGTGCACGCCGCGCGCCGCATGCGGCCGCAGGCGCTCGGCGAGTGCTTCGCACGGCACGGTCAGCGTGCAATGCCGCGCGAGCGCCGCCTGGTACTCGGCGAGGAAGGGATCGCCGAGAATGTCGCCCATGGCCGCGTAGTCGTCGGACAGATCGGCGAACAGGCGAGGCCCTGCCGACAGGTCTGCGATACGTTGCAGCATGCCCGACATCTCGCCCCGATGTCCGAGGAGATATGCGGTGGACAGCTTGCCGAGCACGACGGCGTGCGGGCGCCCGAGCGAGGCGAGCGATGGATCGGCCGCGAACATCTGCAGCGGCACGAACATCACCCGCATGGCGGGCGCGATGCCGGTGGCGGGTGCGAGGATCCGCAGGCGCACGCTGGCCAGCGGGGAGAAACCCTCGCCCGCGCGCGAGAACGGCCGCACCTCGTTGGTCATGGTGACGAAGGCGACGAAGGGGTCGGTGTCCGAGGATGCGAGCCGGCGCGCGGGCGCTGGCGCGGCGCGCGGGGGCGTGGGCGCCGCACGCGGCGCCGCCGGGCTGGCGAATAGCTGGCGGAACAGGGATCCCAGGTTCATCGGCGCAGGGGTCCCTTGCCGCTCAGCGGCGAACGAGATACCCCGACGGCGCCAGGCTGAAGCCGAACTTTCCGGCGCGCTCGGCATCGACGATGTACTCGCCGCCGTGCTCGGCAAGGAACGCGTTCAGCGCTTCCATCGGACCGGGGCCGAAATCCGGGCGCAACGGGTGGCCGTTGACGCAGGTGTCCTCGACCACCAGGTAGTCGCCGCTGCGCAGCAGTGGGGTCAGCAGCTGCAGCTCGCGCAGCACGTGCGCCATGCTGTGGTCGGAATCGAGGATCATGAACAGCGGCCCGCGCCCGGCGGGCAGCATCGAGCGCAGCAGCTCGAACATCTCCGGCGCGGCGCTGTTGCCGGCGATGAACTCGATGCTCGGGTGGTCGCTGACCTGCAGGTCGGTGTGCGCGACATCGACCGTGATGACCTTGCCGCGCATGTCGTTCAGCTCCAGCAGGTCGGCGAAGTAAAGCGCCGAGCCGCCGTGCCGCGTGCCGGTCTCCACCACCCAGTCGATGCGCCGCTCGGTGAAGATCTCCTGGTAGTTCCACAGGTCGGTCGGCGCCTTGAGGATGCGCACCCCGCGATAAAACTGGCGTCTCCAGACGCCCAGCTCGTAGTAGCGGCGCAGGTACTCCTCGCCCGCAGCTTCATAGGCAGTCATGCGGGGAGAAGTCTAGCAGGTGACCCGGCGTCAACCGATGCCGCGATTGCCCTCGACGCCGATGAGACGCGGCAGTTCCAGCGCCAGCGGCGGGATCGTGCGGCGCGCGCGCAGATAGCGCGACACGACATCCCAGATCGGCTCGCCGCGCGCGTCCTCCGCGACCGAGGCCCAGCCGGCGACCTTGTAGCGCCGGGCCGCGTCCAGCGGCTTGCCGCCGACGCGCAGGTCCGATATGCGCGCTCCCGTCTTCGCGTACGGCTCGCAGGCGAAGCTCATGCCGCCGACGCGCACCCTGTCGCCGCCCGGCTGCAGGGAGGGGTCGGGGTTGAACAGGTTGTCGCAGACGTCCTCGAGGATCGCCTTGATCTGCTCGCCGCTGATGTCGTTCAGCGTGGTGGCCGGGTAGGTGATGGCGGTCTGGTCCATCAGGTGCTCGAAGGTGATGGGGTCGCCCGGCAAGAGGCTCGTGCCCCAGCGGAAGCCGGGAGAAAACGCGATTTCCGCGCCGCGCACTTCCAGCATCGCCTGCAGGATCAGCTGGTCGAAGGCGCCGTTGAAGTTGCCGCGGCGGTAGAGGGTGCCCTCGGTCACGGCGAGCCTCTCGCCGAGCTTCGCCGCATGCGGCGCGCGCACGCGCTCGATGTAAGCCGACATTGCAGGGTCGGCCGGCAGCAGGTTGGCGAACACCGGTAGCAGCCGGTAGCGGAAGTCGCTGACGCCGCCCGGCCCCACCTGCAGGTCGAGCACCGAAAGGAACTTGGCGTTCGACCCCGAATTCATCACCAGCGTGCGGCCGCCGCCGTTTTCCACCACCACGGGCGCCGGCACGCCGTCGTGCGTGTGCCCGCCGAGGATGGCGTCGATGCCGCGCACGCGCGAGGCGAGCTTGAGGTCGACGTCCATGCCGTTGTGCGACAACAGCACCACCGCCCTGGCGCCCTTGGCGCGCACCTCGCCGACCAGTTCCTGCAGGCGCGCTTCCTGGATGCCGAAGCTCCAGCCGGGCACCAGGTGGCGCGGATTGGCGATCGGCGTGTACGGAAACGCCTGGCCGATGACCGCCAGCGCCACCCCGTTCACCGTGCGCAGCGAGTAGGGCTTGAACACGGGGTCCTCGAAGTCCGCGGTCTTGACGTTCTGCGCGAGGAACTCGATCGGCGCGAGTTCGTGTTCCACCGCCTGCTTCATGCGCTCCGGCCCGTAGGTGAAATCCCAGTGCGCGGTCATCAGGTCGACGCCGAGCAGCTTCTGCGCGCCGATCATGTCCGCGCCCCTGGTCCACAGCGCGGTTGCCGAGCCCTGCCAGGTGTCGCCGCCGTCCAGCAGCAGCGCGTGCGGGCGCGCGGCGCGAAGCCTTTTCACCAGTGTGGCGAGATGCGCGAAGCCGCCGGTCTTGCCGTAGCGCCGCGCGGCCTGCGCGAAGTCGAGGTAGGTGAACGCGTGCGCGGGGGCGGTTCCGGGCGCGATGCCGAAATGGCGCAACAGCGCCTCGCCGACCAGGTGCGGCGGACGGTCGCGCGCCCCACCCACGCCGATGTTGGCGTTCGGTTCGCGGAAATGCACCGGCAGAAGCTGCGCGTGGCAGTCGGTGAAGTGCAGCAGCGAGACATTGCCGAACTTCGGCACTGCGTAAAGCTCGTCCGCTGCCTGCGCGGCAGAGCGCTCCGGGCGCAGCGAAGCGCCGGCCGCGGCCGCCAGGGCCAGCAGCCGGAGGAACTCCCTGCGCTGCACTACTTGTTGACCGGCGAGGCCGGGTCGAGCAGCAGCGCCACCAGGTGCGTGATCTGCTCGGGAGTGAGGAATCCGTGATGTCCGAAGCGCGGCATGAATGAGCAGGGAAACACGATCCACGCGTTGTAGATCTTGTCGTAGACGAATTTCTGCATCGCTTCGCCGGAACCGCGCTGCTTGCCATAGCCGAGCAGGCTCGTGCCTATGGTGCCGAAGGCGACCTCCTGCGGCGTCACCTGGTGGCAGGCGTAGCAGTTGCCGCCATTGGGCTGCTTGGGGTTGTCGGGCCGACCGCCAAAGCGCATCCCGAATCCGCTCTGCGCGTTGCGCTCACCCTGTTTCCAGTCCCCCATCAGCTTGCCGCCGGCAGGGTACTTGATCTCGTTCTGCGCTTTCACGATGAAGGCATCGAGCTGCGCGCGCGGGATCTTCGCGACCTCGTTGCGCACTGCCGAGCACATCTTCTGCCCTTCGTCCTGGTTGAGTCGCGCCATGATCTCGGGCGGGTACTTGTCCTCTTTCAGGTAGCTTTCGCGGATCACGCGCTGGATCGTTTCCTCGGTGACGGCCGGCTCCGGCGTGCTGACGCACGACGCGAGCAGCATGGCGCCGCCGACCCAGGCCAAGGATTTCGAGAGCGTTCCCATTGCGTTCCCCCTAGCGTTTGAGGCTCGGCGCATCGATCTTCGCGCCGTTGGCGGTGAAGCTGAGGTAGGTGTGCAGCGCCATCGTCCATTCGGAACCGAAATCGACGTTGGGCAGCCGCATCTGCCACCCGCAGTCCCACAGCCGGTGCTGCATCGTGCGTACCGTGCTATGGGAGACCCGGTAGGCCGGCCAGGTCGCCATCACACGCTGGACCTGCGCCCGGTCCGCAATGTTGTAAAGGTCCTGCAGGCGGATGCGCTTGCCCTGGTCGGCGTGGCAGGTTGCGCAGGCAAAGTCCATCTTCGACATGCGGCGGTTGAACAGCGCCTCGCCGATTCGGTAGGCTTCCTTCTCCTTCGCGTGATCCAGCCGAACGTCGATCGGCATGTGAGCGGACTGGGCGGCGATGTAGGAGGCAAGGGCCTCGATCGCCGATTCGCGGTTCAGGTTGCCGAATTTCGTCTTCAGCACGTCGGCGCGGTTGAGGCCTTGCTGCGTCTCCATGCAGTGCACCAGGCGCGCTTCCATGTCCATTACGCGGTCCACGTCGGCAAAGTAGCGCGGCAGTCGCGCGTAAGCGCCCTTGACGACCCCCGGCCCCAAGCCGAAGTCGCATTTCTCCAGCGAGACGTCCTTCGGACCGAGCTTCTTCCTGAACAGCGCCTCGCCCTTGATCTCCCAGAGCTCGCCCGGGTTGCCGTCGGCGACCATGGCGCGGTATTTCTTCAATTCGTCCTCGGTGGTCTGCGCGACGACGAAACCGGACGCGATTGTCAGTACTGCGGCGGCAACGGCGCCTTTGCTCAAAAGCAAATGCATGGTTCCCCCTCCCTGAGGTACTTCGATGCCTGCTAGGCCAGCGCGGTCTCGGTCTTGTTGGTGTCGCCCTTGTTGTCGAGCCAACTCACCTCGACCTTGTCGCCGGCCTTCACGCCCCTGACGCGGAACGAGAACACCGGATTGCGCGACACGGCCTGGCTGATCTCGCCCTCGATCACCACCTTGCCGTTGACCTTCACCTCGACGTTCTGGATGAAGTGCAGCGGAACGACCTTGCCGCTCGCGTCCTTCCTCTGGCCGGTTTCCATGGGGTGGTTCATGAGCACCCGGATGTCGCCGGTGTCGCCCTTGAGCGTGGCGCGTACTTTCATCGGATCTGCCATCTCAGCCTCCGCATCCGCCGATGGTGACCTTGACTTCCTTCATCGCCGAGAAGTATTTCCCCCCGGCCTCGGCCACCACCCGCACGTTGGACGACTCGCCGATCTTGACGTTCACCTTGACGAACGGCACGGCGCCTTCCTTGAACGCGAAACGGCCGACCAGCGGGAAGGGATTCTTCTCCACCATGACGGCGATCGAGCGCGTTCCCGGGATGTTGCTGGTGACCTCGATCGGCACCACGCCGCCGTTCTCGGCGAGCTGCGGCGCGTCGATCAGCAGGTCCTTGCTCTCGGCGGCGCCCGAGGCGCCGATATTCTTCAGCGCGTCCGCCGGCGTCCTGGCGGCGAAGGCATCCTTGTTCCAGGCGGCGAGCAGTTGCTGCGGGTGCAGCAACCCGGCGGCAAGCGCCGCCGCCAACGCGCCACCGCGGCCCGAGGCCTTCAGAAACAACCTGCGCATCGATTGCATGTCCCCTCCTGCGGTAGTGAACGGTAAATCCTAATCCCGAAAGCCCCACGGAAGGAAGGGCCGGCGGATCAAATTTGCCTATTGCGTTATATCGCCGGTCAAGTACGGCGCCAGGTGCCGGACTTGCCGCCGCGCTTTTCCTCCAGGCGCAGGTCGGAGATCGTCATGCCCCGATCCACCGCCTTGAGCATGTCGTAGACGGTGAGCAGGCCCGCCGCGGCGGCGGTCAGCGCCTCCATTTCGACGCCGGTGCGCCCGCGGCACTCCACCGTGGCGGCGATGCGCAGCGCGCTTGCCGGCCGGTCGAAGCCGAATTCGACCGCGACGCGGGTAATCGCGATTGGATGCGCAAGGGGAATCAGCGCGGGGGTCTGCTTCGCGGCCTGGATCGCGGCGACCCGCGCCACGCCCAGTACGTCGCCCTTCTTTGCGCTGCCAGACATCACCATGCGCAGGGTCGCCGCGCGCATGGCGATGCGGCCCGAAGCGATCGCGCGCCGCCGGGTTTCGCGCTTCGTCGCGACGTCCACCATGTGCGCCTTGCCCTGCCGGTCGAAGTGGCTGAGCGCGCCGTTGGCAAGGGTCGAAGGGGTCTTGCTTGCCGCCATCGGAAATCCGCCTTCCTGCGGGGAACTTGTAGGGTGCGACGGTTATCATAACCGGATGCCTTCAGCCACGCCGCTCCGGGTGCTTCTGGCCGCTCCGCTGCTCGCGGGGCTGCTGGTGGCTTTCCCGCGCGCGGCCGCCCAATCGCTGCCCGATCTCGGCGACATCTCCAGCGCCACGCTCTCGCCGCAGCTCGAGCGCAGGATCGGCGAGAACATCATGCGCGAGATCCGCAGGGACCCGGACTATCTCGACGACCCCGAAGTGCAGGACTACCTGCGCATCCTCGGCAGCCGGCTGGTCGAGGCGGGCAACGCCGGCCGGCAGGAGTTCGAGTTCTTCGGCGTGCGCGATCCGTCCGTCAACGCCTTCGCCATGCCCGGCGGCTTCATCGGCGTGCACACCGGCCTGATCGCCCTCTCCGACAGCGAATCCGAACTGGCCTCGGTCATGGGACACGAGATCGCGCACGTCACGCAGCGTCACATCGCGCGCCAGGTGAGCGACCAGGAGAAGATGAGCATCCCGGTGCTGATCGGCTCGATCGCCGCGCTGATCGTCTCACGCTCCAGGCCCGACCTCGCCAGCGGGCTGAGCACCGCGGTGCAGGGTGTCGCCGCGCAACGCTTCCTCAACTACTCGCGCGACTTCGAGCGGGAGGCCGACCGCGTCGGCATGCAGGCGCTCGCCGCGGCGGGCTTCGACGCGCGCGCGATGCCGCAGTTCTTCGAGAAGCTGCAGCGCGCCACGCGCGTGAACGACGACGGCAGCTACCCGGGCTACCTGCGCACCCACCCGCTGAACACCGAGCGCATCGCCGACGCGCAGAACCGCGCGGCCTCGCTGCCCTACAAACAGCACCTCGATGCGCTCGAATACCACCTCGTGCGCGCCAAGCTGCGGGCCGAACAGGGCAACGCCCAGGACGTGGTGGCGGTGTTCCAGAACGCGGTCCGCGACCGGCGCTACGCCAGCGAAACGGGCGCGCGCTATGGCCTTGCGCACGCCTTGCTGCGCGAGCGGCGCACCGACGAGGCGCAGGCCGAGCTCGGCCGCCTGCGCGCCACGCGCGCGGAGAGCCCGATGATCGAGACGCTCGCCGCCCGCGTCCTGCAGGCAAAGGGAGATGCAGTGGGCGCGCTCGCGCTGCTGAAGTCGGCGATGTCGAAGTACCCGAACCGGCGCACCGTGAGCTACGCCTACGGCGGCGCGCTGATCGACGCCGGGCGCGCGGCGGAGTCGCTCGCCCTCGCCACCGAGCAGTTGCGCTACTACCCGAGGGACGAGCGCCTGCACGCCATGCAGGCCAGGAGCTACGCGCTGCTGGGCAAGCGCCTGCACCAGCACCGCGCGCAGGCCGAGGTCTACGCGCTGATGGGCAGCCTGCCGGCGGCGATCGAGCAACTGCAGCTTGCGCAAACCGCGGGCGACGGGGACTTCTACGAGCAGTCCGCGGTCGATGCGCGCCTGCGCGTACTGCGCGAACAGCATCGCGCCGAACAACTCGACCAGAAGAAGCAGCGCTAGGGGGTGCCACGAGGGGGATGTGCCCCCTTGTACCGAGCTGTTACTGCCTGGCGGGGTCGAAGTAGGCGTCGTACAGCAAGTCGAAGGTCTTCTCCACTTCCTGCAGCAGTTCGTCGTCCGATTGCGCGCGGCGCATCGCGCCCTGCAGCAGCGTCTGCACGCCGGCGGCTTCCGGCACCGGCGTGCCCTTGACCTCCAGGAAATGCACGATGGCGGCGATCTTCGACAGGGCGGAATTCTTCGCCAGGTTGAGCTTCAGCAGCATCTCCTCGAAGGTCACGCGCGATTCGCTGTTGCCGAAGTTCGCGCCCTCGAAGGCGTAACCGATGGCGCCGGGCGGGCAGGGCTGGTTCTTTTCGATCCACACCACGCTGCCCTCGGGATCGACGAAGCGGCGGATCAGCCAGGCGCAGGCGAGGCGGTCGGCGCCGAGCGGCCGCTGCGTCGCCCAGGTACGCCGCAGCAGCGACTCGTTCGGCGCCAGCCCCGTGGGCGAATGGCCCGAGTGCAGCAGTTGCTTCACCTCCGCCTCGGCTTCGGTCAGGATCGCTTTCGCCTGTTCGTGCGATTCGCTGGGGAAGAAGTCGAGCGCGCTGATCGCCTCGAACTCGCGGCGCTGCTTGTGCAGCACGCGCGAGATCGCGGCCGGGTCGGCGATGCCGAAACCGACCTTCAGGCTGCGCACGGTCTTCGACAGGTCCTCGTAGCGGGCGGAGCGGTCGAACAGCGCGCGAAAGGCGTCCTGCTGGGCGGGCGACAGCGTCGACGCCTGCACCACGCGCATGCTGCCGGCGCTCTTGGCCAGGTACTCTGCAAGGTGCTCGAGCGCCTTGCGGTTGATCGGCGTGTCCGGGAACAGGAACACGCCCTCCCTCAGCACCGCCGTCCCCAGCGCGTCGAGCGTGCGCAGCACCTTCATGCGCGTGGCGGGTTCGTCCACCGGGAACTGGGCGACCGCGAGGAGCCAGTGGCTGTCGCCGGCGGGAGCTTCGGTGGGTTTCGGTGCAGTCATTCGTGCCAGACGACGGGCGAAGTCTATCAATCTGTCCGCAACTCGGGCATAAGCGGGCAAATCAAGGTACCTTATGCCCCAATCAAAACACTCGGCTTGTGGGGGCGATGCCGGGACTCCGAAAATGCGGCTTCCGCTCCGACGAAGCCCTCCGAAACATGCCAGGTCTGGTCAAGCCGCACGGCGGCGGATCGCTCAAGCCGCTGCACCTGCAGGGCGATGCCCTGAAGACAGAGCACGTCCGCGCGCAGTCGCTGCCGCGGTTGGTCGTTTCCTCGCGCGAAAAAGGCGACCTGGTGATGCTTGGCGGCGGCGGTTTCACGCCGCTGGACGGATTCATGGGTCAGGCCGACTGGCGCGGGGTGTGCGACCACTATCGCCTCGCGAGCGGCGTGTTCTGGCCGATCCCGATCACGCTCTCGACCGACGGCCGCACCGCCGACGGCCTGAAGATCGGCGCCGACATCGCGCTCGCCGATCCCGACGACGGCTCGCTGCTGGCCACCATGACGGTGCGGGAGCACTACTCCATCGACAAGGCGCACGAATGCCAGGCCGTGTTCCGCACCACGGATCCCGCGCACCCCGGCGTGAAGATGGTGATGGAGCAGGGCAACGTGAACCTCGCGGGGCCGGTGCGCGTGCTCTCGGATGGCGGCTTCAAGGCGAAATACGGCGACCTCTTCATGACCCCCGCCGAGACTCGCGCCGCGTTCGAGCGCCTGGGGTGGTCGAAGGTGGCCGCGTTCCAGACGCGCAACCCGATGCACCGCTCGCACGAATACCTCGCCAAGGTGGCGATCGAAGTGTGCGACGGCGTCATGGTGCACTCGCTGCTCGGCAACCTGAAGCCCGGCGACATTCCGGCGGACGTGCGCACGCGGGCGATCGGCGTGCTGATCGAGGGCTACTTCCGCCCCGGCACCGTGCTGCAGGCGGGCTACCCGCTGGACATGCGCTACGCCGGACCGCGCGAGGCGCTGCTCCATGCGCTGCTGCGCCAGAATTTCGGCTGCTCCCATCTGATCGTCGGCCGCGACCACGCCGGGGTGGGCAG
>SXGT01462308.1_pt1 | contig 25935 bp, 31 predicted proteins | sample 3176221 | NCBI WGS metagenome assembly SXGT01 (sample SAMN11356862, study PRJNA531348) | freshwater metagenome | isolation source: freshwater sample F1-120 | place: China: Fuxian Lake, Yuxi | collected 2017-12-25
ACTCGCGCTTGCTCAGCGGCGGTGGCGGCATCCAAACGGAGAGACGTGATGGCTGATTTGAGTTGGACATGGACGGACTCGATCAGAGTATCCGTCGTCTGTCGATCCCCCGCCGATAGGAATCCTGATCGGTGTTCTAGGTCGCCACCTGGCCAGATGAAGCGGTCGACGAGCTGGTACGTGCTGCCGGTGACCTCGTAGTTCGGCACGCCCGCGCCATAGCGGTGGAGCCCGGAGACCAGGCCGCACGGGCGGATCCTGGCCACGATGCGGGTGTTGTTCGAGAGGCGCGCGATGACCTCGCTCGAGACCGCACCGGTCGGTGCCTGGTCCCAGCCCAGGACTTTGGCCCATCCGGCGGCCGTGAGCCCCGAGGGCGTGCTCGCGGGCTGGACGGTCGCCAGGATGTGCTCGATGCGGGCAAGCTGGACGGCCGACGAGTGCAGCGAGATGCGCCCGTATCGAATGCCAGAGCCGGTCGGCGTCACGTTGATCACGCTGTAGGCGTAGCTGCTGCTCGTGCTCGTGGCGGTGCCCGAGCCGACCACGCTGCCGCCCGCGTCGACGATCTCGAATGTCAGCGTCGCTGTGTACCCGGTGGTTCCGCGCCAGTAGGCCCAGAAGCGCACGCGGCTGTTGCGTCGTTCGCGGGGATCGCGAACTCGCCCACCGGGGTCGCCGACATCGCCGACACCTCGAAGCTGACCGAGCAACATACCAGCGTCGGACTGTGGTTCGCGTACGCGTCGTCGCAGTTGGCCAGGAGCGCGGTGAAGGCCGCCGAGTCGCCGTTGAGGCCGGCGATGAGCGTCGATGGGTCGTTGGGCGCGTAGACCATCAGGCGGCCCAGTTGCGCGATGGCGCTTGGAAGATGTGGACGGGCTCGAGGTCGGGGTGATTGCCGCCGCCGAGCGCCGCGAACGTGATCTTGGTGCCGGGCGCGACCCACGCCGGCCAGGTCCCGGACGCCAGCTCGAAGTCGGCGAGAACCTCGAGCTCGGCCGACTCGGTGGCCTCGTTCCCTGGGTTGTAGAAGGTCGCGAAGAACGTCAGGTCGTTGGGCGAGAAGCTCGCGACCGAGCCGATGTCCGTCGTGACGGTGGACGTCGTCGGGACCGTCAGGACGGTCGCCGTCGGGCACAGGAAGAGGCCCTCGCGAAGGATCCCCGCGAGCACGAAGACGCCGACGCGGCGACCGTCGTAGGGGGTGAACTGCTCGCCCGAGAAGATGGCGGCGATGCGCGCCGGCGCTCGCGTGCCGGTCGCCCAGTCGTACGACGCCGGGTGCGCGAGCGTGACGGCGAGGAGGTCGCCGACCTGGCGGTCGAACCACGGCGCAAGCGCGACCTGCAGCGTCGCGGTTCCGAGGCCGGCCGCAATTCGGCTGGCGGCCAGCTGGATCGCCAGCGTCTCGCTCATGCCGGGGCACGTGAACTCGATCGAGCGCGGCCCGGCGGCTTGGATGGCGATCACGTCCTGGACGATGACCGGCGGCGTGTCGGTCACGATGGACGAGCGCGTGACCTTGACCTCGTTCCCGAACGCGACGGGCTCGGGCGTGCCGATGCTCGACAGCTCGACGTCCGCGCGCGCGAGGGCCGCGGTGAAGGCGTGGACGCCGAACGGCTCGGCGTCGACGATGGTCAGCTTGAAGTCGCCGGCCTCGTTGCGGCGCATGACCAGACACTTCGCATGGATGGCGAGCCACCCGCCGACGAGCTCCTCGATCGAGGTGCGGCCGTCGGCGTAGGCGGCCACGGTTTGAAGGTTCAGGTCCGAGTCCGCGGTGATGGCGGCTTCGTCGATGGCGTCGTCGGCCACACCAAACCCGAGCCCGACCGGCATGGTGTCGTAGGCGCCGCGCGCGCCGGTGCCGCTCGATTCGAGCAGCGTGCAGATGATCTCGCCAACCGTGCCGGTGTGGCCCGAGACGAACTTGAGCTCCGTGTCCGCCGCGAGGGCGATCAGGCTCGTTCCGCCCGCGCCGCGCTCGGAGATGTGCAGGAGCTTGAGGCGGCCGTCGTACGTGCCACCCGGCACGATGCGGTCCCAGCGAATGAGTTCCTTCTCGCCGTCGACCTCAGCGATGGCGGCGCCGCTCGAGGGGATCTCGAGGTCCTGGTAGCCCTGTCCCTCCGTCTGGACCACGGGGAGCCACGCCCCGGCCTGATGGTCCATCTGGACGCGCAGCTGGTCCTTCCACCAGAAGATCGGCTGGTTCATAAGCCCGGCGTAGCCCTCGAACACGCCAGGCCGCAGCCAGTAGGTGTCGGGGGTCGGCAGGACCGTGATCGTGATGTGGACCGTGTAGGCGGCCGTGAACGCGATGCGCACGTCCAGGGTCCCGATCGGCACCCCATTGTGATACCCGTAGTCCGCGAGCTGCGCGCCCACGATGCCCGCTTGGATTTCGCCCGCCGTGAACCATGGCTCGGCCGCGAGCGCGGTCTCGAGGTCGGCGCGTAGCTCGGCGGCCCACCCGCCCACGGTCGTCGCAGTCTCGGTCGTGTAGCTCGGGACGCGCGCGTTGAACGTCCCGCTGCTCGGCCCGCTGTACGTGCCGTTGATGAGCACGTACGAGCCGGGTTGCGCCACGATGGGGAACGCCGCGATGGCCAGCGGGTCCTCGACCGGCGTCATCGCGGCCATGCTGATCTCGTACCCGATCTCCTGCGACGCAAGGCGTGGCAGCGGGAGCGCCCGGAGCACCATTCCCAGCTCCGTCGGCCGCGGCTGTTCGTCGATGCTCCCTTCCCAGAAAATCCGGTTCCAGGTGCCAGAGGTCCACGTCGCATCCAGCGCGCGCCCCTCGGGCGAGAGCATGTGCATGCGCAAGCGGCACTTGCGGCCGCGGAAGATCTCGGGCTTGTCCGTGATGAACGAGAACGACGTGGGGGAGCTCGCCTTGTACTGGTCGGCGTGGCCGGCGATCCCGCGCGTGATGGACCCGAACGTGTCGCCATCGGTGATGGCCCCGAGCTCCATCATCTCGAGCCCGATGTATCCCGTGTCGCCCGCGGTCCATCCCGCGGTGCTGTCGACGTCGGCGGACGTGTCGCCGGCGGCCAGGTCGGCCGTCAGCCTCGCGCGGCGTGTCGGGCGCGCGAACAGCGTCGTCGTGACGCCGTCTTCCTCGAGCGGCTCCCAGGCGAGACAGAAATCCACGGCATCGCCGCGCGCGACCCCCGTCTCGCGATCGATCTCCTGGCTCAGGACTTGGCCGCTGTCGAAGACGAGAGCGGCGCAGATGGTGCGGCCGCTCGGTGCCCCCATCTCCGCCGAGGAGTCCACACGGCGCGGGCGCGTCTCGGTGAAGATGGGGCCGAGCCCGTCGACCTCGAGATCGATCGCGTACTGATACCCGGCGCGCAGAAGGTCTTCCCAGATGCCCATCACGGCACCTCGACAGCGAGCAGAAGCGTCGTCTCGAAGATCCGCTCGCCGATCCAGGCGCCTGCCCCGTCGGTCCCGAGCAAGCGTCCAGTCAGGTAGCCGTTCGGGTGGTCGGCGTCGAACGCGGTCGCGCCGCCGAGCGCATGCGTCTCGACGTCGAAGGGCGACAGCACGACGGGCATCCCCGAGAGGACCCACCCGCTGTCCAGCGCCTCGAACCCTGGCCGGTCGAGGCGCACGCGGCAGCGGTAGACGTCGGCCGCACCGTACGTCCACCCATGCCCGCGCCCGAACCGCGCGATGCGCAGCTGGCGCTGCTCGTCCCGCGTCACGATCTCGGGGCGCTCGCACGAGATGAGCGGCACCGCCGCTGGCGACGGCGCGCGAGGGGACAGCGAACTCGCGCTTGGCTCGGCGTCGCCGGGCTCGGCGTCGAACCCGAGGAGCCAGCCGGTGCGGTCGAGCCACGTCACGACGGCCGGCGCGCCGCCTCCAAGTGTCCATGTCGAGCCGCTCAGCGCCAGGCCCCACCCGCCGCCGATGGCGGTGTCGAGCGCCGTGAGCCATTCCCAAAACCAGTAGGGTTGCGCGGCTCCCATCGCCATCGTGTACGTGCTCGCGCCGACCTTGATCGTACGGTACCCGGGCACGGCGGTCGACCACCCGTCGGTGTAGACGGAGCCGAAGATCCACGCGACCGCCGGGATGGCTTCCGGGTACGCGTTCACAGCGTCACCGCCGTGACGCCGAGCTCGAGCACGGTCTTGTCCGGACGGATGCCCCAGGCGTTGCGGGCGACACCCGTGACGCGGATGCGCGCGGCCCAGATGCCCGCCAGATTCACGTCCCAGGTCCCCGCACCTTCAAACGTGTCGACCAGGCCGACGAGCTCGTCGAAGGCCCCATACATGAGGAGCTTGCCGCCCTGCTCCTGGCGGGTGATGGCCATGACGTTCGCGCCCGTGGCGCCCACCGCACCGCCGCGCGCGACGCCGTCGGCGCCGTCCAGCCGTAGCCCGGTCGACGGGTAGATCGCTCCATCGTGCGCCACCGCGGCGGTGTACGTCGGCGCGCCGGTGTAGGTGCCGGTGAATCCGAGGCGGTCATCCGTGTTGCCGGTGCCCGCCAACGCGAACGTGAGCGTGGACGTGACGACGAGCTTGCCAGCCGCGTCGGCCCACCATTTCCAGGTGCCGCCGTGGATCCGCTCAGCGGCGCGCACGAGATCGCGGACGACCTCGACCGGCGACGTGCGCTCGCGCGGCGTGACCGTCACAACGGTGGCTCCGATGGTCACCGTCGCGGTCCCCGTCCACCCAGATGTGACGGCCGCGAGGCCGGAGCGCATGGGATCCGCGCTCATCAGTACCGCCGCCGGTGCATGCCCGTGCCGCGCAGCGACTCGTTCGTCGTCGACGCGGCCTTTGCGACCTCGGCGCCCATGCCGTAGACGATCCCCTTGCCGTAGACCACTTGCACGACCGGGCGTGTGTCTTGGGTGCTGCGGCCCGAGGACTGCGGCGGGGCCTGCGACTGCGCGCCGGACGAACCACCGCCGCCGCCGCCACGCGAACCTCCGCCACCGCCGCCCTGAGCCGCGAGACCGAAGAACCCGATCGACGCCGCCTCGTGCTCGATGCCGGACTTGTAGTCCATGGCCGCGAAGCTGGCGATGGCGGCGAACTGCTCGAATATGCCCTCGACGAGGGCCGCCTCCTTCTTGTTCGAGATGCCGCTCGCCGTGGCCTCGCCCATGACACCGATCGTGCCCGCGAGTGCCTGGCCCACGCCGAGCGTCCCCTCTTCGTACTCCGTCCAGAGCTGCGTCGCGCCGGCGATCGCGGGTGCGAGCCCGGACATGCGGCCCGAGAGCATGGCGAGCTTCGCCGCGGTCCGCTCGGCGGCGACGCCGATCTTCTCGACCTGCTTGGCCGCGGTCTCACGGTCCCGCGACTCTTGCTCTTTCTTGAACCGGCCCTTGGCGAGGTCTCCGGAGAGTCCGGCAGCTTCGCCGGAAAGGCCGCCCGACTTTCTCTCGCGCTCGATGCGCGCGAGCTCGTGCTCGAGCTGGAGCCGCGCCTTGTCGCTCTCGTTCCGCGCGGCTGCTAGCGCCAGCTCCTCCTGGAGGCTTCGGACGCGGTCCTGATCGTCCTTGCGCTTCTCGTCGTTGCGCTTGGCGACTTCGTCCTGGTGCTCGGTGATCTTCGCTTCGATCGACGCCCGCTTGAGGGCGATCGAAAGCTCCGCCTCGCGCTTGGAGATGCGCTTTGCGGCGAGGTCATCGCGCACGTGCTCGATTTCGACGGTCGTACGTTCGATCTCGCCGTGTGTCTTGGACAGATCCCGCTCGCGCTCGAGGCCGCGGATCCGATCGGCCTGCGCCCTCGCTTTCGATGCGCCAGCTGAGGCCTGCGCCTTCTCCTTCTCGTGCGCCTCGTCGCCAGCCTTCTTTGCGGCTGCGATGCCCACATGCGCGGCATCGGCAATGGCCTGAGTCTCCTTGGCCAGCTTCGCGGACGCATCCGCATGCTTCCAATATTCGGGCGTCGCCTCGCGAAGGAGGCGATTGATCATCGCCTGCGCGCCCGCCAGTGAGACCTTCCCGCGCTCGATGTCGCCAATCAGTCTGTTGTGCTCGGTTTCGAGCCGGCGGATCTCGAGCTGGTTGGACGTCTCGGCGACGTAGCCCTGGCGCCTCGCCTGCGCGGTGAATGCCTGCGCGGCCGCGAGCTTGGCCTCGTTCTGGGTCCTGGCGTTATCGAGCGTGTCGAGCTTGTGGCCGAAGTCCACGGCCTTGTCGCGCCACTCGTCGAGGTGCTTGTTCGCCATCACGAGGCGCGCGTCGCCCTGGACCCACCCCTCGTTCATCTGACTGATGAGCTCGGCGAACCCGGCGTCGGCGAACTGCTGGGTGAGCTTGTTGAAGTCGGCCTGCTGGGCCTTCACCTCGGCCATAGCGCGGCCGTAGCTGCTCATCGAGTTGATGAGCTTGACCAGCCCGATCACCGCGGCGCCGATGGCCCCGACGAACCCCGCGACCCCGAGGATCTCGTTCACCTTGAGCTGCGCCATGCGGAAGCTGCGGGCCTTGTCCGAAACGGAGTCGAAGCCGGTGGCGAGCTTCCCCTTGGCGTCGGCGGCGTCACGCGTTGCGCGGGCCGAAAGCACGGACTCGCGCCGCTCATCGGCTGCGAGCTTCAGGCGGCGGTCCTTCGCGCGGATGAGCAGCTGCTCGACCTCGTGGTCTGAGGCGGTCGCCTTGCTCGCCTCGCGCGAGGCCGCGGCGGTCTTGCCGAGCTCGGACTGGATCGTGCGCAGCTTGGCCGACGCCGCGTCCTGCATCTCAGCGCTCGCCGTGAGCTTGATGTCACCGGCTACGGGCACGGGTCACCTCTCACGGCGCCACGAGGTTGGCCACACGTGCACGCTGGTCTGCCGCCGCCTCGAGCTCGTTCCGAAGGGCAAGCAACGCCGGCGGCACCCACGCCGCCATGAACTCGCGCCGGATCACGGCGCCCATCCTCTCGAGCTCGCGGATGTACCTGGCCACAGGGTCGTCGATGACGGCCCGCACCGGACAGGTGGGCCAGTCGACGTCGAGGAACCTTCGCTTGTGCGTGGAGCACTTCGCTGGGTCGTGCCCGCAATGGTCGAACGACCCACCCGCACAGGGGAGGCCGCCCATCGTTGCGAGGACGGGGAACCATGCGATAAGCCTCACACGCTCGAGACGAAAGGGTCGTTGAACCCGCACGAGTCGTCGACGATCCGATCGCCGAGCGGGTCCGCGTAGCGCAGCGGCAGGCGCTGCAGGAACTCCGCGAGCTCCTTCGGCGTCCGGACATCGACGCCCTGACCGGATGCGGACACCACGCACAACGTGAGGGCGTGGTGGTTGGCGCGCCCGATGCCGGCGGCGTTCAGGCTTGCGAGCCCTCCCGTCACCTGGAATTGCTCGTCGCGGTTCATGAGCCGGACGATCACAACGAGCGCGCCGGCGCCGATGAGCTCGACCTCGTCGGGCCGCAGCCAGCGCACGGGCTTGCGGTCGGCACGAACCGGTGGGCTCCCCTTCTCCTTGTCCTCGTCGGACTGAGGGAGCAGCGTCAGGGTCACCGCCGGGTCCGCCGAGCAGACGAACTGCTGGCGCTGGTCGACGTTCACGAGAGGCAGCATGTCGGCTCCGAATCAGAAGAGGGCGATGCGCGCGACGGAACCGGATGCGTTCGCGCCGGCGGTCTCGGTGAGGTCAAATCGGGCCTTGTAAACCGTCTTCCGGACGACGATTCCCGAGGCGTCTTCGTCCTTGCCCATGTCCGCCACCTGGCGGTTGGGGAGAAAGATCGACGCGCCGCGGCCCGGCGTCGTGCACAGGTCGACCTGCACCGAACCGAGCTCGGCGCCGAGGTCGTAGAGCTGCGACGTGTACTCGTCGTACTCGATGAGCTCGGTGATGGTGACCTTTACCTCGCGCTCGGTCGTGAGCCACTTCCGGAACCCATCGGCGCTGCCGATGTTGCGCGCCGGGATCACCGTATTCGTGAACTCGACCTCGATGCTGGGGAACGCCTGGCCGTTGCTGTTGGAGCGCACGTTCGCGCCGTTCGCGCCGAAGATGGCCGGCAGCTCGGGGTAGGCGGCCGAGTAGAACGCGGTGGCTGCGGCGGCCTGGATGCTCCAATAGCCGGCGCGCAGAGAGTGCGTGATCACCGGCTGCTGGCCAGCCACGATCACGAGCTTCGAGCCCGTACACACGCAGTCGCGGAAGCGCACGGATGCGTCTCCCGAAAGGTCGATCTGCGCCGTGAATGGGTCCGGCTGAACCAGGGACAGCCAGTGCACGAGGCCGCCATAGGTCTTCGGCGTTCCGGCCGGGTCCGCCGCGGCAGTCATCTGGCTCCACGGCACCACATCTTCCTGGGCGCCGTCCGTGAACGTCTTGCACCAGACGACGTCGCGCCCACCACCGACAACGGGCACGAGCATCGCCATCCCGGCGATGGCCGACGTGATCGCCGCATTCGCGAACTTCACGTTGTTGACCGTCTGCCCGGTGGCGTAGAGCTGGGTGTCCGTGTAGCCGTAGGCGGCGCGGGACCCGAGCACGCTCTTCAAGCAGAGGCTGTCGGGCGAGGTCGTCGGGTTGCCAGACGGCGTCGCCAGGTTCGTCCCCTGGAGCACGTGCTCGATCTGCAGGGTGGCGCCCTCGAGCGAACCGGCCTCGATCGGCAGCGCGTGCCATCCGCCGCGGAACGTCTGCGCAACCAGCGCCTCTTGCACGAGCTGCGGCAGCACGGGCTTGCACGAGATGTTGTCCTCGGACGCGAAGCTCGTCTCGGCGGTTCCCCAGGAACTGGCTTGGGCCTTGAGCCACGCCTTGCCGACATTGGTCACGATTCCCACGGGAGCCTCCTCACATCAGAACGTCAGTCGGTAGGACACGATGAAGTCGACGGTGCAGACGACCTGATGCGGCACGCGGCGGCTCTGCTGCGGGATCCACTCGCCCACGGCCGCCACGCCCATGATGTCGGGGTGGTCCTCGCCCGTGATGGCCGGCAGCATCGCCAGGATGCGTTCACCGACCGAGACGATGCGCTTGCCGACCTCGGGGCCGTCCACGAAGAAGGCGCGGATCCGCAGCGCCATACGCATGGTGCCGGGAACGATCGTCGTGCTCGGCGCAAGCTGGCCCTGCTCGAGCAAGAACGTCCCGTCGGGCCGCACTTCGTCGTCCGTCTGGTCCGGGTCGTAGCGCAGCCGATCGGACGCGGTCGCCGCGAAGTCGACCGTCAGCGCTTCGACGCGCGCAACGACGATGTCCTGGACCTCGTATGCCCGCATCACACCCTCTCGATGCGGATGGTGCGGATACCGGTCACTTCCTTGGCCCCCACGACGCGGTCGTCATCGCGGTCGACCCACGCCCCGGCGACGGCCTCGCGGATGGCGGCGGCGAGGTACGTCTCCTGCTGCGCCACGTAGGGCATTGCGTCGTTGCCGGGCGGCACGCGACCAAGCCGGCCGAGCTCGATGCGTGCGGCGATCTCACCGGCGAAGCGAAACGCGTTCTGGTCACCGAGGAGCCACGGATAGTCCTCGCGCGCGACGAGCGCCTGGCGCACGCGCTGCGAGGCCTGCTCGGCGAGGCGCGTCCACAAGGCCGCCTTCTGCGTCCGCGCCCAGCTCGGGAAGTTCTGATAGGCGATGCGCGCCACGTCATCCGCCTCGGACGGAGCGCGAAACTTCATTCCGACGACGTATGCCGCTTGGCGGTACGCGCGCGATGCGGTCCCGAGGACCATCGTCCAGTCGAGGCGGTGCGGCTTGGTGTCGCGGGTAGCGAGCGAGGCGCCCGGGATCTCCGCCGCGAACATCAGCCCCTGAAGGACGTCGCCGACCGCCGGAGCGCCGCGCGGTGGCGTTTCAAAGGTGACGACCTTGCCGGTCGCGTCGACCTCGGACACGCGGACCTTGCAACCCCAGCCCCCGATCGACGCGTACCAGTAGTCGCGCCCCGCGAGGATGTTGTCGACGGCGTCGAAGGTCAAAACGTCCGGCGTCGCGCCGACCGCCGAGACCTCTGCCCCGACCTCTCCGAGCGCGTCCTCGGTGGCGGTACACTCAGCGAGCCCCGTTCCGGACGGCGAATAGAGCACGACCGAGGCCGAGTCACACCGGAGGTCTGGCGTGATCTCGACTACCTCGGTCGTGTTCTGGAGCAACTCCATCGCCATCGCGGGCGACCTCCCGCGTCAGTCGGCGCTGATGCCGAATGCGCCGTCGGGCGTGCCCTTGGTGAAGAAGGCGTAGCCGAAGATGACGGTCGCCTGGCGGATGGCGCCGCCGTTCGTCGTCTGCGTGTAGAGACGCGGCGCCATGCGTTCCCAGGCTCCCCACGCCTTCTCGCCTTCGACCTTCGTGCAGACGACCACGTCGTCGGTCTCATCGTAGTAGGGGTTACGGATGAACGTGACCGCATCGTCGGCCGCGATGTTCACCTGTCCCTGATCCGACGTCACGCGCGAGAGGATCGCCTGCTTCACGGCCTCGTCGTTGTCGGGGTGGTACTCGACGCAGAGGCCGGCCCCGCTGAGGTCGTAATTCTGCCCCTGGTAGTTCTTCCAGGTGATCATCCCGTTGCGCGCCGAGAGGTACGCGGCACGGTCGAACGTCGCGCTCGTGACGAGATTGCCGCGCGTCCCGCCGACCATCTCGTGGTTCGTCGCGAACAGGTGCTTGCTCCCGTGCACCGAGTTCGTCGTGAAGGCATCCGCCTTCACCCCCGCGGCCGCCTCGTTGATGGTCGAAGCGGCCGAGAAGCCCAGCTTGCGCATGACGCTGGCTTCGTAGTCCGGGATCTCGTCCGGGGTGAACGGGTCGAAGTTCACCGTCGCCGCGTAGGCCACGTACGTGACCGTCTTGGCGTCGAGCGCAGCGATCGCCTGCGGGCTGAGCGTGTCCGACTTGTTCCACTCGGAGTAGTCGGGGATCCCCGTCATGGCGGCGGCGAGGATGCCGGCGACGTTCTTGTCGTACCGCCAGTCGAAGCACATCGTCCAATCCTGGTTGGCGACGGCAACGTTCTGGTTGCTGCCCTCGAACCAGGCTTGCGCCAGGCGGCGCTTCACATTGTCGGTCGAAAACGCGGTGGTGCCCATGGTCTATCTCCCCTCGGGGATCTGGCCGCCCCGAGGGGGCGGTGGTGTCTGGCGTTGCAGTACCGGCCGCGCCACGAAAGCGTTCTCTCAGCGTCCGCGCGGGGACGGAATGTCCCGTTCGACCGCGCGCAGGTCGGCGTCGAACGAGGCCCGCGATCCCTCGCGCATCGTGGCGGCCACGTGCAGATCGGTCCCGCGCGGGAGCGAGCTGCGCAGCTGGTCCTCGATTTCGCGGAGGCGTTTTTTCTGCAGGCGACCACGGCGCGCCTTCGACTTCATCAGCTTCGCGTCCCGGAGCATCTTGTGGGCCTCGGGTCGCCCGCACATGATGAGCGCGCGGTCACCGTCGCGGACGAACCCGGACCCGATCGCCTTCACGCCGGCAGGAGCCTCGACGTAGCCATACGCGCGCAGCTGCTGCGCCTTCTCGTCGGTCTTGGGCTGACCACGTAGCCCGACGCGGATGAAGTGGTAGTTCGCGGCGACGAGCGCGTGCGGGACGCCCGAGTATTCACCCGTGCGGATGTCGTCGTTCACGATCTCGAGGAGCGACGCCGCCGAGGCCTGGGCTCGGGCTGCCTCGGCGTCGAACGCGTCGAAGTCGAAACCGTCCGCGCTCGCGACCACATGCGTGCGCTGGCTGGGCGGCGTCTCGCTGCTGCTGGACACGAGCGGCGGCGTGTCCTGGTTCTTGGGGGTCGCCATCGTCCTACTCCTTGCGGCCGTGGTCCGAGACCATGTTCATAAACGCGTCTCCGCCCCAGAGCCGGCGGCCGAGGTTCTTCTCGCCTCCGACCGCCTGCTTGGCGACGTCCTCGAGCTTCGCCGCAGCGGGCTCGATCGGACCGCGGAAGAGGTGGGACTTCTGGCCGCGCCACTCGACCAGCTGCGCGCGGCCGGCATCCGTGCGCGGGTCGGCTTTCGGCACGAGTGCGTCGAGCTCGGCGTCCTGCAGCTCGACCGACAGCCCCATCTGCCGCACGAACTGTCGGCGCTGGGTCGCCACCTCGGTCTCGAGCGACGCATTGAAGGCCGCGGCTGCGGACGCGAGCTCGGCGTCGCGCGCATTGAGTTTGGCGTAGAGCACCGCGAGTTCCGCAGCGCTGACGGTCTTCGGTGGCTCAACGGTCGCGGCCGGCGGCGCGGCCGGCGGCGTGGCCGGTGGCGGCGTGGCCGGTGGCGGCGTGGCCGGTGGCGCTGTCGGGGGAGGGGTCACAGGCGCGGGCGGTGTCGGCGGCGTACCTGGTGGCGTGGGTGGCGTGGCAGGCGGCGGCGTAGCCGGTGGCGTACCACCGCCACCACCGGCGCCCTCGGCGCTCATGAGCATCGGGAACCGTCGGACGAACATCGAACCCCCTACCGCACGCGCACGCCGCCCTTGAGCAGGCGCCGCGGACCTCCCGCGGCTCCTGGCGTCTTGAAGATCCGCTGCGTCACGCCATCGATCGCGAGACTCTTGGCGGCCGCGATCTCGGATGCGCTCGGCTGCAGCGGGCTCATGGCCTCGTCGGAAAACACGCGGCGCGCGACCTCTTGGTTGGTCTCCTGCGCGGCACGTCCCGGATCGTTCCGCCGGGTGTCGGCGTAGGTGATCACCGTGCTGCGCCTGTCGCCGTCCGCGCCAAGGCTATCGCGGAGCTGGCCGGACGCGACGAAGTCACGGCCGCCCGACCAAGGCCGCCCATCAGCGTCAACGCCCTGGTCGTGCACCCGCTGGCGCATGCGCTCGGCAAGATCCTCGCCGATCTCGTCCATCGGGATCAGGTCGGCCGGAATGTCGTCCCTCAGGTGCGACACGACGACGCCGGCGATCCTGATCACGAGGCACCATCAGCGACGTCCGTGCCGGGCGGCGGCGACGTTTCGGCGGCCGGCGGCGGCGTTCCAGGCGCCGGAAGCGAGACGAGGAGCTTCCTCGTGATCGCGAGGTTCTCATCCACGGCACGCTGCGCTTCGACGAGCGTCACCCGCTCGCTGCGCGCGTATATCTTGTACGGGTTCGTCTGCCCAAGGGCGAGGAGCCGCTCGTTGGTTTGGACTTCGTGCAGCGGATCGACCGGGATGATCGGCGGCGGGTACTCGACGACCAGGATCGCGGCCGGGAGGACGTCGACGCCCTTGAGCGCGCGCAGCCACTTCCGCATCAGGTTGTAGATGCGCTGCTCGGCGCGCGCGAGCTCGGCGAGGTGCCGACGACGCAGGCTGTCGCGGTCGGCGATCTCCATCTGCTTGCCCATCGCCGTGATGGCCGTCGAGCGGATGAGGCTCGCCGGGTTGCCATCCTGGCTCGCGATGGCGACGCGCAGATAGCCCTCGAGGGCCGCCAAACTTCCGCCCTGGTCCGGTGCGGGCGAGACGTTCGTGAGCGCCGCCTTCTCGTCCGAGCCCAAGTCCACGATGACGTTGGGCCCGAACTTGATCTTGCCCGCGCCTCCCAAGAACTTGCCAATCCACTGCCCGAAGCCCTGCAGGTTCGAGATCTGACCGGCGTCCGTGAACGCCCTGTCGATCGCGCGCGCCTGCCACAGCAGCTCCTCGCGGCTCATGGCCCAGAAGTCACCCGGCCGAGGGTCCGCCCAACGCAGCACGACCGCCGGCACCTCGCCGATGGGGTTGCTCATGCCGCCCTTGTCCTTCATCGGCCACACCGGCTGCCCACTGAGGGCGCCCGGCGCGGTCTTCCACGCGGCGGTCGACGCGGTGATCTCCGCCACGCCGAAGCTCCCGAACGCCACCGACCCGCCCGGCGCCGGCATCTGCAGGTCCCAGGCGGCGACGTCCCGCTCGTCGTGGCTCGAGGGCCGCAACCCCATGCTGACCGTCTGCTGGTAGGCCGGGATGGACCGCGCCTCGACGGTGAGGATCTGTCCGCCGCCGTCTTCCCCGTCCTGCTCGCGGATGACCGGCGTCACCCACACGGTGCCGTTGCCGCAAACGCACATCTCCTCGTGCGCCGCGAGGAGCGCCTGCTCGACGCGGGCATCCTTGCGGTAGCGCGTGATGCTCGCGACGACGTCGGCGTCGAGCACCTTCCCCGTCTTGGGGTCGAGATAGCGCACGGTCGGCGAGGACGTGTAGACGGTCGCGACCTGGCGCGCGAGCCATGACACGTAGCCCGCGGGGCGCGGCGCGTAGTCGGTCCAGCCTTCGCCGTAGACCTCTTGCAGCTGCTGGATCGTGTCGACGATCGAGCCGCGCAGGCGCGCGTAGATCGCCCCCGAGACCTCGCGCCAGTACGGCCCGCCGGCCCGAAACTGCGGGTCGTCCGAGGGGACGTTCCCGAGCGTCTCAGTGATCGAGCTGAGTGTCGGTCCGCGCCGCTTGTCGTTCGTCGCCATCGCGAATGCTGTACCGGCGAGCGACGAAATCGGGCGTGATAAATCGTCAGGCCATGCCAAGTTGGCGCCTGAGTTCCTCGAGCCGCCGCGATGGGTCGACTTCTCGGCCGCTCGTCGCCTGGCGAATCTGGAACTGCTGGCGCTGTTCGACACCGATCAGCTTGCACCAGTAGGCGAGCGCGTCGAACGCGTGGTCGTACGTGCCGTCCTTCTCGGCGACGTCGCGATACCCCTGGCGCACCGGGTCCCACTCGAACGCGATGTGGGCCGCCATGGCGAGGAGGCCGCGCTTCGGCGCGTCGGGCCGATCCAGATCGGTCGACACCAGCAGACGCGGCGGGCCCTCGCGCGGCTCGAGCAGGCGCAGGATCGCCGAGACGGACCATGCGCGGTCCTGCTCCGCCCGCGACTCCGCGGTGACGATGCGGCAGCGCGGGAAGATCTTCCGCAGGAGTTCGACCATCTTCGGGTCGCGGTCCGTGGCCGCCGCCTCGGGCTCCCTCTTGAGCACGCCGGCGACCTTGACCAGGTGCGCGAACTGCTGCTCGACGCTCGCGTCGTCGGGGTGCCACTCGTGGAAGACCACCGCGACCGGAGGCAGGCCCCCTTGCGCGCGGCGGATCTGGATCCAGAAATACGACGGGCGATGAAGGCCCCAGTCGGCCCCGAGGTGATAGGGCAGGGTCGGATCGTACCCGGCCGCGACCATGTGCTTGGCGCGGTCGAAGCACGACAGCACGAGGGCCTGCTGGTGCAGGATCGGGAAGCCCTCGACCTCCTTCAGCCACTCCGTTTTCGACAGCGTGTAGAGGCCGCGCAGGTAGTCCTGCGGCAGCGTCGGGTTGTCGAGCGTGCGTGCGCGCATGAACCACCAGGCGCGCAGCGCGATCGCGCGCTCGACCGGATCGGGCAGCTCCAAGGCCGCAAGCCGCTGCCGCGCGAAGAACTCGATGATGCTGCCGGGGTAGGAATAGGGCGTGGTCGTCGACGACAGCTGACGCAGATAGGCCAGCGGAGCGCTGAGGCGGCCGGCGAGGGTGTGCATCGTCCGCACCGGTTCCCGCGTGTAGTCGCTCTCATCGATCGCCACCGACCCGAACTCGAAGCCGCGGCTGTTGTCGATCTTCTGCGCCGACCGGAAGAAAACGCGCGCCCCGCAGTGAAGGTCGGCGCGTAGCAGCGACCAGTTCCAGCGCTTGATCAGCGGGTAGCCGCGCCGCGCCATCTCCGTCGCCGCCGCGTCCCACTCCTTGAGCAGCACCTCGCGGCACTGGTCGTAGGTCGGAGCGACCATGATGTGGTCGATGCCTGGGTTGAAGACGTGCAGCGCAAGGTGCTCGTGTACGAGCCACTTCGTCTTGCCGAAGCGCACTCCGCTCGTCACGAGTTTGTTGGTCCGGACGTTCGGCTCGTCTCCGGAGTTCGCCAGGTGGGCGCGGATCTGCTTGGGGAAGGGGCTGTAGTCCGTGACCGCGCAGATGAACTGCAGCCAGCGCCGGCGGTCGCGCGAGCGCCCGAGCAGGTGACGCAGCTCGAGCCACGGCATGAGGCGTTGTCGCCCCGGAGCCGCGACTTCGATGTCCGGCGATGGCTCCGGCCGGTCTTCGGGATCCCCAAAGTCGTCCGGCTCGTCGGTCGGGGCCTGGTCGAGCTCCGTCACGCCCGGTATTGCTCGGGCAAGTCGGAGTCCCGCGGCTTCGCGAGCACGTCGTCGCCCTCGTCCGGCTCTCGCGTCAGGCTCTCGAGGTCGAGGCCATCCGGCACGCGCACGGGCACGTCGTTGACGCCTCCGATCGGCCCGCGCGCAACGAGTAGCCGTGCCAACTGCTTGCGCGACTGCAGCATCGTCGACGACAGCGACTCGCGCAGCCGCTTGGAGTCCTTCCCGGGCTCACCAAGGTACGCGCCGAGCTCGGCGTGCTCGGCGAACTCGAGGAAGATGAGGTCATCCAGCTCCACCCGGTTCCGCCGCATGAGCTCGTCGACGAACGCACGGGTCGTCGGCCTGTAATTCGGGCGCGCGAGGTCCCAGAGCTGCGACAGCGGGCGCCCATCGGTGTCGACTGGGCCGGCGGCGAGCTCCGGTTCGCGCTTCGGAGGCCCGGAACCGAACACCTCCTGGGCGATCGTCTTCTCAGTCCGCGCGCGCGGCTTCCGCTTGGCCTTCTCGCCCGGCTTCTTCGGAGGTCGGCCCCGCTTCTTCTTCGGTTTCTCCGTCGGCTTTGCGGTCGACTTCGCGCGCGCGGGAGGCGTCGCCTTGAGCTCCGCGCGACGGGGCGTTTTCGGCTTCGGTACGGGCGCCCGGCGTGGTGGTTTCGTCGCCTTTTCCTCGGCGAGTCGAGCGGCGTCCTGGGATCGGGCGTATCGGGAGGCCTTCGGCATTCCCTGACGCTGTACCGGCCGCGGGCGATTCCTGACTGCGCCAAAAAATCACTCGAAATCCGGAGCGGGCCCCCCCCGGGTAGGTCACCACACCCGTTTCAAGGGGTGGGGGTACCCTCGTGTGCTCGCAACGCGAACGCCTCGATGTCGTCGCGCTCCGAACGCTCCAGCTCATCGCGGGCCGAGCGCTTGCGGCGTGCGCAGTACTCTCGGTGTTGCCACCACACGGCACGCCACTCCTGCGAGGCGTAACGCCTCAGTACGGTCAACGTGCGCTCCACGTAGCGCCAGACATCGAGCTCGCGCAGATGCGCGACACGGGAGATGGCAGCGGCGTCGCGGTCGTGCATCAGCCAGGCGACCAGCGTGCGATACGCAATTGCGTCATGCCCACCCAGGACGTCGGCCGCATTCTGCAGCACAGCACCGAGGCGCTGCGCCTCCAGGTCGTCGAGCCCGCTCTCGTCTGGCGCCGAGGCGCCATCCTCATCCGCCTCGACCTCACTCCCCATCTCGACCCGACAGCGGGCCAGTCGATGGCCCACGACGCCATTGGTCACGCGCACCACGTACGTGCTGACCGCTGAGCGCGCTGGGTCGTACCGACTACGCCGGCTCTCCTGCTTGCGTGCCAATGCCAGGATGACGTCGTGCACGAGGTCATCGACGTCCCATGCCCGGTCACGGCAAAGGCGAGCGCACCGCTGCTGCACGATGCGCCTGATGCGCTCGTGATGCGAAGCGATGAAGCGCGCGCCATGGCTCATGCGGCGACCCCGATGGCCTGCCCTGGCGGCACAATCTCCACGCGCATCGGTGCGTTGCAGGCGCACGAAAATGCGTCGACTAGCGTGGACGCGTAGTTCTCGCGTACCCACTCCGCGTGCGACTCGTCGGGCGCGACGACGACGACCAAGTCGCCCTCCTCGGACACGCCGAGCCCGAGCGGCGCGATCCACTGCTTGCAGTCGAACGGACTCATCCTGTCGCGCAACGCGACGAGCATGCGATGCCACACCGGCTCCTGTCCGGCGGCCACCCTCGCGCGGGCGTAGATCGCCGCATGCGCCGCTCGAGCGGCCTCCGACTGGGCTGCCCGCTCCCCATCGGACCGCGCGCCGGAACCTGCCCTAGCGCCGACAGCCATCGGGCTACGCGGAGAGCCGACGGACGGGTCTTGCTCGAGCCGCTCGACGGCCCACTTGCAGCGTGTGCGCAGCGCGGGGATCGGCGAAGCCCACCATTGCGGCTCGGCGTCGAGGTGCAGATCGACCGCGATGCAGAAGGCGGCCTCGCCGATGTCGGCCGCGACCCGTGCAAGGCGGGCCTCCGTCTGCGGTGACTCTGGCGCGAACCCATTCGCCTCCGCGAGTTCGTCGAGCCGGCGAAGCCAGAGCCGGGCCGAGGCTTCGGCACGGGAGCCAGGCCATGCGACAGCGGGAGCAGGCTCGCGCGCGCGCCCGTCCGCGAGTGAGAGAGCGCTAGCTCTCTCACTGTCTTCTTTCTGTCTTCTTTCCGTCTTCTTTGGCGGCGCCTCAGGGGCGGCATTCGGCGCCCTTGTGGCGCCGCTGGTCTGCCGCTCGGCGCCCTTGGGGCGCCTGTGGGGCGTCGTCCGGCGCCCTTGTGGCATCTTCCGGCGCCCTAGGTGCATCTTCCGGCGCCCTAGCGGCGCCGCAACTTCCGTCTGGCAGCGGATGTTCGCTCTGTCCGCGCTTGCGCCGTAGATCTGCGGGCGCATCCTCGTCATACCGGTCGAGCCGATACCACTCCGCCGAGCGAGCCGAGTAGATGGTCAGCAAGCCCGCCGCGGAGAGCCGCTCGAGCGCAGGTCGCACACGGTCTCCGAGCATCAGCCCTGTGTCGGCACGCAGCGCGAACTCGTTCGCCGGACCTACGCCGTAGCGGTTGCACGCTGCGTAGAGCCGCAAGAGCAGTCCGCCGTCCTCGGGCGACAGCTCGAGGAACCTGGCCTCCCGCAGGAGGCGCGTCGGCAAGAACGCGAATGTCCAGCTCATGGCAGCACCCCCCGTGGCCCGCCGATGGCGATGTGGCCCCATCCAAGCACCAGGTCTTCAGGACCGATCCTGCTCGGCTCCTCGCCGAGGTTTCGAAACCACTCGAACCACGCGTGGCGCCTCTGAAGGCGGTCCTCCGTCGCCCGCGCCGACGTCCTGGCCGCCCGGAAACCATCCGCGAATGCCGCGCGCGCGACGCGCTTGAGCGCCCCGTCGACGTCCGGGTCCACCGGGTCGAGGGGTTGAGACTGAAAGACCGCCTGCATGGTGCGCCTCGGATTGTGTCTTGAACTATTTTCGGTCGATTGCGCTTGAACTTAGTTCAAGCTGTGACGATAGTCCTGTGTATGAAGCTCAGCGCCGCACGCAACGCTCTTCGCCTCGCCCTTCGCAACGGCACCGTCGCCGTTGGCGGGCACGCGAAGCTCGAAGCGCGCGACGAGGGTGCCGACACGGCCGAGGTCTTCGCCGAGCTGGCGATGGCGCTGGCCACCCAGTCGGTGGCACGCAACGCCGGACATGCCGGCCGTTGGATTGCGTTCGGTGTTCGGCTCGGGATGTCGTTCGAGGTCCTCGACGACGGCCGGGTCGAAGTTGTGACGGTCTTCAAGGCCGAGCTGGGGTGAGCCATGAAGTGCACGAAGTGTGGAAGCGAGAACGTGAAGGTGGAGCGGTTCGCCGAGGCGATGGACCACCTGCCTGACCTCATCGTTGACGGAAACGAGCGATACGCTTGCCGCGCGTGCGGCGAGTCGGGCGAGCTGTGGCACCGCGCTGAGCCGCTTCTCGCGCTCATCCGGAATACGCTCATTGCGAAGCCGCGGGCTCTCTCGCCGGGCGAGTTCCGGCGGCTCCGGACGATGGTGCATCCCGTGGCGCAGGAGTTCGCGCGCCTGATCGGCGTGACGCCCGAGATCGTTTCGAAGTGGGAGTCCGGCAAGAAGCCGATCCCGACCGCAACCGATCTCCTCGTTCGCTCGCTGGCGTCCCTGCGTTGGCGGGCACGCGTCGACCCGCTCAAGGTCTTCGGCGCCATCGACCAAGATGACGACGCGGCGCTCGTCGGGCGCTTCGTGCTCGAGAGCGTGACGTGGACCTGGCACGAGGGGCGGACGGCGCGGGTCAGACGAAAGGGAGCCACGACACCGTCGGCGGCGCAACCCCCGTCTGGGCTTGCCGAGGGTGTCGTGGCCAAGGCCGCGGCGCGCCGTACGGCGGCGCTGCGAGCGTAAGTTCTGGTCGCGCATCGGTTGGTGTTCCGATGCGCGACCAGGCCCCGAGCAGGACACGGCGGATCGAGGAAGTCGGCGGGCGCTGTCATCGCGGGTCCGCTGCTCCGAGGCGGGTTCGAGGCCGAGCCACTCCTCGAGGATGCCGCACAGGCGCAGCGCGATACGCGCTGGGATGACGATTACGACCTCTTCGTCCGCGGAGTCGCTCATCGCTCGGTCACCTCCGGCATCTTCGCGATGAGTCCGTCGAGCACCTCACGCGCCGCAAACAGCTGACGGCGCAGGGTGCTCCGTTCGGCGGCATCGAGGCGCCCATCGGCGAGCGCGCCGGCCAGGTCACGGCCGAACCCGCTGACCGCATGCAACAGCTCCCAGGCCCCGCGCTCGATCGTCACCGTGGCGGCCTCGCGCTCGATCGGCACGACGTGGTGCCCGATTCTCCGCGCGATTGCGTCCAGCGGCTCGATTGTCCCGATGACGTCGCACACCACGTCGAGCTCGTCGGCCGGTAGCACCTGGCGGCCCGAGAGCATGTGCGCGATACGCGTTCGGTCACATCCGAGCGCGGACGCGAGGTCCGATTGGATCACCTCCGGCCTTTCACGCAGGATGCGCGCGACCGTGCGCGTCACGTAGAGTTCGCGAGCGCGGGTCACGGTGCGACCTCCGGGCGCCGTTCACGGGACCGCGGTGCGCTGTGAGTGGGCCGTGGCCGACTCTTCTTGCGTATCGACTCGAGGATCACGAAGTGGAACGGCCCGATGGGCCACGGGTTCCTCGTCCAGGTCGAGGAGCAGCTCCTCGAGTTCATCGCGGACGAACGACGCTCGGACGATCTCGGCGAGGTCCTGCTCGAGGCGTGGGACGCCGTCATCGAACTCCGTGCCCGGCGGGAGCCGCCCCCGCTCAACCTATCCCCGTCGCCGTGTGATTCGGGCGGCGATGGGGACGGCAGCCGCGACATGCCCGCGGCAGGTGACCGAGGTGCCGCAGACGGAGGGTCCGCCGGCGGCACCTCGGTGGCATGGCCCGAGGGGTGGCTGGAGCGGGGGACGCCATGACCGCACACAGGGCCCGGCAAAGCATGCGCCCTACCTTCGTGGCGGAGGTGCAGACGCGGCGCGATGACCGTGACGCGCGCGTCCCACGCATCCTCCTGCACGTGTCCAAGGACATCGACTCGCGCGTGCTCCGCGCGTACGCGCTTAGGCTGCAGGCCGAGATCGAGGAGATCGCCGCGAAGGACTCGCCATGGTCGAGCCACCTCGACTTCGGGGGCACCGCCCACACCATCTATGGCGCCGTCGAGCTGCGGACGTACGGCGGCACTGACGCGGAATGCGACCAGGGGCTCGAGCTCCTGCGGCGCGCCGCGGCCAGCGTCAATCGGCCGAGGCGATGATGAGCGGCATCCTCATGGGCGCGCTGGTTGCTGCGCAGCGGGCGATCAGTCCGGTCGGCAAGGCATCGCGAAACGCCCACCACGACTATCGGTATGCATCCGGCGACGACATGATCGCCGAGGCGCGCGGCGCCCTGAACGGTGCAGGCCTGGCGGTCTATGCGACGAAGTGGGAGCGCACCGAGCACCCGTACCAGTACGAAGACCAGGACGGGAAGATGCGCGACGACGTCGAGTATCGCCTGTTCGTGTCGTTTCGGCTGGCGCACGAGAGCGGGGAGTCGGAGGACTTCGCGCCGTTCTCGGTTCCGATTCTCCCCGAGCGTGGCAGGCCAATCGACAAGGCCGAGGCGGGCGCGCGGACGTACGCGTTGTCCTACTTCCTGCGGGACCTGCTGCTGATTCCGCGCACCGCGGCGGCGGCATCGAACACCGAGACGGACCCCGACGCACGCGACGACCGCGGGCACGTCCCGCCCAAGAAGGCGGGCGCGCCGAAGCCGAAGGCGCCGGAGAGCGCGCCGAAGCACGAGCCGAAGGTGCGCACGGGCGATGACGTCGTGCGTCGCTTCGATCGGATGTGCGGGGACTTCCCGCATGCGGTCGGCCGCATCCGCGCTCTGCTGGCGGAGTACGGGGCGCCGGAGGAGATCCCGACGGCCGTTCCAACTGTGGCCGTGCTGTCAGCGTACAGCGCGCTCGGGCGTCTCGCGCGCGAGCTCCTCGAGGAAGGTCCGCCCAAGGACGCGACGGATGCGACCGAGCCGGCGACCTCGTCGGAGCCTGAGGCGGAAGCGGCACCTACGGCGAGGCTGGCCGAGGATGATGAGCCGCGCCCGAACTCTCCCGAGGACCTCGGCGTGAACCGCACACCAGTGCCGATGCCGGGACCGAAGAAGGTCGAGGCCATCGGCGGGCTGGCCGCCAAGGTGCGCGACACCCGGTCGCGCTGCGACCACCTCGCCGGGAAGATCGGCGGCGATGCGCCGGCGAGGCTCCTAGAGGAGTTCGAGAGGATCGGCAAGGTCGTTCACGAGCCCGAGACCTTCGGAACGATCGACCAGGCGCGAGCGCTGCAGCAGCTCGGGGTCCTGCAATCCAAGCTGCTTGACGAGCAGAAGCTCAAGACTGCCACGGCGATGCCGGCGGCCACCTGAGGAGGTAGCGGTGTCCATGTCCGATGAAAGGAAGTTCGTCCAGGAGCTCGCGGTGCAGTTGACGCCGTCCGAGCGCGCCGACCGTGGGCGCGAGCTCGCGAACATGCTCGAGCGAATCCGGGAGACCGACCGCGCCGAAAAGGAGCGCCGCAAGGGCTTCAAGGCCGAGCTCGATGAGATGAAGCTCAGCGCCGACCGCTTGCAGCGGGCCGTGCACACCGGCAGCGAGCCGCGCCCCATCGAATGCGAGCGGGTACCGAACATCGAGCGCTCCACGTGGGACATCTATCGCCTCGACACCGGCGAGCTCGCTTCCTCGGAGGCGATGACGCAGGGCGAGAAGGAGGCCTCGAAGCAATACGAGATCGAGGGCGTGTGGGGAGCCGGTCGGGAGATCGGCAAGGGCGTTCGGAACGACGCCGGCGACGCCGGCGACGTGCCGCCGAAGAAGAAGGCCAAGGCGGACGCGACCGAGCCGGGGCGCAAGAACGCGGACCCGACGGCGGCCGACACGAAGAAAAAGCGTTGGAGTCCGAGCAAGTCCGAAACGGCCGTCGACGACGCGCTCGACGGAGAGAGCTGAGCGATGGCCGCGTGTAGCACATGCGGCCGGCCCATCTTCTGGGCCGCGACCGACAGCGGAAAGAAGATCCCGATCGACGCATCGCCGCTCGGCGATGTCCGTCGAGCAAACGTGGTCCTCCTAGACGGCCTGGCGAAGGTCGTACGCCACGGGGAGGGCACGCATATCACCCACTTCGTCACCTGCCCGAATGCTGCGGAGCATCGAAAGAAGCCGCGGAACCAGGGCGATCTGGACTTGTAAGATGGCCACGATCCGGAACACGAACGACCTCTACCCGACACCGCCGTGTGCGGCGCTCGCACTGCGTGCGGTGCTCGAGTTGGATCATCCGCTGGCGCTCGAGTGCGACACGTGGCTCGACCCGTCGGCAGGATTCGGAACGTTGCTGGAATGGTCCGGCATCCGGCTGCCGCAGCGGCGCGCCATAGAGCTCTCGACCTCGCCCACACAGCTCGCAGAGCTTCAGTCCCGGTTGCCCGCAGGACATGCACGGAGCCTGCTCGGAGTCGATGCGCTCGCGCTCCAGGAATGGCCGTGTGCTCATATCATCGCCAACCCGCCGTTCAGCCTGCTCGAGGAGTTCGTGAATCGGATTCTTGAGCACCGCGAGCGAGTGAGGCGAGAAATCGCGCGCCATCCGATCGCCTGCATCCTCATGCCGATGCAATGGTGGCACGCGCAGTCGCGCGCGAGCATCGCGCGCCCGGACTGGATGTTCGCGCTCGGATGGCGCCCGAACTTCTCGGCTGGGTTCCGACCTGACGGAACCGATGGGTCGGGTCCGTCGCAGGACTACGTGTGGGCAGTGTACGACGGGCGGACCGCGCTTGACACCCGGTGGCGGCGGATCGAGCGCCCCCGCGGCGTCCCGCCGGACTGGGTGCGCGAGCACGAGCGCTTGGCGCGCATCGGATGCGAGCTGCCGGCGACCCCCGCTCCGCTCCTGGAGAGGCTATGACGCGGCGCGCGAACCCGAACCGGTGCAGCCATGCCGGCGCGCGGAGGCGGGGACCTCATCGGCCGGAAGCCGCTCGCGTTCTGTGCCTGGCTCTTCGAAGCGCTCGGGATGCTGCCTGGCGACGAGCTCGTCGACCTGTTCCCTGGAACAGGGATCGTCGGGCGAGCATGGGCGGAGCTGTCGCGGTCGGCCGAGCGCGACGGAACGTCGATGCAGTACTTGGACGACGAATCGTCGTCGCTGCAGGAGGGCGACGCGTCGCTGCTCGAGCACGGTGACGCATTCGCTCGATCGGTTGACGACACGTCGTCGCCGGCGCGAGACGACGAATGACCCCGCCGGAGATCGCCGCCGCGCTTCGGGCGCACGCTTCGCGACTTCGCGCGGAAGCGGCCGATCTCGAACGACTTGCGGACGGCGCCCCGTCGCGCCCAGGAGACCCATGGGACGGAAACGCCAGCCCGACCGAGCATGGCATCGGTGGAACAGCAGCGAGACCCGGTGGGAGATCGTCACCGTCCGAGGAGGCCGACGCCATTGCAGCATCTGTCCGGTCGGGGCTTCGGAAGAAGGCGCAGCGCGAGCGGCCGCGATCATCGTCGCCGACCTCGACACCGGAGCGCTGAGCGCGCCCGAGACCTGGGACGAAGCCGCGGAGGCGTTCCTCGACGCCGCCAGGACCGGAGAGCACCGGGCGCGGCCCAAGCGGGGAGGGCGCAAGCCGCTCCGTGACAGCACGCGCGATTGGTACCGGTTCCGCCTGCGCGAGGCGGGGCGCTTGCTCGAGCGCTTGCGGCCCGGCCTCGACCCGCTGGCCCTTTCGACATCGGACGGGGTGCGCTTTGTGGAAGTGCGGGCGCGCGAGACGACCGCGACCGGAAAGCCGATCAGGGCGGCGACCATAGTCGCCGAGGTCGAGGCCGTCACGATCCTGCAGCGCTGGTTCGTGCTCCGGAAGTGGATCGAGCGGGCGACCTGGGAGGACGTCGGGCGTCCCGAGGTCGTGAGCTCGCGCGAGCCGCTGCAGCCCGACCAGGTCGGCGCGTTCCTCCGCGCGGCGACGAAGCTCGGGGCCGACCCACGCGCCACGACCGACTGGACCGCCCGCAAGGCCGCCAGGGCCGCAGGCAAGAAGGCGCCGAGGAAGAGCGAGCGGCGCCGCGAGGACTGGGAGCGGTGGCCGGCCGCGGTGTGGCTCCTCATGCACGGCCTGCGGACCGAGGAGGCCGCACACCTCCTGGTCGGCGACATTGACGCCAAGGCGGGATGCGTGCGCGTGGTCGACCGCCTCGGCGCCAGGACGAAGACGCGGGCGTCGGCGCGGACGGTCCCGATCATGTCCGAGGAAGCGCTCGCGGTCCTCGTGTCGACGTTCGCCGGGCGCGGTCCCGAGGAGCGCGCGTTCGACACGGGGCGCGGCAAGGGCGCGGTGGCGAGCGGGCGCACGCAGTGGTTCTTGCGGCGCTGCCACGAGACCTGCGAGGTGGCCGGGATCCGGCGCTGCTCGGTGCACGAGCTCCGGCATACGATCGCGACCGCTGCAATCGCCGCGGGCGCCGACATGGCGAGCGTGCAGGCGTTGCTCGGGCACGAGGACGCCAAGACGACCGCCCGCATCTACGCGCACGCACAGGGTGGCTCGCTCGCCCGCGCAGCGGCCGGCATCGTCGGGAGCTTCCTCGACCGCATGTTCCGGGCCCGTGCGGTGGGTTGACCGGATTTCGATCAGGTATCGATCAACCGAGCCGGAAACGAAAAAGCGGGCCCTTTCGGACCCGCCATTTTTGTGGAGCCAAGGGGAGTCGAACCCC
>SXGT01591039.1_pt1 | contig 25934 bp, 22 predicted proteins | sample 3176221 | NCBI WGS metagenome assembly SXGT01 (sample SAMN11356862, study PRJNA531348) | freshwater metagenome | isolation source: freshwater sample F1-120 | place: China: Fuxian Lake, Yuxi | collected 2017-12-25
CGACAGCGACAGCGACAGCGACACCGACACCGACAGGGACACCGACACCGACAGGGACAGCGGTCACCGGGCCGAGCCCCCTCCCGACCGCTCAGTCCACCTCCACGCCCGCTTCCCTCAGTAGTTCGAGGTCCTGGAGGTGCTTCACGCGTCCGGTGGCGCGCGTGTTCGCGATCAGGTCCGCCAGCCCGAGCACCGGCACCTGGAGGGCACCCAGGCCGACCGTCACCCGGTGGGCCCACGCCGCCTCAAAATCCAACCCCGACACCCCGGTGAGCAGGTCGATGCGCACCGGCGGCACGCCCATCTGGTACACGTCGCCCACCCGCGCAAAGTTGGCCTCTCCGATTCCGTGGGCCTCAATGGGCGCGCCGAATCGAGCCAGCGCGCGGACCACGCGGCGGGCGTTCTCGGGGTCGGCACGCACCCATACGTCGAGGTCGCCCGTGTGCCGCGGCGCCCCATGGGCCGCGAGCGCAAACGCGCCCACCAGCATGAACTCCACGTCCTCCGCCGCGAGCGCGTCGAGCAGATCGACGAAGTCAGCGTGCAGCGTCGCCTCAGTCATCGTGCTCGGACACCGAGATGATTCGCCCCGGCATCTCCGCCCGCAGGTAGCGGGGCAGTGCCTCGCCGCGAAGGGCCCACGGATCGATGGAGAGCTGGTACATCCGGGCGACGCGCGCCTCCATCGTGCTCTCCGAGGCCAACATCGCGCCGTCTACCGGCACTTGCCGGATCGACCAGGTACGCCGACGTCGCTCGGCGCGTTGTTCGGGGGTCTCGTCGGGAGCAGCCACCGTCGCCACGGTAGCGCGCCTCAGCCGCGACGCGCCAACTTCACCAACTCGATCGCCGTCACCGGCACCAGCGCCAGCCCCACCGAGAGCACACAGTCGAGCAACGTGAGCGGTTGTAGCTTGAAGATCGCCTGCAAGGCCGGCGTGTGGTGCAAAGCCATCTGCAGTAGCCCGGACACCAACACCACCCCGAGCAAGCGCAGGTTGGAGAAGGCCCCGACGGCCCAGAAGATCCTCGTGTCGCTCCGGGCTGCGAAACTACGGAAAAGCTCCGAGAACACCAGCGTCGAGAACGCCATGTTCCTCGCGGCTTCGATGTCCTCGCGGGCGAGTGTCCAGGCAAACACGCCCAGCACACACGTGGCCTCCACCAGCCCCGTGAGCACCACCTTGGTCCACTCCGGGCGACCAAGCATCGGCTGGTCGGCCGGGCGGGGCGGTCGCGACAAGACGTCGCGCTCGGGCGGCTCCACCACCAGGGCGAGCGCCGGTAGTCCATCGGTGACGAGGTTGATCCACAACAAGTGCAGCGGCAAGAGCGGCACCGGGAAACCCGCCACCGCCGCGCCAAACATCACCAGCAGCTCCGCCGCGTTGCCGGCGAGCAGGTATACCAGCGTCTTGCGGATGTTGTCGAAGATGGCACGTCCCTCGCGGATCGCCGCCACGATGCTGGCGAAGTTGTCGTCGGCGAGCACCATGTCGGCGGCTTCACGCGTCACCTCGGTGCCGGTGATGCCCATCGCGATGCCGATGTGCGCCTCGCGCAGGGCCGGTGCGTCGTTCACGCCGTCGCCGGTCATCGACACGATGGCGCCTCGCTCCTTCCACTGGCGCACGATCCGCAGCTTGTCCTCCGGCGTCACGCGCGCGTGCACGCGCTCGGCGGGATCCTCGCCGGGGCCCACGATGCCCATCTCGGCGGCGATGGCGCGGGCCGTCACCGGGTGGTCGCCGGTGATCATCACCGGGATGATGCCCGCGCCGCGCGCGAGCCGCACCGCCTCGATGGCCTCGGTCCGCGGGGGGTCGGCGATGCCCACCAGGCCAAGCAGATCGAGGTCACGCTCGCCACTGTTGCCGGTCGCCACGGCCAGCACGCGCAGCCCCCGCGACGCCATGTCAGCGTTGGCCTCTGAAGCGCCCTCAGTGCCGGACCGGCAGAGCGGCAGGAGCAGGTCGACCGCCCCCTTCACGTACCAGGTGCCGCCTCGCTCGATCGACATGCGCTTACGCTCGCTGTCGAAGGGGTTCACCTCGCCGCGCGGATAATCGCGCTCGATGGTGGCACGCTCGATGCCGCGTTCGCGCGCCGCCACGAGCAAGGCCAGCTCCGTCGGATCGCCCGACCGCCCGTCGAGGTCGGCCTCGTTGCAGGCGGCCCCGGCGAAGGCGATGTCGCGATGGTCCACCCCCCAGAGCTCGCGCACCGTCATGCGCCCCGTCGTGAGCGTACCCGTCTTGTCGGTGCACACCACGGTTGCAGATCCCAGGGTTTCCACCGCGGGCAAGCGCCGCACCAGCACGTTGCGCTGGGCCATGCGCTGCACGCCCACCGCCAGCGCGATGGTGACCACCGCCGGGAGCCCCTCCGGGACCGCCGCCACGGCGAGCGACACCGCGCCCAAGAGCACCTCGAAGAGCGGTTGACCACGCAAGGCCCCGAGCACGGCGACGAGCGCCACCACGCCGAGCGACAGCTTCACCAGCGTCTTGCTCACCTCGCCGAGGCGAACTTGGAGCGGTGTTTCTGCCTTCTCGGCCGAGGCCAGGAGCGTGGCCACCTTCCCGAGCTCGGTGTTCATCCCCGTGGCGAGCACCTCCACCTCGCCGCTTCCGTGCACCACCGCCGTGCCGGCGAAGAGCATGTCCACCCGCTCGGCGAGCGGCCGCGAGCGGTCGCCCGGCCCGACTTCCTTGTCGACCGGGGCACTCTCGCCGGTGAGCGCGGCCTCGTTGCTCCGCAGGGCGTGGGCCACGGCAACGCGGGCGTCGGCCGCCACCAGATCCCCCTCCTCCACCAGGAGCACGTCGCCCGGAACCACCTCCGCGGCCGGGATCACCACCACCACGCCGTCGCGACGCACCCGGGCGCGGGGGGCGGTCATGTCGCGCAGCGCGAGCACCGCGCGCTCGGCGCGAAACTCCTGCACGAAGCCAACGATGCCGTTGAGCACCACGATGGCGGCGATGGCGCCCGCGTCGATCCACTCGCCCATCGCCCCGGCCACCACCGCCGCCACGCCGAGGAGCGCGATCACCGGCGAGGCGAACTGGCGCGCGAGGATGCGCCAGGGAGGGGTGGCTTCCTCGCGACGCAGCTCGTTGCGCCCATGCTGGGCAAGAAGTGCGGCGGCCTCGGTCGTGCTCAGTCCACTCACGCGACCTCCAACGTGCCGCGACGAAGCTGCCGCGTGCGCCAGATCGTCCAGAGCGCGGGGAGCACCAGCGCCGTCATGAAGCCAAGGGTCAACAAACCCCCGAGCATCGGGCCCGCCATGCGCCGCGCGAGGTCGGCCCCCGCGCCCTCGGCGAACATCACCGGCAAGAGCCCCACGAGGTTCATCAACAGGGCCAGCACCATCCCGCGCATGCGCCCGGCCGCGCTGTCGGCCGCCACCTCGGCGAGCCGACCGGGCGTGAGGCGTTCACCCCGTTGCAGGGCCTCTTTCACGCCGAGGTCGAGGTACACGGCCAGCACGGTGCCCACCTCGGCCCCTACCCCGACGAGCGCGATCATCGCCACCCACGCCGCGATGGACAGGTTGTAGTCGAGCGCGGCGAGGAGCCAGATGCTGCCGAGCACGGAGAACGGCAGGGTGCAGAGCACGATGGCGGTCTCCGCCACCGACTTGAAGGAGAGCCAGGTGAGTAGGAAAACCAGCAGGAGCGCCACCGGCGCAATCGTGGCCATGCGCGCCTGCCCGCGCTCGAGGAACTCGAACTGTCCTGTCCAGGTGAGACCAATGTCCTCCGGGAGGTCAAGCGCCCCCACCACGCGACGGGCCTCGTCGACGTAGCCACCGATGTCGCGCCCGCCGGGGTCGACGTACACGTACGCCGCGAGTCGACCGCCCTCGTCCACGAGCATCGCCGGGCCGGGCCGGGTGACGATGTCGGCGAGCTGCGACAGGGGGGTGGGACCGAACGGCGTGTCGGCGTAGAGCTGCCCAAGCGCCTCGGGCGACGAGCGGAAGTCGCGACCGAATCGGGCGACGAGATCGTACCGGGCTCGACCGTCGAAAACCTTGCCGAGCGACATGCCGCCGAGGCCGATGTCGACGACGTCGAGCACGTCGTCGACCACCGCGCCATGGGCGAGGAGCGCGTCGCGACGGGGCTGCACATCGACGAAGACGCCGGCCAGCTGTCGCTCGGCGTAGGCGCTGCGCGTGCCGGGGACGGTGCGCAACGCCGCCTCCACGCGCTGGGCGGCGGCTTCGATGGCGGCGAGATCGTCGCCAGAGACTTTGACGCCCACCGGCGTGCGGATGCCGGTGGTGAGCATGTCGACGCGCGCCCGGATCGGCATGGTGATCGCGTTCTGGACCCCGGGGAACTGCAAGGCGGCGTCGAGCTCGGCCACGATGGCGTCGTAGGTCAGGCCCTCGCGCCACTCGTCGCGAGGCCGGAGCGTGACGGTGGTCTCGAACATCGACAGCGGCGCCGGGTCGGTGGCGGTCTCGGCGCGGCCGGCCTTGCCGAACACGCGCGCCACCTCGGGAATCGCGGCGATCCGACGGTCTTGCTCCTGCAACAAGCGACGAGCTTCCTCGATCGACACGCCCGGGAGGGTGACCGGCATGTAGAGGATGCTGCCCTCGTAGAGCGGCGGCATGAACTCGCGACCCAGCGACCGGTACACCGGGACGGTCGCGGCCGTGGCGAGGAGCGCCAGCGCCACGAAGGGCCAGGGGTGCCGCGTGGCGAGGCCGACCACCGGCCGGTAGAGGCTTCGCAGCACGCGATTCACCGGGTTGTCCGCCTCCCGCGGGATGGGCCCGCGCAGAAGCGCCACCGCCAGCGCCGGCGCCAGGGTGAGCGTGAAGAGCGCGGCGGACAACATCGCGAAGGTCTTCGTGAGCGCCAGGGGACCGAAGAGTCGCCCTTCCTGTCCCTCGAGCGCGAAGATCGGCAGGAAGGACACCGCGATCAAAAGCAGCGAAGACACGAGCGGCCCCGCGAGCTCTCGCGCCGCCGCCAGCACCACCTCGGTGCGGTCTTCCCCGGGACGATCTTCCGCCCGCCGCGCCGCGTTTTCCACCAGGAGCACCACCGCGTCGACCATGTCGCCCACGGCCACGATGATGCCGGCGAGCGACATGATGTTGAGCGTCACCCCCATGAAATACATCGGGATGAAGCTGGCGAGCACCGCCACGGGCAGCACCACCATCGGGATGATCACGGACCGCGCGTGCAGCAGGAAGACCGCCAGCAGCACCGCCACCACGAGCATCTCCTCCGCGAGCGAGAGACCCAGCGTGGCCACCGACTCCCGGATGAGCGTGGAGCGGTCGTACACCGGCACCACCTCCACCCCGTCGGGCAATGTCACGCTCGCAAGCGCCGCCTTGGCCGCGTCGATCACCGCCAGGGCGTTCTGACCCTGCCGCGCGACCACCACCGCGCCCACGCTCTCACCCTTGCCGTCGAGGTCGGCCACGCCGCGCCGCTCGGCTGGCACCCAGGCCGCGCTCGCGACGGCACCGAGGGGGACCGGCGTGCCGCCGCTCAGTCCGATCACCACTTGTTCGAGGGCCTCGGGGCCGTCGAGGTAGCCGGTGCCTTGCACGTAGAGTTCGCGACCCGAGGCCTCGATGGTGCGCCCGCCCACGCCGCGGTTGCTGCGCGCGAGCGCACTGGTGACATCACGCAGCGACAGGCCAGCCGCCCGGAGCCGCTCGGGATCGATCGTCACCTGGAGCTGGCGGTCGAAGCCGCCCACGGTGGCCACCTCGGCCACGCCCTCCACCCCTTCGAGGGCAAAACGCAGGTTCCAGTCCTGTAGCTGCCGCAGCTCGTCGACCGAGCGCTGGCCGGTCGTGTCGACCAGGGCGTACTGGTACACCCAGCCCACCGCGCTCGCGTCGGGTCCGAGCGACACCTCCGCGTCCGGAGGCAGCTTCGCGGAGAGAACCTGGAGGCGCTCGGCCACCCGCGACCGGGCGAAGTAGGGATCGACGTCGTCACCGAGGAGCACGTAGGTGAAGGACATCCCGAACATCGTGAAGCCGCGCACGGCGCGCACCCCGGGGAGCGCCTGGAGCCCCGTCACAAGCGGGTAGGTGACTTGATCCTCCACGAGCTGGGGCGAGCGCCCCATCCACTCCGCGTAGACGATGACCTGCGGGTCGGACAGATCGGGCACGGCGTCGAGCGGGCTCTGCCGCGCCGCCCACAGCCCGCCGAGCGCGAGCGCCAGCGACAACAGGTACACGACGAGCCGGTTCTGTCCCGACCAGGTGACGACACGGTCGAGCACGATCAGTGTCCCCCGTGCCCAGCGTGGCCGCCACCAGCCACCTGCGTGTCGGCGTCGAGCCAGAAAGCACCGCTGGCGACCACCCGATCGGCGGGGTCGAGCCCATGCACCATCACCTCGCTGTCGGAACGGGCGGCCACGTGGACTTCCCGTGGATGGGCGTTCGCGCCGTCAACCACGAACACCAGCGTACGGGCGCCGGTGTCGACGAGCGCGGCGCGGGGAACCCAGAGTCCCTCCGGCAAGGCCTCGTCCCAGGTCGCGAGCAGCGGGCGTCCCACCGCCGGTTGCCCCTCGAGCACGGCGCGCACGCCGGTCCCGGCCGCGTTGCCCGCCGGGAGCACGCCCGCCACGGTGCCCGCGAAGGTCTCCGTGCCATCGGAGAAGCTCACCGGCGTGCCGACGGCGGGCGGCGACAGCGTGTAGAACTCGGCCAGCCGCGCGGCGTCGGGGGCGATCTCGGCGAGGGCGGCGCCCGGGGCGAGGAAGGCGCCCGCGTCGACCAGCCGCGCGGTGACGACGCCGGTCAGGGGTGCGCGCAGGTTCCAGGTGCCGTCGACCTCGGCGTCGGGCGGGGCACCGAGCGCACGGAGGCGCCCCTCGGCGGCGGCGCGGAGCACCGGGTCCTGAGACAAGAGGCGCAGCTCGGCGACGGCGCTCCCCACCTCTGCGGTCCACAACCGCGCGATCACCTGCCCGGTCCGCACGCGCTCGCCGACTCGGGGAAGGACGAGCGCCACGACTTGTCCGCCGGGGACGGTGGTCACCCGGGCGGCCCGGGCGCTGTCGAAGCTCACGCTGGCGGCGGCGCGGCGATGAGCCAGCCCGCTGCCGAGGCGGGGCGCCACCGTGGCATAGCCCTCGACCGCGGCGCCGTGCCCCCCGGCGCTCGCATCGCCATGGCCCGCGTGTTCCTGCGCGCCCGCCAGGCAACCAAGCAGCGCGAAGACGATCATGGTGACTCCAGGCGCGCACGCTCGGCGCGTCTCAAGGTGAGATCGCGCGCGGCCTCCGCCAGCTCGCGACGAGTGGCCGCGAGCGCGGTGGCCGTGTCGAGCGCGGAAACGAGCGTGCCGCCGGTCTCGTAGGCGGTCATCGCCGCCGCCCAGGCGCGTTCGCTCGCGGGGAGGACCAGGTCGCGCAGGGCGGCGACACGGGCAAGCGCCGCCGCCTCCTCGGCGCGGGCGCGGTCGAGGGCTTCAGCGAGCGCACGGCCGGTGGCAAGGGCATCGAGCCGGGCCGCCTCGGCGCGCGCGAGGGCCGCGTCGCGAGCGCGCTGCTGGCCGCCCCAGGTGGGCAACGCCACGCCCACCATCAGGTTGACGCCCTGCACCATGCCGTCGGGCATCAGGCCGACCGACGCGCCGAGGTCGAGGTCGGGAGAGAGTCGCGCCTTCGCCAGCTCGGCCTCCCGCATGGCGGCCTGCGACTGGGCCTCGGCGAGGCGGGCTTCGGGGCCGACGCTCCCCGGCACGGCGGCGGGCACGAAGCCACCGGGATCCGACAGCACCCGGCCCGCCCACTCGGCCCCCACCAGCCGCTCGAGCACCGCGCCGTCGCCTGCTTGCCGGGCCAGCGTCGCGGCGCGCGCGGCCTCGGCGCGGGCGATCTCGGCGTCGAGCGCGTAGATCGCGGCGAGCCCCTCGGCGCTCATCGCCGGCATCGCGGCCATGCCGCCGCCGCCCATCTCCGCCATGGCGGGCATCGATGCCGACGAGCCCGGCGACGACGCCGGTACCCCGCCCCCACCCATGCCGGGCATCCCCGGCATGCCGCCACCCGGCGACGACTTCCGGGGCGCGGGTGGGGCCCCGAGCTGCGAGGGTGTGCCCGGCGCGGTCACAGCCGGGACCGCGGACCCCGGGTGCGTGCCCCGAGCGTGTCGCGACAGTGCCGCCTCGCGCAACCGGCGGAGAGCCGCGATCTGCTCGGCAGCGGCTGCGTCGTCGGCCTGCCGCCACACCACGCGCGCCACCAGCGAAGCCAGGGCCAGGCGGAGGTCGGCGAGCGTGACCTCGCGGGTCACCGTGGCCACGGCGATCGTCGCCTCTTGGGCGCGCACGCGGGCGCCCACCTCGCCCGGTCCCGCCAGCATTTGCTCAATGCCCACCATGAACATCGTCGGGTCGAGATCGCCCTCCATCGCGCCCAGCGAATCCGCGCCGAGCACCGCCGAGGGGTCCATCGGCAGTCGGGCGGCGGCGAGATCGAATCGCGCCGCCTCGATCCGGGCAGACTCCGCCGCGAGCGAGGGCGCGCGTGCTGCCGCCTCGGCAAGGAGGTCGTCGAAGGGCAGGGCCAGGGCGAGCGAGACGAGGAGCACGGCCGGGAGACAGCAAGACTTGTGCCATCCTGCACATTCGACGCCGTGTTTGCGATACTGCCCACCTGGGTGAGAGTGCACAGGCGGCGCTGTGCCTGCGGACACACGCCGACAGAGGGCGGGTGGACGACGCGGGGCCACCTTCTCGCGCTACACTTGGCCGATGGCCGCGCCTGCCCTCAGATTCGCCACCTACGACGACCTGCTCCGCCTGCCTCGCGAAGCCCGCGCGGAGGTGATCGGCGGTGTCGTTTACGAGGGTGCCAGCCCCGCACCACGGCACGGCCGCGCGATGGTGGCGTTGGGGCGCTACGTCGGCGGACCCTTCGACCAGGACGATGATCCCGGCGGCTGGTGGATCCTCGCCGAGGTCGACGTGCGCTTCTCGCCGAGCGACATCCTCCGCCCCGACCTCGCCGGGTGGCGGCGCGAGCGCATGCCCCTTCTGCCCGCCTCGCGCCCCATCGACATCGTCCCCGACTGGGTCTGCGAGATCCGGTCGCCCTCCACCGCGAGTCACGACGTCTTGCGGAAGCGCCCCCTCTACGCCGCGCACGGCGTGCCCTGGCTCTGGGCGGTGGATCCCGAGGCGCGGATCATCGTCTGCTTCGAGAACCGTGGCGGAACCTGGGCGCAGGTGGCCGGCGGCGGCGACGGCGAGAAGGCGCGCCTGCCGCCCTTCGAGGCCACCGAGATCGACGTCAGCCGCGTGTTTGGCCCGGCCAGCGATCCCGAGGGCGCGGGCTAGCGCGAGCCAGCTGGGCTAGCGTGGGGCCGCCGTGTGGTTCACGACGCTCGCCCTTGCCGCCGACCCCGAGGTGGACTGGATTGCCGCCACCGCCGGCCAGGCCGCGCGCGACCAGGGTGTCGATGCCTTCGCCTCCATGGCCCCCGAGGCCGCGTCGCGCGCCGCGCTCATGGGCGCCTGCCCGTCCCTGCTGCTGACCGTCGAGTGCAGTCGCGACACGTCGTCGCTCTCCGTGCGCTACGACCTCCGCCCGAGCTTCACCGTGGCCGGGGGCAACCTGTCGCCCGACAACCAGTCTGGTGACACTGAAGCCGGGCTCTTGTCCCCCCGGCTCGGCTTGCGAGGCGCGGTCTACGCGGGGCCCTTCGTCGCCCGTGTCACTGGGGCGGGCGGCATCGACGCCATCGAGGACATCGACGGCGCCTACGTGATCCCCGAGGCCTGGGCGGGCGTCGACACCGGCGGCGGCTGGCTCGGCTTCGGTCGGCAAGACCGTTGGCTCGGCCCCGGCCGCCACGGGACGATGGCCCTCTCCAACAACGCCGTGGCCCCCTGGATGGTCAATGGCGGCGGCGACGGGCGGCTCCCCGGCGCGGCGTCGAAAGCAGGTCGGTTCGGCGGCGAGCTCGGCGTAGGCTGGCTCGGCGAGCCCCGCGGCGACGTGAAGAACCCCGGCCTGCTCTTGATGGACCTCCGCTACATGCCGGTGCCCTCCGTCGAGATCGGCGCCACGCGCCTGTCGATCTTCGGCGGCGAGGACCGTCCCGACGTGGACATCGGGCAGCTCATCGTGCCGAGCGAACCGCACGTCTACGACGACCCCGACCTCGTCCTCCCCGACCAGGACGAGCTCGCCAACATCCACCTGCGCGTGAACTTGCCGCTGCGCAAGTGGATCGGCGGGCCGGTGCACCACGTGGAAGGCTGGTGGGAGTACGGCGGCGAAGACATGATCATGCGCGACGCCGGGAGTTTCGAGTACCCGGCGCTCGCCGGCGTGGGGAACATCTACGGCGGCGAAGTTTCCCTGCGGCCGGTGGTGCTCACCGCCGAGTACTCGCGGTTGATGGACGACTACTTCCGCTGGTACGTGGGCCACCGCGTGTACCACGAGGGTTTCCAGCAAGACGGCCGGGTGATGGGCCACTTCGGCGGCCCCGACAGCGAGACGATGTGGGCCCAGGTGGCCTACTGGGGCGAGGGCTGGCGCGCGCGCCTCTGGGGCGACTGGGTGCACCGCGTGGGCGTGGTGGAGGCGCGCAACGACCGGCTTTTCACGTTCCCCACGGAGGAAGTGAGCTACCGCGGCGGCCTCGCGGGCGACCTGCTCTGGAACGGCGGCTGGTACACGCTGTCCTACGAGGTGGCGAGCGTCACCGGTCGCGATTTCGTCCCTGGGAACGACGCGGTGGAGCACCGCGTGGTGGCGGGGCTCGCCGTCGGCCCGTCGATCCTGTCGAACTGAGGACTATTCCTCGCCCGCCTCGTTCTCTTCCTCGCGCACCTGCCCGATCCGTCGCGAGCGCGCCGACCAGCGTCCACCGGCGTCGTCGGCCGGGGGCACGGGGAACTCGCCGTGGGCATCGGCATCCCAGTCGAGCCGCATCTCGTAGAGCGCGCGGTCCCAGCGGGCGAGCATCGGCGGGATGGCGAAGGGCACCGGGAACGCACCCGCTTCCTCGGCAACGCGGCGGAAAGTGTCGTCGGCCTCCAGCGGCTCGGCGGTGCAGATCGCGAGCCCGGGGCCGTGCTTGTCGAGGTGCAGGAGCACCACGGCTACAGCGTGCTCGAGCACCTCGGGGAGCGCGGTGGCCGCGTAGAGCTCGGCCGGCTGCCCGTCGGGACTGGCGAAGCCGCACAGGTGGTAGAGCGCGTCGGCCAACTCCTGCGTGGGCTCGTCCTCGAGCACCACGAAGCCATCGGCGCGGGGGCAAGCCACCCCGTCGCGCTCGCCGGCCATCATGTCGTCGAGCTCTGCACCCTCGACCGGCGCGATCCAGCGGACGACCGGCCGTTCCTGCACGCCCCCATGCCGCAGGTAGGTCCAGTCTTCCTCGATCACCATGCCGGGCGGCAGGCAGAGGGGGTCGCCGGCGTGCGCGAAGGCAAACACGCGCGTCCTGGGGAAGAGGGCGCCCAGGAGGGCGCCGGCCGGCACGCCGCTGTGGCGGAAGCCGCGCTTGGCGTCCCTGGCGCTGTCGTCGGAGAAGACGGCGCCACTGGTGATGGTGCGGAAGACCACGCCGTGCTCGGCGTCGGGGAGGCCGTCGAGCCAGCGCTCGCGCCCGCGGCAGAGGCGGCCGGGGTTGGCGGTGTCGACGGTGTCGTTGCAGTAGCCGAAGGCGCGGATCATGGCGGCCAGGGGCTATCTCGCGGCGAGCCCACTCGCCCGGCGCGAAGCGGTGCGTAGGGATAGGCGCCGCACCCCCAACGGCAGGCCGTCCCGTGTCCGAGCGCTTCTACATCACGACGCCAATCTACTATGTCAACGACGTGCCGCACATCGGGCACGCCTACACCACCATCGCCGCCGACGCGATCGCCCGCTGGCATCGCCTGGACGGTCGCGACGTGCGCTTCCTCACCGGCACCGACGAGCACGGCCAGAAGGTGATGCAGGCCGCGGCCAAGCTCGGTCGCAGCCCCCAGGAACACTGCGACATCACGGTGCGCCGGTTCGTAGACCTGTGGACACGCCTCGACATCCAGTACGACGACTTCATCCGCACCACCGAGTCGCGACACAAGGAGGTCGTCCAGGCCTTCCTGCAGCAGCTCTGGGACCAGGGCGAGATCTACTCCGCCCCCTACACCGGCTGGTACTCCACCTCCGCCGAGCGTTTCTGGACCGACGATGAGGTGGCCACGGCCGCCAAAGGGACGGTCGAGGATCTCAAGGCCGGGAAGCTCACCCCAGTGTGCCCCGACTCCGGCGCGCCCGTCGAGCTCATCACCGAGCTCAACTACTTCTTCCGCATGAGCGCCTACCAGGAGCGGCTGGTGCGTTGGCTCGAAGAGCATCCCGGCTCTGTGCAGCCCGACCACCGTCGCAACGAGGTGCTGGGTTTCCTCCGCAAGCCGCTCGGCGACCTGTGCATCAGCCGCCCGGCGGCGCGCCTGTCCTGGGGCATCCCCCTGCCCTTCGCCGAGGACTACGTCACCTACGTGTGGTTCGACGCGCTCAGCAACTACGTGAGTGCCCTTGGCAACGACCGCGCTCGCTACTGGCCGGCCGACGCCCACCTCGTGGGCAAGGACATCCTCACCTTCCACACCGTGTACTGGTTCTCCATGCTGATGGCGCTCGGCCTCGAGCCCCCCCGGCAGGTGTACGCCCACGGCTGGTGGCTGATGAACCGCGCCAAGATGTCGAAGTCGGTGGGCAACGTCGTCAATCCAAACGTGCTCATCGACGAGTTCGGCGCCGACGCGGTGCGTTATTTCATGCTGCGCGAGATCCCCTTCGGCTACGACGGCGAGTACTCCGACGCCGCCTTCTTGCTGCGCTTCAACAGCGACCTGGTCAACGACTTCAGCAACCTCGTGCACCGGGTGAGCAAGTGGGCAGCCACGCCGCTCGGGCCGGCCAGCGGCTTCACGCCGGGCGACGAGGCCTTGCTCGCGGTGGCCAGTCGAGCCACCGCCACCTTCCGCACCGAGCTTGAAGGCCTACAGTTCCGCCAGGCGCTGGAGGGCCTCTGGGAGCTGGTGCGCGCCACCAACAAGTACGTCGACACCGAGGCCCCGTGGGCACTGGCCAAGGCAAACAACACCGCCCGCCTCGCGACGGTCCTCCGCGTGGCGCAGGAAGTCCAGCGCATGGTGGCCTCGTACCTGTGGTGTGTCTGCCCGCACGCCTGCACCGAGGTGCTGTCGCGACTGGGGCTCGCCGCCCCCGACCTCCGCGTGGGCCTCGACGTGCTCCCCGCGGGCAACGTGGCCCGCGCTGGCGACCCGCTCTTCATGCGGCGCGAGGCCAAGGCACCGCCCGAAGTTCCCCAGCCAACCCCCGTTACCAAGGAAGTACCTGTGTCCGACACCATCACCTACGACGACTTCAGCAAGGTGGCCCTGCGCGTGGGGCTCGTCGTGACCGCCGAGAAACACCCCAACGCCGACCGCCTGCTCGTGCTGAAGGTCGACGTCGGCGAGGCCGAACCGCGCCAGATCGTCGCGGGCATTGCCAAGCACTACGCGCCGGAGGCCCTCGTCGGCAAGCGCGTCGTCGTCGTCATCAATCTCGCGCCGGCCATGCTGCGCGGGGTCGAGTCGCGCGGCATGCTTCTCGCGGCGGGCGGGGCCGACATCGCGTCCTTGCTGAGCCCCCTGCACGACGTGGCGCCCGGCTCCATCGTGAAGTGATTTTGTGATCTCCCTCTTGTCACAAGGGGGGGGGCCGTGTCGTTAATGGGGCCGAGTCTCGGAGCCACAGGCATGCGCACGTCCATCTACATGTCCCCCGTCCTCGCCCTCGTGGCGCTCGGCTGCAACGAGTACACCATCGAAGACAAGCGGTCCGACATCACCGACGAGGTCGACGATGGCGACCCGGACATCGAGGTTGATCCCGTCAAGATCAACTTCGGCGAGCTTGCCGTGGGCGAGGGCGAGACGAAGACGGAAACCGTCACCGTGAAGAACGTGGGCGAGGGTTCGCTCAGTATCGACGACCTCTACCTGGCCGACACCGCTCAGCCCTTCAGCTACTCCGCCATCGGCGCGATCCTGATCCCGGCGGGGACGTCCACCACCTTCACCGTCACCTACGCGCCCATCACCGCAGAAGACAACGGCACCAACATCGTGATCGAGAGCAACGATCCCGACGAGGCGAGCACGCTGGTGAAGCTCAACGGCTCGGGCGTGGCCCCGATCATCCAGCTCGACCCGGTGTCGTACAGCTTCGGCACCCTCTACATCGGCTGCGAGGGCAGCCAGCCGGTCACCATCAGCAACATCGGCAACGCCGACCTCGTGGTGAGCGACTTCGACTACGTCACCGCGAGCGACGACATGTCCCTCGACGACAACACCGTCGTCAACGGCGACCTGCCCTGGACCATCGGCCCGGGCGACAGCCGCGAGGTCTACGTCAACTACGCGCCGCTCGACGACTACCCCGACGAGGGCTTCGTGGTGGTGGGCAGCAACGACCCGCTCCAGAGCGAAGCGCAGGCCCAGCAGGCGGGCTCGGGCGAGCTCTACGGCGAGAACCTCGACGTCTTCGAGCAGTCGCTGCAGTCGTCGACCGACATCCTCTTCGTCATCGACAACTCCTGCTCGATGGCCGAGGAACAGACCAACCTCGCCGACAACTTCGCCAGCTTCGCGGCCGTGCTCGCTGGCGCCGACTACGACTATCAGGTGGGCGTGATCACCACCGACAACCCCGACTTCCGGGGCGACATCATCACGCCGGACACCCCCGACCTCGAAGACGAGTTCGTGGCTCAGGCCCTGGCCGGCACCAGCGGCTCCGGCGACGAGCGCCCCTCCGAGATGGCCTACAACTCCACCCAGGCGGGTGGCGACGCCGGCCCGGGCAGCGACTTCCTCCGCGACGACTCGAAGCTCTCGATCATCGTGGTCACCGACGAGCCCGATTCGAGCACCGGCGACTGGTCCACCTACATGAACCACTTCTGGTCGCTGAAGGACGACACCGACCTCGTGGTCGTGAGCGCCATCGCCGGCGACTGGCCGAGCGGCTGCGCCACCGCCTCGCCGAGCGAGAAGTTCTACTACATGTCCGTCGCGACGGGGGGCCTCTACCTCTCGGTGTGCGCCACGGACTGGGCGAGCCACCTCGAGTCGATCGCCGAGGCCTCCAAGATCGACCTGTCGAGCTTCGAGCTCACCCAGCCACCCGTCCCGGAAACCATCGAGGTGCGGATCGACGGCGTGATCCAGACCGACGGCTGGACCTACAACGACATCGACCAGTCGGTCGACTTCGACGACGACCACATCCCCTCGGGCGGCACCGTGATCGAGGTCGAGTACGCGCTCTACGGCAACTGCAGCGAATAGCCAGTGGCCCCCGGCTTCTCGCCGCGGGGCACGACCGAGAAGTTGTAGGCGATCGACACGCGTAAATCGTCCGCGAAGCGCGGGTGCACGTAGTGCGTCACCGTGGCCGGGAAAAGCACCATCAACCCGTCTTTGGGGCGGTGCACGTAGTTGCCCGACTGCCCGTAGAGTGCCATCTGCGGGTTGGGGTTGAGAAACTCGATCATGCCGGAGAAGTCGCCCGGTTCCGTCGGCAGCGTGCCCACGTTCACGTAGTAGGCGCCCGACCAGTGGGTGGGCGCGTGGTGGTGCGGGGCGTTCCAGCCGCCGAAGCCGAGCACGTTCGCCCAGCAGCCGGCCAGCACCAGCTCCTGGCTCTGGTAGTTGTCGTGGTAGCGAGCGGTCGCGAGCGTGGCGAACTTGGTGACCTTCTGGAGCAGCCAGGCCACGTGCTCGCTCTTGTGGCGGAGGAACTCGGGACCGGAGTGCCAGGCGTGCCGGTTGCTCCGCACGACGCCGGGGTAGCGCTCCCGAAGGCCCATCACGTGCTTGAGCAGGCCCTCCTTGTGCTGCTCGGAGCCCGAGATGAGCGACGCCCACATCGGGAAGCCGAAGAGCATGTGCGGGGCGTACGGATCGGCCTGGGTCATCGCGACTCCGGGTGCTTGCGCGCATAGAGGATGGCTTCGGCCACGCGTTCGCGCGCGAGTGACGCGGCGGAGAGCTCCGCGCCCATCACCTCCTTGGCGAGGCGCAGGGCGACGGGATCACGCTCCGTTATCTCCAGGCCCCAGCGGGCGGCCTCCGCGCGGGGGTCGGTAGAAAGACGGTGGACGAGACCCCAGTCGAGCGCCTCCGCCGCGCTCACGCTGGCGCCCCCGAGCACCACCGCCTTGGCCCGCGAGGCGCCCACGAGCGCCCCGAGCCGCGTGGTGCCGCCGGCGGAGGGGATGATGCCCAGCGCCGTTTCCGGGAGGGCAAATCGGGCGGTGGGGCTGGCCACGCGCAGGTCGCAGGCGAGGGCCAGCTCGAAGCCGCCCGCGATCGCCGGGCCCTGGATGGCGGCGATGGTCACGCACGGAAGTCGCGACAGCTCGTCGAACACACGCTGAGAGCGCAACTCGAGAGCATCGAGGAAACTTGCCGCTTTCATCGCGCCGAGATCGGCACCGCCGCAGAAGGCTCGGTCGCCCGTGGACTGGACCACGAGCACGGTGACCTCGCGGCCGAGCTCCAGGGCGGCGTGGAGGAGCGCGTCGAGGTGGTCGCGATCGTAGGCATGCGCCTTCTCGGGACGGTCGAGCGTCACCGTGCCGAGCATCCCCTCGCGAGTGGAGTGTACCGCCATGCGCCTCACTTACCGCGCTACGATAGCGGCGTGAACTTCCGCGTTCTCTGGGACCAGGTGGAGCCCTGCCCTTACCGCGAGGGCGAGCGTGCCCGGCTGCCGCTGCGGCTGCCGATGGGCCCCCTCACGCCCGCGCAATTCGACCGCTGCCTCGCCGACGGCGACCGTCGCAGCGGGCGCATGCTCTACCGCACCGCCTGCCCCTCTTGCCAGGGCTGCGAGCCCTTGCGGGTGCCGGTGCGAGAGTTCGTGCCGAGCAAGTCGCAGCGACGCGCCTGGCGACGCAACTGTGATGACGTTCGACTGGTCGTGGGCGCGCCCGAGGTGGACGACGAGCGGCTCGCGCTCTTCAACCGCCACAAGCTGGAACGGGGGTTGTCGGCCTCGGGTGAGCCGCTGACCGCGACCGCCTACCTGGCCTGGCTGGTGCAAACCTGCGTGGACACGCGCGAGTTCCGCTACCTGGTGGGCGATCGCCTCGTGGCGGTGAGCGTGCTCGACGTCGGGCAAACGAGCGTGTCGAGCGTGTACCACTACTTCGACCCCGCCGAGGAGCGGCGTTCCCTCGGGGTTTTCTCGGCCCTCGCCGAGATCGCGTGGGCGGCGTCGCAGGGTTACGACTGGTACTACCTGGGCTTCTACGTCTCGGACTGCGCACACCTGAGGTACAAGGCCGACTATCGCCCGAACGAGCGTCGCGTGGGGGGCGTGTGGACACGCATCGACTAGCCGAGTGGGCGCGACGCACCTGGGCGCGCCGTCCCGGGGCACGCCGCGGTGCCGCACCGTCCGAGCCCCCCCGCCCGCCTTGCGCGGGTCTCTGGGAAACGCCCATGGTGCATGTCGACGGGCGCGTCACCACGTGTTGTCTCGACGAGGGCCTCGAGAACACCCTTGGGAACGCCCGGGAAACGCCGCTCGCCGAGCTGTGGAACGGCCCAACGCTTCACCGTTGGCGGGTGGCCCAGGCCGAGGGGCGCTTCGAAGACTCCGGGCCTTACTGCACCCTCTGCAATTGGCGCGGGGCCGGCACCATGCCCAGCGAGGCGGTGGCGGAATACTTGGCCGGCAATAATGAGCGCTCCGCGCTCACCTCCTTCCGCTCGCGATTCCCACATGTCACTCGCCCTCCGCACAGAAAAACTAGGTAAGACATACCTCTCTGGCTTCTGGCGTCGCCCGTTCGTGGGCCTATCCAACCTCGACATGCAGGTGAAGGTGGGCTCGAGCTTCGGCTTCATCGGCCCCAACGGCGCGGGCAAGACCACGACCATCAAGATGTTGATGGGCTTGCAGGCCCCCACTTCCGGGCGGGCCTGGATCCACGACGTGCCCATCTCCGATCCCGAGTCGCGACGCCGCGTGGGCTTCATGCCGGAGCGGCCCTACTTCTACGAGCATCTCACGGCTTCGGAGTTCCTCGACTTCTACGCCCGCCTCACCGAGGTGCCGGCTGCGGCAAGAGCCGGCCGGATCGACGAGCTCCTCGAGCGCGTGGGCCTCGCCCGGTTTCGCCACGTGGCCCTTGGCAAGTTCAGCAAGGGCATGCTGCAGCGGGCGGGCATCGCGCAGGCGCTGGTCAACGACCCCGACCTGGTGGTGCTCGACGAGCCCATGAGCGGGCTCGACCCGCTGGGGCGCGTGCTGGTGCGCGACATCATTCTGGAAGAACGCCAGAAAGGTAAGACTGTGTTCTTCTCGAGCCACATCCTCTCCGACGTCGAGGCGATCTGCGACGAGGTGGCCATCGTCGTGGCCGGGACGCTGCGCGGCCAGGGGACGGTGCGCGAGCTCATCGGCCAGACCGCCGACGAAGTCGACTGCACCTTCCTGAGCGCGGGGGATCCTCCGGGTCGGGTGATCCGTCGCGACGGCGAGCGGGTGACGGTGCGCGTGCTGAGTGCCGACGTCGACGCGACGATCGACACCGCCCGCCAGCGCGGCGCGAAGGTGCTCGAAGTCCATCCCAACGCGCGCACCCTCGAGGAGGTGCTGCTCGACGAGGTGGAACGCGCCAAGCTCGTGAACGAGACGCGACTCGGGGTGCTCGCATGAGCCGCGTCTGGGTGATCGCGACGAACACCTTTCGCGAGGCCGTGCGCGACCGGGTGCTCCACAGCATCCTGTTCTTCGCGGTGCTGCTCCTCTGCCTGTCGCTGGCGCTTCGCGAGGTCGCCATCGGCGACACCGACAAGGTCGTGCGCGGGGTGGCCCTCGGCGGCACGAGCCTCCTGGCCGCCGTCATCGCCATCTTCCTCGGCGTGGGCCTGGTGTACAAGGAGATCGAGAAGAAGACCATTTACACGCTGGCAAGTAAGCCGATGCCGCGCTGGCAGCTGTTGCTAGGGAAGTACCTCGGGCTCTGGATCACCCTCGCCGCGGAGGTGGGCCTGCTCACGCTGTTCTACACGGTGGTGCTGGCCACGCAGCAGGGATTGCCCGATGCCGGGGTGTACCTCGCGATGGCGCTACTCATGGTGGAGCTCTCGTTGCTCACCGCGTGGGCCACGCTCTTTTCCACTTTCGCCACGCCCATGACCGCAGCCGCGTTTTCCATCTGCATCTACCTGATCGGCCATTTCGCCGACGACCTGCGTTTGTTCGGCGAACGAGCGGAGGAGGGCGCCTTCAAGACGATGGTGCTGGCCCTGTACCGGGTGGTTCCCAACCTCGAGAGCTTCAACATTCGAGCCGAGGCGGTGCACGGCGTGGCGGTGCCGGCCAGCGAGGTCCTGTGGACCTGCGCCTACGGCTTTGGCTACACCGCAGCGGTGCTCGCCGTGGCGATGATCATCTTCGAACGTAGAGACTTCAAGTGATTCGCATGGCCGACCTCGCCGCGCGTCACGCGCGGGTGGCGGCCCGTGCGGAGACGGCGGTGCTCGAGGCGCTGCGTTCGGGTCGCTACATCGGCGGTCCGCTGGTGAGCGCGGTGCAGTTGCAGGTGTCCACGCGCATGGGCTGGGCCCACGGCGCGAGCACCAACAGTGGTACCGACGCGCTCGTCTACGCGATCCTCGCCCTCGGCCTTCCGCCAGGCGGCGAGATCATCGTGCCGGCGGTCACCTTCTTCGCGTCGGCCGGCGCCGTGGTGCGCGCGGGCCACACCCCCGTGGTGGCCGACGTGCGGTCCGACTACCCGAACCTCGACCTCGAACGCCTGCCGTTGCGCCCGAGCACGCGTGCGGTGATGGCCGTGCACCTCTACGGGGAGCCCTGCCTCCTGCCCGGTCTCGACCTGCCGGTGATCGACGACCTCGCGCAGGTGATCGGCGCCGATCCCCCCCCTCGCAACGGCACCATTGGCGCGATGAGCTTCTACCCCACGAAGACCCTCGGCGCGGCCGGCGACGGAGGCCTGGTGCTCACCGACGACGCCGACACTCAGGCCGCCGTGCTCAAGCTCACCCACCACGGCATGCCCGCCAACAACGTGCACGAGCGCGTGCGTGGGCACGTGGGCGCCAACAGCCGCCTCGACGCCATCCAGGCCGCGGTCTTGCTCGCGCACCTCGACGACCTCGACGCGCGCGTGGCGAGCCGAAGGGCCACGGCTGCCCGCTACGACGCCGAGTTGCCCCCCTGGGTGCATCGCCTTCCTCGCGCCCCAGGACACCCCGTGCACCAGTACGTGGTGCGCGTTGCCCAGCGCGACGCGCTTCGTCAGCACCTCGCTGATCGCGGGGTCGAGAGTGCGATCTACTACCCGATCCCGCTGTCGCGACAGAAGGCGCTCGAAGGTATCGCCCACGCGCCCACGCCCGAGGCCGACCGTTTCTGCGCCGAGAGCCTTGCCCTGCCGGTGCACGAGTGCCTGGGCGACGACGACGCGAGCGCGGTGATCGACGCGATGCGGTCGTTCAAGGGGGGAGCGTTCTCCCCGTGAACCACGACACCGCCTACGCCCTCTTCACCGGCTACGCCGGCCTGCTCGGCCTGCTCTTCGGCTCCTTCATGAACGTGTGCATCAGCCGCATGCCGGAGGATCGCTCGGTGGTATCGCCGCGATCCGCGTGCCCGTCCTGCGGCACGCCCATCGCGGCCTACGACAACATCCCCGTCTTGTCCTGGTTCGTGCTCCGGGGGCGCTGCCGCCACTGCAAGGCGGCGATCTCGCCGCTCTACCCGCTGGTCGAAGCCCAGTTCGCGGTCCTCGCCACGCTGTTGTTTCGCCACGTCGTGCCCGACCTCGGCTACCTCGACGTGGCGCACCTGGTGGCCTTCCTCTGGTACTTCTGGCTCTGCTTCGCCATCGTGGCCATGGCCTTCATCGACCTGCGCCACAGCATCATCCCCGACGAGTTCAGCATCTACTCGGTGCCCGTTGGCATCGGTGGTGCCGCGCTCCTTGGGTTCCTGGGGTACGAGGGCGCCCCCACCTGGCAGCAGTCGCTCATCGGCGCCAGCGCCGGGGGCCTCGGCATCGCCGCGATCATCGGCCTGTACTGGGTGCTCACCCGGCAAGAAGGCATGGGCTGGGGCGACGCGAAGCTCATGGCGCTCTTCGGGGCCTACTTTGGCCCTTTCCCGGCGATGTTCGCCATCCTGATGATCGGCTCCACGGCCGGCGCCCTCGTGGGCGGCTCCGCAGCGATGGCGCAGATCCTCGCGCGTCCACCCGAGTGGCCGAGCGATCCTGAGCTCTCGACCCTGTCGCGCCTGGGGCAGTTCCTCGCCACCATCCGCCGACGTTTCCAGGTGGCCGTGCCCTTTGGGCCCTTCCTCGGCATGGGCGCCGTGGCGTGGCTCTTCTTCGGGCAGTCCCTCGCCCTGCGCTGGTCGGGCGCCATCGGCCGTTTCGCCGAGGCGTTCCGCTAGTCGCTAGTCGGCGCCTACTCTCGCAGAGTCTCGTTCATGAACACGTAGATCTCGCCCTCGGAGCCGGAGCTCGCGTCTTCCGGGTCGTGCCACTGGGGGTCGCCGGCCGCGTAGTCGTCGTCGCCATCGCCGTCGATGTCGGCGCCGAGGGGGGCGTTGCCGTAGCCGGCGTTGCCGTTGCCGTGGTCGCTCGTGCCGCGGACGTAGCCGGCCCAGACGACCTGCTGGTCGTGCGTGCCCGACTGCGTCTCCGACTCGAAGTGCATCATCGTGCCTGAGCCGCCGTTATCCTCGAAGTACACGATCATGTCGCTCACGCCGTCGCCGGTGAAGTCACCCATCTGCCGCAGGCCGGCCGCGTCCGCGTAGCTGTCGGACCAGGTGTAGGTGACAGCCGCGTCGGCCGACGTGTACGTGCCGCGCCCAGGGCCACCTTCGAGCGTGTACATCGCGCTGGCCGTGGCAAAGACCCAGAGCTCAGCGTCGCCGTCGCCGTCCCAGTCGGCGCCGAGCTGCGAGGCCGTGCCGATGCCCTGCGCGCTGCTCCCCGCCATCAGCGTGGTGCCCACCGAGGTGATGCTGGTGGCACCCGAGTAGTGGCCGCCCTGGCCCCACACCGCCCACACCGCGCCGCCATCGGTCGCGGCCTGGTCGGAGGTGCCATCCGAGAGCACGAGGTCCTGGTAGCCGTCGCCATCGAGGTCGCCGCCCACCGGCGCGTTCCGGTAGAAGGCGTCGCCGTTGCCGCTGACGGTCCAGCGCGCGTCGGCGTTGCCAATCGACTCGTCGCCCCCACTGCCACCGTACACCAGGGCCACGGCGTTGTTGCTCGACTCGGTGTAGGCGGCGACGAGGTCGTGGACACCGTCGCCGTCGAGGTCGATGTCGGTCGCGATACCTCGGCCAAGGGCGTTGCCCGAGGAGCCGGTGAGCGTGTAGTAAGCGTCGGACGTGTCGCGACCTGATGTCGCATCGACACCGTTGATGATGTAGACGGCGCCTGCACCGGAGGACACGCCGGTGCCGCCCACCGCGAGGTCGTTCACGCCGTCCTCGTCGAAGTCGCCGAGCACGGTCACAAAACCGCCCAGCAGGTCGGAGCTGCCGTCGCCCTCGATGAGCTGGTCGGCGTCGCGAACGTCGCCGGAGGGGGTGGGCTCGTCTTCGGTGCTGCTGTCGGGCAGGTAGGGGCCGCCCTCGAAGATCACCACCGCGCCGCCCGAGGTGGAGCTGCCACTGGTAGCGCCGTAGTACGGCACGCCACCCACCACCTCGGCCATGCCGTCGCCGTCGAGGTCGCCGAGGGCCGTGTGCCAGCCGGCGCGGTCGTAGGCGTTGCGGCCGGTGTACATGTACTCGGTCGTGCTGAAGACGGCGCCGTTGTCGGCGTCGCCGTCGCAGTCGTCGTCCTTGCCATTGAGTTGCTCTTCACCCGAGGTGTTGACCTTGGCGTCGTTGTCGTCGCAGTCGCGACCGTCGCCGTAGTCGTCGGAGCGGGAACCGTCGCCGTCCACGTCGAAGTCGTCGGCGCCGTCGCAATCGGTGTCGCGGTTGTCGTAGGGCTCGTCGGCGGCGCCCGGGTAGTATTCCGCGTCGGAGTCCTGGCAGTCGCCGCCGCCCTCGGTCACGTCTTCGTTGTACGCGTCGGACTCGTAGCCGTCGCCGTCCTGATCGTAGTCGGAGCCGTCGTCGCAGTCCTGATCGATGCCGTCGTACCAGACCTCGTACGCGTCGGGATGCACGGTCACGTCGGTGTCGTCGCAGTCGGTGCCGCCGGCCTCCTCGAGGTCGTAGCCGTCGCCGTCGTTGTCGGTGAGCGTGACCGCCAGGACCGGGATCTCCACGGTGGCCTCGTCGGGATCGTTGCTGTCGATCACGATGGCGCTCACGAACTCGCTGTAGGCCTGTGGTTGCACCGTGAGCGTGATCTGCGCGGTGGAGCCGGCCGTGAGGTGCATCGAGAGCGGATTCACCTGGAAGGGCGAGTCAACCGCGATGCTCGAGATCTCGAGGTCGCCGGTGCCGGTGTTGACCACGGTGATGAGCTCGGTGAGCCGATCGTCGAAGGCCACCTCGCCAAAATCCACCTCGGTGGTCTGCACCGAGATGTCAGGTGCATCCTCGCCGGAGCCGGTGTCGGTGTCCTTCTGGTTGTCTTGATCGTTGAGCACGCCGCCGCTGCAGGCCATCATCGTGAGCGAGAGAGTGAAAGGAAGGACCACGCCGCCTCCGGAACGGCCGACAGGATACCTTGTCGGGCCCGCGCGTGCCGTGCTGATTTCGACGCGCGCCGGGGCGCGCCTCACTTCCCTCGCAGGAAAGCCCGTGTCCGACCGCCTCGCTGCCGCGCGCGACTACGTTGCCAAGAAGCCCACCGACCGCTTCGGCCTCTACGCACTCGCGATGGAGCTGCGCAAGGCTGGGCTGCACGCCGAGTGTTTCGCCACCTTCGACACCCTGCTGGCGCACCACCCGAGGTACGGGGCCGCGTTCTACCACTACGGGATGGCCAGGAAAGAAGCGGGTGACCTCGCCGCCGCGAGAGAGATCTGGACGCGGGGACTCGACGCGACGAGGGGGACGGATGGGAAGACTTACGCCGAGCTCGAGTCGGCGCTTGAGGGGGATTTCTAGGGGGGCTTTGGGGGTGGGACCCTGCACGTTGGGAATGCGCGCGGCGGCCCGCTCGGCGACGTCATCGCGAACGTGCTGTCCTTTGCGGGGGCTGCCGTCGTGCGCGAATACTACGTGAACGACTCGGGCAATCAGATCGAGATCTTTGGTCGAACTCTGGCGGTGCGGTATCGCGAGCTCTGCGGCGAGACCGGCCTCGAGATCCCCGAAGGTGGCTACGCCGCTCCGTATGTCAGCGAGCTGGCGCGCCAGATCCGTGTCGAGGATGCGGCGCGGTACGACGGGCTCTCCCTGGAGGAGCAGGCGCGGGCCCTTGCGCCGCGTGCGATCGAGCTGCTTGTGGCCGGCCACAAGGTCACCGCCGAGCGCTTCGGCATCCGCTTCGACAACTTCACCTACGAGACATCACTACTCTACTCCGGATACTTCGAGGAGACGGTCGCCGAGCTGCGCCGGCGCGGCCACGTGGAGGACCGCGACGGTGCGGTGTGGTTCCGCTCGCGTGAGCTGGGCGAGGATATCGACAGCGTGCTGGTCCGCAGCAACGGCCTTCCGACGTACTTCGGCGTCGATGTGGCGTATCACAGGAAGGTGCTGAGCGGCCTCGGGTTCGACCGGAAGATCGACATCTGGGGAGCGAACACGCACGGCCACGCTCGGCGCATGAAGCTCGCGATGGGTGCCCTGGACCTCGGTGAGAAGTGGCAGGTCGTCATCTACCAGTTCGTGAAGTTCATCCATGAGGGCGTGCTTGTGAAGATGGGGAAGCGCACCGGTCAGTTCCTCCTCCTCGACGACGTGCTTGATGCCGTGGGGGTCGATGCGACCCGCTTCTTTCTTCTCCAATCGGGTGCCGACCGATCGCTCGACTTCGACTTCGAGCTGGCGGTGCAGCAGTCCAACGAGAACCCCGTCTACTACGCCCAGTACGCCCACGCGCGGATCACGAGCGTGTTCCGGAACGCGCGCGAGCAGGGGCTCACCTGGGACGACGCGGACCTCTCACTCCTCGACGACCCCGGCGTGCTCGATGTCGTACGGTCCTGCCTGCGCTTCCCCGAGCTTGCGGCGGACCTTGCCGAGACCGCTCAGGTCCACCAGCTCACCGCGTACGCCTCGGAGCTCGCGGGGCTCTTCCATCCCTGGTACAAGGTGAATCGCGTTCTCACCGATGACCGCGGGTTGACGAAAGCGCGGCTGCGGCTCCTCGAGGCCGTGGCCGTCACGCTGCGGCAGGCGTTCGCGCTGCTCGGCGTTTCGGCGCCAGAGCAGATGTGAGCGTCGCCTAGCGGGCTGGGCTCGGGCGCGGTGCGCCCGGGCCACCGGCGCCGCCCTGACCCCCCGGCCCGCCCTGGCCACCACCGCAGAGTCCGCCGAAGATCCCGGCACCGCCGACGACGACCGTCTGCGCCGACACGGTGCCCGTCGTGGCGTCAGTCTGTCCGATGATGGTGACCTGATCGTTGGCCTTGAGATCCGAGAGTTTGATGTCGGTCTCGGTCGTGCGCAGCACCCGCGCGCCGCCCCCGACGAGCACGATGGAAGAGGTCACGACGGGGGAGGCCGATGGCTGGCCCGCCTGGCCGGGTGTGCGGGGCGCGGTGACCGCAATCGTTATCGAATCCGCGTTCACGGAGATGATCCGGCCGTTGATGGGCGGGTTGAATCCGTTGCCACCCTGCCCGCCCCCCGCGCCCGGTCGGACGGCGGTCCCTGTCCCTGCCCGCGCGCCGCTCCCGGCCGTGGCGTCGGTGACACCGCTCGTGGCG
>SXGT01222703.1_pt1 | contig 25933 bp, 21 predicted proteins | sample 3176221 | NCBI WGS metagenome assembly SXGT01 (sample SAMN11356862, study PRJNA531348) | freshwater metagenome | isolation source: freshwater sample F1-120 | place: China: Fuxian Lake, Yuxi | collected 2017-12-25
GATGACCGAGGTGCTCGAGCATCTCGATCAGCCCGTGGCGGTGCTCGCGGCGATCCGCGACGCGCTGCGCCCGGGAGGCTCGCTCCTCATGACCATGCCGAGCCGTGACTTTCACCCGGCGGACGCGCTGTGGCGGACGGAGCTGCCGCCCGTGCACCTTGCGTGGTACTCGAAGACCTCGCTGCGGGAGATGGCGCGCCGCGTCGGGATGTCGATCCGCTTCCAGGACTACTCCGAGTTCCACGCGGAGCGTGTGGCCGGCATCCGACCCGAGAAGCGCCGGCCCAGCCCGAGCGCGATCCTCAATGCCGACAGCAGCGTCCGGATGCGCTCGAGTGGCGACGTCACGCGCACGAGCTTCCGCGGCTGGGGTCAGGCGCGCTGGCCCGCGCTCGCGCGACTCGGAAATTCTCGGCGCCGTGCTGACGCGGCCTGCCTAGGACGTCGCACGCTCCTCGCAGGCATCCGTTGCGGGGTGCGTCGGTCCGAGCGGACGGGACGAGTCCTGTGCGGCCCACACACCAGAGGTCCGGCCGGGGCGAGCGAGCAAGGTGCGAAAACGCGATCTGGTCGCTGAGTGACCGCCGGATCTGGACCACAATGAGTCTGTCCAAGTCGAACACCATGCTCTCCTGCCACCAGCTCACCAAGCGGCTCGCCTCCGGCGGTCATGAACTGACCGTGCTCGACCATGTGGACCTCGAGCTCGGCGCGGGGGAATTCGCCGCGATCCTCGGGCCTTCGGGGAGCGGCAAGTCGACGCTGCTCGGGCTGCTGGCGGGCCTCGACCGGCCCAGCTCGGGCGAGGTGCGCCTCGATGGCGAGCGCATCGACGACCTCAGTGAGGATGCGCTGAGCCTGCTGCGCCGACGCAAGGTCGGCTTCGTGTTTCAGTCGTTCCAGCTGCTGCCGAACCTGACGGCGCTCGAGAACGTGCTGCTACCGCTCGAGCTTGCGGGCGTGAGCGCTGCGCGAGAGCGGGCGAGAGAGCTGCTCGAACAGGTCGGTCTGGGCGAGCGCACGCACCACTATCCGGCGCAGCTGTCAGGTGGCGAGCAGCAGCGCGTCGCTCTCGCGCGCGCGTTCGCGCCGCGGCCGAAGGTGCTGTTCGCGGACGAGCCCACGGGCAACCTCGATGCGGCGACAGGAGCGCGCGTGCTCGAGCTGCTCACAGGCCTGCGCGAGCGTGAGGGCACGACGCTCGTGCTCGTCACGCACGATCGCGAAGTCGCGCGCCTCGCGAGCCGCCGCATTCACCTGCGAGCAGGCAGGGTCGACCGGATCGAGGAAGGCGCGCTGGCGTGAATGCGCGGCTGGTCCTCTCGGCGGCGCTGCGCGAGTCACGCGGCGCGCGCGGCCGGCTCGCGTTCTTCGTGCTGTGCCTCGCGCTCGGCGTGGCAGCGGTGACGGGCATCAGCGCGCTCGTTGCGTCGATCGAGTCGGTGCTGCGCTCGCAGTCCCAAGAGCTGCTCGGCGCGGACATCTCGATCGATGCACGAAGGCCGATTCCGAAGTCCTTGGACCCCTATTTCGAGTTCGGGGCGCCCGCGGAGCGCATCGAGGTGCGCGAGCTGGTCACGCTGGCAGCGGCGGGCGGCCGTACCCAGCTCGTCGAGCTGAAGGCGGTCGACGCGACGTTTCCGTTCTTCGGCGAGATCCGGCTCGATCCACCGGCCAGACTCGGCGAGCTGCTCACCGCGCAGCGCTGCGCCGTGGCCGTGGACATGCTGCGCGAGTGCGGTCTCAAGCCCGGCGACACGCTCAAGCTCGGCGGCGAGGAGTTCGAGATCGCGGCGGCGGTGCTCGACGAGCCCGGGCGGCTCGACATGGGCTTCACGCTCGGGGCGCGCGTGTTCGTCAACAACGAAGGGCTCGCGCGCACGAAGCTCGAGGGCTTCGGCAGCCGTACGCGCTACAAGGCGCTGTATCGCCTCGCGAGCGACCCCGGCGAGCGCGAGCTGCGTCGCGTGCGCGAGCGCATCGATGCCGAGCTCGAGGACGCGCCGTACTTCCGCATCGAGTCCCATCGCGATGCCCAGCCCGCGCTGCGACGCTCGCTCGAGCGCTTCGAGAGCTTCCTCGGCCTCGTCGCACTGCTCTCGCTCGTGCTCGGCGGCACCGGGGTCGCGCAGATCGTGCGCGCGTGGATCGCGGCGCGCACCCAAGGCGTCGCCGTGCTGCGCGCGATCGGCTTCCGGCCGCGCGAGGTGCTCGCGATGTATCTCGGCCATGTCGGCCTGCTCGCGCTCGTCGGCAGCGTCGTCGGCGCCACCGCCGGTTCGCTGCTGCCCTTTTTGATCCCGGTCGCAGCGCCCGAGCTCGTGCCGGAAGGGCACGTGATCGCGTGGGAGTTCGCGCCGTTCGCGAAGGGCGTCGGACTTGGTCTCGGCATCGCGCTCGTGTTCAGCGTGCCGCCGTTGCTCGCGATCTGGCGCGTGGCACCGGTACGCGTGCTGCGCAATGACGTCGAGCCGCTCCCCGCTCCGCGCAGCGTCAACGTCGCGGCCTTCGCGCTGCTCGCCGCGGGCGTGTACGGCGCTGCGTTCGCTCAGGGTCGCGACGCGCTGTACGCGCTGGGATTCACGGGTGGACTCGCCGTCCTGGCGCTCTTGCTCGTGCTCGCGGCGCGCGCGCTCACGTGGTGCGCGGCTCGCGTGCCGCGCGAAGGACTCGATCCGTACCTGCGCCATGGCATCGCTGCGCTCGCGCGCCCCGGCATCGGCGTGACAGGCGCGACCGTCGCTCTCGGGCTCGGAGTGCTGGTCGTGACGTCGATGGTGCTCGTCGACACGCGTCTCACCGAACGGCTGCGCACGGCGCTGCCGCTGGATGCGCCCAGCGTGTTCCTGATCGACGTGCAGCCGGACCAGTGGGATGGCGTTGCGGCGCGCTTGCGCGAGCTCGGAGCCCCGGAACCTCGCAGCGTGCCTGTGCTCACCGCCCGCATGAGCGCGATCGACGGCGTCGACGTGAAGGAGCTCTCGAGCCGGCGCCCTGACGACAGCGGCGTGGGCCGTCGGCGTTGGGTGCTCACGCGCGAGCAGCGCATCACGTGGATGAAGGAGCTCACGCCCGACAACAAGCTCGTCGAGGGCGAGCTCTGGAGCGATCCGGAGCGGCTCGAGGTGAGCCTCGAGGAGAAGTTCGCCGAGGACCTCGGCGTGGGGTTGGGCTCGCGCATCGAGTTCGACGTGCAGGGCACGAAGGTCGAGCTGCTCGTCACCTCGATCCGCAAGGTCGAGTGGGAGAGCTTCGGCATCAACTTCTTCCTCGTTGCCGAGCCGGGCGCGCTCGATGCCGCTCCCCACTTCCGCCTCGCCGCTGCGCGCCTCGAGCCCGAGAGCGAGCTGCGGCTGCAGGGCGCGCTCGCCGACGACTTCCCGAACGTCACGCCGATCCGCGTGCGCCCCATCCTCGACAAGGTGCTCAACGTCGTCTCGAAGCTCGCGCTGGGCGTGCGCGTGCTCGGACTCTTCACGATCGTCACGGGCCTCGTGATCCTCGGCGGCGTCGCGACGTCGACGGCCCTGCAGCGCGGGCGCGAGGTGGCGCTGCTCAAGACGCTCGGTCTCACCCGCCTCGGCGTGGTGCGGCTCTTCGCTCTCGAGTACGGTCTCGTCGGCCTCGTCGCGGGCCTGATCGGCGCCAGCGCGGGCTTCGTTCTGTCGGCGGTGTTCCTCGAGCGCGTCGTCGACACGCGCCCGGAGCTTCCTTGGGCTTCGCTTCCGCTCGCCGCACTCGCAGTCGCGCTGCTGAGCGCCGCCTGCGGTCTCGCAGCAAGCTCGCGCGCCCTGCGCTCGCGCCCGATCGAGAGCCTGCGCGGCTGAAGTGGAGCGCGCCGCCTCCCGCCGGAAGCGAGAGACGGCGCGCGTCGATGGCGAGTCGCGGCCTATTGGCAGACCGTGAACTTGACCGCGTTCGAGAGGCCCGTGGTCGACGGGCTCGCCGGGTCACGCATCCACCACTGCGCGTAGAAGGTCTCGCCGGCGTCCATGCCGTAGAGGCTCATCACCGCCGTCGAGAACTGGAAGCTGTACGTGCCCGTGCAGTCGTTGCCGCTCGCACTACCGCCCGAGTTGGTGTTCGTCGTGCGGATCGTCGGCGAGGCGACGCACAGCGTGCCGCCCTGGAACGGCAGGTTCTGCGGCTGGGTGCCGAAGAACAGGAGCCCGGACTTCTGGTTGAGCGCGTTGCTGCACGTCACCGTGAAGCTGCCGGCGCTCTTCGACGGCTGGTTGCCATTGGTTCCGATCGAGGGCACGCAGCCGAGCGAGTTCGTCTTGCCCGTGCAGTACACGAGCACCGAGTTCGCGTTGGCGTAGATCGGGCCGAAGTGAGCGGTCGCGCCCCAGTTGCCGGCCCGGTCCTGCGCTCGCAGGTGGAAGTAGCGACCGATCGTCGACGAGCCGATCGACAGCGAGAAGCTCGTGGCGCTCGCCGCGATGTTGAGCGCGCCCGACGGCACGGTCGCGGGGCTCGAGTCCCACAGGCCCGCGTATCCGCCGATCCCAGAGCCACCGGTGTCGACCGCGGCCGTCCAGCTGACCCCGACGACCGTGGCGCAGTTCTGCACGTTCACCTGATGCGACGCGGAAGCGAGGCCCGTGGCCGCGGCCGGTCCGGTGAGGTCGATGCGGAACGGGCCGACGCTCGCGTAACTCGCGTTCCAGTTGCCGCTGTTGTCGACCGGCCGCAAGTTGAAGTGCCACGAGCCTTGGGCGAGCGTCTCGCTGTAGCTCGCGACTTGCTCGATGTCCTTGAGTGGGCTCGGACTGCCGGCCGCGCCGGACGAGGTGAAAGTCCCGTAGCCATCGACGCCCGACACGTTGTCCACAGCTTGGGACCACGTGTACGTGATGGTCGTGTCGTTGGTCCACACGTCGGGCGTGTGGGTCGAGGACTGCAGTCCCGTTGGCAGCGGCGGCGGCGTGTTGTCGACGAAGATCGTCACGCTGTCCGTGACATCAACGGCGTTGTCCGAGTTCGCGTCGAGACTGAACGTCTTGATGCCTTCGAAAAACCATCTCAGGTCCCAATTGGCCGCGCGCGACGAAGCGTGAGCCACGTTGCCGATGGTGACGTCCGTTCCGGTCCAGTTCGCGGTCGAACCGTCTGCAAGACTGCCATAGAGGGCGGACTGCGATGCCCCCGGCGCGTCGCGGTCGAAGTAGACGGCGGAAGCGACGTAGCTCGGATTGGTGTACGTCGCGGTGACGGTGACCGGCTGGTTGGTGTTGACGTAGATGTCGTCGGCCGTGACGTTGAGGGTCGGCGTCGGCGACGTGTCGCCGTAGGTGACGACCGCGCAGATGCCCACGCGCACGGATTCGAACGGTACGAGCGAGACCGGCGCCACCTTGATGCGCCAACCACCCTCGAGCGGGTTGTTGAGGATGCGAACCTCGGTGTTGTCGACGCTCGACTGCTGTGCCGAGTAGTCCCCGGCGTTGTTACCTGCGCTGTAGGGTTCCGCGTCGAGCCAAGAGTCGAGGTTGTTGCGCAGCGCCTGCGAGGCACCCGAGGAGGCCTCAGGCTCGAGATAGTGCACGACGACGGACAGGCGCGTGGCTCCGGCCGCGACCGGGAGCTCGACATACGTGGAGTTCCCAAAGGGAATGGTGCTGCTCCAGAAGTACAGGGACTGCTGGCCGTTGCTTCCCGTCGCCTTGTAGGCATCCACCCGACCTGTGCCGTAGCTGTTGAAGTGCGTCACTCCCGTCGCGGTGCTGGTGAGGATCTGGTTGTCCTTCGTGATGGCCGTCGCCATGAGCACGGCCGCGAGCGCTTCGGGGTTGTAGCGCAGGAACGAGTAGCGATCGCACAGCTGTGCTGCCACGCCCGTGACGTGCGGCGACGCCATGCTCGTGCCAAACATCGTCGTGTAGCTGCTGGCGGTTTCCGCGAGGATCGAGAAGATCGCGTCGCCCGGCGCGCACACGTTCGGCTTCCAGCGACCATCGCCGGTGGGGCCGCGGCTCGAGAAGCTCGACACCGCACCGGGCTGCGGTCCGAAATCAACGGTGGAGCCCACCGTCAGGGCATTCTTGGCCGACGCCTGCTCGCAGCAGGTCTGCGGTCCGGGTCCATCGTTGCCCGCGGCGAACACGAACATCTGATCGTGGTCCCAGACCTCCGCGTCGATCGTGCGCGCGCGGGCCTCGGTGCCAGTCGCTCCAACTGCCGACGCACCGTAGGAGTTGTTGATGACCATCGGTCGCTGAGTCGTGGCCACGCCGTCAAAGTACGGCGAGTGCATCACTCCCAGCAGGGCTGCGTAGTCCACGCCAAGGGACGAACCGCTGGAGTTGAACATCTTGGCGGCGAAGATGCGGCCGCTGGCTGCCCAGCCGAGGCCGGGGGCGACGCCCTGGTAGCTGTCGTCGACGTCGCCGTTGCCGAGGATCGTGCCACTGACGTGCGAGCCGTGCCCGTTGAGGTCCTGAAACGCGCCCAGGCTCTCCGGCGTGAAGTCCCAGCCCACCGTGAACTGGTCGAGAGCCGTGTGGCCGAGGTCGTGGCCCGAGTCGATGACACCCACGATCGCCGCGGAGTTCGTGCCGCCGCCGTAGGAGGCGCGCACGCGGTCGGCGTTGATCAGCGGCATCGACTCGTCGTGAGCGAGCGTCATCGGCGCTTCGAACTCGACGAACTGCACGAAGTCGAGCGCCACGAGCGCTTCGAGCTGCGCCGCCGTCATGTCTGCGCGGAAGGCCTGGATCGAGTCCGCGTAGGAGCGGATCTCGATCCCGAGCTCCTGCAGGCGCTTCTGCTGCCAGCCGTTGCTCATCCAGCTGCGCGCCTGCGCGCTCTCGGCCTCGTTCGTCGTGTACGTGTCGCCGTCGCCGTGCGCCACGCTGCCGACCGGACGCGACGTCGAGGCCGCGCACAGGTCCGACTCGAACAGGTTGATGAACACGGGCACGCGCTCGCCAGAGGCGCGCTGCGAGAGCTCCTGCACGAGCCGCGGATGCACCTTCTGCCACGGCTGCACCGCGCCCACCCAGCGCACGAAGTCGAGGCCCGCCACGCGGTCGACGAGCTCCGGAGCGAGCGCGACCTTGAGCGTGTAGTACGGGTGGAAGTCGAGCACACGCACGCCGAGCCCGCGCAGGGCCTCGACGCGTTCCGCCGTCATGCGCTTGCCGAACATCACGAACGCGTAGCCTTCCCCATGGCCGCGCCCGTCGAGGCCCGCGATGGCGTCGGAGAAGTCGAGCCGCGGGTCGATGCGCTCGGTGGCCGGCGGGTAGTGCTTGCCGGGAATGAAGCCGAGGAAGAACGGGTCGCCGCTGCGCGGCTCCACGAGCACGTCGCCCTGCTCGCCCTCCTTCCACACGGCCGGATTGGGCAGCGGGACGGAGTCGTCCGCGAACTCGAACGGCATCACCGGCGCCTCGCCGTGCACCGCGTCGCGGGTGTCATCGAGGGGCACAGGCGCCGGAGCGGGCGGCGGAGCTTGGATCAGCAGTGCGAGCGGCAGGAACAACGACATCGAACGACTCCTCACGGGGGAACGGGTACCGATGGCGAGCCTCGCCGCGGCGCTGGGCCGGACTCGGAGGGGCGCCCCAAAGGCAATCCGTGAAGCAGGAACGAAGTTACCCGCCTTCTGGAAAATCGGGGGACGTGAGGGTCCGGGAAGCCGTCCTCCCGCTCAGGAACCGGGGCCGAAGGCGCGGATGGCGAGCAGCTCGAGCTCGAAGGGGCCGGCCTGCTTGTCGCCGATCACGAGGCCGACCTGCGTCGCGCGCTCCGGATCAAAGGAGGGAGCGTCGGGGACGCGGCGGCCGCGCCACATGGGGACGAGCTCGCGGAAGGCGATCCGCACGCGGCTGGGCTCCCCGGCGGGCGGCGTGAAGTTCGTCTGGTAGCTCACGCCGTCGAAGGCTTCGTCGAGCCGGATCGAGAGCTTGTAGCTGTGGCCGTCGCCCACGAGCTCGAGCTCGAGCCCCTCGGTGCCGGCGAGCCCGAGCGGCGCGGGCGTCGAGCGCACGGAGGCGAAGCCGCCATTGTTCTCGAGCGAAACCGTGCCGTGGAAGCGCGCGCCGCGAGGGCTGGGCTCGATCCGGCTCGAGGAGACGCCGCCCATGACGTCGTCGTCGACGTTGCGCCAGTTGCGGAGGCGGGCCGGGTCGGAGAAGTCGAACAGCGTGGCTCGGGACATCGGCGTGGGAGGCGCGTCCTGCGTGGCGCAGGCGGACAGGAGAAGCAGCGGGAGCAGGATGTGTCGCATGGGTGGCGAGAGGCCGTCCGCGCGAGACATCGAGACGGATTCAACTCGCCAGGAACTGCTAACCTCCGTGCCGCTGCCGACACTTGCAAGGCCCATGACGATGCTGCCCGACGCCTACCGCTCGACGACTCGCACCCTGCTCCGCTTCGCGATCGTGATGCTCGCGCTCGGACTGCTCTCCGGCGTGGCGTTCCAGGAGTCGTCCAAGAAGCTCGACTACGCCGAGATCGCGGCCGGGGCGCGACTCGAGGCGGTGCTGTCGCTCGCGCTCGTGCACGGGCACATGCTCGTCACCGGCGTGCTCATGCCGATCGCGCTTGCCGCCGCGCTCGACCTCGCGCACCGCAGCGGCGGCTCCGAGCTCTCGCCGCGCACGCTGCGCTGGCTCACCTGCGGCTACGTGCCCTTCACGGCCGCGACGCTCGCACTGATGCTCTACAAGGGCTACCACACGCTGCTCTCGGTGCGCTTTGGGGCGCGCGACTTCGACGCCATCGACGCGGCCTACTTCGGCGGCCTCGTGCCCCTGCGCCACGCCGTCTACGGCCTCACCCACGTGGGCATGGCCGTCTCGCTCGGCGTGCTCGGCGTGGCGCTGTGGCGCAGCCTCAAGCCCGCCGCGCGCTGATTCTCCGGAATCGCTCGAATGCCCTTGCGCAGGTCTGCGTAGGTGGGTGATATCACTTTGATACTAGAGTCCCCCACCCGGGGACCCAAGGAGCCCGATCCCGATGCAAGCGCGCAACCCCTCGCAAGAAATCGCCTTCAAGCCCTTCTCCGGCTACCTGATGCTCGCGCTCGAGCTCTTGCTCATCGCCGCCACGATCCTGTTCATCATCGCCGGTGTGGCGAACCAAGAGCCCGGCGTGGCGCTGCTCGTCGTGCCGATGGCGCTTGTCGCGTTCCTCGCACTGTGCGGCTTCTTCGTGGTCGAGCCCAACCTCGGCCGCGCGCTCGTGCTCTTCGGTCGCTACCGCGGCACGGTCCGCACCGCAGGCTTCTGGTGGACCAACCCGTTCACGAGCAAGAAGCCTGTCTCGCTGCGCGCCCACAACCTGAACGGCGGGAATCTCAAGGTGAACGACCTGCTCGGCAACCCTATCGAGATCGCGGCCGTGGTCGTGTGGCAGGTGCGCGACACGGCACAGGCGCTCTTCGACGTCGAGCAATTCGAGCACTTCGTCGAGGTGCAGTCGGAGAGCGCGCTGCGCCTCGTCGCGAGCCGACACCCCTACGACGACGGGCAGGTCGGCGATGTCGCGACCACGCTGCGCGGCTCGGCGGACGAGGTGGCGCAAGAGCTGCAGGTCGAGCTCGCCAAGCGCCTTGCCCTCGCGGGCATCGAGGTCCTCGAGGCGCGCCTCTCGCACCTCGCCTACGCACCCGAGATCGCCGCCGCGATGCTGCAGCGCCAGCAGGCGACTGCGATCATCGCCGCGCGCAAGCTGATCGTCGAAGGTGCGGTCAGCATGGTCGAGATGGCGCTCGAGAAGCTCTCCGAGAAGGGGACGGTCAACCTCGACGACGAGCGTCGTGCGACGCTGACGGGCAACCTGCTCGTCGTGCTGTGCGGGCAGGCCAACGCCCAGCCGGTGGTCAACACGGGCTCGCTCTACAACTGAGGGCGCAGCGTGGCGGAGGGCTTCAAGCAACGCGAGCAGCCGCCGCAGGAGCGCAAGCCGTTCCTGCTGCGGCTCTCGCCGGACCTGATGGACGAGCTGCGGCGCTGGGCCAACCAAGACCTGCGCTCGCTGAACGCGCACATCGAGTTCCTCTTGCGCGATGCGGTCACCAAGCGTCGCCGCCCGAAGCCCTGAGCGCTCAGGCTCTGGGCAGCTCGCCCTCGAGCGCGTGACCGGTGGCGACGAGCGCCGCCCTTGCCGCGGCGAACTGCTCCGCACGCACGATCAGCCAGTCCGTGTCGTAGGTCGAGATCACGAACACGCTCACTCCGGCGCGGGCGAGCGCGCCACACAGCGCGGCCAGCACGCCGACGGTCGTCATCTCGACCACGCCGACGATGCCGAGCGCCACCCGGTCGCGCTCGTGACGCACGGCCGCGGGCACGTGCGACTGGGCGCACACGATCGAGACCTCGTCCGGCGTGCGCGCGAGGTGCACGAAGCTGCCCAGTGCCCAGTCGGGGAAGGGCGCGTCCTGCGGGAGGCGCGCGATGGCGAGGCGTTCGGGAAGGACGCGGAAGGTGAAGCTGTGCATCGGGTCGAAGACGACGAGACGGTCGGATCTTCGCGCCGCGGCAGCCCCGCGGGAAGCGTCGAGAGGCCCTGAGACGGCGGGAACGGGACCGCGCGGGAGGCGTATACTCCGGGCCTAACCATGCTCGCCGTACACACCAACCTGATCGAGCGCGCCCGGGCCAACGGCATCGTCGGAGCCGGCGGCGCGGGCTTCCCGTTCTACAAGAAACTCGACGCCGCCGCTGACACGGTGATCCTGAACGCCGCGGAGTGCGAGCCCCTGCTCCACAAGGACAAGGAGATCCTGCGCCACGACCTCGCGGGCGTGCTGCGCGGCATGAAGCTCACGATGACGCAGGTGCGCGCGACCCGCGGCATCGTCGGCATCAAGGAGAAGTACACCGACCTGATCGCCGAGATTCGCGTGGCGGGCGCCCCGCTCGGCATCGAGGTGTTCGAGCTCGGTGACTACTACCCCGCGGGCGACGAGTTCATCACCGTCTACGAGGCCACCGGGCGCGTGATCCCGCCGGGTGGCATCCCGCTCGACGTCGGCTGCCTCGTGTGCAACGTCGAGACCGTGCTCAACCTCGACCGCGACGTGCCCGTCACGCGCAAGTTCTTCACCATCGCGGCCGACGTGCCCAACCCCGTCACCGTGTGCGCGCCGATCGGCGCCAAGTTTGGCGACGTGCTGCGCGCGGTCGGTGCGGACCCGGCGCAGATCGGCCACGTGCTCGTCGGCGGCGTGATGATGGGCCGCAACATGAAGGGCTGGGACGAGCCGGTGACGCGCACCACGGGCGGTCTCCTGTGCTTCCCCAACGAGCACGTCCTGCAGCGCAAGTATGAGACCGAGAGCCGCGCGCGCAGCCTGATCGGCAAGTCGGCCTGCGACCAGTGCAGCTTCTGCACGGAGATGTGCCCGCGCTACCTGATCGGGCACCCCGTCGAGCCGCACATGGCCATGCGCGGGCTGGGGTTCAACATGGTCGGCGAGTCGCTGATGCTCTCCAGCCAGTTCTGCTGCGAGTGCAACCTGTGCTCGCTCTACGCCTGCCCTGAGGACCTGTTCCCCAAGGACGCCTGCGCGGACAACAAGGAGATCCTGCGGCAGAAGGGCCTCAACCACCCCGCCAAGGGCAAGCGCGACGTCAAGGCGCACAGCATGCAGGAATACCGCCACGTGCCAGTGGCGAGTTTGATCAAGAAGCTCGGCCTGTCGGGCTACAAGAACAAGGGGCCGCTGGTGGAGATCGACTGGCACCTCGACGAGGTGTGCATCCCGCTCAAGCAGCACATCGGCTCGCCCGCGACGTGCGCGGTCAAGGTCGGCCAGCGCGTGCGTACAGGCGACGTCATCGGCAGCGCGCCGGATGGCCTCGGCGTACCGGTGCACGCGTCGATCGACGGCATCGTGGCGGCGGCATCGGGCGACGAGATCGTGATCCGGAGAAGCGAATGAACAAGTCTATGGAAGCGCTCGGCATGGTCGAGCTGTCGTCGATCGCGGTCGCCTACCTCGTCGAGGATGCGATGCTCAAGGCGTCCGACGTCGATTTGCTCGTCGCGCGCACGATTTGCTCGGGCAAGTACATCGTGATGGTCGGCGGCTCGGTGGCTTCGGTCGAGGCGAGTCTGCGCGCCGGCCACGAGGTCTCGCGCGAGGCGCTCATCGACGAGCTCTTCATCCCCAACATCGACGCGCGCGTGTTCCCCGCCATCACCGGCAGCGTCGCCCTCAAGGACTCGGACAAGGACGCGCTCGGCATCCTCGAGGCCTTCTCGGTCACCTCGATCATCGAAGGTGCCGACGCTGCCGTGAAGGCCGCCGACGTGACGCTCTTCCGCATCCACGTCGCCATGGCGATCGGCGGCAAGGGCTTCCTCCTGCTCACCGGCGAGGTCTCCGACGTCACCGCCGCCATCGAGGCCGGCGCCAAGCAGATCGGCAAGCGCGGTCTGCTCGTCAGCAAGGTCGTGATCCCGCGCCCCGAAGAGCGCCTCTTCAAGGAAACGCTCTAGCCCGCGCAGTCAACACAACGCCCCGGGCCCGCGCTGCCAAGAGCTGGTGGCGCGGGCCCGGAGTCGTTTGGGGCCTCGCTAGGCGGGGGCTGCTCGGGCGGGGTCAGGGTGTCGAGTTCAGGGGTTGATCAGGAAGCCGACGGCGTTGGAGAGGCCGGTGTTCGGCGTGGCGGCGGGGTCGCGCATCCAGAACTGGGCGGCGCAGCCGGCGCCGACGACGAGCCGCGTGTCGTAGCCCGAGCGGATGTAGGCGTTGAAGTCGAAGCTTTAGCTGCCGAGGCACGACGGAAGACCAGTGCCGCCGCCCGAGTTCTGCACACTCGTGCGCACGATCGGCGGCTGGACGCACAGGAAGCCACCCTGGAAGAGGGCGGCGTTCTGGCCGAAGCCATAGAAGAGCAGCCCCGACCTGTCGTTGAGCACGTCGCTGCAGCTGATCTGGAACGGCTGGTTGAGGGTCATGCTGGCGTAGCCCGTGAACACGATCGCGGGCGTGCAGCCAAAACTAATCACCTTGCCGGTGCAGTAGGCCTGCGGCTGGAACACCGGCAGCTCGATGCGGAAGCCCTCGGACTGGTTGTTGGTGTTCGTGCCCCAGCCAACGACGAAGCGGCCGGCGGCGGAGATGTCGGAGGCGAACTTCAGCACCTGCCACTGCGAGTAGGCCGTGGGCACGCCGTTGTTGAGCAGGTAGTCCTGCAGCTTCTCGACGTTCGTCATGCCCTCGCGCCAGATGAAGGCCTGCGCGTTGAGGAAGTTCGTGCCGCTCCAGCCGACGACGACCTTGCCGTCCGCGGAGACCGCGGTGGCATAGCCCGAGTTGCCGGAGCCCGCGTTGCCGATGGCGCCGAGCGACTGCATGCCGGTCGCTGCGCTCCAGCGGAAGGCGTTGTAGCTGGACGTGCCGACGACCCACGTGCCCTGGGCGAAGATGCCGTAGGCCGTGCTCGAGCCGAACACGGCGTTGCCGGGCTCGAGAGAGCCGAGGTACTGGCCCGTGCCCGCGTTGAGATCCCAGCGGATCGCGCGCTGGGGAGAGGTGATCAGGCCGGCCGCGAAGTTGCCGCCCGCGGAGATCGCGTTGGCGCGGCTCGACCAGCCCGGGCGGGGCAGCCACAGGCCGATGTCGACCGTCCCGCCCGTGGGCGTCCACTTGAACGCGTGCGCTTCGCCGGCCGTCTTCCACGCCAGTCCGACGACCGTGTGGCCGTCGCCGCTGAGGTCGTGCGCGGTGCTCACCGACGAACCGCTCACGCCGCCGAGGCCGGGGAGCGGGGTCCACAGACCGGTCGTGGCTTCCCAGCGCGCGGCCGTCGTACGCTTGACGTTGTTGGGGTCGTAGGTGTCTGCCGACAGGAACGCGGCACCGTTCGAAACCTTCGAATCCGAGCCCCGGCCGTCGCCCGTCGACTGCCTGACCGGGAAGGTCGTCGTCCAGTAATTAGGTCTGGTTGCTGCCGTAACCTGCGATGGCGTTGCCGTCGGGGGAGATGCCGGATGCGCGGGCAAAGCTGGCACCGAGTCCGACGATCGAACCAGACTGGGCAGCGGCAGGAAGCGCGAGGAGCAGCGCCGGGACAGACAGGGTGGCGAAGAAGTTCATGATGCGGTGCGGGGGCCCTCGGGGAGGGACCATGGGAACGAGCGCCGATCCCGGGTGAACGCTCCTGAAAAATACCGCTCGAGGGGAGTTTTGGGCGGCTCAACGGGGCACTTCGCCCGCCATGGGCCGATCCGCGAGCCCGAGGGCGGACTCGATGCGCTGCTCCAGGTAGAGCACCTGCTCTCCTCGAGACCGTTCGAGACCAGCTTCACCGCGCGCGCGTCGCGTAGTGCGAGCCGCAGCTCGTAGCTGACATGCGCACCGTTCTTGCCGCGCCTCTCCTTGCGCTTGCAGAAGAGCTGTTCGATCTGCGAGCGCTCGTACACGGCGTTGCCGCGCCACGGAAGCGGACCGTGACGGACCTCGAGAGCGCGCGGACCGACCGTGATGCGCGTCGTATTGAGCAGGCTCGCGAAGACAAAGTAGGTCAGGCCGATGCCGGCGGCGACATGCGCGATCGGGACGACGATCACGATCCACGGCGCGTTGCCACCCGCAGCCATCGAGTACCAAAACAGCAAGAACGCATCCCACGCGATCGTGAAGGGGATCAGAAAGAACAGCACCGGAGTGAGCCAGCGCCAGCTCAGCTACACGCCGCGCTCGACCTTCGCGATGCGCATGCGCGGCGGGAGCGGGACTTCGGGCCGCGACGCGAAAGAAGGCGTAGCCCGAGCGCCCGTCGCCGCGGCCGGGAGAGCGAGGTTCATCAGCGAGCCGCAGTAGCTGCAGGTGATCAGGCCGCGCGCGGCGTCGATGTCTTGGGCCTTGAGGTTCGAGGCACAGGACGGGCAACGGAGCGGCGTGGGCGTGCTCATGGGCGGGGTCCCCCTCAAAGTAGCGTCCACCAAGGGAGTCAGGCGCGCTCGCTCTCGCTCGCACGCCTCAAGGAACCCACCAGCGGTTCCCTCCCCAGCGGAAGGCTGCTTCGGAAGCTCGCGCTGATCCAGACCCGCGCTGGCCTTCGTCGGCGCGCCGCGCGTGGTGCGAATCGTACGGGCAGCAGGCCAGAGCCAGGCCCGTGGACCGCGATGGCCGCGCTGCAGCTCACCCCCACCGTGCTGTCGGTGCTCGTTTTCTGCGCGCATTGCTTCCGCGGCGAGCTTGTGGTCCTGACCGCGCCGCTCCTGATCAGCCTCGGGCTGCCGGTCTACCGCAGCGGAGCCGTGGCGCGCATCTTCCAGCTGCTGCTGCTCGCGATCTCGGGCGTGTGAGTCTTCTCGACGCTGCGCATCGGAATGCAGCGCATGGAGGCCGGCGAACCGTGGCTGCGCATGGCGCTGATGCTCGGGGGCGTGGCGGTGTTCACGCTCTTCGCGGGCGCGCTCTGGGAATCGGACACGCTCCTGCGTCGCTGTCCGAATACCTTGCTGGGCCCCGGGCCGAGAGAACTCGGCGGCGGAGCGTGAGCACGCTCACTTCGCGGGCTTGCGCTTCGATGGCGCGCGCTTCGCGGCCGTCGTCTTCGTGGCGGCCTTCTTCTTGACCGCCTTCGGCGCGGAGGCCTTCTTCGCAGGACGGGCCGCGCCGAGCGAGCGCTCGTAGAGCGCGACGAACTCGTCGCACGGCATGCGCTGCAGGAGCTGAGCGAGGACCTCGAGCGCGAGATCGTCGAGCTTCTTGAAGCGAAGGCACGCCTTGCCCATGTCGAGCTTCTTGCCCGACTTCTTCCACGCGTCCTCGAACCAGCGGAGCAGCGGACCAGGTTTGCCATCGACCTGATCGCAGTAGAGTCCGAAGAGGTAGAGCGACATGTGACCCTTCTGCGACGCGAGGCCGGCGAAGGGCAGGGGTTGGGCTGGGTTGCAGTGATAGCCGGCCGGAAACACCGTGTGCGGCACGCTCCAGCCGATCATTCCGTAGCTCATGCCTTCCGCGTACGTGCGGTCGAGGTTCGTCTTGAAGAGCTTGCGCACCGCGACGAGCGCTTCGCGACGATCTGCGGGCAGCGATGAGAGGTACTCGTCGACGGTGGCGGCCTTGCTCTGCATGGTGGCCTGATCCTACGTCAGACGATTCCGCCCGGCGCATCCTTGTCGAAGCGACCGCGCGCGTCCACGCCCTGCACCAGCCGGAACACGCCCTCGTGCACGTTGCGGCGCAGCACGAGCTCGACCAGTGTGGTCTCGTTCGGCGCGAGCAGCTGGCGCAGCGTGTCCGGATTCGCGACGAGCTCCGCGGGCAGGTAATGCACGAAGCCGCTCGACGGGCGCGGATCGATGCGCAGGCCGAGCGTGTCGGTTCCGCGCCTTGCGGCACGCACTTGCGCGCCGTCGTGCTCGATCGCCGCACAGCCGCGCATCAGGTCGTAGTTGAAGAAGTGCGCCAGCGCGCCGCCGTCGCGCTGGTTGCGCTGGCGATCGGTGACGAAGCCCTCGGGCAGCGCATCCGGACTCGAGCGCGGACCGGCGGTGAAGAGCAGGTCGAAGTCCGAGATCACGGCACCGCTGTCGTCGCGCAGGCGCCAGAGCACCATGCTGCGGCGATCGTGGATGTGGACGCGTTCGCCGAGCAGGCGTTCCTCCCGCTCGACCTGCTCCGCAGCCTGCGTCGCACTCGTGCGCGCATCGAAGTCATCGCACAGCGACGCGTACTGACGAGTCGTGCGAACACGGAGCGCGGAGAGAATCGCGTCGAGTGTGACTCGATCGCGTTCGGCGCCGCGCGACCGCGGGCTCGGCTTGACGCTGCGCAGAATGCCGACTCCGTCGCCAGAGTGCGCCTTGCCGGCGAGAACGAGGAAGGCCGTGCGCGGTGCGCGACGCGGCGGCTCCGCGAGACGCAGCGCCGGCATCACGCTCGACTTGGCCGTCGGCGCGCCCTGCACGAAGCGCACGAGCGAGGCGTTGAGGTTGGCGGCGGGCACGCGCACAACGCCGTCGCTGCCGAGCTCGCCGGTGTACGAGTTGAGCGCGTCGTAGAGCTGGCGATCGATCGTCTGGCCCGTGAGCACGAACTGGAACACGCCCGCTGGGCCGCTCGGCACGGAGCCGCCGGAGATCCAGCGCGTGTTGAGGTCCCAGCTCTCGCGGCTGCCGAGCTCGAGCCAGTCGAGCACGCCCGCGCCGGGCTCGACGCCCTGGAACCACGTCTTCACGCGGCTCAGGCGGCTCTTGCCGAGCTGCGCGAGCGCGGAGCCGAAGTTCGCCGGGGCGAGCATCACGAGGTGCGACATCGGGCAGTCGCCGGCGCGGTGGAACTGGTCAGCCCATGCGCGCATCACCGGTCCACCGGTCGAGTGCGTGATGGCGGCGAAGCGTCCGTGGCGCGCGACCAGCGGGGCGAGGTCGCGCTCGAAGGCGCGCTCGAAGGCGTAGGCGATGTCGGCGACGCGCACCTCGTCGCGGAAGCTCACGTACTTGCCGAGGAAGACGTCCTTGACCGTGATCTCGAGCCCCGCGGCCGCCGCCTCGGCGACGAGTCGCGCCGGCAGGCCTCCGTAGGTGTCGAGCTCGCGAACGCTCCAGCCGTGAACGAAGACGACGAGTTGCTTGCCCTTGGCCATTGCCGATGCCTCCTCGGTGGGGCGAGCATCGTGAGCGCGAACCTGCGCGACAAGCGATTCGGTGCGAGAAGCGTCGCCGCCCCGTCGCGCGCGCTCTCGAGCGAGAACGGCGTGCGACGGGGCGGCAGTGGTGAGGCGTTCTCAGCGCGCGGCGGGGCTCAGCACTGGCTGAAGCCGCAACCGTGGCACTTCACGCAGCCTTCCATGAAGGCGAGCTCGCCTTCGCAGGCCGGGCACTTGATCTTGTAGTGGCCGACGTTGCGCGGAGCCGTGCCGCTCGGGGCCTTCGGAGCGGGAGCCGCAGTCGGGGCAGCGGGCGCGGAAGCGGACGGGGCCGCCGGGCCGTCGAGCGTGGCGCGACCGAGCAGCAGGGCCTCGAGGCCGTACTGCTTCTTCGCGTCGAGGTAGCGGAGGATCGCCTTCGCGAGGCCGTCGGGCAGCGACATGATGCGACCGTCGCGCGTCGGGACCGAGAGCGACGAGCCGATGCCCTCGAGCTGCTTGAGCGCGAGCTCCATCGAGCCGTTCGAGCGCAGCCACAGGGACAGGATGCGGCAGATCGCTTCGAGGTCAGAGTTGGCGACGTCGCCGCCCTTGCCGAGCTGGGCGAAGACCTCGCGCTCCTTGCCCTGCACGGGATCGACCGAGATCTTCACGTGCATGTTGCCGAAGGGCGTCATCTGGCGGATGCGCAGGCTCGGCATGATCTCCGGCAGGCGCACGGGCTGCGGATCGAGCGTCTGCGGCCTCAGGAAGGCGGTGTCGGAGAGCGACGGCGCCTCGGCCTTGGGCGCGTCATCCTTCTTCTTCGTCGAGCCCTTGAGCGCCATCGGCTGCAGGTCGCGGCAGCCGTCGCGGTAGACGGTCACGCCCTTCACGTCCTCGTCGATCGCGAGCTCGAAGATCGAGCGGATGTCCTCCACGGTGGCATCGTTGGGGAAATTGATCGTCTTCGAGATCGACGAGTCGCAGTGGCGCTGGAAGGCCGACTGCATCTTCATGTGCCAGTAGGGCGTGATGTCGCGCGCGGTGACGAACACGCGGCGCATGTCAGCCGGGACTTCATCGAGGCCGGCGAGCGTGCCCTGCTCCAGCATCTTGTCGAGCAGCGCGTCCGACCACACGCCGCGCTTCTTGGAGATCTCCTCGAAGACGTAGTTCACCTCGCGCATCACGGTTGGCTTGCCGCTCGTGTCCTTCATCACTTGGCGGATGAAGGCGAGGCTGAACATCGGCTCGATGCCGCCCGAGCAGTCCGCGATGATCGAGATCGTGCCCGTGGGCGCGACCGTGGTGGTGTAGCTGTTGCGCAGGCGACGGCCCTGCTTCTGCCAGTCCGAGCCTTCCCAGGCCGGGAACACGCCGCGGTCTTCGGCCAGCGACTCGCTGGCGAGGTGCGACTCCTCGTTCAGCACCTTCATCAATTGCTCGCCAAAGGCGCAGCCTTCCGCGCTGTCGTAGGGCAGGCTGAGCTTGAAGAGCGCATCCGCGAAGCCCATCACGCCGAGGCCGATGCGACGCGTCGTCTTCGACATCCCCTCGATCTGCGGCAACGGGTACTTGTTGGCCTCGATCACGTTGTCGAGGAAGCGCGTCGTCGTGTGGATGACCGCCTTGTACTCCTCCCAGTCGAAGCGCGTCTGCGCGCCCTCGCCGTGCACGAAGAGCCCGAGGTTGATCGAGCCCAAGTTGCACGAGTCGTAGGGGTGCAGCGGCTGCTCGCCGCAGGGGTTGGTGGCCTCGATCAGGCCGACGTTCTTGATCGGGTTCTTGGCGTTGATGCGGTCGATGAACACGACCCCCGGCTCGCCCGTGCGCCACGCGTGCTCGATGAGCAGGTCCCAGACCTCGCCGACCGTCCAGTACTCGCCGCTGCCCTTGCCGTCGGCGCCCTTCTTTTCGAGCTTCTTCCACTCGCGCGTGCGCGGGTTCTGCACCTGGTGCGGAATGCGCGGGTTCGAGCGCAGCTCCTGCACGAACTTGTCACTGACGGTGACCGAGATGTTGTAGTTCTGGAGCTTGCTGAGGTCGTCCTTGAACTGGATGAACATGACCACGTCGGGGTGATCGACGCGCAGGATGCCCATGTTCGCGCCGCGGCGGAACGCGCCCTGCTGGATCGCATCGGTGGCCTTTGAGAAGACCTGAATGAACGACAGCGGGCCCTCGGTGGTGCCGCCGGAGCTCGCGACGACGTCACCCTGCGGACGCAGGCGCGAGAACGAGAAGCCCGTGCCGCCGCCGGCCTTCTGGATCAGCGCCGTGGCCTTGACCGAGTCGAAGATGCCTTCGATCGAGTCCTCGACCGGCAACACGAAGCAGGCCGAGAGCATGCCCATCTCGCGGCCCGCGTTCATCAGCGTCGGACTGTTGGGCATGAACTGGCGACGCGCCATCAGGTCGTAGAACTCGCGCGCGATGGCGAGCGCCTTGTCGGGGCTGCCGCCGGGGAACGCGAGCTCGGGCTTGGCCACGCAGGTCGCAACACGCCAGTACAGCTGGCGCGGCGTCTCGTTCACCTTGCCGGTCGAGAGGTCCTTCTTGAGATAGCGCTGCGCGAGCACCTTCTTCGCGTTCTCCGACAACTCGGGATCGTGGAGGTCGTGCGGCGGATCGAGCTGCTCGAGCGCGCGCAGGGCCTCTTCGCGGGTCGGGGGAGTCGGGGAGGTCTTCTTGGAGGCGGAGGACACGGGATTCACAGCGGCGACCTGAACCTGAAGGAAAGTGCGAGTGGAACGACCTCCGCCCCGCACGGCGGGCCGCGCGAGCGACCCCCTGAATGCCGGCTGGGGCGGAACGGCCCAAAGCTAGCGCCGAGCGCGACGGAGAACGGTCCGAAATCGCGCGAAGTGCTCGCGAGCGCTTGGCTCGCAAGCACTTACCCGCACGGGCCCTTTTGCGACTTCCCTAGCGCTCGAGCCGACGGCGCAGCTTGCCCGCAAGGCGCTGACGAACCTCGACCCACTCGGGGCAGGCGAGCAGCTGGGCGGCGACGACGTAAGCCGTTATCCCAGAAGCAATTGCAGCAAACAGACCAAGCACCGAGCTGCGCTCGGCCCCGCTCGCCACATGGACCCCGAAGGCCGCCAGCCCGCTGGCTGCCGCAGCCGTCACCATGCGCGCGACCCGGGAGCCAAGGTCCGGCAAACCCGGCACGTGCGCGCCCTGTTGCTCGCGCAGTCGACGGTTGAGACCCGGAATGAGCACGGCCACGTTCAGCCAGCTCACCAGCGCGGTCGCGAGCGCGAGCCCGCCCGTGTCCATGTCCAGCCCCACCACGAAGGCGAAGTTGAGCAGCACGTTCAGCACCAGCATCGCGATCGAGACCTTCACAGGCGTCCGGTAGTCGCCGAGCGCGAAGTAGGCGCGCGAGATGAGCGACAACGCGCCGCCGGGAATCAGCGCGAGGCACAGCATCGCGATCGCGTCGGCGGTGCGCTCGACGCCGCGCTCGCTGAAGGCGCCATGCTCGAGCAGCACCGAGGTGACCGGCGTGGCCAGCACGAACAAGCCGACGCTCGCCGGCAGGGCGAGGAAAGCGATGCCCAGATGCGTCTGCTCGTGCATGCGGCGCAGCTCGCCGAACGAGCGCGTCTGCGCCAACGCCTGCAGCGCCGGGAACACGGCGCTCGTCGCCGCCGTCGCGACCAGCGCGAGCGGCAGCTGCTGGATGCGGTTGGCATAGTAGTACGTCGATGCGCCACCGACCTCGAGCAGGTTGTTGGCCATGAAGCCGTCGACGAGCACGTTGATCTGGTACACAGCCCCGCCGAGCGCGAGCGGCAGGCTCGTCTTGAGCACGAGCACGGCCTTCGCACGCGTCTCCGGCGACGGTGTCGCGCGCTCGAACAGCTTCGCGGCGCGCAGCTCCGGTACGAGCAGCACGAGCTGCGCCACGCCGCTCGCGAGCAGGCCCCACGAGAACCAGCGCGCCATGTCGAGGTGCCGCTCACGCCCCGCCTCTCCGTCCGCAGGCCCGATGCCCTCCCAGCCGAAGCGCCAGCCGATGAGCGCGAGCGTGAGAATCGCGATCACGTTCATCACGCCCGGCCCCGCGCTGGTGCCCGTGAAGCGCCCACGCACCGACAGCGCGCCGCCGGCGAGGGCCGCGAGGCAGATCGCGATGACGTAGGGCGTGACCTGCACGGTGAGTTCGCGCATCGCCGCCGCGTCGTCGCCGAGCCAGCGCCAGCCCGTGACCGGCATCGTGTCGGGCATCAGCGCCACGGCTCCCATCACGACCACCGTGAGCGCGAACAGGATCCACGCCGCGAGGCGCAGTGTCTCCCACATCAGCGCGCGACCGGCGTCGTTGCCGCGCTCGTGGTCTTCCTCGGTCATCGAGCGCACGAGCGAGGTCGAGACCGCGCCCTCGCCGAGCAGCCGCCGGAACAGGTTCGGCACGCGCCAGGCCGTGACGAACGCGTCGTAGACCACCGAAGTGTCGCCGAACAGCGCCGCCGTCAGCGCCTCGCGCCCGTAGCCGAGCACGCGCGAGACGGCGGTGAAGAACGAGATCAGCACTGTCCGTGCCACCAACCGCTTGTGGCGACCGCCGACGTCGGACTGCGGCGTCGCCGCGACCTCACTTTGGGTCATGGACTCGCTACCGCGCCCCTCGCGCGACGCGAACCCGAATAGCGCCGTGAGTCAAGCGAGCAGCTCCCCCGCGAGCTTCTGCACCAGCTTGCCGTCGATCACGCCCTTGTGCTTTGCCATGGCCGTCTTCATCAGCGTGCCGACATCCTTCTTCGAGGAGATGCCGAGCTCGGCGATCAGCGCGACGATCGCGGCGCGCGTCTGCGCCTCGTCGAGCTGCTGCGGCAGGTAGCGCCGCACGACCGCGAGCTCCGCTTGCTCCTTCGCGACGAGGTCCATGCGCCCGGCCGCCGTGAACTGCGCGATCGACTCCGCACGCGTCTTCGCCGACGCCTGCAGGATCGTCATTACGAGCTCTTCGGTGACCGTCTTGCCAGCTTCGAGCTCCTGCTTCTTCACGGCCGCGACGAGCATGCGCAGCGTGTCGCGCGCGACCTCGTCGCGAGCCAGCATCGCCTGCTTCACATCCGCCTGCAGTTGTTCATAGAGCGCCATCGTGCTTGTCCTCCGGATCGGAGCGCGATGCTAGCGACCCGGCGACCCGCGACCCAAGCCCCGGCCGCCAACGATTTTTTCGCGGGCGCTTCGGCGTGCTCGAAAAACAAAACTCGCCGTTTCAACGGGCAATCTCAAAGTTTTCGGATGCGAACGACCAGCGCGTGCGACACGCCGGGCGCGAGCTCGACCGCGTGAGCACCCGTGTTCGCGCTCTCGACGCACGCGAAGCGCGGCCACTCGTCGTCGAGGTCCGCCATGCGCGCCGCCGCCTCCGACCACGGGTTCCACGCCACGGTGGTGCACGAGCCATGCTTCTCGACGGCGAGGCGACGGCCGAGCACGGGATCGACGAGCTCGCAGGTGGCGGCCGTGTCGAGGTACACGCGGTCGACGGGCCCCGTGAAGCGCAGCGGCGCTCCAGCAGCCGGCTGCTCGGCGAAACCTTGGAGCTTGTCGACGTAGCGCACCTTCTCGAGACCGCGCAGCTCGACCCACCGCACGTCGCCGACGGCCAGATACGTGTGCAGGGCCTCCTCGTAGCGCAGCGGAGCGTCGCCGGTGTTCTCGACCTCGAAGCGCACGCGCAGGTCCGCGCCGAAGTGGGCCTCGAGCCGCGCGCGGAAGCGATGCGGCCAGAGCGCGAGCGTCTCAGCGTCCTCGACGAGCTCGAGCAGCACGCGCAGGTCGCCGTCGCGTTCCTCGCGCTCGAGCAGCCGCCAGAGCTTGCGGCGTGCGAATCCGTGGGCGCCGCGCCCGCGCTGCTCGGGGTCGTCGCCGAACCACGGGAAGATCACCGGGATTCCGCCGCGGATCGCCTGCCCGGTCTCGAAGCGCGCACGCGAGGAGAGAAACAGCAAATCCGAGGCGCGCGTGACGTGCGCGCCCTGCAGGCAGGTGTCTCCGGCCGCGCCCCGCACCCACTCGAGTCCGCTCGTCATGGCTTCGCTCCAGCACCGCGGGCCTCCCGGTCGTCCCGGAAGGCCCGCGCAGGGTTCACTCGGCGGCCTCGTCGGGCTCGGGCCCATCGGTCTCAGGCCCGTCCGGCAGCGGCTCCTCGGGCTCGTCCGCACCGGCCTCGCCCGCGGACGCGGGCACGATGCGGCGCTGCTGAGTGGCCTGGTACTGCGTGAGGTCCTCGGCGCTGACGAGCTCGATGCCGACGAGCTTGTCGCCTTCCTTGAGGTTGACGAGGCGCACGCCCTGAGTGTTGCGACCCATCGGGCGCATTTCACTCACGGCCGAGCGCACGATCATCCCCGACTCGGTGATGAACATGACCTCGTCGTCCTCGCGGCACATGACCGTGCCGATCACCTGACCGTTGCGACCCTCGGTGTGGATGTTGATCACGCCCTGGCCGCCGCGGCCCTTGATCGGGTACTCCTCGAGCGCGGTGCGCTTGCCGAAGCCATTCTCGCAGGCGGAGAGCACGAACGTGTCGGGCACGGCCACCTTCATGTCGACGACCTTGTCCTCGCCGAGCAGGCGGATGCCGCGCACGCCGTAGCTCGTGCGGCCCATCGAGCGCACGTTCTCGTCGGCGAAGCGGATCGTCTGGCCGTCGGCCGAGGAGATCACGACCGTGTCGCCGGACTTGCACAGTCCGACCGCCACGACCTCGTCGCCTTCCTCGAGCAGGATGGCGCGGATGCCGCCCTTCTTCGGACGCGAGTAGGCCTCGAGCGAGGTCTTCTTGACCGTGCCACGCTGGGTGGTGAAGAAGATCGAGCGCTCCTTGTCGAACTCGACGACGCGCAGCACGTTCGTGATGCGCTCGCCCGCCTGCAGCTCGATCAGGTTCGACATCGCGCGGCCGGCGCTGGTGCGGTTGGCTTCCGGCAGGTTGTAGACCTTGAGCCAGTAGACCTGCCCCCGGTTGGAGAAGCACAGCACGTGGTCGTGGGTGCCGGCGACGAAGAGCGACTGCACGACGTCGCCCTCCTTGGTCTCCGAGCCGATGATCCCGCGGCCACCGCGGCCCTGCGTGCGGTACACGTCGAGTGGCGTGCGCTTGACGTAGCCGTCGCGCGAGAACGTGACCACCATCATCTCCTCGGTGATCAGCTCCTCGATGTCGAACGAGCCGTCGATCTCCTCGCGGCTGATTTCTGTGCGGCGCTTGTCGCCGTACTTCTGCTCGAGCTCGTCGAGGTCGGACTTGATGATCGCGACCACGCGTCCGTCGCGCGCGAGGATGTCCTTGAGGTCCGCGATCTCCGCCAGCAGCGCGTTGAACTCTTCCTCGAGCTTCTCGCGCTCGAGGCCAGTGAGGCGCGCGAGACGCATGTCGACGATCGCCTGCGACTGGCGCGTCGACAGCGCGAAGCGCCCCTGCAGGCCGGTCTTGGCGGCATCCGGCGTGGCGCTGGCGCGGATGATGCGGATGACTTCGTCGATGTTGTCGACCGCGATGCGCAGTCCGTCGACGATGTGCTTGCGCTCTTCCGCCTTCGCCAGCAGGAACTGCGTGCGGCGGCGGATGACTTCCTTGCGGTGCGCGATGTAGCTGTCGAGCAGGCCACGCAGGTTGAGCGTGCGCGGCTGCCCGCGGTCGATCACGAGGTTGATGATCGACTGCGTCGACTGCAGCGGCGTGTACTGGAACAGCTGGTTGACGATGACCTGCGGGTCCTCGCCCTTCTTCAGGTCGATCGAGAGCCGGATGCCGGTGCGGTCGGAGAAGTCCTGAACGTTCGAGATGCCGGTGATCCGGTCGTCGTTCACGACCTCGACGATCTTCTCGATGATCGCTTCCTTGCGGACTTGGAAGGGAATCTCGGTGAAGACGATCGACGAGCGGTTCTTGTTCTCGACGACGTGGTACTTGCCGCGCACGCGGCAGATGCCACGGCCCGTGGAGTAGGCCTGCAGGATCCCGCGACGGCCCATGATGATGCCGCCGGTCGGGAAGTCGGGACCGGTGACGAGCTCGCACAGCTCGCCGATCGTGACGTCCGGGCGTTCGAGCACCGCGCGCAGGCCCGCGACGACTTCGCGCAGGTTGTGCGGCAGGAGGCTCGTCGCCATGCCGACCGCGATGCCGTCCGAGCCGTTGCACAGAAGGTTCGGGAAGCGCCCGGGGAGCACCACGGGCTCGGTGCGCGTCTCGTCGTAGTTGGGCTGGCGGTCGACCGTCTCCTTGTCGAGGTCCGCCATCAGCTCGGTCGTGACGCCGGTCATGCGCGCTTCCGTGTAACGCATGGCCGCCGCGCCATCGCCGTCGATGTTGCCGAAGGTGCCTTGGCCATCGATCAGCGGGTAGCGCGTGCTGA
>SXGT01691558.1_pt1 | contig 25930 bp, 25 predicted proteins | sample 3176221 | NCBI WGS metagenome assembly SXGT01 (sample SAMN11356862, study PRJNA531348) | freshwater metagenome | isolation source: freshwater sample F1-120 | place: China: Fuxian Lake, Yuxi | collected 2017-12-25
CGCGTGGGCGTCGCTCCAGTCGGTGTCGGTCGACGGGCGCGTGTCGCCCGTGGTGTCGTGGTAGCCGTCGTTGTCGTCGTCGTGGTAGCAAGTCTCGGTGCCGTCGCAGTCCTCGTCGTCGCCGTTGCCGGTGGTCTCGGTGGCACCCGGGTAGTCGCTGGACGAGGCGTCGTCGCAGTCGGTGGTGGCGTCGGAGGTCGTGCCCTCGTAGGTGTCGCTGCAGTCGGTGTCGGTCGACGTGCGCGTGTCGCCCGTGGTGTCGAGGTAGCCGTCGTTGTCGTCGTCGTCGTAGCAGACCTCAGTGCCGTCGCAGTCCTCGTCGTCGCCGTTGCCGGTGGTCTCCGTCGCCCCCGGGTAGTCGCTCGACGAGCTGTCGTCGCAGTCGGTGGTGGCGTCGGTGTTCGTGCCCTCGTTGCTGTCGCTGCAGTCAGTGTCGGTGGTGCTCGAACGCGTGTCGCCGGTGGTGTCGAGGTAGCCGTCGTTGTCGTCGTCGTCGTAGCAGGTCTCGATGCCGTCGCAGTCCTCGTCGTCGCCGTTGCCGGTGGTCTCGGTGGCGCCCGGGTAGTCGCTGGACGAGGCGTCGTCGCAGTCGGTGGACAGCGTCACGTCGTAGCTGCCGCTGGTCGTGCAGGTGCACTGCGACGAGGTGCTGAGGCCATAGCCGTCGTTGTCGCCGTCGTAGTAGTACGTGGTACAGCCGGTGGCGCCGGTGTCGTTGGCGGAGCTGTCGCAGTCGTCGTCGTAGGTGGTGGAGCAGGTCTCGGTGGCACCGGGCTTGACGGCGGAGCGGCTGTCGTCGCAATCGGTGCCGGCCGTGACGCTCCCGGAAACGGTGGCGTCGCCGTAGTTGTCGCCGTCGTCGTCGTTCATGCAGGACGAGGTGCTGTCGTTGCTCGCCGCTCCAGGGAAGGTGTCGGCATCGGCGTCGTCGCAGTCGGTGGTGGGGTCGGAGTTGGTGCCCTCCGAGGAATCCGAACAATCGCTATCGGTCGAGGCCCGCGTGTCGGCGGTGGTGTCGAGGTAACCGTCGTTGTCGTCGTCGTCGTAGCAGGTCTCCGCGCCTGAGCAGTCGTCGTCGTCGCCGTTGCCCACCGTCTCGGCGGCGGCCGGGTTGTCCGCGGACGAGGCGTCGTCGCAGTCGTCGTCGTTGGTGGCGTCGTAGTCGCCAGTGGCCGAGCAGGTGCACTGACTGGTGGTGGTGCCGTAGGTGTCGCCGTCGGCGTCGTAGTAGTAGGTGGTGCAGCCGACCGCTCCAGTATCGTTGGACGAACCGTCGCAATCGTCGTCGTAGCTCGTGCCACAGGTCTCCGAGGCGCCGGGCTTCACGCCGCTGCGGCTGTCGTCGCAATCGGTGCCCGCAGTGACGGGGCTAGCGGCCGAGGAGTCGCCGTAGTTGTCGCCGTCGGCGTCGGTCATGCACGACGTGGTGCTGTCGCTGCTGGCCGCGCCCGGGAAGGTATTGGCGTCGCTGTCGTCGCAGTCGGTGCTGTACGACGAGGTGTAGTCGCCGGCCTGCGAACACCAACACTGGCTCGACGTGGTGCCATAGCCGTCGCTGTCGGTGTCGTAGTAGTAGGTGGTGCAGCCGGTACCGTTGCGCTCGTTGGTAGAACCGTCGCAATCGTCGTCGTAGCTCGTGGAGCACGACTCGTTGCTGACAGCCGGGTTGACGGCGGAGCGACTGTCGTCGCAATCGTCGTCGTTAGTCACGTCGTAGTTTCCTGTGGGGTCGCACCAGCACTGCGAGGTGGTGGTGCCATAGGCATCGTTGTCGGCGTCGAGGTAGTACGTCGTGCAACTGTCGCCGTTCTGCGTGTTGGTCTCGTCGTCACAGTCGTCATCGTAGTCGGTGGCGCAATCCTCGTTGCTGATGCCCGGGTTGACCAGCGCGCGCGTGTCGTCGCAGTCGGCGCTCCCAGCGGTGGTGCCGAGCTCGGTGTAGGTGCCCTCGTCGGTGCACAGGCAGCGGCTGTCGTCGATGTCGCCGTAGCCGTCGGCATCCGCGTCGTCGAAGTACTCGGCACAGCCGAGCGCGTCGTCGTCATTCGTATTGCTGTCGCTGTCGCAGTCGTCGTCGTAGGTCGTCGTGCAGTCTTCCTGCATCTCGGGGTTGACCGTGGCCTTGCTGTCGTCGCAGTCGTCGGCCCCGGCCACGCCGTAGCCCTCGGCGTCGTGGCCGTCGCCGTCCTGGTCGTAGTCGCTCTCGCCGTCGCAGTTGCTGTCGACCCCGTCGTACCAGGTGTCGGCCGCCGTGCTGCTGATGGTCCCGTCCTCGTCGTTACAGTCCGCGCCAGCGGGGGTGCTGTCGCGACTGGAGTAGTCGTCGGTCGGGTCGCCGTCGGCGTCTTGATCGAAGTCGTCGTCGCCCGCGCAATCCTGGTCGACGCCGTCGTACCAGACCTCGCTCTGGTCGGGGTGAACCTCGTCGGCGTCGGGGTCGGCGAAGCCGTTGATCGCCTCCATCTCGTCTGGGCGGCTGGCGGAGTCATCCCAGCAGTCGCCGGTGCCCTTGCCGTTGTGAATGGGCTTGGCCGGCTCGGTGTAGCCATCGACGAGGTAGTTGTCGCCGTCCTGATCGGCGTCGTTGCCGTCGCAATTCTCGTCGACCCCGTTGTACCAGATCTCGTCGCTGTCGTTGGGGAAGATGCTGGCGTCGGCGTCGTCGCACTCCTCGCAGGCGTCGTAGCCGTCGCCGTCGACGTCGAAGTCCGTCAGGCCGTCGCAGTTGGCGTCGGTCCCGTCGTAAGAGACGTCGGTCACGTCCGGATTGACTTGCGATGGCGACAGCGGCGCGTCGATCACCTGCTCGCCCTCGGCCACGCAGTCGGGCCAGAGCTCGGGGTAGGCCTGGCTGGTGGCGTCGTAGCAGTCGCTCACGGGCAGCGCCGAGCGAACCTCCGCCCACGCCGTGCTGGCGTAGCCGTCGAGATCCTGATCGAAGTCGTCGTCGCCTGCGCAATCCTGGTCGACCCCGTCGTACCAGGTGTCGGCGGCGCCAGGGTACACCTCGGCGGCAGTCGGCTGGGCGAAACCGTTGAGCGCGGCGTAGTCGGCCGACGGACCGGCGGGATCGTCGAAGCAGTCGTCGCCACCGGCCTCGACGGCGGGGTAGCCGTCGCCATCCTGGTCAGCGTCGTTGCCATCGCAGTTCTCGTCGACGCCGTTGTACCAGACCTCGTCGGCCCCCGGACCCACGCCGGAGCCACCGGGGCCATCATCACAATCGCCTTCGAGGATGCTGAATCCGTCGCCGTCGCCGTCTTCGACCGTCCAGGTAGAGCCGCAGCCAGCCAGGGCGAGCGCAGCAAACAAGGCGACGGCGATCCGCATGCAGTCCTCGAAGTCGGCCGGCAGAATAACCCCGGCAACGCCGGTCACGAAATGTGAGATCGCGGTGTGACCCGGTAGGCCCCTGGGACGGTCCCTGGCGCCCGGGTTAGACGTGCGGCCCCCCGGTGGGAGAGACTCGAAAATGATTGAGGTTGAACGCCTAACGAAACGATACGGCAGCACGGTCGCGATTCAAGACGTGTCGTTCGCCGTGCAGAAGGGCGAGGTGGTGGGATTTCTCGGCCCCAACGGCGCCGGGAAGAGCACCACCATGCGCATCATCGCCGGCTCCCTAGGGGCTTCCTCGGGAAGGGCCCGCGTCGGCGGCCACGATGTGTCGGAGAATCCGCGCGCCGTGCAAGCGATGCTCGGCTACTCGCCGGAAGTCCCGCCGGTGTACGGCAACATGACCGTGCGCGACTACGTCGAGTTCGCCGCGCGCATCAAGGGTGTGAGCGACGTCGGCGCCGCCGCCGACAAGGCGCTCGACCGCGTGGGGCTGCGCCAGGTGGCCGGCCGCGTGGTGGAAAACCTCTCCAAGGGCTACCGACAGCGCGTGGGCCTCGCGCAGGCGCTGGTCCACGAGCCCGCAGTGCTGGTGCTCGATGAGCCGACCTCCGGTCTCGACCCGGCACAGCGCGTGGAGATCCGCGAGCTCATCGCCGAGCTGGCGGCGGGTGATCGGACCGTGGTGCTCTCGACGCACGTGCTCGCCGAGATCGAGGCGATCTGCACCCGGGTAGTCATCATCAACCGCGGCCAGATCGTGGCCCAGGGCGAGATCGGCAAGCTGGCCGGCGCCATCGGCGTGATTCGCCTCGAGCTGGCTCGCCCCGGCGACGCCGCAATTGCCGCCCTCAAGGCCGTCCCCGGGGTGATCGGGGTGGAGACCGACGGTGCCCGCGTGGTCGTCCGTGCTGAGGGCGACGTACGCGCGGCGGTGGCCGCCGCCGCAGTCCCCTTCGGCCTCCACGACATGATCGGCCGTGAACGTCTCGAAGACATCTACCTGCGGCTCACCGCCGCCGGAGCCAGCGTATGAGCGCCATCCTTGCGATCGCGCGCCGAGAAACGGCCGCGTACTTCTCGAGCCCCATGGGCTGGGTCTGCCTCGTCCTCTTCTCGCTTGTCAGCGGCCTCTTCTTCACGCTGATGGTGGTGGGCTACACCATCCAGTCAGCGTCGATGGGGATGATGGGCGGCGAGGAGAATGTGACGGAGATGCTGCTCCAGGGCGTGTTCAGCAACTTGAGCGTCATCGTCGTCTTCATCATGCCGGCCCTCACGATGGGCCTGGTCGCGGCCGACCGTCGCGAGAAGTCGCTGGAGCTTCTCCTCACCTCGCCGGTGAGCTCGATGGCCATCGCGGTCGGCAAGTTCCTGGGGGGCCTCGCCTTCGCCTCGCTGATGGTGCTCACCACCGCCTACGTGCCAGCGACCCTCTACTGGCTCGGCGAACCCGACCACGGCGTGATGATCTGCAACTACGTTGGCTTCATCGCGCTCCTCGCCACCTTCGTGGCGGTGGGCCTGTTCACCTCGTCGCTCACCGATCAGCCGGTGATCGCGCTGGTGGCGGGCGTGGCGATCAACCTCAGCCTCTGGATCCTCGGCTGGGTGGGCAGCCTGCTCGGCGAGGGCACGGCGAAGGCCGTGGTCGAGCAGGTATCGATGCTCGAGCACTTCGAGAACATCTCCAAGGGCGTCTTGCACGTCACCGATGCCGTGTACTTCGTTTCCATCATCGTCTTCTTCGTGTTTGCCTCCACCCAGCGCATCGAAGCGCTGCGGTGGCGGTAGGGGGCCCAGATGCGCGCAATCGGCTGGTTGTTCGCGGTAATCGGCGCGGTAGTCCTCCTGGGCTACCTCGTCGGGATGTCGCTGGTTTGGACGCACCTCCTGGAGGAGTTGCCCTGGTGGGTGCACGTGACCGGTGGGTCGGGTGCGGCTTGCATCGGCCTGTGGTTGTTCCTCGACTGGGGCTCCTTGTCCGACCTCGGCAAGGACCAGACCGTGGGTCAGGCCTTCATGGCCGGTGTCACCCTTCTCGTGTCGCTCTTGATCCTCATCGCGGCCAACTGGGTGGGCGTGCGCTTCGACAAACGCTGGGACCTCACCCAGACCAAGCGCTACTCGCTGTCGCCGCAGTCGGTCGAGGTGACCAAGGCCCTCGACCGCGAGGTGACGGTGCTGGGCTTCTTCGTGAAGGGAAGCCCTGAGGAGGGAAACTTCCTCGAGCTCATGAAGGGCTACACCGAGCAGAGCACGCTCTTGAAGCTCGAGTTGCACGACCCTTACGTGGATGCGTGGGCCGTAGAACAGGAGGGCATCACCAGTCCCTCCGGCACCGCGATCTTCCAGCTCGGCGAGGCCGAGCAGCGCGTTGAGTACGACTTCGACGAGGAGGCCGTCACCAACGCGCTCATCAAGCTGGCGAGCAGCAAGACGCACGCGGTGTGCAGCATCACCGGTCACGGCGAGGGCGCGGCCGACGATAGTTACCAGCCGAGCGGCATGGGCGCGCTCTTTGGGCGGATGCAGAAGCAGAACTACACGGTGCAGTCGCTGGCCCTGCTCGACCAGGCCCCCACGCCCGAGAGCTGCGAGGTGCTCGTGCTCGCGGGTCCTCAGACGGAGCTACTGCCCGCCGAGCTCGACCGGATCGCGGCCTACGTCGCGGCCGGCGGCAACTTCGTCGCGATGCTCAACCCGCTCGACGCCCCGCTCACGGCGGCCGACATGGATCGCTACGGCGTGAAGGTGGGCAACGACGTGGTCGTCGAGGGCGACCCCTACCGCCAGATCGCGGGTGGGGGCCCCACGTGGGTCCTGCTCTCTGACGACAGCTTCGACGCGCACGCGGTGACGGAGGGGCTCCGCGGGCAAGTGGTGCTCCCGCTCGCGCGCTCGGTGGGCAAGGGCGCCGAAGTAGCGGGGCTCACGGTCCAGGAGCTGGCCCACAGCACCGACGCGAGCTGGGCCGAGACCAAGCTCGAGCAGACCGGCGACGAGGTGGCGGAGCCGACCGAGGGCGAGGACATCATCGGCAAGGTGTCGATGATGGTGGCCGTCGAGGTGGCCGACCCTCGGGCCATCCCGACCACGCGCGCACCGGCGGTGTCGATCGACGGCGCGCCGACACTCGGGCTCCCTGCCGCCGCGACGACCCCGAGCCTGCCGGTGGCCGTCGGGGGACGCGTGCTGGTGTTCGGCGACGCCGACTTCGCGAGCAACCAGTTCGCCACCTCGGGGGTCAACAGCGACCTGCTCATGAACGGGCTGGCCTGGATGGTCGACGAGGCCGGGCAGATCAGCATCCGGCCCAACGAGGCGAAGAAGGGTCGCCTCGAGGTCGGCGTGCTCTCCGCGCTCCTCGTGAGCCTCGTGGCCATGCTCGGCGTGCCCGGCCTCGCGGTCGTGGGGGCCGTCGGCACATGGATGCGACGCCGTCGGATGTAGCCGTGGGTCGGATGTAGGCGGGATACTCCTTCGGGGATGAAGCTCACCCGGCGGGCATTCGCGCTTGGCGCTGTCGCGGCGGCCGTCGCCATTCCCCGGTCCTTGCAGGCGGCGCTTCCGCCACCCGTGACGACCTTCGGCCCTGGCGATCTCGACGTGCTCGACGCCATCAAGGCCGTCGTGTACGGTCCCGGTGCCGAGTCGCTCGACATCCGCCCGGCGCTCCAGGAAACGCTTGGCTTCCTGGACGCCGACAAACAGCCCGTGCTGGCCTCGCTCCCCTCGACGTTCGACAAGCTGTCGCGACTGCTCGTCCCCACGTGGAGCGCGTTCGCGACGCTCGAGCCCGCGGAGCAAGCGACGGCGCTCGCCGACTGGCTGGAGAGCCCCCTCCCCTTCCGTCGACAGGTAGGGCAGGCCCTCCGCCAACTGGTGCTCGCGCACTGCTACGGCAACGAGGCCACCTGGCCGCTCGTGGAGTACCCGGGCCCCTGGCTTGGCCGAGTGCCGCTCCCGGTACACCCCCTGCGCTTCGGCGAGCCCTCGTGAGGATCTCCGGCATCGACGCCCAGCCGGGGCTCGCGCTCTCGGCCGACGTGGTGGTGGTGGGCACCGGTCCCGGCGGCGCGAGCGTCGCCGCGAAGCTGGCGCGCGCTGGACGTACCGTGGTGATGGTGGAGGCCGGCTCGCTGGTGCCTGCCAGCGAGATGACTCAGCGCGAGTCGGAGATGATGCGCAAGCTCTACTACGAGGGCGGCCTACGCACCTCGGAGAACGGCGGGATGGGGGTGCTCCACGGGCGCGCCGTGGGTGGCAGCTCCGTGGTGAACTACCTGGACTGCTTTCGCACGCCGCCCCGCCTCTTGCGCGACTGGCAACGCCGCTTCGGGCTCGACGAGCTGACGCCCGAGAAGATGGCGCCGCGCTTCGAGGCGATCGAAGATGTCCTCCACGTGAGGAAGCTCGACCCGGCCAACCTGAACAAGAACAACGACAAGCTGCGGATCGGCACGGAGCGGCTGGGCTGGAAAGGCGATACCTTCCATCGCAATGCCTACCAGTGCTACGGTTCGGGCTTCTGCGATCTAGGCTGCAGCTACAACGCCAAGCAATCCGCAGCGATCACCTACGTGCCGCTCGCCACGCAGCACGGCGCCACTCTGCTCACCGAGGCGCGGGTCGACCGGGTGGAAACTACAGGGAGTCGCGCCAGCGGCGTGAAGGGCACCCTCCTCGGCGCCGACCGGCAGCCGAGGGGCGAGTTCAGGGTGACCGCCGACGTCGTGGTGGTTTCCGGCGGCGCCATTCACACCCCCTACCTGCTGCTTTCTTCAGGGATCGACGACCCCTCGGGGCAGCTCGGCGAGAACTTCTACACCCACCCAGGCACGCCTATCGTGGGTTACTTCCCCGACGAGCGCATAGCCAACTACGAGGGGATCAAGCAGGGTTACTACATTGGCGAGTTCAGCTGGGTGCTCCACGAGCATCCGATGGACGTGCTCATCGAGGGCATCGGCGCCCCGCCGGCACTCACCTCGAGCATCCTCCCCGGGCTCGGCGCGCAACGCCAGGACGACTTCCGCCGGTACAACCACTATGCCGCCGCGGGGTTGCTGCTGCGCGACTACGTGCCGGGACGCATCCGCGTGGGCAAGGGACGCCCCCTCATCGAGGCCACCCTCGCCCCGAGCGACGCCCAACGGCTGCGGCAGTCGGCGGAGCGCGCCGCCGAGGCCTGGCTGGCGGCAGGCGCGACGATGGCGCTCACGGCGCACAACAAACTCACCTACTTCCGATCCACCCGTGACTTCCGCAAGCTCGACGACGTCGGCTGGGGGCCTGGGGAGATCGCCCTGGTGTGTTTCCACCAGATGGGCACCGCGCGGATGGGGAGCCGGCGCGACCGTTCGGTGGTCTCGCCTACCGGCCGCATGTGGGCCTATGAGAATCTCTACGTTGCAGACGCGTCGGTCTTTCCAACCTCGACCGGTGTGAATCCACAGGAAACCGTCTATGCGCTTGCCGACGTCGTGGGCGACGGCATCCTCGACGAGACAAGGTCGGGTGCGTCGCCCTAGCGAGTCGCGTTAGAATTTGTCACGCGAGGCGGAGATGGCGTCGAACTGGAAGGACGTGCTGGAACTGGCGGTGGCCATCGAGCTGGAGTGCGCGGCACTCTACGAGGTCTTCGGCAAGTCCTTCGCCAACAAGCGAGAGATCGCGTACTTTTGGAGGCTGTATGCCGAGGCCGAGCGCTACCACGCGGCCTCCATCCGGATTCACCAGACAGCGATGTCGACGATCCAGCCCCAGGGCGAACAGGCCTTCGAGGCGGAGACCGCCGACGCCGAGGCCTTTCTCGCCGAGATCAGGGCCGACCGGGCCCGTTGCGAGCGCGAGGCCCCGAGCATCGCGGAGGCGCTGAGCCTCGCCCGGAAGGTCGAGGAACACAGCGCCGAGTTGCATGGCCGCACGCAGTTCTTCAAACTCTTCCCCGAGTTCGGCGACCTCCTGATGAAGATGGCCGATGAGGACAAAGCCCACCGCGACCTCCTGGCCACGGCGGAGAAACGCTGGGGGAGGCCGTAGGCCCTAGGGTTCAGGCTGGAGGGGTGCCGCCCCGGCGGGCGGTCAGGCACGGCGTTCAGGCCCTGCAGCCTCGAGCCTAAAGTCTATAGCCTTCTACGCCAGGATCTTCTGGAGCTGCATCGCCAGGGCGATGTTGCTTGCCTTGAGTTTGCCGGTCATGAAGAGCTGCATGCCGAGGCTCGGCGTGTCGAGGAGCTTCTCCCAGTCGGCCTTGGCGACGGTGATGACGCAGTCGGCGGCCGCGGCCTCGCCCTCGGTCACGGCGCCCGGCGGGGTCTTCAGGTCGACCGTCCACGTGCCGGCGTCGGTGATGTTGAACTGGAAAACCGCCTTCACCGTGGTGATGAGGCTGGGGTTGTCCGTCAACTTCTTGGGCATGTAGTCGTGGAAGAATTCGCGGGTCTCGGCCAAGGGGAACTCCGGGGAAAAGCCGCCGCAGGCTAACCCGCCGCGCGCCGCCGAGGCCCGGGAAGGCGCTCGATCCACGAGGCGAGCGACGTGCGCGGGCCCCAGCGGGCCTCGTCCCACTGGTCGGGATGCCCCGCCCAGGCCACGAGCCGCGCCTTCGCGTCCCGAGGCAAGCCCACGCCGAGCAGGGGCCGCGCCCTCCGGCCGCCGAAACGGCTCGAGAGGCGTTCCGCCACCTCGCCAGGCGTCCAGAGCTCGCAACCGGTCGCGAGATGCTCGCCGGGCGGCAGGTCCCCGAGCACGACGCGTGCGGCGTCGTCGGCCGCGAGCCAACGCACGGCAGGGGCCTCGCCCACGCGGACCACGCCCCCGCTGCGCAACGTCGTCACCCACTGCCCAACGCTGGTGTCGCCCTGGCCCAGCACGGGCGCGACGCGCAGGCAGGGACCACCCCATCGTGCCAGCGCGCGGTCGAAGACCTCGATGCTGGGTTCCCGGCCGGGCAAAGGTCCCGCCAGAGTGACCCGGCCAGCGCGGTCAAGTCGCGACAAGAGTGCTGTCAGTCCCTCGCCCCACGCGCGGTCGAGCGGCACCGCCCGGCTCGGCCCAACTGCCACCACCACGTCGGCGCCACCGGGCACCCATGCGAGCGTGTCGCCTGCCGCTGGGAACTGGCGCCACCAGCCAGAGACAACGCGGGGGCTCGGCGAGGCCACGGTGACCGCCTGTCCCCGGGCGGCCGCGGCGCGCGCCACGGCCAGGGCAAGCAGGCCACCCCCGAACACAACCAGCGGAGCCACTAGGGCCTCGTCTCGCGACGGCTAGGCGGCATCAAGTCGCGACAGGAACAGCTTCGCAGGATCGTGTTCGAAGCGGTAGAGACCGAGCTCGCCCTCCCACCAGCCGTGCCAGTCAGAACCCCCGGTGACCAGCAGGTTGAAGCGCTTGGCGAGACGGGCGAGGCCGTTGCGCGTGGCGCGGTCGTGACTCGGCCTGCTCGCCTCCACGGCGTGAAGGCCGGCGGCGACGAACGCGGCCAGATGGCGGTTGGCGTCGGCCAGCGGAGGATGTGCCCAGGATGTGATCGCACCCCAGCTCCGGGCGAGCCGGATCGCATCGACGTAGGCGAGATCGATGAGCGGCACCGTGTCGCCGCCAAGCAGGGTCCAGGCGTCGTGCGCCCGCCGCACGCGCCCGCTGGTCTCAAGCTCCCTGGCCATGTGAAAGCGAGTGAGCGCGAGCTCGCCCCGCGTGGCCTCGGCGGGGGCACGCGCGTCCACGCCCAGCCGTGCCATCGCCTCGTCAAATCGTATGGAGCGGGCGGCGGCGCGCTGCCGCAGGAAGGCACGAGCCTCGGGCGGGGGCTCGCCGGGAAAGTACACCAGCAGGTGGTACTCGCGGCCCTCGTGATGCCCGCTCACCTCGGCGGCGGCGATCACGCGGATCGGGTGGCCATCCACCTCGTGCAGGCCGGGTGGCAGCACGGGGTCGAGGTCGTGGTCGGCCACCGCGATCGCGTCGAGCCCGGCGGCTGCGGCGCGGCGGAGCACCTCGGCCGGCGCGTACTTCCCGTCACTGCGGTCGGTGTGCACGTGTAGATCGAGCTTCATGTCGGGTCCGCGTAAGCACGAAGTCGCGACTCTAGCTCGTCGGGGGCGAGATCGACGTCGAGCAACTTGTCGCGACCGGAGGCCCCGGCTCGCACCCTCACCCCATCTCGCCCAACCCCCAGCACCTCGCGCCCGAGAAATCGCACCAGCTCGTCATTGGCCCGGCCATCGACCGGGGGCGCGGCGATCCCCACGACCCAACCGCGCGCCTCGTCGCGTCGCAACTCCGACTTCCGAGCACCCGGCCGGACGCGAACGCGCAGCACGCTACTCCCGCTCGAGCTCATCGACGATCTTCGACTGCGCGTGCACGAAGGCACGCAGCTGTGCGAGGTGATGGATCTTCGCGGTCTTGAGCCGAACGAGGTGGTCGGTGAGAACGCGATCCTCCTCCCGGGCCGAAGCGAGGATCTGCTCCGCCTCGAGACGCGCTTCGCCCACCACGAGATCCGCCTCGCGACGGGCGTTGTTCTCCATGTCCACCGCGAGACGACGGGCGAGCACCAGCGCTTCCTTGATGTCGCCGGCCTCTGCCCGCATGCCCGCGATCTCGCGATCTCGCTCCAAGAGTTCCTCGCGAAGTCGCAAGTTCTCGCGAAGGCTCCCCTCCAGCGACTCGCGCACCTGGTCGAGGAAGGCGTGCACGTCGGCGGGCTCGTAGCCCCCGCGCCGAGCGGGCGGGAACTGCTTGTTGAGGATGTCGAGCGGGGTGACCGGCATTCTGGCGGGACTATCGCACGAGAACTGCGGCCGCCGTGGGGTAGCGATCACGAACACGACGGCGGGCGTCGTCGGCGCTACTCGCGGCGGCCACGATGGCCGCCATGTCGGTCAGCTCCTCGTCGGCAGCCACCACCAGCATCGCCCGGCCGTCGGCGGGCAATCGAAAACGCCCGTCACCGGCGGCAATCGCCGCCTTCTCCGCCCGGGTGGCCGAGTGAAAGAGCAGCTCGGCGTGGCTGGGCCCGATCGCCGCGACATCGACGAAGGCCTCGTCGCTGGTGTCGAAGAACAGCGCGGCGCCCTCGCGCACAGCGGCCACCTCATAGAGCGCCTCGGGCTCGGTTGGCCGCGTGGCCAGCACGGCGGCGCCCACGGCCAGGGTGAGGAACAGCCCCGCCGTGGCCCACCACCGGGCCGCCGAGGGCGGGGGCGGCAGCGGCTCGGGCAGGCGCTCCACCCCTCGAACCTCTCCCCAGGGCAGGGTGCGCGCGCCCTCTCGTAGACGTTCGAGCGCGTGACCAATCACGACACGATCGCGCAGCGCCCCGGGGACCGAGGCGGCGACGAGCCGAAGGCCCAAGCGTGGCGGCCTGCCTTCGAGCGCGAGCTCCACCAGCGCCGCGTGGGCCGCGTCGCTGGGCGGGCCCACGAGCGTGTCGGGATCGACCCGCACGAAGGCGGGGAGCGCCGTATCGAGCGCCTTGGCGTGACGCCGATGGTCGGGGTGGAGTTCCACCAGCAGCATAGACTCGGGGCGCGGCGGGACGGGGGCCTCGTTCGGCGGCGCGAAGAGGTCGGCTGGGGCGACGACACCCTCGCGAAACAGGCGCAAGGCCCGGCCGCAACGGGGACACTCCTCGGCATGGGCCCGGCCGAGGTCGGTGGCCAGGCCGCCCGGTCCAGGACAGCGGTCGCCAGCGGCGAGGGCGACGCGCGAGACCAATCGGTCGAGCCGCTCCGACGTCCAACCGTCGGTGGCCACGCCATCCTCGGCCACCACCGCGCGCACAAGCTCACGCACCGCTTCCCGCGCCGGCCGGACCCAGCTCGGGTCGACCTGGAGCTTCCGGGCGACGGCCTCGAGCGGCACGCCATCGCCATAGTGCAAGCGGAAGACCGCCTCGTGCATGGGCGTCACCGAGCCCAGCACCGCCTCCCGCCAGCGTGGGTCTGGCAAGAGTCCTGCGTCGATATCCTCGGCGAAAGAGGCGTATTTACCCTGTCGCCGATCAAGATAGTCGCGCGCTGCGGTCACGGCCACCGTCTCTGCCTCGGCGAGACCGGCCTCGGCCCCCACCCGCCAAAGCGCATGGTCCCGCGCCGCCTCTAGCAGGGGTGCGCGCACCTTGGCATGGCAACGCGCGAGCTCCCAGGCCACGGCCACGGTGATGGCCGACCAGTGACGCCGGGCGGCGTTCTCAAGCGCAGGGTTGGTGACGGTGGGAAGGACGCGGAGCTTGGGTTCCATGATGGACCCCGGTGGGAGGCCACTCCTATCCGCTGACGACGCAGACGAGCGCGGTTTTTGCGCCCTCACAAAAGGAAGCGCGCGCCGAGACTGGCCTCCCCAGCCCGTCTCGGCGCGGCTGGCCGGAGGGCTACGCTGCCGCCTCGTGCGACTGCGCCGCCGCTTGCCCGAGCAGGTCGTTGATGACCGCTGCGGTCGCCACGCTGGCGAGCTCCTCGTCTCCGTACATGGAGAGGAACTCCTCGTAGAAGCTAGAGATAAGCTCGCCGAGATTCGTGTCGATCGTGGTGGACATCAAGGCCTCCCAGGCTCGTTAGAGTTCACTGCAACTTCCGTTCCAGCGTCCTCGTGGACTCATTCGGCCCCCGTGAGGGCCGCTTGAGAAGAAATACGTGCCAGGGGAGTCACCAAACTCTCGACGATGTCAAGAAAACCCGACGGCGCGACGCAGCGGGGGGCCGCTCGACGCCAAGACCAGCCCGTGCACCTCCGCGGCGCCAGCCGCCAACAGCTCGTTGGCGGCGGCGTCGAGCGTTGCGCCCGTCGTGAGCACGTCGTCGACGAGGAGGACCGGTCCGCTGACGACGCCAATGGCGCGCAGAAGCTCCCCCGCCGAGGCCCGGCGGGCAACGTCATCGCGCCCCGACTGGGCCGCACCCCAGAGGCGGCGCAAGGCGGGCACGAGCGGGGAGCCCGTGGACCGCGACACCGCCGCCGCGACCAGATCCGGGAGGTGAAAGCCCCGCTGGGCCCAGCGCCACGGGGTGGTGGGCACCGGCACGATCGCCGAGAAGGCGGTCGGGGGAAACCGCGCTGCGACCGACCGAGCGAGCGCCCGCGCGATGGTCTCGTCGGGTCCAAACTTCGCGGCGCGAACCAGTCCACCGAGGGGGCCGCCGTAGGGGCCGCCGGTCCAGAAGCCACTGAAGGGCGTGCCCGGGCAGCGCTCGGGCCGGAGCGGGCGTTCGAGCTCTGCGAGGCAGGCGGCGCACACCCGCCCGCTCGGGGACGGCGCGGCACACGCGGGGCAGTCGGGCCGGGCGATCAGGGCAAGCACGGCGCGAAGCTGCGCACCCCCGCGCCGAGGGTCAATCGCCGTGGTGGTAGGGGCTACCCGAGCGGATGGCGCACGCGCGATAAATCTGCTCCAGCAGGACCAACCTCGCGACGGCGTGGTTGAGCACCAGCGCGCTCAGACGCAGCGTGCGGTCCGCGCGGGCGCGCACCGCGTCGTCGAGACCGTAGGGGCCGCCGATCACGAAGCAGAGGGGTTGAGCTCCGGCGCGGATGCCCTCCTCGATGAGCGCCGCGAAGCCACGGCTGTCGCGCTCCTCTCCGCGCTCGTCCAGCGCGATCACCCGCGCCCGGGCCACCAACTTCGGCGGTTCCGCCTGCATGCGCAGCGGGAAGGTGCGCGAGATGCGCGTCGCCCAATCCGAACACGCCGCCTCGCACCAGGGCGGGGCTCGACCGGGACCGGTGACAACAACGATGTCCACTCGCGTGATCGACGGGGAGAGACCCGCCTACATCCGAGCAGGACTGTCGCGACGCGGGATCGGCGGCGGCGACGGCTGGGTGACACCGGGCACGTCCACCCGTCGGGCATCGCCCCAGAGCGCCTCGAGGTCGTAGAAGCCACGCATCGCCTCGTCGAAGACGTGGACGATGACGTCACCGAAGTCGATGAGCACCCAGCGGGAAGCATCGAGGCCCTCAACGCCCACCGGGCGACGACCCGTGGCGCGAAGATCCTCGATGATGCCCTCCGCCACGGCGCGCACCTGGCGGCGACTCGTGCCGTTGCAGATCACGAAAGCGTCGCAATACGACGACACGCCGTCGAGGTCGAGGATCACAATGTCCTCGGCCTTTCGGGCTGCGGCTGCCTCGGCGGCAGCACGCGCAAGTTCACTCGGGCTGATGAAGCCTCCTCACGAGTTGATCACCCGGTACGAAGTGAGCACCACGTACACCACGCCATCGACCTCGAGCGTGCGGCCCGAGAGGGCCAACGTGGCTTCGGAGCGGTCGTCGGCCAGCAAACGTTCGAGCAGTTCGGTGGCCACCAGGAAAGCTCCCGCACCCGCGCTGCGCGTGCGGTAGGGCGTGGCCACGTGCGAGGCGAGGTCGTTCGTCGTGCGGTCGAGTTGGCCGACAAAAGTCCAGTCGCGGCCCTCGCCCAGCACCCGGCGCGCCATCAGTCCGGTGCTGTACGAGCAGTTCGAACCGATCATCGGCGCACCATGCGCCACGTGCGTGGCCACGTTTTCGTCGACCGAGGCCACCTCGGCGTCGTCTTGGAGCGCCGCGGCCTGCGCGTCGTACGGGCAAGCCCAGACACGGGGCGTCGTGGCGACAAGGACGGTGATGGCGGCAGGCAGAATCAGCAAGGGCGCGTGGTACAGCATACCTGGGGAAGCACGCGGCTTCAAGGCGTTCCGGCGGGTGGCGACACACCGGGGTCTTCCCCGATGCCGGCCACCGCGAAGCTGAGGCGGACTTGCTGAGTTCGGCCACGGTGCTCGGTGGCGAGCGTCAGGTCGCCCACGAGGCGAACGGAGGTGAGTTCATCGATCCACACGCGTCCTTCGACACGCTCGATGCGCCGTCCCTTCCCCCCTGCTGGCTGCGCCGATTCCACCGCGTAGAGCCGAGCTGGCCGTCCCTCGATGGACTCGGTGCCGAGCGGCCGGAAGGCGAGCTGGTCGGCAACGCTCCCGAGGGCTCGCCGCCAGGGATCCCAACCCACGGAGAGATCCGCGCGGTAGGGCTCCGCGTCGCCCTGGTCGGCCAGCGGGCCGCCTCCTGTCGAAGTCCAGGCGCGGCCCTCCCAGGCCACGATGTCGGTCACCGGCATGCCATCGCGACGACGCGACACCTGCCAATGGTCGGCGTCGCGCCAGCGGAGGCTGACGGTTTCCTCGGCCTCCTTGGGCGGCATGCCCTCCACGGTGGCCGTGGTCCGGATGCGCGCGTCAAGACGATGGGAGCCCAGCGATTCCAACGAGGCGAAGGTGACCTGGGTGGCGGACTGGGTGAAGGCTTCCGCCTGCGGGACAGCCTCCGGCGCCTCGGCGTCACATGCCGAGAGGATCGTCGACGGGAGCAGGAGGAGCAAGGTCACGCAATCGTTCCCAGGTAGCCGTCGAGAGTGTCGTAACGCCCTGGCCGGTGACGGCGCTGATCGCGAAGAGCTCAGTCACGCCGGCGGCGTGGAACTCGGCCGTCAACGCCTCGACGGTCTCCGCGTCGACCGCATCGAGCTTCGTCAGCACCACGATCTCCGGCCTCGCGGCGAGCGTGAGACTGTAACGACGTAGTTCGTCGCGGAGCACCCGCCATCGCCCGAGCGGCGTGGCGCTGGGGTCTTCGTCTTCACGGATCTCACTCACGTCGACGAGGTGGAGCAGGAGTCGCGTCCGCTCCACGTGCCGTAGGAACTGGTGGCCTAGACCCTTGCCTTCCGCGGCACCCTCGATGAGCCCCGGAATGTCGGCCACCACGAAGCTGTGGTCGGTGCCCACGCGAACCACCCCAAGGTTCGGCACCAGCGTGGTGAAAGGGTAGTCGGCGATCTTGGGCCGCGCCGCTGAAATCACGGAGATGAGCGTGCTTTTTCCGGCGTTCGGGAAGCCCAGAAGCCCCACGTCGGCCACGAGCTTGAGCTCGAGGCGAAGGCGCCTCGATTCCCCCGGACCCCCCGGAGTGGTCTTGCGTGGTGCACGATTGGTGCTGGTCTTGAAGTGGATGTTTCCGAGGCCGCCCTTGCCGCCCTCCGCCACCACGCGCGTCTCGCCGTCGGCGAGAAGCTCGCAGATCACGAGGTCCTGGTCGACGTCGCGGATCACCGTGCCGGTGGGCACCCTCACCACGAGGTCGGCCCCGTGGGCGCCGGTCATCTGGCGGAAACCGCCGGCCGTGCCGTCGTCGGCCTTCCACTGGGCGCGGCCGCGGAGGTCGAGGAGCGAGCCAAGACCTGCGTCGGCGGCAAAAACCACGTGGCCGCCTCGGCCACCGTCACCACCGTCGGGGCCGCCGAATGGCACGAACTTCTCGCGACGGAACGAGGCGCTGCCGCGACCACCCCGGCCCGACTGCACCACGATCTCGACCTCATCCACGAACCGCATGGCGGCGCCGCTAACTCCCCGCCACGGGCGCGCGATACTCGGCCCCGATGTCCGCGCTCCCCCTGATGCTCTTCGCGCTTGCCGCGCTCGCCGTATCCTACCGCTATTACTCGGCGTGGATCGCGGCGAAGGTGCTGGTGCTCGACGACACCCGCATCACGCCAGCGGTGCGCTACAACGACGGCCGGGACTACCACCCCACCCACAAGTGGGTGCTCTTCGGGCACCACTTCGCCGCGATCACCGGGGCCGGCCCACTCATCGGCCCCGTGCTGGCGATGCAGTTCGGATATTTGCCTGGTTATCTATGGATTCTCGTGGGTGTTTGCCTCGGCGGCGCCGTGCACGACTTCGTGATCCTCGCCGCTTCGGTTCGTCGTGATGGAAAGTCGCTAGCGGAGATCGCGCGGAGCGAGCTGTCACCTGTGTCGGGCGCGATAACGAGCTTCGCGATTCTGTTCATCGTCGTGATCGCGCTCGCCGGGCTGGGCCTTGCGGTGGTCAACGCCCTCTTCGACAGCGCGTGGGGCACCTTCACCATCGCCACCTCCATCCCGCTGGCCCTGGCCATGGGCATCTACATGTACAAGATCCGCGTGGGCGACGTGCGCACGGCGAGCATCGCCGGGGTGCTCGGCTTGCTGGCCGCCGTGGTCCTCGGGGAAAGGGTGGCTGCGAGCAGCTTCGCGCCGTGGTTCAGCCTCAGCAAGGACGGCATCACCTACGCCATCGCCGCCTACGGCTTCGTCGCGAGCGTGCTGCCGGTGTGGCTACTGCTGTGCCCTCGCGACTACCTGAGCTCCTACATGAAGCTTGGCACGATCGGGGCGCTGGTGGTCGGCGTGCTGGTCGTGAACCCCGAGCTTCACGCGCCGGCGGTCTCGCAGTTCGCCGAGGGCGGCGGGCCGATTGTGCCCGGCAAGCTCTTCCCCTTCGTCTTCATCACCATCGCCTGCGGCGCAATCAGCGGCTTCCACAGCCTCGTGGCCAGCGGAACGACGCCCAAGATGATCATGGCGGAGAGCCACGCGCGGCCCATCGCCTACGGCGCGATGCTGCTCGAGGGGCTCGTGGGCATCACCGCGCTCATCGCAGCCGCCTGCCTGCACCCGGGTGACTACTACGCGATCAACGTCGCCACCGAGGGCTTCACCAAGATGGGGCTATCCATGGTGAACCTGCCCACCTTCGAGAGCCAGATCGGCGAGGCCATCGCCGGTCGGCCCGGTGGGGCTGTGTCCCTCGCCGTCGGCATGGCCCAGATTTTCGCTGGTTTGCCGGGGATGTCTTCCCTGCTCGGGTACTGGTACCACTTCGCGAACATGTTCGAGGCGCTCTTCATCCTCACCACGATCGACACCGGCACCCGTGTGGCGCGTTTCCTCGTGCAGGAGTTCCTCGGGCACGCCCACCCGAAGCTCGGCCAGGTGGACTGGATGCCCGGGACGGTGTTTGCCACCGGTCTGGTGGTGGCTGGCTGGAGTTACTTCATCCTCACCGGCAACATCAGCACGATCTGGCCGATGTTCGGCATCGCAAACCAGCTGCTCGCCGCCGTGGCGCTGTGCGTGGGCACGACAGTCATCGTCAACAGCGGCCGGGCCCGCTACGCCTGGGTGACGCTCCTACCCTTCGCCTTCGTGGCGACCACCACGCTGACCGCGGGCTGGCAGGCGGCGACGCGCAAGTTCCTGCCGATGGCCAACTTCCAGGGCTACCTCAACGCCTCGCTCATCTTCCTGATGATGATCGCCGTGGCGGTGGTCAGCGGCGAGACCGCAACTCGACTCTACCGCGCTACTGTTGAACGAAAAGCAGGACCCCGCCCGGCACCCGGCCAGTAGAGATCGCGAGGTCGACGTCGCCGTCGTTGTCGATGTCCTCGCCGAGCGCACTGACACCGAGCTGGTGACTGCTGCTCTGGGTGGTGAAGCTCGGCGTGGCCCGCACGGGCGCCTGCTCACCCCCGAGTGCGAGGGCCGCCATCGAGGAGAAGTAGAGCTCACTCGGGCCCGGAGCGCCGAGTAGTAGATCTTCGATGCCGTCGCCGTCGATGTCGGCGACGCCGCTCGCCCGGAGCGCAGCGCTGTCGACCCCCCCGGAGATGGTGGTGGTCGCCGCGGCGAGAAGGTCGGTGGTGACGCCGTCGAAGGCGCTCCCGGGGACGAGGTACACGCGCCCGTCACCCGTCGCGACCGCGCTGGCTCCCGGGGTGCTGAGCGCCACCTCGTCGTAGCCGTCACCGTCGATATCGGGCAGGGCGAGCATCATCGTGACCGCGTCGAGCCCGGCTCCCTCGTACGCGTCGAAGTCGCCGAGCTCACCCGCGCCGCCCTCGCCAACGCCCGCCGACGGGATCGCCGCGAGCGCAACGCCCCGATCACCTCGGTCGACCAGCACCCCGATGTCATCCGCGCCGTCGCCGTCCACGTCACCGAGCAAGCCGCTGGCCAGGCAGGTGACGAGGTCGGACTGCACAGAGAACGGGGCGCTGCCGATGCCTTGTCGACCCGCTGGGACGGCGTCCCAGGCACTCAGGGTTGTGGTCAACGCGCCTGCGGTGCAGCCGAGCACGAGCGTGCCGTCACGCGTCTCGGCGAGCGTGCCGCCCGCCTCGGCGTGCGCGATGGTCGACACGGCGAAGTCCAAGTTGATGGCGGCAGGCCCCCCGGTGAAGCCCGCCGGATCCAGGAGGTAGACAGCGCCGGTGTCGGCCCCGAAGGCCGGCGCGCCCACCGCGAGCGTGCCACCACCTGCGCTCGCATGGAGCAACGAAGTCCCGAGGTAGCTGGCCGCGCCCCCATCAGCGACCGCGAGCCCCTCGAGCGAGGCGGTGATGTTGCCATCCTCCGTCGGCAAAATCCAGACGCGACCAGCGTATTCGCCGGTCTGGGGGGCGCCGATCGCCATCTCCATGCGACCGTCGCCATCGACGTCGGGGACGAAAGCAAGCGCGACGCCGAACATGCCCTCGCCATCGCCGCTGTCGCCCACCGCCTCCATCGTGCGGACCGCGTCGGACATGCCATCGACGCTGCCCTCGCAGTCGTCGTCGATCCCGTTCCACAGCTCGGTGGCGGCCGAGTTGACCCCCGCGTCGAGATCGTCACAGTCGGTGCCGCCGTATTCGATGGCCTGCTCCTCGTCGTGATCCTGGTCGTAGTCGTCGTCGCCCTCGCAGTCAGCGTCGACGCCGTCGTACCAAGTGTCCACCTGCTCGGGATGCACGTCGGGGTTCTCGTCGTCGCAGTCGTGGCCGCGCTCCCAGCCATCGCCATCGCAGTCGTTGCCGCCCTCCCAGCCGTCGCAATTGTCGTCGAGCTCGTTGTAGCAAACCTCGGGCGCGCCGGGGTTGACCGTCGGGTTGCTGTCGTCGCAGTCGTCACCACCCTCCATGCTGTCGCCATCGAACCCGTCGCCGTCGACATCGGTGAGGTCGGCGCCGTCGCAGTCGTCGTCGCGACCGTTGTAGGGAATCTAGGCGTGACCGGGGTAGACGTTGTTGTCGTCGGGCGCGCAGTCCGCCTCGTCCGGCACTCCGTCGCCGTCGCGATCTCCGTCGTCGACGACGCTGGTGTCGTCGGTGTCCGCGACGCTGTCCTTGCTGTCTTCTTCGGGGGCGCAGGCGAGGAGGAACAACCACATGCGCGGACCTTATCCGCCGTCGCGACCCAGCCGCTTCACGAGCTCCGGCAGGTACTTCAGCGCGGCGTAGACCTTCATCGCCTCTCGCACCGGTCGTGCCGGTTCGCCGAGCCAAGTTTCTCCCGCAGGAATGTCCGTGTGTACCGCCGTCCGCGCCCCGAGTCGTGCGCCATCGCCGATGTTGCGGTGGTCGGCCACGCCCACCTGTCCCGCAAGGATGGCCCCCGCGCCCACCCGCACCGAGCCCGACAGTCCGACCTGCGACACCAGCACGGCGTGCGGGCCGATCACGCAGTTGTGGCCAACCTGGACGAGGTTGTCGATCTTCGCGCCCGGTCCGATCACCGTGTCGCCGAGCAGGCCGCGATCAACGCAGGTATTGGCCCCGATCTCGGCGCCATCGCCGACCACCACGCCGCCGACGTGCGGGATGCGGCGAAGCCCCGTCGCCGTGGGCTCGTAGCGAAAGCCGTCGGCCCCGAGCACGGCGTTGGCGTGCACGCGAACGAATCGACCGATCCGCACCCGGGGATAGAGCACGACCCCGGGAAATAGAACACTTCCTTCACCCACTTCACACTCGGCGCCGATGCTCACGTTGGGATGAAGCAATGCCGCGGGATGGACCCGGGCGGTGGGGTGAATGGCGCCGCCGGGGAGAGCCTCGGGGAACCAGCCCCCGAGCAGCTCGGCGAGCCCGAGGATGGGCGACGGCACGATGATGGTCGTGCGGCCTTCGAAGGGCTTACGACACAAGAGTACCCCGGCGGCGCCGGGATCACCCTTGTCGAGAAAGGCGATGTCGCTCGAGGTGGCTTCGTCGCGTGTCGCCACGCCGTGCACCTCGCGGTCGACGCCGTGCAGCTCGGCACCGAGCCGATGCGCGATGGTCGAGGCGAGCTCGGGCGACGGGAGGGTGCGCACCTAGACCTTCCGGGCCAGTAGTTTCTGCACGGCGCGCATCACCGAGTCGTCGGACTCCACGGCCGACACCTCCTCCAGGGGTACCCACCGTGCGGCGAGGGCGTCGGTGCCCGCCACCAACTCGCGTGAGCGCGCACGAAAGCAGACGCGCGCATCGAAATGGCGATGAGCGGGATCGCCCTTGCGCGCGGGGATCTCGTGCACATCGACGTCGAACAGGCCGTCGCCGAGCGCCTCGATATCGGAGAGACCTGTTTCTTCCTCGATCTCGCGGCGGGCGGCTGCCACGATGTCGGTGTCGCCGGGCTCCACGTGACCGCCGGGCTGCAGCCAGCGGCGGAACTTCTCGTGGAAGATCAGCAAGACGTCGGCCTCGTCGGGCGACAAGACAAAAGCGCTGGCGGTGAAGTGACCCGGCGTCCAGTGGTCGCGTGCGAAGGGATCGCCGTCGATCCCAGCGAGCAGAAGGCAGTCCTTCACGTGCCGGGCCTCGGTCGCATCGGCCACCTGGAGCGACTGGAGCAGGCGACGCAGGTGCGCGAGGCGCGTCAAGGGGTGAGCCGGTCGATCGTGCGCGGGAAAGGCACCGTCTCACGGATGTGGGGGATGCCGCACATCCAGGTGACGAAGCGCTCCAACCCGAGCCCGAAGCCACCATGCGGCACCGAGCCGTACCGGCGCAGGTCGAGGTACCACTCGAAACTCGACATCGGGAGCTTGTGCTCGTCGATCTTGCGGAGGAGCACGTCGATCCGGTCCTCGCGCTCGCCGCCGCCAATGATCTCGCCGTAGCCCTCGGGTGCGAGCACATCGACGCCGAGCGCGCGCACGGGGTTGGCTGGGTCTTCTTTCATGTAGAAGGCCTTCACCGCCGTGGGGTAGCGGTGAACCATGATCGGGCGATCATAGCGCTTGGTGAGCTCCGTCTCGTGGGGGCTCCCGAAGTCGTCTTCCGGGTCGACCGGGTGGCCGATCTCCGCGAGGATCTTGCAGGCGTCGTCGTAGCTCATGCGCGGGAAAGGCTTGCGCACGTTCTCGAGGATGGAAATGTCACGTTCGAGCTCCTGCAACGCGCCCCGTCCGTGCTCAACCACGTGGCCCGTGCACTCCACGAGGAAGTCCTCGGCGAGATCCATGATCTCCTCGAGCTCTGCCCAGGCGATCTCGGGCTCCACCATCCAGAACTCGGTGAGATGCCGACGGGTGCCCGACTTCTCGGCGCGGAAGGTGGGACCGAAGACGTAGACCTTGCCGAGCGCGAAGGCCCCGGCCTCTCCGTAGAGCTGGCCCGACTGCGACAGGTACGCGGGCCGACCGAAGTAGTCGGTCTCGAAAAGCGTGCTCGTGCCCTCACAGGCATTGGGCGTGAAGATCGGCGCGTCGAACAACGTGAAGCCGTGGCCGTCGAAGTAGTTGCGGATGGCCTGCACCGCGAGGTGGCGCACCCTCAGAATCGCCGCCTGGCGTCGCGACCGCACCCATAGGTGCCGGTGGTCGTGGAGGAAGGCGGGACCGTGCTCCTTGGGGGTGATCGGGTAGCCGGTAGCCGGGGTGACGATGCGCGCCGTGCTCACGTGCAGCTCGAAGCCAAGCTTGCTCCGGGTGTCGGCCCGGACGGTGCCCTCGACGATGAGGCTCGACTCCTGGCCGAGGTGCTTGAGCGCTTCGAAGAGCTCGTCGCCGAGCTCAGCCTTGTTGCAGACACACTGCACGATGCCGCTGCCGTCGCGCAGCTGGATGAAGAGGATCTTGCCCTTCCCCGCGGAGTTGTAGAGCCAACCCCGGAGGGTGACGAGCTGGCCCTCGTGGGCGGATAGTGCGGCGATGGTGGTGACGGGGGCGGGCATGGCACTGTCTCCGGAGAGCGGCGGCTAACCTGCACACCGCGCGGCCGTCCGCCCGCTCGCGAAGCCGCGCTACTGCAGCATCCTCTCCAGCGACTTCACCCGATCGCGCAGCTCGGCGGCACGCTCGAAATCCAGCTGTGCCGCCGCTTGTTTCATCTCGGCACGCAGGCGCGCGACGGTGAGCGGAACGGTTTCCAGCACCATCTCCGGCAATTGCTTGGCCTCCTCGTCGTCCTTCGGAACCTTGAGGTAGTCGGCGTCGAGGATCGCGGCGAGGGGGCTCTCCACCGCCTTGACGATGGTGCGGGGAGTGATGCCATGCACCTCGTTGTAGGCGACTTGTTTCGCGCGCCGACGTTCGGTCTCCGACATGGCGTCCCGCATCGCGCCGGTGACGTGGTCGGCGTAGAGGATCACGCGCCCCTCGGCGTTTCGGGCGGCGCGCCCGATGGTCTGGATGAGGGAAGTGCCGCTACGTAGGAAACCCTCCTTGTCGGCGTCCATCACGCAGACCAGCGCTACTTCCGGCAGGTCGAGCCCTTCGCGCAGGAGGTTGATGCCCACGAGCACGTCGAACTCGCCCTGGCGAAGCTCGCGCAGGATCTGCATGCGCTCGAGCGTGTCGATGTCGCTGTGCAGGTACTTCACACGCAGCCCGATCTCCCGGTAGTAATCGGTGAGTTCCTGAGCCATCCGCTTGGTCAGCGTGGTGACGAGCACGCGCCAGCCCCGAGCAATCGTGGCCCGGATCTCGCCGAGGGCGTCGTCGACCTGCGACTGCGCCGGGCGCACCTCGACCACCGGATCCAACAACCCCGTGGGCCGAATCACCTGCTCCGCCACCACGCCCATCGCCTTCTGCAGCTCGTAGGCCGCTGGCGTGGCCGACACGTAGATGGCGCGACACACCTTGGACTCGAACTCCGCGAAGGTCAGCGGCCGGTTGTCGAGCGCCGAGGGGAGTCGAAACCCGTACTTGACGAGCACCTCCTTGCGGGCACGGTCGCCGTGAAACATGCCGCCCACCTGTGGAATGGTGGCATGGCACTCGTCGATGACGACCAGCCAGTCGTCGGGGAAGTACTCCAAGAGCGTGGGCGGGGCCTCGCCCGGCGGGCGCTGGGTGAGGTGCCGAGAGTAGTTCTCGATCCCGTTGCAGAACCCCATCTGCTCGATCATCTCGAGGTCGAAGCTCGTGCGCTGCTCTAGACGCTGCGCCTCCAACAAGAGGCCTTGATCGCGGAACTCCTGCAGGCGCCAGAGCAGCTCGTCTCGGATGCTCTGCACCGCGTGATCGATCTTCTCGCGCGGCGTGACGTAGTGGCTCGCCGGGTAGAGGCACACCTTGTCGAGCGACTCGAGGCGCGTGCCCTTGAAGGGGTCGATCACGCGGAGCGCCTCCACCTCGTCGCCGAAGAGCTCGATCCGAATGGCACGCTCCGTGTCGTGCGCCGGCACCACCTCGATCACGTCGCCACGGGCGCGGAAACAGCCGCGGTGGAGGTCGGTGTCGTTGCGCTGGTACTGGAGCTCCACCAGCCGGGCCAGCAAGTCCTTCCGGCGGATGGTTTGCCCAGGCTCGATCTGCAGGATCATGTTGTCGTAGGCCTCGGGTGAACCCAGGCCGTAGATGCAGGACACGCTGGCCACGATGATCACGTCGTTGCGCTCGAGCAGGCTGCGGGTTGCGGCGTGCCGCAGCTTGTCGATGTGGTCGTTGATGAGGCTATCTTTCTCGATGTAGGTGTCGGACGACGCGATGTAGGCCTCAGGCTGGTAGTAGTCGAAGTA